>Ga0116227_10000460_pt1 | contig 79023 bp, 57 predicted proteins | sample S1TSphgellanicum_FD_89693 | JGI IMG/M metagenome (GOLD analysis project Ga0116227, IMG submission 89693) | Host-associated microbial communities from peat moss isolated from Minnesota, USA - S1T2_Fb - Sphagnum magellanicum MG | ecosystem: Host-associated > Plants > Peat moss > Unclassified...
CCAATTGACTTCACTCCAAAACCTTCATTTGTCAATGTGTTCGAACTTGGAAAAATTACCTTCATCTATTGGTCAATTGAATGCACTCCAAAAGTTTGATTTGTTAGGGTGTTCCAACTTGAAAGAACTACCTTCGTCTATTGGCGAATTGACTGCACTCCAAAAGCTTGATTTGTCAGGGTGTTCCAACTTGAAAGAACTACCTTCATCTATTAGCCAATTGACTACACTCCAAAAGCTTAATTTGTCAGGGTGTTCCAACCTAAAAGAATTACCTTCATTTATTGGCCAATTAAATGTAATCCAATAATTTCATTTATCAAGGTGTTCCAAATTGAAAGAACTACCTTCATCTATTAGCTAATTAATTTCACTCCAAAAACTTCATTTATCAATGTGTTCGAACTTGGAAAAATTACCTTCATCTATTGGTCAATTGAATGCATTCCAAAAGCTTGATTTGTTAGGGTGTTCCAACTTGAAGGAACTACCTTCATCTATTGGCAAATTGAATGCACTCCAAAAGCTTAATTTGTTAGGGTGTTCCAACCTAAAAGAATTACCTTCATTTATTGGCCAATTCAATGCATTCCAAAAATTTGATTTGTTAGGGTGTTCCAAATTGAAAGAATTACCTTCATCTATTGGCGAATTGAATGCACTCCAACAATTTGATTTGTTAGGGTTTTCCAACTTGAAAGAACTACCTTCATTTATTGGTCAATTGAATCCATTCCAAAAGCTTCATTTGTCATGGTGTTCTAATTTGAAAGAACTACTTTCATTTATTGGCCAATTGAATGACTTCAAAAGATTGATTTGTTAGGGTGTTCCAATTTGAAGGAACTACCTTCATCTATTGGTCAATTGAATGCACTACAAAAACTTGACTTATTCAGGTGTTACAACTTGAAGGAACCACCTTCATCTATTGGTCAATTGAATGCACTCCTAGAGCTTGATTTGTTAAGGTGTTGAAACTTGAAAGAATTACCTTCATCTATTGGTCAATTAAATGCACTTTAAAAGCTTCATTTGTCATGGTGTTTCAACTTGAAATAACTACTTTCATGTATTGACCAATTGAACACAGTCCTAAAACTTGATTTGTTAAGGTGTTCCAACTTGAAGGAACTACCTTCATCTATTGGCCAATTGAATGCATTTCAAAAGTTTGATTTGTCAGGGTGTTTCAACTTGAAGAAACTACCTTCATTTATTGGTCAATTGAATGCACTTCAAAAGCTTGATTTGTTAGGGTGTTCCAACTTGAAATAACTACCTTCATCTATTGGTCAATTGAATGCACTTCAAAAGCTTGATTTGTTAGGGTGTTCCAACTTGAAATAACTACCTTCATCTATTGGTCAATTGAATGCACTCCAAAAGCTTGATTTGTTCGAGTGTTACAACTTGAAATAACTACTTTCATTTATTGGCCAATTGAATGCACTCCTAAAGCTTGATTTGTCAAGGTGTTAGAACTTGAAAGAATTACCTTCATCTATTGGCCAATTGAACACACTCTGAAAGCTTCATTTGTCATGGTGTTAGAGCTTGGAAAAATTGCCTTCATCTATTGGCCAATTGAATGCACCCCAAAAGTTTGATTTGTTAAGGTGTTCCAACTTGGAAGAATTACCTTCATCTATTGACGAATTGAAAACATTTTGAAAGTTTTATTTATAGACATGTGCCCACTTAAGATAATTACCTTCATGTATTGGCCAATTGAACGCATTCCAAAAGCTTGATTTGTTAAGATGTCCAACTTGAAAGAACTACATTTATCTATTGGCCAATTGAATGCACTCCAAAAGCTTTATTTATATGAGTGTCCCAACTTGAGATAACTAACTACTTTCATTTATTAGTCAATTGAATGCACTTTAAATCTTTATTTATAAGTTTTTTTCAACTTGAAAACATCGTGAAAAAAATACATTCATCTATGGGCGAATTGAATGCACTCAAAGTGCTTCATTTGTCAAGGTGTTCCAACTTGAAATAACTACTTTCATCTATTGACCAATTAAATACATTCCAAAAGCTTCATTTGTTAAGGTTTTAACTTGAAAAAACTACTTTCATCTATTAGTCATTGAATGCACCTGAAAATTTTAATTTGTGTGAATGCTTCAACTTGCAAGAATTACTTACATGTACATTGGCCAATTAAATGTATTCTAAAAGTTTTAATTGTGGGAATGTATGAGCTTATAGTAATTACTTACGTTTATTGGCCAATTTAATGCATTTAAGGAACTTTATTTGTTAAGGTCTTTCAATTTGAGAGAATTACCTTCATCTATTACCAACTGAATCACTAGTAGAAAACCCCTTTTTTCAACTAACCCAACTTCAACTTGACATCATCTTCAACTACATTTCAATTATAATTTTTTGAATATTTAAGAACATTATTCACAAATGCCAAGTAAATCATGTGTTTTATGTATGGTAACTAATAATTATGTATAGTAAGCTTTATGTATACATTATGTACTCCACATTCATAATGGTATATATATATATATGTATTATTTTCATAGATTAGTTAGGCATGGTTTGAAAAAACTATTAGTGTATATTACCTTCATATTAGTGTATATGTGAAGGTGGCAATACATCAATCATCCATAGGTGTATAAAAAGTACAATAATTATTGTAGAATTGTAATTAAAATAACCACCAAAAAAATATACATAATTATAAATAATCAAATTATTTAGAACTTAAAATTATAATTTAAATCCATATTTAATCTTTTTACACTAATCATAATGTAATTCAAGTAATTAATGTAATTATCATCATTATTGTAAAATTAATATATCTATTATCTATAATTACTTATTTATAGTAAATAATTAGTCTTCGAACAAAGAAATTTACCCTAATTATTAAAAAAATTACAATATTAAAAATTCACTAAAAATTATATAATATGTAATTGCATTTATAATATGTAATATTGATGATTGTAATTTAAATTAACATTCACAATTCTTATGGTAATTTTACTATAATGTGAATAATTAATGTACTTATTGTAATTAAATTAAATTAATTATAATAAATTATTCTATTTATAACTTAAAATTATTTATTTACAGTTAAAGATTATTAGCACTATAAAATATTCACATTAATTATTCATATTTTTATAGTAATCAAAATAAATTATTACAATTATAGTAATTTAATGAAAGTTCATGATTATATGTTTGGTGTATATTTTTTTGAATTTCATGAATATGTGCATATTCTTATTCAAATTGGCAATTTTAACTTGTAAATGTTTTTGTCACATTAATGATTTCACCCTATGTTTATGACATTTGAATAGAATACAATATGTATAAAATCAAATGTGATGAAAAAATGAACCACCCTATCTTGCAACTACCCCACATGTCATCTTTGTGGATTGTGATTTAGTTGCAATAATTTATTGACAACCTTTTTCAAGCATGCCTATCACCCTTGGTGTATAGGAGAATGCACACAACTTTGTCCCATGGTGTTCTTCCTTTTTGTAACGCCATTTTTATTACAAATTGGTGTGCAACTTGGGGTTTAAAACTAGATTCCAAGGATATTCAAACAAGGGTGGGCATGAAAATAAAAGCGAATATGATACAATCATTCCCAATGGAAACACCCAACATTTCATTTTCAAATGTGAGAAACACACTTTTGAATACATTTTGTTGTCTACATGTTTATGTTATTTATTTCCATTCATTTGTGTGTTTTGTTTCAAGATCTATGGTCTTCAACATTCAATATTCCACTGTTCTCTTTTAGTCCTTAATCTTGATGCACATGAATCAATCTAATTCATTGAGTCTTAGTGTCCTTTTGAATATCATCTTTAATGAATTTCTTACATACACATAGTCAAGATCAATTAGTGCACCTTCATAATTTTTGTCACAAGAGGTTTCAAGCCACTAACTTTTTTAGGAACCAAGGTGTGGTTTCAAGAATCTAGAATCCTTAATAAGTTTTAGTACAAGACCTTATAATTTTCCAAAATATAAGAAATCGGAAGGAAATGAATTAAATCCTTTTGAATTGAGAATATGAATCCTTGATTTTACAAGAACATTTACTACCTAATAGTTCTTAGAAAATTGGATCCATGATTTAGGATCCTCAATTCTTCATTAAGACCTACAATCTTGTGTTAGAAATTGGATTCTTGGGTTACAACTCCACTTTTGTTTTATGAAACCCAATCTTGCATATTGAGTTTAATTAAGTCTTATATTTCATTTTTCAATCCTACTTCAAGAGTGCGGATCCTAGACTAACAATATTATGTCCTATATTGAGGAGAATTCATTCCATTTTTTATCATTGTATTGGTAGGGGAAGTAAAAAACATCATTGGAAATACACTAAAAATTTTGGGCATTAAAGATGTTTCACCATTTGTCTCCAAGGTTCTACAAAACTTGACCAACATCTTGCCAAAATAAAACACAACAATTCATGGCAGAAAAAAGGATGGTAGGGTAATGTTTCATGAACTCTTACCACATTCATCAATAGGTGAAACATTCATTCCAAATGGCATAAACATAAGAAATCATGACAAGCTATCCAATGTCGCATGTGAGCATGCTTTAACAAACTAGTGATCATTTTTTAACACTTGCACATGAAGCAATGAACACACCCATTTCAACTATTGAATCACATGATCATTTACCAAAACCTAGTTTATTGGCCCAAATGGCCCAACAATGCATATATTGGCTAAATTTCATTTAAAATTTGGTGTATGATGTGTATGTGGAGTTTTTATAATAAAAGGTTTCACCCTAAAAAGTTGAGGTGCCAATATATACTACGTAGGTGATGGTCATTGTTCCTTTTTGCTAATTTTTGTTTGTAATAAAAAAAATTATCATCCTTAAGAAGATTTAGCCAAATTTCGCTAAAAAGCAAATATGAAATACAAATCTTTAATCATTTAAAAAATATTTTTGACTACACACTAAAAATCAAATATTAGAATGGTGATGTTTATTAAGTTTTTTCTTCGCTTATAGTCTTTGAAAACCTCCAATATTTATTTATGAAAAAAAAAAATTTATTTGATTTGTTTGTCACATTGAAATCTCCCAAACCATGGTGCTTCTTGTCATGCTCATGGTGTCATTGGCAAGTTTTCAATGAATAAGGGTGTATCAAGTTGGTTTCATAATGTTTCAACTTATAATGAAAAAGTCATTGAAAATAAAAAATTCATTTAAATCAAAATATATATAATGGAATTTGGGCACACTTTCGGTATTGTTAGAAAATTTCCAATTCATAGGATTTAATAAAGGTGTTTGGATTTGCATAAATTCAATGGCATTTGCGAAAAATATTGAATTGAGTAGTTTTTTTGTTTGAAATTTAATTTAATTACAAAAAAATAGTTTTGGAAGGAAGAAATGGGTAACCAATTCACATTCAAGCCAATGACATAGGCTACACCAATACATTTGAATCATGAAGCACACCTACCCCCTTAAGCCATTCCTTTTTTTCAAGAAAATTATTGATTTAAAATATATATATTTTTAAAAATATTTTTAATATTTTTAATATTATTATGTTAAGGCTTATATTTTAAAAATTCAAAAAATAACTAGGTATGAATTCTTTTATGCTATAAAAACAATGGTTATGATTGTTTCAAAAACAAATTTGTGTATTTTTTATTCATTATATTTATTTTTAAATTTAAAACTATGTATTTCAATATATTGAAAATAAAATTGTATAAAAAAATCCATTTGTAGTTCTTTTTATATTTAAAATGTTAAATACACAAAATCAAATAGTGGTTTAAATTGTTTTGGTACATGTTTACAAAACTACATTAAACAAAGTGATAAGAAATTTGGATATCCAAAAATATTGATGGCTCGCAAAAAAATCCACGACAATTTTTTTCAAGGGTTACCAATGGAGCTAAATGGTCTCCATGCTTCAACCATAATTTCCAAAGGTGAAAAAAAATGACACTTTGGAAACCTTAACAACTTTCTTTTGCAAATCCAAAATCAAGGAAAAAAAGATCTTAATATAATTTGCACATATCCTCAAGTATAAGTTAGTACCCAATGTCTTTTTTTGATGAGTACCTCTACTAGTTTACAATATATTCTAATGGACAAATCCTTTAAACTAAAGCCCAATTTTATATGTCAATTTTTTACATGTCCTTTAACTTTAAACTGTGTTGGTCAAAAGTTTTATTATACATTTGACCAATATACTTGAAAAAACTTGAATCTTTATCCCTAATTACAAGAACTTTACTAAATTATCCAATGGATTAATAAGTTTCTTTACCATTTTTGCCATGGTCATGAAAACCCCATGCATCATGCATTTCATTCAATTTAGCTAACATCAACCATCCTAACCACTCTATTTTCAATTACAAACCCTTTTTTTTGTATAATCTATAAGCATTAACTAATATCAACATCTATCACCATCATTAGCATGCCCAACAATATTAGGTTGCACAATGGTTTGAAATTTTGACCTCTATAGAACATTTATAGCATTCCATTATTGTCAAACCCAATTGGTGTCAAAACAATTGCATGTACAACATACCACAAAGACCAATCTCATCAACTTATCCTAAAAAGGATCAATAATTAAAAATTTTAGCAAAACTCGCAATTGTGTTATCTATTACAAATACTTTGAAAACTTTGTTGTAACTAACCTCTCCAATTTCAACAACAAGGTGGAAATCACTCACACAACAATGATCCAATTCTACACCATAAAAGCCAATTAGATTGTTACCTTTGGAATCCCATACAATTAATTTGGAGGTGGATAGGAGCCATCACCATAGGCAATTAAGGTGTAGTGTTGTCATGACCGACTTTCTAGGTCCATTCAATGCCAAAACCTTTCCTTCTTCATGGCCTCCTTTGGCATTCACTTGCATTACAACTTGTTGCCATTGTCTATAATTGTGCAAACAACAAAGGTGAGAGTGTCACTTGTATAGAATTTTAAAAATTTGTGGTAATAGGGTTAATTGGATGAATGTTGTTAGGATGTTGTAATAGTAGTAGCTAGGATGGTGCAATGGAAGAATTACATAAAAATTGAAACACATAGGTAGCTTGAAAATGCACATCATGAAGGTATAAATTTTAATTTTTTAAAGTTTGTTTTGATTTATTTTTTTGTGTTGTTTTGGAATTTTCATTTTCAACATTGAGTTCTTAAAATCTTGGACTCAAGAATTGAACATGACAGATACTAAAACATATCAAACATAGTTTGCAAGAATGTTAAAACTTACAAGCCTTTGAACTTCATTGGAATGGTTATTATTTTTCTTTTAATGCACTTGAATTTCAATCCAACCTTGATGTTTTTTATTGTGTTGATTTGGAAAAGAGTTCAATCCAACTTTGATTTCTTTTTATGTGTTTACTTGAAAAAGAGTTGAAATGTGTGACTTCATGTGAACATCTATTTTGATATTTTATTCAAGTATCCAATTTTTCTTGGATTTCATTTAAAGATTCAATTTTGGCTTATGAATCATTTTTGTTCTTATTCATTGTTTGTTTAATATTGTCCACAACTTCAATTTTTACTTGAAAAATTTCTTGCTTTTGTTCATTTTCTACTCAATTTTATTAACATATGGGATTGTAACTTATATTTTGTTCAATTTTATTTGCAACTTTTATGTTACCTTGTGTAATCTCTCACTTTTGTTTGTTTGTTTGGCTTTTTTTGTTTTTTAAACTTCAATCTTGGCTTATGAAACCTCTTCCTTTTGTTCATTTGTACCTCCAATTTTCGTTTTGTGAGACCTCTTGTTCTTGTTGTTTTCTACTTGATTTTGTTTACGACTTTGAGCTTGGCTTGTGAAAAGAAACCAAACTCGATAGTGAAGACCAAAAGATCAAAGACATGCACAATTCACCATCAAAACAATCAATCATCTTGCAAAGTTGCAAACTATAAACATTCAAAATGTCTTACACATTCTATGTTTTGCAAGTTTCACAAATCATGATTATCTCGTCCCAATTCTTGTTGCAACCTTGAACAATGCATAAGTTGCAAGCATTGTGTGTAACTTAGTTTAAATAAAAAATTATTTAGCACTTTCAAATCCTTCATTAGGTCTTAGATCCATGACCATGCTAATTGGAACAATTGAACATTCAAACACATTACCTATTAGATTCTTTTATGAATGAAAACCTTCAATAACATACCTCTTATGTTCATCACCATTTCATGAGGTGACTAAAACCTTTAGGCTTTTTCTATTTTTGCAACACTTGCTAAGGTCTAAATGAACAAGCTAACAACAACACTAAATTTTTTTTTAAAAATTCAATTTGGCAAAAATAACATTTTTTTCCCCCTTCCTTTTTATAAGTTGGTTACTCCAAAATTTTTGGGGTTGAATTTTGGCTAACAACACTAGTTTTTTAAAAAATTCAATTTGGCAAAAAAAACATATTTAAATTTTTTTCTCCCTCTTTAGAAGTTGGTTACTACAAATTTTTTGGGGTTGAATTTTGGCTAACAACAACACTAGTTTTTTTTTAAAATTCAATTTGGCAAAAACAACATATTTAAATTATTTTTCTCCGTCTTTAGAAGTTGGTTACTGCAATTTTTTTGGGGTTGAATTTTGGCTAACAACAACACTAGTTTTTTTTTAAATTCAATTTGGCAAAAACAACATATTTAAATTATTTTTCTTCCTCTATAGAAGTTGGTTACTTCAAAAAATTTGGGGTTGAATTTTGGCTAACAACAACACTATTTTTTTTTAAAAATCAATTTGGCAAAAGCAACATATTTTTTAAAAATTCCTCCCTTTTTAGAAGTTGGTTACTCCAAAAATTTTGGGGTTGAATTTTGGCTAACAACAACACTAGTTTTTTTTTTAATTCAATTTGGTAAAAACAACATATTTAAAAAAAAATTCCACCCTTTTTAGAAGTTGGTTACTCCAAATTTTTTGGAGTTGAATTTTGGCTAACAACAACATTAGTTTTTTTTTAATTCAATTTGGCAAAAACAACATATTTAATTCATTTTTCTCCCGTTTTAGAAGTTGCTTATTCCAAATTTTATGGGGTTGAATTTTGGCTAACAACAGCACTTTTTTTTTTTTAAAATCAATTTGGCAAAAATAGAACATATTTAATTTTTTTCCTCCCTTTTTAGAAGTTGGTTACTCCAAATTTTGTTGGGGTTGAATTTTGGCTAACAACAACACTAATTTATTTTTTTAAAATCAATTTGGCAAAAATAACATATTAAATTTTTTTCCTCCCTTATTTGAAGTTGGTTACTCCAAATTTTGTTGGGATTGAATTTTGGTGAAATTTCTAGTAAAATTAGAAATTGAGCTAACCACTGTGGTTAGCTAGGGAACCAGAACCAAGTTTGGAGAACGAATAAAGGATAATGGAATACGTGTGATTATGGATGAAAATGTGCGGTTTTTTCATCCATTTACGTAACTCAGGGTTTAAATAGTGATTTTGGAGGCTCGGAAAGGATTTTGATCAAGACCGTTTTTCTTGCCTACCTCTGAGGCGCTGCAGCCCATTCCCCCCCTCCACGCATACGGTTCTCTCTCGCTCTCTCTCGTCGCTCAGACAGCCGCTGCCCTCCCAACACAAACGCACGCAACAAGATCGTCTCCTGCTCCTCCTCCTCCGCCTCTTCCCTCGCGTTCGTTGTCTCTTCAACCAAACAAACTCGGAATTAATAAAAGCCACGAGTAATTGAGAATCATGAATTGCGCGCATGCGTGCAACCAAAAAAAATAATCCCTTCAAAAAAAAGCCAATTCCGTGATATGATTGTTTCTCTAAGTTGTACTGTATTCACAAGAAAAGAACATCGCAAAAATGCAAAAGATGTACCTACTAATACGATCTTGGACAAAGAGGAGAGGAGAGTTTGAGAGTTTGAGAGAAGAAGATATGGAAACTGGACGATATTATTGTGTTCAAGAAATCTAAGACGGGGAGAAAGAGAGCAAGCGACAAGAAGAGGAGGCCCTCAAGACTTCCATATAGATGTTCAACGTAATGACCATGGTGTTGATAGCGTTTCTTGTTTGGTGATCTAGATTGTTTTTATTTGGTTTCGGACAGACCTGTTGTTGTTTTTTTGTGCTTTGTTAAAGCGAAGATGGCGCAGTACGTACATCCCAAGCGCATGCCTTCCAATGAAGATCGGATCTACAAGGCCAGGCAATACGAAATGAAATTACAAGATTGCATACAGAATGTGAAAGAATATAAGCAGGCAATGTGTGCAGCTTCATTTGCTGCTGCGTCCGGACCTAAGAATGAACATCGATCATTGTCAGACAAGTTGGAGGCAATCCGAATGTGTAGAGAGAAGAAGCTTCAATGTAGGCGAGCTAGGTTGCAAGCATTATTGGACGGCGAGGAAGAGCTTCTACAAGACGAGCTCAAGACAACCACAATGGGACTCGCTGAGAGAAGGCAATGGTTGGAAGCTCGTGCCAGGGCGTTGAAGCAAAAGAGATTACAAGAGAACGACAAGTACGCGGCAGAGCAACTGAATCGAGCATGGAGAGACAACGCTGATGACATTCGCATACACGATTCAAAGCTTTCCGTGCTTCGTGCCGTCGAAGGTCGTAAAAGGCAACTTGAGGAAGCCGTTGCAAGGAAGATATTGGAGGAAGAAGAAGGAAGGAAGATGGAGGAAACGATGGCACGCGAATGGCACTTGAAAGAACAAGCGTTACTAAGGGAGATCGAGATGAAAGAAGCCAAGAAGATTGAAGCCATTGATATCCTTGATGAACAATTGTACATGATGAACGCTCTTCGGAAGGAGGAGAAGGACGCAGTGAGAGCAGAAATGGCGGCAATGAATGCAAAATGGAAACAAGAAGAAGAGGAGCTCAAGCTTCTACAACATCAGCAGAGATGTTATCAGGTAATATATTACCTTCCTTATTTTCCTTGCGCTCGTGTCCTCCATGTAGTAGTAGTGCCTTCAGAAAGCAGCGTCCAAATGCGCCACAAGGATGATGATGACAACAAGAAGTGTGTGTACCTCCGGTGATGGCAGTTGGAGAAAGCAAAGGCTGTCGACGAGTTCAACAAGAATCAGAAAGGTCATAGAAACGCAGAAACGGCAAGAGACAAACAGTTCGAGGCCGATTGCATGGCGATGACAGCCGCAAGAGAAGCGGCGGAGATTTTGCAAGAAAAAGAATTGAAGGACAGCCAGAGGCGGGAGGCGAAGCAGTATGCAGCTCATTTACAAGCCATCATGGGAAGGCTAGCCGCAGATGAATCGATTAGGAATGCGGCCTACAAAGCTGAAGAAGATGCCGAATGGGCGAAAAAAGAGGCCGGTTGGAAACGTGAAGAGGACCAGCGGAAGCGTTTGTGGGATCGCGTACATGAAGAGAGGCAACAACAATTGTTCGAAAAAGGTGAACCGTTGTTCTTGTTGTGCACAATCTTTCTTCACCTTCAAACCATGTTGGCTTGCACAATGAAGGATCCTTTCAAGCAATCGAAGCTCCTCCTGCCACAAGGATTGTTAAGTATTCTCTGGTTGTTTGCAGAGAAAATTCGATATACGATTGAGGAGAATAAGAGGAATGAACTCGAACATAATGAAAGGATGGCAGCCATGCAAGAGGCTGAAAACAAAATGGCGATTGCTGCACACAAGAAGGTGACATCTCACTTTCTTTCCTCAAAAGATAGCTTGGTGGTAAGAGGGAGAGAGAGAGGAGGAGGATTCATGAGAAGCACTTTGCAAAAATTTTGTGGCCTCTATTTGATGCACCCAGAAACAGGCCAAAGTTTGGTACCCCTACATTCTAAGGTCATGTGGGTTCTACTATACAAACATCAAGGGTGGGGGAGGCAGGTTATGTCATTTTCTTGACCACATTATATGACATAATCTTCTGATGGTCGTCATACACTCATAATAATGATCAGAATGTGTCTGTTGAACATGATTTTTTTTTAAACATTCAATCTGCCACCCCAGACCTTAATGTCATGGAATGGTCTTGCCCTTGCCCATTATGTTGGGTGCATCACCTGGCTTGCCCTGATATGCTCACCTAGTGCCTTCCCCAACACAATAGACAGGGGCTTCACTTGGCTTGCCCTGATGTGCTCACCTAGTGCCTTACCCAACATAATGGGCAGGGGCTTCACCATTCCATAGTTCATCCTTGGCACAGCTGAACGATCCACTCGGGCTTCACCATGCTCACCACCATATGTTTCTGATTTTGTATGTTAATATTTATCATCCTTATGGATGCCATTTGAAGGGCAGAGCCATAATGTGACAAGTCACTTGTTGTGATTTCTCTCTTTCTATACCCATCCCATCTTCTGCTGAGGGGGATTACCTACCATTTGCAATCTCTCTCTCTCTCTCTCTCTCAATATTTGTTTTTGAAATGAGCACAATTATTAAGCAAGTAGACTATTGTTAGAATATCAAAGTTTTGGGTGTTCCTCAATTATCACCAAACCTCACCCCATGAACATGGTTTGTTGTCATGTGTGTGTATTTGGAAAATAGACCAAACAAGGACTGTTGGAGGACATTGAGGAACAAATACGCAACAAGCAAGCCGCTGCTATCACAGTCAAAGAACAAAAACGTGTTGAGTTTGAAGGTAAGAGATTCCTTACCACAATCGACCTTATTAGCATTTACCATTGTTCTACTGTCCTCTACTATCAAGAGATTAGAGCTTTTCAAAAGGTTCTCAAATGAAGCACAAGCTGTATTGAACAGCAATAATAATACAGGTGTTGATTGTCTCCTCCTTCCCCTTCATATGACATCCCTATTACACAACTATCGAATCTCTGGACAACAAAGTTGAATCCTCCTCACAAAGAATACAGACCTCTACAGCTGTTGGTAACATGCCTCATTGAACACATACCTGACGTAAATTGCTAAAACTTTGTTCTGTTTGCAGATATTGTGGATCAGGAGAAAAAGTATGCCGACAAGGTGAAAGCGAACATCATATCAATGCCCTTCCCTGAACCCAATTTCAAGCATAAACTTGTGAAGTGGTATGAAGATTAAGGGTTCTTGCCCAGTTATGTCAACCAGAAAAAAATACTCCAAATTTATATATTAAAATAATTTTGGTTGAACTGACTTTTGTAATCTCTAGTTAAACCAACAGCATTCAGGTTGAAGCATTAGAATTCAGGTGCTAAAGATTGACACACACAAAATTAGATCAATGTCACCTTCTCAAAACGGTTTGCACATACATATCTATCAATGTTGATGATTTTGACTACTACAAGCGAACATTTTTGTGCACCTTAACATCCATTTATCACTAAACTTGATGGCTTTTGCACAGCTTGTCATACTAGGATTGTCAATGGTCCAATTCTCCATGACAAAACATGTAAGTACCAATTCCAGGTTCCCATGTGAAGGGTCTCTTCTTGTGTCCTTTGTCATGTGTAGATACATAAAACATCAAAGTAGATAACAATGGCAGGTAGGATAAATGGTCACCTTACAATTGGTAGTGGATTCAATTTGCTGCTACAAGATCATGCTCAATGTTAAAATACAATCCAACTACAACTAGGTTGTCGGATACTTTAATCATCAAGCGTGTTGCAATGCACAAGGTTTCTCAGTCTGACTCCTCCAAAACAAGCTTTTTAACCTTGAAGAAGAGGAGGAGGTTACAATACTCAATTGTGCAAACTTTGCATCATCAATCTTTTTTCACCGTGTGTTTGCCAACCCTAATACTTTGCATGTTTCGAATGTCTTACTGTGTGCACTCAAATGACGGTATAGATTTTGTGGATACATGCAGTTTTTTCATTGCAAGTAATGAATATGTGCAGCATCTCCACACCCATACACCAAGTGACAATGCTATGCTTTTGAAATTTTCTCAGGTTGTGCCCCTCTTGCTTGTCTTGTATTCCCTGAAAAGATTCTACAAGCGCACTCTCTGTGATGCCATTGCAGCTAACTCTGTTTGAGCTTTGCAGTGTGTCATGAAATGGACTCTTGACTCAAAAAGAGACTGGCTTTTTGTGGAAGAGTTTGTTTCAATCATGGTCACTGCTGTCAATTATCATCGATTGCCACACATGAGAATAGTCATTGGATTTTGGTGAAAAGCTTTTTTGTTGGTGTTTGCTGCAACAGGGGTTCTCAATTCTCGCTTGCTGTGTTCATGTGCATCATGCATGGACAAAAAAAAGATATGAGGGTTAGTTGTTTTGCTTGTGCATGTAGAAATCTGCCCATATAGTGGAGGGCACATCTTGATACCAAAAAGAAAGCACAGATCTACATCACCTTCAGCACTGAGAATCAACCATTAAAGCTCCGAGGGAAAAATGGCCACAAACAAATCCCAGGTGAAGTGCTACAAACCCTCCAACCTCTGTGTCTGGGTATCTATGTCTCTCTCTCACAGCAAAACAGATCAAAACAGTCGCAAAATCAGGTCTCAGATTTGCACCAGTGGTCAAATCTATGTCTCCCCAGCATCATCAGGCACAACAGCAACGAACCAAGACTCTCACATCAGGGTACTTCTTGCTTCCTGCATAAGTTTGCACTATAGGAATCAATTGCACATGTTTGTTGCATGTGTTTTTTCTTCTTTTTTTTTGGGTTGCATGATGGTTTGGTATGTAGCACTGATTCTTTTACTTGATGCAAAGGGAGGATATCTCCAGAAGTCAGATCTGCTGCTATGCTTGTACAAAGCGAAGTTCGTCATGCAGGATAGTGAGAGAGCGGGAAGAGCATTTGTAGTACCTTGAGGAACGGTGTCGGGGGCCAGGCCAGCCAGTAGCCATCATGAAGGCCAACAGCTCGCCTTACGTGATGGTCACGGCACCTGCAAGCGCTCACGGATTCAGATCTTTCATTAGGTCACGACGTTGATGCTGCTGCTACTGCTGTGTTCCAACCAGGTCGATCAGGTTTAGGCTCTCGTCGTCGTCGTCTTCTTAAGAAGATCTTGTTCCTGATGCAGTGAGAAGACGATCTTCTTGGCTGGCAACGGATGGTGGTAACAGTGAACAAGAAGATCGCGGGAGAAGGAGAAGCAGATCTTCCTGGAGATGGCGGAAGGCGATCGTCACCGAATAACGGATCTTGTAGAGTCGGCCACCATGTCGCCGGCCAAGAACCTGGACTTAGGTGTGCTTCACGACTTCAAAGCCATAGTCCGAGCATCAGACGCTAATGTCCGCATCGCTTTCGACCTCCTCTTCGACAAACTCAAGAAGAACAACTCCCAGGTTCTCCTTCTCCTTCTCCTTCTTCTTCGCCAGTTTGTTTCCAAAACCATCTCTCTCTCTCTCTCTCTCTCTCTCTCTCTCTCTGTTCTGTAGACTACTGCAAGAGCTTCTTGACTCAAAGCTCTGCTTCTTTCTGGTTTTTCCTCTCTGGTGTTTGTTTCTTTGCTCCGAGATTTCTTCCCACAGCCGGGGAGAAGACATTTTTCTCAAGTTGAGAAGGAAATCTTGCCGGGCTTTGCATGCTGTGTGGTGGCAGGTGCGGTACCTCACGCTGTTGCTGATAGATGAGCTCTTCAGACGCTCGAAGCTCTTTCGCTCACTTCTGGTTCCCAAATTCGAGATGTTCATGCTTCTTACCATAGGTTACAGAGCTGATTACACTCTTCCAAAGCCATCTGATCGAGCCACTCTGCTGCGAGCCACCAGCATGGAGTATGTTGAGAAATGGAATGAGATGTTCGGGGTGCATTACAAGCCAGTGCACCTCGGATATGAGTATTTGAAGAAGACTCTGAGGCTTCAGTTTCCAAATGTGAGGGAAGCTGCTGCAATGGCTGAACGGCAGCAACAAGAGAAGGAGGAGAGAACACAGGTATTTAATGCTTTCAAATCCAGCCAAGGATTAAGGTTTAGGGTGTACAGACTATCTGTGTTGGAGCCTGAACCCTTTTTGCTTGTATGCAGGTACTTCTTCAGAAGAAGTATGAGAATTTGATACAAGAGTTCCCTGATTGGAAGGCTGAAATACAGTCGACAATGGATCAGATGACAGAGTGCTTCAAGATACTTGTCCCGGAAACTGTGCACCACCAAGGAGCTGCTAAGGAAGGAGATTTGAAGAACATAGGGGAACAAGAAGAGGAGGATGAGTATGAAGAGTACGGGAATTCAAGTCTCCGACGCCAACTCCATCAACAAGCTGTGGAAGAGAATGATTTGCCAGAAAAGCCGGTATAGAAGTAAACCACTAGCAAGAGTTCTGATGTCTGGTTCCAGCTATGACCCTCACAAGCTCTCTCCCAGGGGAAATGCCTTCTTGTAGAAATTAGGAGTTGCATGTCTCAATAGTCTGCAGTGATGGCTTCTTGATGAATTTTTCGATGTCAATTCTTGATGTAGATTTGTTGATGCAGCGGGAGACAGGCGAAAATGCTACCATTTTTGGAACACTGAGGGACTTGTACAAGCTTTTGATGATGCGGCATCTACCCAGCACACAAGAGTGGCTATCAACTCTCATGAGGGTTGATCCCCCCCAGGAGAAACAACAGCGTGATGTCTTCCTGAAGGAGGTCATAGACCTGCGAAGTCAGTTGCTGGCACTCCGCAAGCACTGTGAGGGCCTGGGTATTGAACTCTTGGAAGTGGGACAGGCAAGCAAGGCTTTGACTACTGTGGAAGATGAGGGTGAAGATGACATTATCTGGGAGGAAGGAGGTAGTGGGTTCAGTTTTGCTGAAGCAAAGAGTGTTTCTCAGTCTGTTAAGACTGATGAAGGTGAGTCTTTCATAAAGACACTGGTAGGAAGATTTGCAAGAAGCTTGTGAGATGTTGTGCCATGATTGTCATTGAAATACTTTGTTTCCAGTCTGGTATGGTTGCATTTGAACTGTTTCTGGTGTGACTCCTCTTAGTTTTACTGTTGATTTGCAGAAGTAACTAAGAAAGCAGCAAGAGATGTAGCTGGTGCCAGTACAAGCAACTCATCTATGATTGGCCAGAAGCTTACATCCCATGAGATTGATGAGGGAACAGGTCTGAGACATGAGCTATTGAAAGAGGCTCCATTGCTCTCATGGGGTGCCTTCTTGGATACCTGGGGTGGAAGTAGTGACATGCCAGCGAATCAGCGTGGCTTGCAGCTGGAGAATCACTGGGGTAAGGTGGATACGGAAGCAATCATTCCTGCTGACAAAATTGCAGAGTTGAATGTTCGCTCTAGTTACTACAAGCCTGTGAAGACAGAAATTCAGCCATGCCTGGCACCATTGCGGAATGGAGGCCTCTGCCAAAGAAGGGATTTGCATCGGTGTCCTCTTCATGGACCTATAGTACCTCGTGATAAGAATGGAGTTCCTGTTGGAGACAAATGCAAAAATGAGCAAGAGTCAGAAGAACACCACATTGGTCAGATTAAGAACATGTTGCTGGATGGTAATAATGGTGCAAGCTCTAGTGCGCCAAGAGCAAGCAAAGATGAGGATGATCTTGATCTTTCACTGGCATCACAAGCAGACATAGCCACCCAAGCTATTGCAAATGTCAGAGAGAGAGATAAAGTTGACTTGAAGAGGAAAAGGGAAGAGCAAGCCAAGGCCAAACTGACACAATCTCGCACAGATCGAGAGCACAATGAGGCAGTGCTGCGGTCAGCTGCCATTTCACACAGCAGGCAAGGATTTGGTGAAGCAATCGGCGAAAATTTGGATGATCCATTCATGGAAGATGAAGGTGGCTCTAGAGGGAAGAGGAGGAGGGCTAGGGGTGGGTTAGCTGCACTCCTGAAGAGAAAGCCCACAGCAAAAGACAGACTTGCACAGAGACTTCTAAGTGGTCGAGTGAGAGATGCCACTATAAACCAACTCACAAGAGATGAGGATGCCAACTATAGGGAGGCTTTTCCTAATCAGTGGTAAAACAATTGAGAAGAACATATCCATGTCTTGAGATGTCCCACAAGATTTCCCCACTGCTGCTAAGCTTCTGGTGAAGACAGTTAGTTTTCTGTGGAACTAACGCTGGTTACATTGAAGATTTCTGTTCAGCAAGAAGTATTGAAGCTGTTCAAGATTATGTGAGCACTCCATGCTTCGTCCTCTTTTTCTCTCTTGCCAATCAGTAACAATTTTGGATGCCATTATACATTTGCAATTGATGTAAATCCAATTACCACTTGGAGGGTGCATACATAGATTCACTGATTTTGCTGTGTTCTTTTCTCTGTCACCAAAATGTCTTCAAGCTTCAGAGGGTTCCTATTTTTAGGGTGTACTTGATTGTTGCAATAGTGAGAATGTGCAGGTTGTCTGTTGAGCTATGATTGATCCCATTGTGAATGGGTGACATGAGTAATCAGTTCAGCATGGAAGTCTCCAGAACCAAGAAAGCAAAGGTATGCCACTGTATAGGTTTCCTTCTTGATTTTTTTAATTTTTTTTCTTGGGTTCCCTGTCATGACAATGAAGGAGATTATTTGATTGCCACCTTGAGCAGCCGCCTAGTATCATTGTCAATTTGCATTAGTATAGTTCTCTTCAACATTGATCTTCTTGCCTTTGCCATCAAAATTTATGGTTTACAGATGTTTGATTGGGTGGTATCTTGTTTGAGTGTGAGCATGAGCAAAGTCAAGGATTGATATTCATAACCATGTTCATAACACAAATTAGTTCAATGGAATTGAAAGTGGATTGTGATAGTAGTGTCTTTTGGCCCTCTTGAGATAGGACCTTACTTTCAGAAGACAGTCTCTTAGGTAGAATGCCGTTGTTCAAGGTTTTCCATTTCTCTGTAATAAGTTGTCGCTGAATTTTCAACTCACATTTTTTGTATGATACAAAGGGAGCAGTCAACTGACATGTCTCAAATCATGCAAATCAATTGCCTGTCATAGAGCCTGTCCTAAAAGTTGCCCACAATCTGGTGCATGTGAAATGCTTAAAGTTTGTTTTATTGACTGTGTCTTGGGTATTGAGAGGCATGCAGGGGGTGTCAAGTTCTCAAGCAAAGTCAATGGTGCAGCACAATGAACAGGTTGGCAGCTAGCAGCCGCAATACTATCAAAAGCACAAGTCTTTCAACAACATAATATGATGGCCTACTTCAAAGATTTGCACTCGTATGCTTCTCTTCTACAATTGAAAGTTGGACCTAAATTGGAGCTATATATCATTTTCAGCAGACCATATTGCCTTATTGTATCATCATTATGGTATATGTTCTGCATCAGATTTGGGAAGAATTCAAGACACATCAAAGAAGAATTCATTCCAAAGAATTATGGTTACACATCATGGTGCAACCTCTAGAAAGAGGTGTTCAAGTATTGGGGGAGTGCAAGCCAAGAACCAAGGGCCTTCGATTTTGTCATTCACTCCAAAGAATCTCCCAAGTTAATGGACAACTTAGAAGCACTAGTTCAAAGCTCAGCTAGAATTGTACAAACTTGTAAGTGAATTATGGGGTTAATGGTTCAGGGTTTTATGTTATGGCAAAATTCCCATCGGTTTGTAAGTTTTATAAAAAGTTAATTTCAATTCTAATATTCTCAAAGGATATTGAAAGCTTGAAAAAAATAGATATGAAACATAGATACCTGTCAAACCATGTTTCGTATCATGACCTATTTCACACCATATCGAGTTGTGACAAAAATAGAGCCTACAGAAAACAGCCAGTGGAAGTACTTGGTCTTTTATGGCAGGTTCAAGCATCCAATCTTCAAACTAAGAACTTCTCTTTGTGGATCTAGAACTTCTCATCTAGAAGCTTGCAGTTCTATGGAACACACCCATCCATCGTTGCACACATAGTACTACGGATGTCAGTCACACATAGGGTCAAGTTTGAGCCAATATTTTGTGTGCAAATCCTACACCAATATTTGTAGTTTCTTCCCTATGGGCAGAGCCAATAAAGATCTCATATAGGGCAATATGGAAACAGAGCATCAGGGACTAACAGGTGTTCACCATGAAGCATCCATCAAAGCCCATATCCATATGACAATTGATAGAGAAAGAATAGAGAGAATGAAGAAAGACTATCACCATTCAACATAAATGCACGAGTAATGTGCCAGAACCCCATCTGTTAGTATGAGGAGGAGGTTGCAAAGGCCGAAACTGTCCACAAAAATGTTAGGATTTGTGCACCCCTGAGTAGTAAAATCAGAGAAGCATATGTCAAGAAATTCCAATTCCTTGTTAAAACCTCCTTGCAATTTGCATGTCTTTTGCGTGGACTACGTGCAAAATACATGCAATATTTAACTACTAGCTCACTATACCAACTCTCAAAAACAACTCGAGGCACCAATTTGAATAATCTCATTTGGCCACAATTTTTTTCCTTCACGCCTAGACACAAGCCAGAGAGGCTATTACATCATTTAAAGTGCCAGTTTACTTGAGTGAGCTCCTGAAAACAATTCAAGGCTCCTATTCTACTAATGTCCTTGGCCACATAGGCTCTTTTTCACCCCTAGGCACAAGCCTATTTCACAAACCCTGTACATTTGTGTATATTTTCTACACTAATACTATAACTCTGGTCTCTGTATAACAGAGAGCGTTTAAAAAGCAATGACAATAAGCTATAGAGACCGGAAAGGATTTTTCACCTTCCTATAAAAGGCTATTTCAATATTCAAATTTGAGGAAGACACAAAAACAATCAATTGTCAAATTTAAAGACATGAACACTTCACTGAAACAGTAGCAGGAATATAAGAACCTTTGCTGCCTGTGAAGGAAAAACCAAAACCAATTTTAGATTACTTTACAGCAAGACTGAAAGGAAAACAAACAAGGGGGGTTGAGTTTTTATTTAATTATAATTCAAAATTTGTAACCAAATCCTGATCTAAAGTGCACCAAATAAGCAGTTCTTTAAAATGTACACAATATACATGTTGGATCCTTTATAAGATTTGTGATTTGCACCATGTGTTATACACCCAGATGTATTATACACAACTATGTCACCCAATGTGAAGCAAAGCGAGTTGCTTTGGAAAAGATTTCTCATCTTGATACACATCCTGATTAGTTTCTTGAAGAGGAGGCAAAGTAAGTGACGTAACAGTAGATTATGCCACTGTTGATGTTTTCCAGCCTGATGTAATCCCTTGGAAAAAGCGCTCAGAAGACTTAAAAAAGTTGCTCAAAGGAGAGCTGACTTGCTCAGTACTTGGAGATTTTGAAGATTTTGAAGTGGAAGAAGATGTCTCTTTGACACCAAGAATTGGGTAGTTGCGCGTGATTGTCTCGACAGTCTTCTTGTCTACAGGATTGCCTGACTCATCAGCAACATAGAATACATCCATGGCCTTGTCACCATGGGTGGAAACATCGGCGCTGATCACTGATAAACCATTCTCCCGAAAGATCCGTGTAACATCTGACAACAGTCCCACTCTGTCACTTGTGCAGAGCTCTAACCTCAGGCCCTGCAAAACAAAGCACACACAAACAGAAATTTTGTGTGAGATCACATTGGATGCAACAAAAACTCCTCATTCAAAGTGATTGGTTTCGCAAAGAATCCTCAACTTTGTACCTTTGAGGATCTGCGCTCAATTGCCGCCTCCAAGCACTTCTTGACTTGCTCTTCTGCATCTGGACTTAGAACTTGACCATCCATTTGGCGAATATGAAATTCCTGGAAAATGACCCACAATGCTAGATCAGAAACTTGGGTCTTTTAGAATTGTTGTTACTGCTGTTTTCCCTCATAATAATTCCTTCACTTTGAACTACTTGCAGTGCATAATTAAGATGAATTCAAGGAACCTAAACCCAACAAAGAAACCCACAAAGAAAAAACACAAGAAGCTGAATATATTAGTTTTGCAGGTGCTGACTTGCAAAACTAATTTGTTTCATGGGTCTGAGCTTCAAAACCGTGAGTTGGCTTTTTCCTTTGAAAGTGATATACTTCATACTTTTGTTGAGATTTGCATTCACCTTCAAAGAGGAAAAAGGGGGAGCAGTGAAGATTCCTCTACCTGGACTGCCCATGGACCACTGGCAGGTTCCAGGGTTGCAGTTGCATGGAAGACCACATATTGCATATCAGTTAAAGTGCAAACAGTGTCAAAAAGAAGCTTTGGACGGTCTATACACCGGACATTTATAACAGAGTAGCCTCGTTCATGGGAAGTTTGAACTGTGATTGTCGGCTTGTCTTTTGCAGCTACGGGCTTGGACCTTTCAAGCTGCTCACTATCTTCATAATCTTTGTCAGCAAGCATCAGCTGATGTAAACGTCTTTCAGTATGTGTGGCACCTTCAGCCACATTAGTTCGTGCAACTCTTGTCTCATCATTGTCACCTTGCATTACAAGGTGAAGCTTCTCTTTTATGGCCACCAGCTTCTTCACATTGTGTATGGGGCCTGATGTGTCTTCATCTGTTATGTAAACCATACACGCAACTCTCCTGTTGTGTGTCCAAAATTCTGAAGCATGAACCCTGCAATTCATTTCTGTGAGGACTGCAAAAATCTCAGAGAGAAGCCCAGGTCTCTCTGTCCCTGTAAGCTCTATGACAGTGTGCTCAGCAATAGAGCCAGCTCCCATAAACTTCCCAGCAGCACACCTTGAAAGCTCAGCTGACACTTTGCTCTTCCTTGTTACCAAAGCCTGCAACCGAAAAAAAAAAGAAGGAAAGTTCAAACAAGAGTATATCCAGTCTCGGAAACAGTAAAAAACACTCAATGATTAGATATGGAAACACACCTTGTTCTGCATGAACTTGAATCGCTGAAAAGCTAGAGAAATGCTTGGAACTTCAAAAATGGATTCAGTTAACTAAAGAAGAAGTTGACCTTATGGATGTTTTCCAGGACATCTGCTTCCCATATCTTGTTCCCTTGTTGGTCTGTGACATGAAACACTGGACCCCAAAGGATGGGACGTGTCAGATGGGAAAAGCACATGCCACAAAGTTAAAGCATTCAACAACCCAACAAAGTTTGATGTTATTTCCAAAATGCAGCAAGAGATTTTCATTCTCACCATCCATGAACCATCCACCATCAGATGCAATATATGCCTTTGAGATACTCAAATCAAGATCTGTCAGCTCTTGAACAACCTCAAGCAGAATCCCATGCTTGTTTGCACTGTTCACCTGTGTAGGCAGAATCAATTGATCAATTAGAACTCAGATAACCTTGCAATGTTCAACTGTTTTTCTATCAGAGGAATTCAGCAGTACAAAAAGCCACTCCTTTGAAATCTTCTGTTGCAAAACATCTTCTTGTACAAAGTTAGTACCTTCACAAGAGTTGCATCAGCATGAGAGTCGTTGTCAATCACTACCCTGCACAAGCAAGAAATGTTTGATGCACTTCACCAAAATTCTGATATGAGCGTCACATGCAATGTTTATCAGGTGCAACATCTACTCAAAAATGAATTTTGCGACAAAGACACAGAGATCAAAATACAGAGAAGGACAGTGAGTCTCCAACAATGCAAGACATAAATTCACATATACATACCGAGGTGGGTTGATTCGTGAGCTCAATGATTCATAATCAGGGTCAAAGTAAGGCCAGCTTGCAGCACGCATTGGTGGAAGGGCAGACATATTTTTTGAACACCTACAAAACACAGCCAAATTCTTGTTTCTTCAGGTGTGTGCTTGACATTCAAATTGACGTATGAGAAACTCCATGAAAACCCTTTTGAATGTAACAACTGTGTTGTCAGATTTCTGGCCAAACGCAACTACCAACATGATAAAGAAATGAGCCATAACCTTCTGAGTGTTTTTTTTCACTCACAAAAGTATCAGGCCTTCATCACCTTCCATCACTTTCCTCATGAATGTGGCAGCAACTTGCAACCATTATTTTTCTATCATCAAAAGATGCATGAAGGTATTCCACGATTCCGTATGGTGATTTCTTCAGTGGCCAGGCAAGGTTAAGAATTAAAACATAAGAGTGACCCAAATGATGCACATATGATGTGGAATGATCCATCATCATCCTTTCATTTTGAAGTGGACCATGAGACAGACAAGGTGCAAGGGAAGAAATATCTCTCATAAGACTTGAGAAATCTCCAAGGGAAGAAAGAAAGCACAAAAGAAATTTCATTGCAGCAGTCATGACATGATAACTGCACCTCTGAAGAATTGAGGCAGGACACAAACCATGATCTGTCTGTCATATCAAAAGACACATATTCAACCGCTACCAAAGAGATCATCTCTTGATAGAAAGAAAAACAAAATTCTTTCTATCAAGAAAAGGACAGCCGAGGAGGAGTGCCAAAACAAAATACACTAGCTCAGAGTCCAGAGTCCAGACCACCACCCAACAACCTAACCGGTGAGCATCCTTTAACTCTTCAAGAAAACAAGGTACCCATAAAACCCCTTTGTGTGTATCTGTGTGTGTGTGTGTGTCTCTCTCTCCCTCATGTCAGAACTCAAACCAGAAACAAAGCAGGAAACATGAACTGAAAGGCATTAATACCTTAGTTAGAGGTACCTTCTCTGTTCACAGATTCGTGTGCAAAGACTCTCCGACTGCGTCAAAAGACGCCCTTCCTTCTTTCCTTCCTTGCTCTTCTTCTTCTTCTCCACCCACAGCAGCAAAACCAACAAAAAGAATTTTGCTACTTGCAAGCACCCATTTAACAACGAAGCCGAATCTCCTACCAAAAAAAAAAAAACTCTTCTCAAAAACTTCTATGACAGAATTCACAGAGAAAAAACAGCAACCAACCACCAAGAATGAACACTAGTTTATGCCAGAAATGAAATTCTTCTTCCTCCGCCTTGCAACACCTCCTCTTCCTCCAACAACTTCGGTTGCTGTGTGTCTGTGTCTCTTCAACAACAAAAGCAATCGAACACGGCGGAAACACAAGCACCCACTGCGACAAAATTATTGAAAAGGGCAACAAACAACAATTAACAACAACAAAGAGGGGAGGAACAGCATCGGTAGCTCTTCTGACTCTGAAAAACTCATCCTCCCGGATTCCCGGAGGCGGCGAATTCTCAAGATTCCTCCAGATTTCTTGGCTCCTTCCTCCTGGGAAGGAGACAAACCGCGATTTCGTGCCAAGAATGAGGGGACAATTCTACTGTCCAGAATCGGTAGGGGAGGCCGACCATTCTAGCATTATGCAAGAGACAGGGTTGAAATTTTCAGCAGAATATGTATGTAGCAGCTAGCTATCTTACTTTACTGCAGTCTAGTTTCTAAAATATCCCTCTTTTCTTAGATTTTTTTTCGATTGGAAAAATTATTTTTTAAAAAAAGAGAAATATTATAATAGTTGTTGGAAATTGACACACAGATCAATCAGAGAATATACGTAAGTAAAAATAGAGATTTACAAGGAGCTCTCCACCCAAGTTTAGATTCACATAGGCTAAGATGTTACAGACTTTTATGGTTCACCCTTGAGCTCAGTCGCCCTTTATGAACCTCACATGTCATGGGTTATTTAACTAACCTTAACTCAAGTATCTCATAATTCCAAAAGTTTAAGTGCATGAAACACAAATATTTAAGAAAAAAATAACTTATAGAACATTGTCATCCGACAGTAATACGATAAGGATTTCATAATAAAAATTATACAAAAAATTTGAAAACTTTCCCCCAAAAATGGAAAAAAAAGGGTTGAATTTACACTTTTCAAAAAAAGCTTTGCAAAAAAATTCCCTATTTTTTGGTCCAAAAAACTACAAAATTTGTTAAAAAAGAAACACCTTGGTAGTACCTTGCCAGCTTTGACACGAACTATATTATTTTGAGAAATGTTGCAATTTTCAAAACAAAAAATCACAGAGCAAAAGTTTGTGAAGGAAAGTGAAAAAATATCTTAGAATATTATATTTTTCAACATGAAACTTCAACTTCAATTTAATGCACCAAATTCAATAAGCAACCAATTATTCAGTGCTTGGGTTACATATTGATTTTCTGTGGAAGCCTGGTAAACCCTAAACCCTAAACTACTAGGTAATGCTCCTACCACCTGTTCAGGAGTCCAAGGATAACCCATGGATCAACTTCAACCCATCATTACGTAGGAGTTCAAGGATGATCCATCGATCAACTTCAACCCCTTATTTATTGTCCACGGATAATTCATCCATCAACTTTAACCCATTATCAGGAGTCCAACAATAATTCATCCATCAACTTTAACCCATTATCAGGAGTCCAATGATAATTCATCCATCCCGTTCAAACGCATGATTATTGGGGCAAGTGGATTGTATGTAGGAGACACTTTAGACCAGTAGGTGTGAAATATCGTTTGGAGCAAAAACAAAAAGTGTCACATGTAATGGCCATTGGGAGGACCCCAGCCAAGTTGCAGGTTGCCACTAGCTGGGTCTGAACAAGGCATATTACCTGATTGTGCAACATGGTTTAAGCACTTGCCCAACACTTGCCCAACCGTAGATGATCATAGCACCAATGGCAAGTTCAACAATTCAGTGTTAATACATGATTCCATGTCTAAAAACAGAATATTGTGGAGTTTTCCTGCACTTCATAGAGCGACAGACCATTTAAATCTGTACGCCAGTACCAACAATTTGTTATCAATCACCAATCAATATGAAACAACTCTATTTAAAGGTGTTTCTAAAAGTCACAAATTGCTAATCATGTATAGTGTACATTAGAAGTTTTTGCATTATCATAATGATCTTGGCAGATGTGCATAGTGTATTTTCAAGGTGTTTCTAAAAGTCACAAACAATTTCCCCATAAGCCTGGAGCAAAAGGTTTCCTGTAAGGAAATAGGAAATTTTTTCATAAGCTAATATGGGCTGATGTTAATATGCTGGAAATGTTTGTGTAAATGCATCTGGGCCCTTAGCCATTATGCAGGAAAAGGCACTAATAGTAGTGCCTTCTCTTATACATACTACACGTTTCATCTGAAATTTAATATGAAATGGTATTTATTCCTTCAAAGTGAAGATGTTTTTTAAGATCTATAAATTGTGCACAAGAGACAACGATCTCCAAAATGGGTCATAACTTACAAGAGAAAATGATTGTTTTTGATTGGTCTAGATGATGATTGATAACATTTAAATAAATTCTCATTTTTTTTATTGTTCAAGTATTCATATTTATTGGTGAGGATGGGAAAATAATCAACACTCCAATGGGAAGATGCACTGGCTATTTTGTCCATGGGACCAGCCTGCGAAAATTGTGGGAAGTTGGCATAAGTGTACTATTAATGCAATGTGCACAAATTTTGTCACAAATAATGAGTTCTCATTATTTTGCCACAAATACAAGCAAGAGGGATATGTATCTTTCAGTCTGCTACAATTACTTGAATTTTAAAACAACCATGTACCCGTCAATGTGATGCTTTTATTTGAATTTTTAAAGACCCATGTTTTTGTGAGCATGGCATGGTTACTTGAATTTTTAAAAGAACCAATAGTTCCAGTTTTTAATATATTCCAAGTCAATGTTTCCAATTCTTCCCAGGACCACCGCCTCCAGTTCTTTTGGGGAAAAATCAAAATCAAAGAACCACCAGTTGCATTTATTTAAAAAGCCCTAAAGAACCTGGGGTTTTTTTTTTTACGATAGAACTGGTACAAAACCGACAGTTTTATGGCCAAGCTTAGAAAAACATTCAAGGATTTTCCAAAAACTGAAGTACTTTCATTGAAAAGCATAATTAGCTGAATAACGTTAAGCCATTACCCATTTTTTACTCACACAAACAGGGTATATAGTTGTGAATACCCAGACCACCAACTTTATCAATCCTCCTTATAACCCCCTATATGACCCAGATGGAAGTTAGAACTAGCTATATGAGGTAATGATATACCCTTACAAGTTAACCCATGGATAAACATACTGGATATCTTTGCAAAAACCAACCCAGATACCCACAAAACACTGGCATGTACACATTCAACACCACTGCTATTTTTAGGTTAAGTTGTCTTTATTTCCATCATGGCTATGGATTGATTGGAGGATTGATTGGAGTATTCTTTACGATGAAAACATTGACTACAGACAGGACGAAAGCATCCACTAGAGAGATAACGAGAGAGGCAAATATCCTAATAATTAATTAGGCATTAACCAAGGATCATCAGCACCATGATCAGGATCATCCCCAAATATGAGAAAAGGATCACAGAACCCAGAGAATAATAGCATTCAACAGTGTCGAATATTATTGAACCTTTACACATTCGACACTGTAAAAGAACTACTGATACAAATGACCGGTGGTCCAGAGCAAACCAACAGCCACCAATGCACCATCCATTGGAAGCCTGTTATGACACAGTTGTGTATGGATGAACCCAAACTGAGTTGATGTCAGCTTTCACTGTCATAACCTATTGTGTAAAGGGAAGGTCCTGTATGTAGGTAGGTAGGAGAAAAGGTGAATACAAGTATAGATTCATGTGGATGGTTAGTACATAGGTAAGGGCAGGTGGGTTTGTTAGTAGGTAGGTAGTAAAAACAGCAGCTGAGATAACGACCATAGTTATCTGGAACCTGATGGAAAAGTGTTCCCCGTCCACCCATCATCCATCCCTTGTGGTGGGCTGGTAAATGTTGGTTCACTCTGGCCTTTGTTTTCAAATCATCATTTTCACAGGGCAGAGCTCTGTGCATTTGGAGTGTTTTACAGTTTCATAACCAGCATGTCCATGCAAAGGGGATGTTGCCGACTTTACCATAGAACGCTGGAATGGTGATATTGGAGGGAAGACAAAGCCTAAAACTGAATATGTATATGTATATATTTTACAATGGCATATCTAAAAATACAAATTGATAATTACAGCAGAAGAATATGCAAAAAGCTGCACATGTGAAACTCAACCCAACATAAGAAGAGCAAAAGAGAGACAATCCATTGAAGCCTAGCAGAACTCAATTACAACAGAATTTCAACTCAAGAATCTCTCACCTGCAAGTTGCACCAAACCTCCACTCCCAATCCTGTGCATTGACAATTTTGGACCTTGTTGTGAATACTGGTTCCTGCAAGAGGCCATAATCAAAATCTACACACATGAATCCAGGAATCATGACAATGTCTTTGTTGCATTTTGCTAGAGTCATTCAATGGGATGTATCTCAGCTTGAGTGCCAAATATTCTCCCAATGGTACAATGTTCAGAAGACATTTTGCAGAGTTAAGAGTACAAAAGGAGATTTCCATACTTCTGTTGCAAGAGCAAGAGGTCAAGCACAGTACCTGTTAAAATCATCTCTGATGGGAGTTTCAACATGACTTTCAGATTCTTGCATGTCATTGTTCATCACCATTCTATCCCCCAGCAGATGGAGGTTGTTCATGGTGGTGCTATATTTAGGGCTTTTGCTCATCCCCAGTTGAGATGGTACTGGAAACATCAAGTTCCCTTGGGCAAGCTGCTTGAGCCTTGTATTTGCCAGCTTCCCTGCTAACTCTCCATCACCTACCTGTGTCACTCAATATTACACCCCGCCCATTAGTCATCCTCTCCTTTTCCTTCTCATCCATGAAGCATGTGAAGAAAGTTTACAGGAGACTTGCATCTCATCAACTCTCATAAAAAGGACACCCTCCTGAACAAACAAGGGGTTGTAGGGCAGATGGGGCTACTTTGTTACTAGCAGCCAAGGCAATATCACGTGCAGTGACAGTATGTGTGACATAGTCATGCACTTGAGAGTGACGCTGCACTTTAACTTCTTCTTCAAGTGCAACCTTCTCCTCCTTTAACTTGTTCATCTCCACCAACAGTTGGTTTACTGTGTTCATCAGATCCATCTTCTCTGCTGCAATTCGCCCCCCTCTTGGCTGCCTAACCAAAAACTGCACCACAAGACACTGTTTCAGCAACACAACTTTTCAACTTTCATTTTCATGTGAAGGCCAAGGGTGGCAATCTGAACAACCTTGAAAAGTTGAAAAGAGCAATTCTTTAGGTACACACTCAAACATTTTCTGATCTTTTGAACTACATAGCACAGGCAGAAGTCATTTAGAGACCACAGGAATGATTACTCAAATCAGAATTTACAGCGTGCCCTAAGAGGTGTTATACCTTCTGATTGAGTTTCAATGTCTCAAGTTCAGTCTTCATCCTCTCATTCTCCTGCATCATTTTCCAATGACTGATTAGTCTCTGGTAGACAAGAAGCTAAGCCTTCAAGATAAAAAGTGAGAATGCAATGAAAATGGGCAGAAATTTTGAGGACTGTTGAAATAGCACCTTGCGCAAATTGAAGAGTTGTGACACCAGTTGTGAGCGGGCAGAGGTTTCATCCTTTAGGCTGGCTTCCAGCATGGTCCGTGAGCTCTGCAGTGACATGAGATTGGTTCGCAATGTTGCACACTCTTTCTGGACCTCTATGAATTGAGTCTGGTTTGCCACCTCCTCTGCCTCATATTTCTTCAATTTTTCCTTCAATTGCTTGACTTCTGCATTGAACAAATCCTGTTGCCAACCAATGCCCACATTTGTGATTCTTGTTTGGTCATCAAGTGAAAACCATGCAAACAGTCAATGAACAAGAATTAAAAGACTTTATTGATGGAACAACAGCATGATATAAAATTAGGCTTGTAGTACATAGGTAATAACTTGTGTTGCAAGATTAAGGGGTGGTACTTTTAAAGCCTGTCATTTATACCAATGTACTTACAAATAATGTTCAGAATTAATTAATTCTGAAGAAGGCCAACTAAAAAAAAGAAAAATCTTAACCAAAATTTTAGGGAATTGAATTCAACACCTTCCCCATATAATAATGATCAAAAAATTTAAGATATTCCAGTAACATGATTAACAATTAAGAAACTTAGCATACTTTATAACTTATTGTCAAAATTTTGGAATATTCAGATTAGGGCTATTGGACCACTTTTTTCAAAAAAATTAATTATTTTGACAAAGACTTGTTGATTATTCTTTGCACTTAAAGAAGCTTGGAGCTGGACATGTACCTGCAATAGGTGCAGTTCTTGCCGCAGCATGGTTTTCTCATATGCTATGTCATCATTTGCAGTGCTAGGAGGATTGGGATGCTGTTGGGCTATGCTTGTCAGCTCTGCTTGCTTCTGTCGAGTTACCTGGAGTTCTGCTCTCAGTTCCTCATTTTCTTGCTTCAGCTGTTCCAGACACAAAAATGTAACTGAAATTAGTAGCAACCTTCTACTCTGATAGGCATAAAATACACCACTTCTGATACAAGAATAGGCCTGCATAAAGTCCAAGCCAACACACCTCGTCTTCTGATGAACAAGACCTGAAATAAGGAGTGGATTCTACAACAGTTGAGAAGATAAAGCTTCTCTGACCTTGCCACGAATAAGCACAAGTGTGTCATTCTTGGCATCCACAATAACTCGCAGTAATTGAAGTCCAGTTTGCAGTCTTGCTAACTGCCATCATCAGTATCACACATAAGTACAGTCACAATGTCCTTACATTCGCCTATTGAAACTAAGCTTCTACTGAGCTACTGGATCCATCTTGAACTTCCATTGCCAAATTGATAGCAACTCAAAATCCTTGCTGTAATGTTGTATGTAGTCTGTACCTCATTCATCATAAACTGATTGGGGCCTAGCTCAGCAGACACTGTATGGGTCGGCTTGAGATTGTCAGGAACCAGGGGTTTGAAGGTTGGTAGGACATGTCGCTGGAATCTTTCAACAGCATCTGCAAGAGCAGTGAGTGTCCCAGAGGTTTTCATGCAAGTGTCATCTTGGCCTTGCAAGCGAGATGCCATGGAACTTTGAGCCACCTCTGCATTGTACTTGAGTTCCTCCAGTTTGACCAATGCTTGCTGGCTGTCAGCCACCACTTTCTCTTTCTCAGCAACAGCTTGATGAAGCTGGCATGATGTTGAGTGCAACAAGCTCTTCATTTGCTCCACCTCATCTTTCAACTGCTGGGTTGCTGCCTTTACAAGGGATGCAACCTCCACATCTCGAAATGCACGCAGTCTTTGAAGCTCAAGTCGCTGTTGTACCAAAGATGCTATGGCTATAAGTGGGAGAAAATTTTCTACCTGGATGCCTCCAAAAATGTGAATAGAGAGAGAGAGAAAAAGAAGAGATCAAAGGAGCTTACTTGATTCTTCTCCCGGGCAATAATGTCACTGAGCTGAAACCGAAGAAGATCATTCTCATTGCCCAATGTTCGTGCAATAACATCAGCCCCCTCCCCATTTTTGTTACTCCGCCTTGGAAACTGGAACACAAGGTGCAGCCAGCGGGGTGGGCTTTAGGAACTAGCTACAAAATGCTTATGAATATATAAGCATAATGGACCAAGTTAAAAACTTCAAAAGCTGTTGCAGAACACTTGAGCTGAACCAAATATCCCCTCTTCAAGCTATGTGCGAACACACTATTGACACACAAAAACTCTCAATGTGCTTGCAGGTCTGAATCAAAACAAAAAAGAAAAAGCATTGTAAAATCAGTAAAACACAACCACTTTTGAGAGGTACTCGTGTTTGTTCACACACTAGGTCCTAAATGGTTAGAGGCTATGGAAGCAGTTGCTTTTGCTTTACCTCATTTGTGTTTGGATCAACAGCACTCCGAGCTCCTGCTACAACCAGTCAGATGGTCAGCCCCCTGCAATCAGCAATTTCAAATAAAAGAAGAAAAGAAATGCAGTGTTGATTCACTTGGGTTGTGATGTCTCTGTGGAGCTACTCCCCCTCCTATGAACCATCCGAGTTTAGAGATACAAAAAAGCCTTCTGAATTGTGAGCTATGAGAGAGATTGACAAAACCCTGAATGCTACATACTGCACCAAAGAAGAAAACCTCAAAATCGTCTCGTGTCAGATAGCGGAGCCCTACCCTTACTTTGTACTTCCTCTGAGACTTTGTTTGCTAGCTCTCATTTTGTTTGTTTGCAGCAGGGAAGGAAGCGGCAAGAGAGAGAGAAAATACTGGACGGTGAAGCTCGTCGAGGTGGTGAAGACATGGGGGTTCTGTCCGTCTGCGAGCGTACCTCCGGCCATGAGAGTTTCAGAGATCGGGTGGTCGAGTGAGAACCACCTTGTGGAACTCTTCCTCCTCTTTCTCCATTCTCTGGTTCCTCTGATGTAGCTATTGTTCCCGGTCTGGCAAAGCCTCCTCCTAACGCCACCTTTCAGCAATTCTCGAGAGGAACCTCTTCGCCAACCGTAAACATTGCAATTCCTCCAGAGAGAAATGCTCACCGCTGACAAGATTTAAGAGGATCCATAGCTGGTGGCTCCTCCAGACACAAACTTCCCCCAGACGTTGGCCAACCTTCCGAGGTCGCCAAACTGTCAAGTTCTCTTCCAGATGCTACGATCTTCTTTGTTTTTTCCAAATCTTCCAGAGCGAGACAAAGCTCCCAGTCGTCATTGCTCTTACAATAATATACCTGGTCAGATTGCCTCTTAATTCCCGCTGCAGTTTCTCGATTGCAATGCAGACTTCATGAGCATATCATGTGCTCCGAATCTTCTTAAAATTCTCTCAGGATTCGCTCGTCTTTTGCCTCTACGTTCGCTCTTGTACATGACTTCTTCTGCCCCTCTGTCCACACAACGCAACGCAGTCGCACTTCAAACAACAGAGAAATCGAGACTTCTGCGGCGATATCAGACTGCGTAAAGCTTGCGGGAATGACTGTTGGAAAGTCCGACGCAGTTGCGCTTCAAACAATAGGGAAATCAAGACTTCTGCGCCGCATCGCACTGCGTAAAGCTTGCGGGAAGGACTGATGGAAATCCATTCTGACGCAGTCAATCGCGGTTCAAACAACAGGGAAATCGACACTTCTACGCCGCATCCCACTGCGCAAAGCTTGGTGGAACGCCTGCTTGAGATTCCGACCTCGAAAACCAACTCTCTTGTGCACAATTCTGTTCCAAACCCTCTCGAAATCGCATCAATGTTCGCCAAGGAGCGATTGAAGGCAAAAGCCTCCTCCACTTTAGCTCGATCTTTTGTTTCTTTCGATCTTTTGGTTTCCGATCCGTCGTGTCCCCCTCCTCCTCGTTAGAATCACAGACCTCAAGAAGGCGCCAAAAAAATCTCCAAATTTTCTCGAAAACGGATCACAAGAACCTACTTACTACAATGTAGCTCTCTCTCTCTCTCTCTCTCTCTCTCTCTCTCTCTCTCGGTCGGTGTCAAGTCCAGGTTGCTTGCTACTCTGGAGTCCCGACTGGAAAACAGAAACATCCAACAGCACAAAGACTGTAAAGAAAAGAAATTCTTCTTCCTCAACAAGAGGAAAAAGCACGCAGAAACTCACTCATCAACTACAAATTTCTGTTGCGAGTCCTGGTGCCGAACCTCCTCCTGCGTAGGGCCTTCGGGAGGGGGAAGAAAAATAACAGTAGACTTCCTCCTCCTCCTCCTCCTGTGCATAATTCTGGACCAAATCGCGCCAAACTTTCGCCGAAAGACCTCAAATTTTTTTTCCTGTCGATTCACAAGTGGAATGAGAAAAACGTCGCGTGATCGTAACGAAGAAGAGCGACGTTCTGCGACGACGGCAATCGAGGAATTCGAAGCTCGCGGGCGCCAAACACCGCAATGTTCGATCCCTTCGGAATTTCGTCGCGCAACCTTTTTGAAGCGAAACCGTTACGCCTTTTTAGGTCCCAATCGACGTGAGGAGTCCACATCCCCATTCGACCGATGTCTCAGGATCTCAACTCGGCATCTCAAACATTGTCTTTCTCGGATGTCGTGTGAACCCGGCCATTGTGGGAAATGGAACTAGGTAATATTACCTACTCCCCCCCAACTCTTGTATTTGGAAAAAAAAACTTATTCCATTGAGTTCACCCCTATAAAATTCTACAATTACACCTACTTGTTTAACACTATATTTAGATTCTCCTTTTGTAAATAGGACATCCACCCTAACAATTCTTTCTTCATCTACTAAAATGACCGGAAAAGTTTCAAAGAAAGTAGGCATGTGACATATGAAAAGTTCATGTCCTTCTTTGTCTCTGAAAACATCATGGCCTAATCACCCAACAACTATTCCATCTCCATTATCCATCGCACCTGCTCTAAATAATCCTCCCTTGGCTGGATTATTATCGATATAATCATAAAAAGCTAAATTTTCAGGAATTTTAGACTAAGTCTCTGATAAATTAAAATTTTCAACTTTATTGGAACAAATCTTTCAATCTAATTCATGTTGGAAGAATCCCTAATCCCATTGATGGCAAGTGGGACCAAATAATTCTATTGGAGTTGTTACAAAACCGTACCCAATTCAAAGTGGTTTTGTGTAGGGCAAATAGGCTAACAAGCAAACAATTAACCTATGAGAAAGTGTGCACTCATTCCCTCATCGCTTTTAGTCTTGAACGTTCAAAGGGCCAAGGTAGCCCTTCATCTAGCACCCCTATAGTTGTTTATATAGACTTACATTACATTTTGATGAAACCTTATTAAACTTTATAAAAAGAAAGCAAACAAGACTAGGGAGAGAACAAAAAAACAAAGTGCAAAGACCAAAGTCCACACAAGCAAAAAAACCCAAAGAGGTGAGACATAGAGAGATAATAGAATCACTAACTACCAAAACCTCCACTAGTCACATGAAGCATATCAACTAAAGAAAGGGGAAGTAGGCCCAATAAAGGAAGGCTTTTGGTGCCCTTTGCTATCAATGCCATGTTAGCACAGCAATGAAGAAAGTTGTCAAGCCTGCTCGTGAAGACACCCAAAAACTTCTATGGCAAGAGGAAGAAACATGTACACTAGGTAACAATTGTGATAAATTTTTTCTTTCACCTAAGGAATCACTAGCCATTGTCACAGCCACCTTTCGGAAAAAAATTGCCCATGATACCAAGTTTGTTTGAGTGAATTTGACAATGACAACATTGGCCAATGTGTGAATGCCATCCATTAATAAAACAATGTCAACGAAACAACTAAAGAAAAGGTGGTGGAAGAACATGGGTTTGCTCCCACAAAACATGACACCATGCATCTTTCATAATGCATGCAAATACATCTTGAATAGCATCATGGGATGCAATCCTCTCCCCACCATGGGCACAACAAAGGAGGTGGATCCCCATGGGGTCTAATGGTTAGCCACATATGCAATGGGTCAAACCAAAAGTCAAAGCCTAGGGGAGGCCTAACCTAATCCACAATGTAAAGGAAAAAACATCTAAAAGCAAACAAAAACATGGAATGACAAGGCAAGCAAACAGCCAAGTTCCCACACTAGGCCCTACACAAGACCTTAAGCATGTTCCATGCAAATCAAAAAACATGTCAAAGATGATGCTAGAAAAAAAATGGTTGTGTAATCTTTCTAAAATGGTATTGTGAAATCGATCTGCTCTTTTCATTGTAAGTTGTTCAAAGGGGGGTAAACATGTTATTACAATCGAAGGAAAAAGTTCTTGAAACAACCTCAAATGCGCCTGGAAGGGTAGTGAACCCAAATTGGTTGCCTCAATTGCCTTCAAAAAAAAGGTGCCAATCCAACAAAAATTTAAAAGCAATGATTAGCATTACTAATGCCCAATTCCCCAAGTAAAACATCGGCGCAATGGTTTCAATAGAAATGAAATCAATCCCACCATTAGAGATGGGGAACGAAACCTACCAATACATCAAAGGGTTTTTGAATAATCAAGAAAACTTGGGCCTAAAAACCTTTCAAAAACATGCATGAAGGTCAAATCAAAGGATGCAAGTTGGCATCAAAAGTTCAAGAGGGGTGGGAACGCACAAAGTAAATAAGAAGGCTTTTACATGAAACATCAAAAGAAGACCCCAAAAACAACATGAATGTCCCACAACTCCAAATGCATATTGCATGGCAGATGTTATCCAAAACATCTTACCAAAAAAAAAAAAAAAGGAAAATGACACAAAACCAAAAGGAACCCTTAAAACTTTTATGTCTTCTGGAAGGTAGCAAAAACCAAGAAGGGGGGGAAAACTGGGGGCAAGCCAAAAAGGGACCAAACATCGCATTTTCGAGGCTAAACAAATAAACCCACATCAACTAGCTAAAAAACAAAATGGTCAAAGCCAAAGGGAATGAAGGAAGCAAAACCAAGGATGTGTGTGTTGTTTACCAATGAAGGGAAAATATATAAAGGAAAAACAACATAAGAGGCTCACAAAGCACAAAAATGAGCCAAAGCAAATAGAGGTTCGATGAGCGAATCACCCTAACACAGGCCCACAAACAAAAGGAGCTCTCCCCCAGGGGAATGATGGTTAAAAAACGAAGGCAACTTCTTGCCATAAAAAGAATGAACAAAAGGGAAAATCAAAAACAATTAGCCTCCTACATGAAGCTTCTAAAAAATGGCCTAACACAAAATGGAGTTAAAAGTGTTTGCCACATTCACTTGCGACACCACTCAATCAAAGTGGACATTCAATGTAGCTCAAATATCATGCACCATTGCCTCACACCCACCTTTAACAACATACCAAAACTAATGAGGCAACAAATGAAAAAACAACACATCTAATAACTAAAAACATAAGGCTTTGTTGAAAAGCTGGTAGAAAATCTCACCCACGACACTTAGTCTAATGCCACTTGAAGGTTTGGCTAAAGCCAAAAACCTAACAACACCAAGGACACAAGCAATGGACCCTGGGAAGTGACCCATAGCAACATGGGAACTTAACTAGTGAAGTTTTTAAAAATTGTTGGTATAGTCTTCAAGGTCAGAAACATCTTGAAAATGGTTTGAAACCATGCTAAAAAACCCCCTTGTGAAAAAATGGGACATGCACAAAAAAGCTAACCTAAAGAATCCAAGGATAATTTTAGGTCCCCGTCTAGCTAAAAATCCATCAAAGAATTAGGGCAAGCAAAAGGCAAAACTAAAGGATAGAGAGCCTACAAAATTGACATGGATTTTGAAGAAGCTAGGGCCACGGGGAAAACATCACAAATTTATAAACTTCATTGGTTCATCTCAAATCCATGCAAAATATGTTATTTCATGGGTTTGCATCATTTAAACATGAATTTCATGCATTATTTAAACACAAAAGACATGTGCACGACTTTCATGTGTAAACAACATGAATAGACATACAACATCCATGTTTAAACAATACGAATAAGCATATAACATTCATGTATAAACAATGCACATTACATTGATGTTCAAACAATTCAAATAGATGAATGACATCTCTGTCTATTCTATATGAACCTATGAAAAGAACATTTTGCACAAAATTTATTGCCAAATTGTGACTCATTAAGTTTGTGATGAAAGGTCCTTGTTGCATGAGCATATTCTCTGACATGCCCTAAGACCAAACTCCACCCAAACCACCACAAGAAAGGTGCAATAAAAGAGGAATTCGAAGGGAACATGGGCACCGAGGGGCCTTGATCCAAAGGTAAAGCTACAACTAGCGCTTGCCCTTGAAGAAAATGCTTCAATTAAAGCTTTTCCCAATCTCTCAATAAAAATCGCTAAAGCTAGGCTCTAATTTTTCAATGTCTACGCCACCCCAAACGAGGTGAACAAGACACCACTAAGAGAAAAACAAAAATAAATGTCAAACAACAATGTTGAAAAGGTCTCAAACAAGGCAATCCAAAGCAAACAAGAAACAACTTGCACTTCCCATCGTAAAGTGAAAGGGATTCATGAATAAAAACATGGCCAAAGACCCAAATGGGAGGAGGTAAGGGGTCCGCCTTTAACACCCAAGCCACAAGAAGGGGAAAACGGGCAAGAAGAACCTCCAAAAAAACACAGCCTGAAATGCCTAACAATGCCACTAGAATGACAAAACATAGTACATCCAAAACACAAGACATCACATTTGGCCCCACACTTGAGCTTCACCATGATAAGCAACATTATAATTTGTTGAACATTTATCATCCTTATGAGATGTTCTTGGGGGCAAAGCCATTATGCAACACATTTCCTCATTTTTCAAAGGTTCCATGTGGACGACAGAACATTCCAGGTTATTTTAAATGGTTCCCTAGCGTCCTTCACAAAATTTTGTTCTTTGAGAAACAAAATTGGAAATTTTCAACAATTATGAAAACAAGATAATTAGTGTCAAAGATGCCAAGGTAACAAAGCATATAGATATAAACCCAAAACTATATCTTACATTCTTAACTTGAACATATGAATCTATGGAGATGAAGATTTGATGAAAAACATTAAATCATTTCTACCTTCAAATCATATGATGGAACTAAATTGGAGAGAGAAAGGAATTTGATATAGCAGATCAAAACTTAAAACAAAAGAGAAATGGCCATCATGAATCACCAAAAAATTCAGAAAGGATTCGCATGGCATAAACCAGCAACAGTTAAATTAGGAAATATAGTTCGATGAAGTTCCCAAGAAATGAACTCAGCTCACAAGACCTCATGGTGAACATTCTTGAAAATGTATTAAAAATACCACATTCCATAGTCTCCCCATTACCAGGAGAGCCCATAAATTTGTTGTTCACTTGGAAGTGGTTTGGTTAGTAGTCTTTTGCTCTTAAAACAACAAGAACCTACACAACCACACGCCAAACTTTCTTGAGAACAAAAGGCTAGTTGTATTTTGGCCAAAGAGCTTGAATGTGGGATGTATCCAAATACATCCACGGTTGCAAACTGTTTTGTGATGCATGAGCAATCCCTAGTGAACAACACCACAAAAATGAAAAGATCCCCACCGACCCACCTCAGAAAGGCTGCACTATCTGTGATGTGAGGCTGTGCTCCATCACACAAAAACAGTCACACTTGAAAAACAGTGGGTTAGTAGACCATTGCAGCAACCTTAAACCTCATGCAAAATTTGCCACATGAAATATTCCATTCTCATCAACGTTGCATATAAAAGGCAACACATGAAGTGACAACAGGAACCCATCTGTTTCACACTTGCCATACACATGCAAAAATGCCCTATACCAAGCCAACTCTATCACCACAGAGGCTGCAAGCCTCTGGGGTGCCCACAGCTTGGTTCCTCCATTAAAAACTTGGTTTTCCTTCACCCTTCGTTTTAACATAGAAATGATCATCACCTAGGCAATGTTCTGTGACTTGTTCAGGATCACACCCTCATACTTGACCTGGAACCACTTCATAGCATCTTCCTTGGTGACACGATGCTGAATACCAACGCGAGACTTAGCCCTGCGTCTTCTCCCCACTCTGTAACCTGGACGCTCAAGCACAACATAAAAGTCCATTCCGTAGATACCTGTGGAAGGGTCATACCTGCCATTTAAAAACACAATCATTCAATATCAGCACCTGCCCTATTCAGTCATACACATAGAGAAGAAAATATATCAGTGTGGTTGCAGAGGAAAAATCCAGAGTGTCACATAAGATAACTGCACAGATATTGAAACCACAACTGGGACAACCCACATAAATACAGTGAGAATGAGTCTGGCACTAGACACCCTTGCAAAGTATCAGGCTGTCACATTCAGCTGAATGGCAGTGACTAGCAGACACTACTCCCTACTGAAATCAGTTCCAAAACAGTTGGTGTACATGAGTATATCACAGTCAGCTCAAAGTGTAGGGAAACAAATCATAATCTGCATCACAAGTTTCTATTACATTTTCAGGAAGGAATAGGAATTCTCGGTCATGATGTCAGTTAGAACTCAGGAGGCATGGCTAATGAAAACTTCAACAGTATCCTGGTTCAACCAGCAGAGAGGTTGTGAGTGTGTATTAAAGATTGCCCATGTACAACCAAGCATTGAAGCCACAGTCATAGAGAGGCCTACAGAGAGGGTAGTGGCAGGGGCCTCCTGTATCCCAAGCAGAAATCCACATAACTATAAAGCAGAGAGGCAAGAAGGAACTCACTTGATTCCCAGATCAATGTGCTCTTGGATACCAAATCCAAAGCATCCAGTTTCACTGAAGTTTCGGCGAAGCAGCTCATATTCCTTCACCTTCAATCCACTCTCCAGGAGCTGCGTAGCTTTCTCTCCACGCACTGTTACGTAGCATGCAATCTTCTCATTGCGCCGAATACCAAAAGAACGCACAGTGTACCTTGCTGCAAATCACATGACCTCTTGTGAGTATCCAGAACACCTTCAGTCTAAATTCTTGCTGTGAACCTATTGAATTGCAATAATCTAATTAAAAAGACGAAAGATGCACAAAGCATACTCTGACAACAATCTCACCCTTGGAAAAGACAGGAGTCTGACCACTGAGCTGCTCCAACACCTGCAACAGATCAATTACAAAGAGATGAGACAAACAAAATATCAGAACCTCCACAAAAGTGAACATAGTGCAAAATTGCTACAACATCATCTCCACATGAAGTTCAGAGAAGAAACACCAACCCCTTAGAAAGAATTAAATGACATAAAGCGTAGAAACCATAACGATGTACGATCACCTTTGATGCCCTGGTAAGGCGATCTCCACTCTCACCCACGGAGATGTTCAACACCAGCTTCTGCACCTTGATTTCGCGCATACAATTCTGCTGTTTCTTTTCGGAGGCCTGCAATTACAAGCAAGTAGTCAGTCAAAACTCTCTCATTCTGTACAAAGAAACACCATACACTCGATTCACAAACACTGTTTCCAAAAAGCTTGAAAAGAAAATCTTCCAACTTAAGCACCATGGTTAACTTCCGCCACAGCAAGAAAACCTAGAGTAGCACACAGTGCAAAAACGGCACGCTAAGACTCCAAAACCCCTTCCGCATACTAAACCCTAATAATGGAACGACCGCAGGCAAGAAACATTATCAACATAATAACGGAAGAAAAGAGAATGCTATAGAGAAGACAGTAGAGATATATCAAGAAAGATTACGGGCAGACAAACAATCCAAAGCAAGGGAAGAGCGATCAAGAAAACCAAATCAAACTGTTGTCATCACAAGCGCAAAAGGTCACGATTTCTCTCAGGCAAGAAGAAAGTAGCGGGGGATTTTTTTAAAATACCATTCCAGAAACGCAAGAAATGAGTTCCGTAGCTAAAAACGAGCGAATACACAACAGGAAGAGGCAAGGAGAGCGCGCGCGTACCATGGTGAAGAGCTTGGGGCAGCAGGTCTAGCGATGGCGGCGCTCCAGAACAAGAGAGAGAACCGTCGGCGAGCGCCTCGCGTTTTGGAACCCTTCAAATAAGCCCCGTTCACACAGGGACATCTCTTTTTGCCCTAATTTTTTTTCAACAACATGCAGCAGGTCAGGGGTACCTACGTACCTACTATCCTAGTACCTAGCAAATAGGTAATTAAAAAAGTTACTCTGTTCACACGGCCAGCTTCAGAGTTCTTCCATCATGATACCTAATACACGACTAAAATGACAAGTTTGCATTCACACTTTGGGACAAGGAGGAGTTGGCATGGCAGGGTTCATAGTCATCCCCTTGCTCTCCAAGAACTTGGCCACTCCCCATTCCATTTTCACTACTATAGAACATGTTCCATTTACACCCAACATTCCACCCAAGTTCCACAAAAAATAGATCAATTCCACCAAAGTGGAATGCATACAAATCTTCAGTGGAAGTGCTAGTGAATTGGAACGCCTGGGAAAGACCCCACTAGCATTCCACCATGCACCACCATGTGTCCATTAAACTCCACTAATGTCCACTCATGGGTGGACCAGAGAGGTGCCCATTAGGGTTCCGCCATGCACCACCCCATGCCCATTAAACTCCACTAGTGACCACCCAGGGATGACCACAACCAAATATAATATTTATTTAAATGTTTGATTTATATTTAAATTTTCATGTATTTATTTGGCTACGTATGGACTTTAGTGGAGATTTTTTTTAAATTAATGGATGCTAATCCAATGGACTTTTAGTGGACTTCTTTAGTGGAGTTTAGTGGAGTTGTAATCTAGTGGATAATTGTATTGGATGTGAACTTTGGTGAACTTTTAATGAATCTTTTTAGTGGAGTTTAGTGTAGATCTAGTGGATACTTGTAGTGGATGTGGCATTTAGTGGAATTTTAGTGAATTTCTTTGGTGGAGTTTAGTGAATCCAATGGATAGTTGTAATGTACATGTGGATTTTAATGGATCTTTCAGTGGATATCATTAGTTTTGATCACTTGTAGGGTATATGGACTTCAATGGTCATTAGTGGATTGTAATGAAGATTTGGTGGACATTAGTGGATCTCTTTCTAGTACATAAAATATTTAGTTTCCCATATATTAATGAAGGATTAGTTCCATCAATAATAAACAACAATGTAATATAACAATTGAGAGATTATGATTATGATGGAATGACCTTTGCAGTATTTTATTTGTTTACAATTCAATTATACATGATCTTGATCATAATTCAAGAAAAAATAAGCCAATATGCTTTCAATTTGTGTTGTCATGGTGTTTGGCAACCATGACCATATTGATCATGTCACCAAACTATTCCCAAGTAATTAACTTCAACACCAAGTGTGGCACACAATGCACACAAATGATCAATCAATTAATAACCAAAAACTAATCTCTTAACCTAGAATATACCATTACACTTGAAGTTCAAAACACAAAGTACATGTTTGTTGGTATTTTACCTCTCAAATTTGCAACCTAATGCAACTTGAGTTCCGTTTGATCCTCCCCATCAAACACATTAATAATCAATTTGTCATTATACCAAAAACAACAACTAATCAAAATATGTTACTTCATTTTTCATGTTTTATTCTCTATGATTTAAAACCTAAACTATTATGTAAGAAAGTTGTGAATTCTTATCAACGTACAAGTTGCAATTTTTCTGAACATGATGCACATAAAAAACATTTGTTGTCGATTGCTTACCTATCAAATTTGCAACTTGAATTCCATCTGATCTACCCCAATCAAACACATTAAGAATTAGTTTTTCATATACAAAGATCATATTTAATCAAAATATGCTACTTCATTCCTTCTCATTTTTTCCCTCTATGACCTAAAACCTAAACCATTATGTAAGATAGTTGTGACTTCTGATCTACATACAAGTTGCAAATTTTTTTAACATGATGCACATTCCAAAAACATTTGTTGTTGGTCTCTTACTTCTCAACTTTACAACCTGATGCAATTTGAATTCCATCTTATCTATCCCCATCAAGCACATCAAGAATCAATTTTTCATATACGAAAACAATATCTAATCAAAATATTTTATTTCATTTCTTTTCATTTTGATTTTTCTCTATGATCTAAAACCTAAACCACTATGTAAGAAAATTATAACTTCTAATCTACATACAAGTTGCAATTTTCTTGAACATGATGCACATAAAAAAAAACATTTGTTGCTAGTCTCTTACATCTCAACTTTGCAACTTGATGCAAATTGAATTCCATCTTATCTATCCCCATCAAGCACATCAAGAGTCAAATTTTCATATATAAAAATAATAATAATAATCAAAATATGTTATTTCATTCCTTCTCATTTTGATGTTTTTATATGATCTAAAACCTAAACCACTATGCAATAAAAAAGTTGTAACTTTTTATCTACATATAAGTTGCAATATTCTTGAACATGATGCACATAAAAAAACATTTTTGTTGGACTCTTACCTTTCAAATTTGCAACCTAATGCAACTTGAGTTCCATTTAATCCATCCCCATCAAGGTTCAACTTGTCATATACCAAAAAAATAGCAAATCAAAATATGTTACTTCATTCCTCATTTTGTTTTTTTTATATGATCTAAAACCTAAACCATTATGTAAATTAATTGTGAATTATAATCTACATACAAGTTAAAATTTTCTTAACATGATGCACATAAAAAACACATTTATTTTTGGTTTCTTACCTTTCAAATTTGCAACCTAATGCAACTTGAGTTCCATCTAATCTATTCCCATCAAGCACATCAAGAATCAATTTTTCATATGCAAAAAAATTTAATCAAAATATGTTACTTCATTCATTTGACAAAATATTCAAATCATTATGCAATGTCTTCTATTATGTTGACACAAATGTCAATAGAATTGACCCAAGGAACTGAACACCAAAAGGAAATAATAGTTCAAGGTTATCAACACATGATAAGAAGGCAACAACCTGTTACTTTGGATATGTTATAGAAGTTTGTTTACAACATTATTTTCCTTTGTTAGAGGACGATATGTCTATTGATTTTCCAAGTCCACAACCAGTTCAAGGGAGAGAGGACAAAAAGACTACTACGAAGTACTATAGAGAACCCTTTCCTCAAGTTGTGACCAAGGAATAGTTCATAAGTGAATGACGATCTATACGTTCAACCAACATATCATTGCAACTAGTTCAACGATCACAATGGGTGAAAGTATGAATTGAACCATCAACACCAAGGACTAATTGAGTCCAGAACCAACTAATTCACCACCGAAGAAAAAACCTTGTACTCGTTAGTGAATCATGGTTATGGAGGGGGGTGATGAAGACATGGAAGCTAATGTCACCACACAACAAGATGATGAATCAATAAGGACGAAGAGTGAGCAATCCATGGAGGATGAAGTGTACCTAACTTTGAACAAGTACTAAATTAGTGACCTTTACTTATCCAAGAAACTTCTGCTCCTACATAACATGTTAGTAACTCGCTATCAACAAGTATAAAATTGGTTCAACTAGTTTAGCCTAAACATGTTAAACCGACTCAAATTGAACCTATTTATATTTTTCCTGAGACATCAATAGCGCATGTTCAACATGAAAGCCTAAAACAAGATACACTTTTCTTTGAGTAAATAGCCTTAATAGTTCAGACATGGCCTCAAACAATAAACAACTTAACTAATTTGAGATCAAGTACAATAATGTTGAGAATCTACTAGAGGACACCAACAACCAATTACAAGCCCGTTGTCTATAATGTTTAGTCATAAGCAAGCCCTACAAAACAGAGATAAAGACTTGGCTATTATGAAAACCTACCTCCTTACGTAGCAAAAAAAGAACAAACATATTGTTGCAAAAGGCGTTGAAGTTGAAAGAACAATTAAGAAGGTTGAAACCCTATAGTCTAAGTACAATGAGTTAACCCAAGTCCATTTCAAAATTTGTAATGACCTTAAAACCCTACAAACTGATATTGATTGGTTAACAAAAGACTATGGTAAGATGGAAGCCATTAATGTATAACGGAAAAAGATCATGTTGGAGCTAAAGAGTACCTGTTTGTAGCAAAGGGGACAGTTGACAAACGTCAACATTGATATGGAAAATTGTACCCATGAACGTTGGGTATAGATTCAAGAACTAAAGGGCAAATTGGAAACACTCCACAAAGCCCCCAATAAAGTTTCTCAACCTATTTACATGGACAACTAGTTGAAAGGAGTTTGAGGAATTACTTCTGGACATTGCCTTGCTTAAGGTACAGAACTGAGCACAAGCTAATAAAAATTCAAAATGGAAGGAAGGGTGTCAAATTGTGTAGGAAATCACTAAAGAACAAATTTAAGAAAGTTTTTAAATTGTTTGTTTAGACAAAGAAGCCTACTTGAATGAATTGGTTGCATATCAGTTGCATTTTGAAGGCTATAAGTATGATTAGTTTATTGGTAAACTGGTTTAGGTACCTAAAATGTTTTCTAGAAAAGTTCACATGTGCAAGCAGTTGATATAGCTACAAGATTTTAGAACAAACATGTTGTTATTACTAAGTTGAAAAACTTGAACCCATAAAAGGGGGAGTAAAGTTGGCCATTATTTTTTGTACTTTACTTTTGCCCACATAACTTATGGAAGTACATGTTGTTGTTGCTAACACTTAAGTAAAAGCCTTGGAAGAACTTGTCACTCCAAAACCTATACCATAATTATACCAAAGATTTGAGTAGGCATAGAAATTATGTTGATTGACAGTATTACCCATGCCTTTGAAGTTTTTAGGACTTTAAATACAATACTAAAGGACACACCTATTACTAAAAGACCATAATCTCAATCGGTTCTTTTGGTTGAACCTATTGATACCATAGGTGAATAACTTGTTGATACTATAGGTGAACAACATGTTGATCATTTAATTGTAGGTGTCGAACAAGTAATTTTAATTGATTAATTTTGAGGACAAAATATGGATTTCAAGGGGGGTAATGTTAACCCAATTTTTTAGTATGTATATAGTAATTGGTTAAACTAATTGATAACTAGTGAGGTAGTATAACCTAAGGTTATTTTAGTTTTATGTTAACAGGTTTTTAATTAACTGGTCTATTATAATAATTGGTAACCAATCTGTTATAATAACGGATGATTAACAAAACATGTTGATTGAACTTGTGACTAATAATTTGTTATTTGGCTAATGATTATTTAAGTTACAATAACACTATGAGTTGGTATAACTAAGTTTAAACTTAAAGATAGAAAGGGGATCTTTTCATTTTTTGTAATTCTTGAAGAGTTTTTAATTTATGAATCATGTTTTACTCTAATTTTCTTGTGAAACTTTTCCTTTTTTGTTTTTAAAATGCTAGCTTGAAAAATGTTGTTTTTAATGAATAATTAGAAAATCGCAATGTTTTTTATGTTTTAATATTCAGATTTGGAACAACTTGTTGATAATTTCAATAAACCAAAATTAGAAATTGGAAGGGAAAATGTGAAACTAAAAGGGATAGAAAAAACCTTTAACACTAACTCCTTAAAAAAATAGATGGGGCACAAATTTCCATAAATAAAAGGCCTATACCATCAAAAGAGATCAGTAGTCGGGCTTGACATCTTGAAGGTTGATGAGCGACACATGAAGACAAAATGCCCAAAATAAGTTGTCTCCCAATAAAGGAAGATCATCAATATGCACCACATTTTGAGATAAAGCTGCATCCAAAAAATGCATGTCAAAGTTTTGAGAACCCACTAGCACACCCAAAATGCGTAAGCCATTTATAACCAAAGTGTAACCTTAGGGAATCCTAAAATGTTCCTTAATGGACTCTAAAGCTTATACTTTGAAACCTTAACCCTACGCCCAACTAGGGTTTATTATGTCAAAAGGTGGTTAAAAGCAAGGATAATCTCGCTCATAGGGCCCATGATGTGGGTATTGTCTGTTAAGGATGGAAGACACAATTGGGGGCCCTTGAAATGGTCTTTAGGAATGTTTGATAATAGGCCAGGGAAAATAAAGGACCTCCTAAGGGGTCACCTTACTTCATGCCTAAAGATGATTCAATAATGTTGATCCCCTCTTCATGTTACCCATGTTAGTAATAAAGAGAAGAATGAACACCATAAAACGACCTTGTAAAGGGACAATGTTCATTAAAGGACCTTCGACATCTCACAATTCTTTAGAAATAACTTATCAAGAAATGCCATTAAAAACATTTTCAACATCAACTTGCATCACGATCTAATTAGGGTGTAGGTTGAAGAGGGTTTTGATGCCAAAAAAATTGATCTCACAACCTCCATGGGTCGATACTCCAAATTGATGGGGGGATAGGTGCTCCTGAAGTGGCCCCTGAAGTTGGAGGATAATGGAATAATTAATAATCCAAAAAAACACCTCGCTTACGATGATAGAACGAAGACCTCCGATGTCCTTTGCCATTGCCAACAATTTGTTAACTCCCAACACTAAGGCCACTAACTTAAAAATATAATCACGGGCAACAATAACAATAGCTTGGAATAATTCCAAAAACCCTAAAGATGGGTCCTCTAGTAGTATGAAACATCTTGAGAGAAGTTCATAAACCATCCCAGATACCCCACTTGAAGACAAACGGGGAAAAGTGACTAAAGCCTATGTAAACAAAATCCTATCGAGAACAAAAGTGTGTTTAAACCTATAATAAAAAAAAGTGGAAGGATAGGGTTTAATGGAAGGGGGTGTAGCTAACGCAAAGCTGCAACGGTGCCCTCCGAAGGAATAAATAATGTCATGGGCTTCAAAGCTTTAATAACGCAACTATACTCTTTGGCTTTACCCAAAATCAAACATCGACATAGCCAGATGGCTAAAAAATCATCCAAAAAGCAATGGGAATGATGCACCCCCAAGCTCCTTGATAGATTCAACTACGAATCCAAGGTGAAAACAACAAAAAGATAAGGAATTGGGGTACATTGCCTAGCTCGCAAGACTTCGGGGGTAGAAAGCCATGTTGGACCTCTAAGATGCGGACTAGGATGAGTGACAAGTGGGTCAATTATTCACACGGACCTGCACAAACCTAACAAGTTGGTTAGTGCATAATTGGAGCACTTTTGGTGCATGGACAAGCCACGGGTAAACACGAACTCACAAGACTCACCATAGCCCAGATTTGAGGGAAGCCAACACCTTTTGCCTTGAAGTACTCTCTATGCCTAATCACAGGGCTTGCACCCAACTGTCATTTTGTCTCGAGACTCCCAAGTTGAGATTCTCGAAATTCCCGAAAGTAAGACTTCCGTAACTTCTTGTGCAAACCTCCTATTAAGGTGAGGTTTGAAGAAAAGTTGTAGCCTTCATTGAGAGCTTTCCAAAAATATGTCACAAGCCACATTCACGCAAGTAAATCAGGGCAACTCTCGACATTTAGTGGTAGAAAGTCATATTGGCAATTTGATTATCGGCCCTTCGTTTGGCCATAACTTATGTTTTAAGTACCCAAATGGTCATGCGAACCCATTTTAGACATCTAAGCTCCAAAATCTTTCTAACGATATAAGGAATTTTTCAATCCAATGAATTTTGACCCCTACAATCGCCTTCTGAAGATTCGGGAGTCCATCAAGACTTCAACTCCAAAATGGGAGCTCACTTAGGAGTGTGAAGGTTCATTTCCTCACACTCTCCTACATTCCTAGAAGTATGAAATGTGACTCCCGAGCTTCGCTCTTGGTGCGCACCTTTGCAAGCCCTTGCCTTGGTCGCAAGCCTAAGGTTAGGGTTATGATAGGGAACATGGAGTACATGAGGCATGAAAGGACTCCTCCTAAAGAGAAGACCAGTCACTCACCATAAACCTCTTAAGGTGGGCAAAAACCTCTCATTGATTTGAGTGACCTCCTCGAGTATAGCGCAAACACCAACATGGTAACAAAAGGAGAAAGAACCATGTTGATTTGTCCATCAAATCTTGAACAATTTAGGCAAGGGTAAACAAAAAGATTACCTAACTACATCCTGAATGGTTTGATGGATCCTATGAAACAAAGGAAGGCATGCAAAATGAACCTCAAACAACCCCAAAATGAAGCTTGACTAAGCTTGAAACTAACCCCAAGAAACAAAAAGGATAAAACCAAGTTGTAACATAGGAAGGGAAAACACTTCAAAAGAGAAAACAAATTGACAAGCTTGGGAAACGAAGTTGGCATGAAGGTAAGCACTTTTAACATGCCTTGAGAAGCTACATGAAATGTAACATTGGAGCAATTCAGACAAACAACATCATGAATTGACGGAGGATGCAAAGAGGGAGCCATACAAAAAAGGGCTACACCCAGAAAGACATTAGGATGCAAAAGCCCAAGCAAGCCTTTTAAAAAAAAAAATTAAAAAAAAAACAAAACTTAAAATAATAATAATAATAAGAAAACAAATAAATTACAAAAATAAAAATAATCCTTTAAAAAAAAAAAAAACTTTCCTGTCGTTCCAAGATCATGTTAATGATGCCAAGCTCGGTCATTGTAGGAGCACAACAATGATGGTTGGTTTGACCTTCCACCTTTTACACCTGCTATTCCTTTAATCCATGTGCCCCATCGCATTTATCACATCTCCAATGGCTTGGTGGTCATTCCTAATTCAAGCACAACTAGCCAACATTAAACAAAATAGCTTGTAGGCCCTTGCTTTGTCCTTCCTCCAAGCATCTTTTGGGAGGTTTACTACTGTTTCATTCACAACAATACAAATTTCTCAAAATTTTGAAATATTCACCCTTAAAATGTTAGGTGACATTAAATGTGATGTAATTTTTTAAATGGTAATTAATGAGAACTTATTTAAAGACATGTTAAAACCTTGATAATTGAATACAAAATCAAGTACAAAAACCTAGATTATTAATTACAATGAAAAAATTAGGTAGTGGTTCTGAAAAAGTTATATGATTCATTATTTGTATTGAATACAAAAGTTCCTTAAGCCCTAAGACTTTTACATGTTTTCAAAGCATGTTCCTTAAACCATGTTGCTTTATTCCATCACCTCATGAAAAGATTATATTGCACCTTTTTTGTTTTATATATATCATCCAACAACAAGGCTTCAACTAAGAGACAACAACTCTCATAGAAATTGTAACAAGAATTCAACAAATGGTATTCCCAATGTTGGTGCTTGTTTTTGGTAAAAATTATGAAATAATGAAATTGTTTTTGACCTTTTGTTTACATGTCATGAAAATCTTAAATTTTTCATTATAGTTGGTTACATATTGGTATTTCAAAATTTTAGTGATTTTGTAACTTTAGATTATATATGAAAAAATTGAATCTCTATAGGTAGCAAAAACTTGCAACGAGCAAGCAAAAGATATGTCAATGTGCTGAATTCTTTGCCTTCTTTCTTTGGTTTCTACAAAGAATCTTGTAACTTCCCTTCATTGCCCCCAAAGTATATGATTGCTTGCATACAAAATGAGGAAGAGGAAGTTCTTGAACTAAACTAGCCATTGAAGCTCCCTATTACTTGAAACTAACCATCCTTGCATTCAAAAAAAGGTTTTTTTGAACCACATTGTTGAGATTTTTTTGTATTTTAACTTAAAATATTCATTCAAAAGCTTGGAGTCATACAACATAAAATTATTTATTATTGAACATGAAAAGTAAAACTTCTTCTTACATAACTCCAAAAGTTTTTTTTCTTGTCTTCTGTGTTTTGTTTCTTGTTTCAAATCATTAACAATCAACAATTGCTTGCATTATTTTCCTATTCACTACTTATGAAGTTGTTTTGTCATAACCCAAAGGTGTGAGTGTGATGTCAAACACATGGAAAATTTGAGGGGAAATTACTTACATTTTTTTTCAAATGATTTGTAAAAAAATTAAAATTCAAAAAATTAAAATAATTTATAATTTATAATTTACTTAAATATAAATATGATGTATATGGATTATGAAAATATATGTAGAATATTTTCAATTTTCATAAAATACTCCTTTAATATTGTATTATTTCATAACATATGAAAAAATCCTTTTATTTCACATGTTCCGCAAAATATATAAAAAATTACTTCCCTTAAGGAAAGTGTGCAATTGGCTTGTGGAAGAAAAAGCATATGATTTTAGTTAACATATATTATAATTAATAATAAAAGTGTAATATTAATGTTATTACCTCTGAAATTATTAATATTAAATATATGATGGAAGGTTTGTTTGTTTGTTTGTCATATTGAAATTTCCAAACCACAACCTCTTTTCATGTTGTGCTCTTGGTAAGGTTGGAAAGCCCTTGATGAGTAAGGGGCACACCAAATTGGTTTTATAATGTTTCGATTTAATATTGAACAATTTTTTAATTAAAATTTTATTTAAATCAAAACTAAAATTGATCAAGGAATTTGGGCACACTTTGGAATTTCTAGAAGGCCCTTGAGGAGGAGGATTTAATGAAAGTGATTTGGAAAAAAATTAATTTAAAGTGTGAGAGATATTGAATTTTGAGTATTTTTTGTCATTCAAAATTCAATTATATTACAAAATATGGTTTTGGAAGGAAAACATTATTGGGTCACTAGTTCACACAAATGCTAGTTAATGTTAATCATATGTAAAAGAATTGTCGTTAATGACACCAAATATATCTTTCGCATTCAGATTTGCCTTGGCGTCGCTCCTTGCCACTTCCATTTTGTTCACGTGCCTATTTAAACACTTACACTACCTACACATGGAAAACCAAGCACTTGGTGAAGCCACGACATTCAAGCTTGTCTTGTAACCTAGGGTTAACCTTAACCTCTAAACAAGTGAGACTAAAACCCGTTGTGGACTTCCCAAGTGGTCCAAGGCCCTATTGCTTAGGATTACCATCTCCTATCTTTCAACCTAATCGTAATCTAGTTCAAGGACTTAGCACGTTAAGGACATCTGCTCGGGCCCTTTTCTTCGGACCCTCACTTGCCAACACCTATGTGATTCATGAGTTTGTCAAACCAGTAATTGAACCCAACCCAACATTTAGACTCATAACTCAAGCCACCATGGGGGCTACCCCATGGTGGTTTGGACTTGGGCTTCAACTAAATGAATCCTCACACTTGAGGGTCTGCTCAAAAGGGCATATCATTGTCCCCCACTTTAGAGATGTCAACGTCTTTATTGATGTTACTTTGAAGTGAACAACCTTCACACTTTCGCCAACTTCTTTCCTTCAACCTAATGGTGGGATTAATTACTTCCCAATTGAAAGAACCCATTTGCATTGTGTTTTTGTGTTCTTAGCACTAAAAGTATTATTGGGTGTGATTTCAATTTTCACCTAGTGTGTTCACTTGGTGTTTTCCTCAAAATCCCCTTTATTCGACCATCTTTTCTTGTCTTCAGAATCCATTTCGAATCGAGCTTAAAAGTCTTAATCACCACACCAAATGAGGGTTACAAATGCACCAACAAATGGTGTTGGATCGGGTTCTACAGTTCAAATCCCCTTTACCCAAATGTGATGTGATTCGCAAGTTCATGCACAAGAAGTCTAACTTATCCACTCAAGGACATGCCATTTTATTCACGTGCACCACCACCTCGATCTTGCTTAATTGAACCTTAAAGTATTTTGATCTGAATTCAACCCCAAGTCCATTTTTATTGGTTACTACTCCCTTGCTTTTCCTAGTTGCTTCCTCCATTGTGGACTTTCACCTTTTCATAATCAACCACGCTTGCGAAAACCCCCTCACTTAGTGAGAGTAATTAATTTAGTTATTTTGTGGGCACTTTCCCCCACTTTAGAGGTTGATGTCCTCATCAACACTTAGGCCACTTGTAGGTGGGACCTTTTTTTTCTTTAAAGTTATTTTCATTCCAAGTTCATGACCCCTTTCCTACTCAAACTTGTTCACCATTTTTTGGCAAGTGGTTGAGATGAACAAGCTTCATCTGCATTACCTCCTTATGATGGCAACCCTTGTATTTCACTAGATATTCCTTGTTTTTAAGTTGTGTTTGCCTTGCATGGAATATGCCTTTGATTTTGGCAACAAGCCTATGTTCAATGGCGTCCGACTTCCGGTCACACTCTACGCTTCTAGTTTGGTCTTTGTTCATCATGTAGAAACGACTTAACTTTTGAAATGTGGAAGGTTGGATGTGCCACAAAATTAGTTGGCAACTTTAGGGTGTACATGTCAAGATGTAGCTTATGCAAAATTTCATAAGGCCCTATGTATTTGGCAATGAAATATGGGGTCAATCCATTGGTCATCTTAAAATCTCGGATGTTCAACCACACGTGTTGCTAATCTCAAACTCCACATGCCTTTCCACATGTATTTTGTTGGCATGTTTTTCATGCTATTTTTGAGCCTACTCCAAGATATTCTTCGTTCGAGCATATTACTTTTCACACCCTTTGATCATCTCCACAACTTCTTTGGAATGATCTCTTCATCCCATGGGAATGGCTAGGTCCATCGGCTTCTTGGTTTTTGTTCCCAACACTAATTTAAACGAAAACATCTTAATCATTAAGCATGTTGTAGAGTTATAGCAAAACTTCAACAAGTTTAAAAGTTCGCCCCAATCTTTCTGTTGACATTCACATAATTCTTGAAGTATTGATTTAACACCCTATTTAAGGTAGAAAATTGTCTTATGTTGGTTGAACACCATGGGTGTTAAAAAATGGTAGTACCATTAATGGACAGTAATCACCGTCAAATAACAAAATAATTGTAAAAGATTTGTAAGTATTTTCTAACATTAATAACATCAATATAATGAACTATCTTCATGGGTAAGAATAATTAGAAGTTAGTTTTGGGATTTTTTTTATAAAAGTAATATTAGTTACTATAAATAATATTTTAGTCTGGTTCGCTTAAGACGACATCCTAATAACTATCTAGTTACTAATGCTAAATATCTTACTTACCATCTTTTATTTACTAGGGGGTGAAACCATATAGGTTAATTAGTCCAAGTGGATAAAAGATGGATGGATTACCTTTAATTAGGATGTGTGGAAAGGATTACGATAAGGAGATCTAAGAGAATAAGAAAATCTAGGAAGATAAGGATTCAACTTTTGTGTAGTGAACATCTTTCTTGGGTTCTTTATTTATTTCTTGGAAGGAATGAAAGATTTCATTCTAAGATTAAATCATTAACATTAAGAGGATACTTGTGTGTAACATTTTTGTGTGAGGAAAAAGGAGAAAAACATGGGAGAAAGTTGTATTTGTCCTTTTGTAATGGAAAATGGTTAAAGGTTGTATGGATTCTAATGTTTTTTCTTTGGTGTGTGTTTTACTTAAAATCTGATAAAGGAAGGGAAAGTAGTTCATATCAAATTTATATAAAACTTTGTTACTTTTATGTATTGGTTCTTTTTTTCTTCTATAAAATTATAATATTATCTACTCTTTGTTTTAGTTTTGGAGTAGAAACTGCATTCTGCCACATGATAATAGTTAGAATTTGAAGGTAGCAATAAAGAGGTAGACATGAAATTTGAAGTATGGGGGAAGTGTAACATTCTTGCAAATGATATGCAATAGCCACAAAGGGTCTACATGTGTTGTAAATGGTAGGTAACAATTATTTAAGGTTTGTAGGTGGTTGTGGGTCTTTTTAAAAATATGTCTATGATGATATATGTAGGATAATAGTTGCTACATGATGGTAACTATTATAAGATAATAACTACCATACAACGGTAGTTGCTACAAGACAGTAGGTAGACAATAAATAAGTCTTAATTTCATGTGTTTTCATTTTTATTTATTCCTTTATTTATTTGACAACCTTTTTCCTGAATGGTAACTAGGTTGCTGAATTTCACAATTTAACATACCCCATTCACCTTTTCTATTTGGCCATCAATATTTGTAGGTGGAATGTCATATTAAATGACAATTTTGTCCCCACCTTCTGAAACAAATGTTTCCACGAGCCCATCATAAACTTTGTGTCCCTATCATTTACGATAAATTTTGGCATTTCATGACGCCTAACCCACATATCAAAAACAACTTTGCCAAGTCGAAAGTTGTCATGATTGTTTTAGTTGGAACCATTGTTGTCAATTTGGCAAATCAATCACTTACCACGAGAATGGTGTCCATTCCAATCCATTTGGGTAGTTGGGTTTGAAATCCATGGAGATACTCTCCCATGGTTCATTTGGGATCGGTAGAGGTCTATATAGTCCATATATTTTTTTTGTATATGGATTTCATGTTTTGGCATTTGACACAAATGCGCACAAAATGTTCTACAACCACTTTCATGGTTCATTCGCCATGGTGCCTTGACATGGGCACATCATGCTCCTCTTCCATGATTTTTGTGCGTAATTTCCCTTTTAACACATAGATTTGGGACTAGTTTCATTTGATCAATCCTTCTTTTAAGGTGATGTCTTTCACCTTTTTTCATTTGTGCAACATTTTAAAATGGTGTTAAACGAGTGGGTCTTGCACGTAGGCTTACTTTATTTTCCTCTCTACATTGTTTTTCTCTTGGAAGATGACCCTTAGTGCCCAAGTCTTGGTCAAGGGTTTTTCCACTTGGAATTCCTCTTTCCTATTCAATGCATTGGGGACTACATTTTCCTGTCTTGGTTTGTGGATAAACTCCACATTCATTAATTCCAAGGTATCATGCCATTTTAGCTACTTTGCCAAGGCCTTTGGTTGGGGTTCAATGTATTTCAAAAAGATGTTATCTATAAAGACCTTGGTCATCCCCTAGTAATGTTGCCATGTTTTTAGGCAATACACAACATTGTATAATTCCTTTTCATGAGTCGGCCATCGCAATTGCGTTCCATAGAGTTTATTATTTTCCAAAGCAATTGGGTGTCCATTTCGCATGAGCGCCCCACCGATAGCATAATCATTTGCATAAATGCGAACTTCACACGATTTTATGAAGTTCGAAAATTTCAACATAAAGGTGGATGAAAAAATTTCTTTCAATTCTTTAAATGCCCTCTATTGCTCCTCCTTTTAATCAAAGGAAAATTCCTTTTTAACAAGATCCAAAAGCGGCTTTGCCAAATGCAAAAAACACTTGATGAACTTTTGATAGAAATTAGCCAGGCCTAAAAAATATTATAGTCCTTCGATTGTGATTAGCCTTTTTTAGTCTTTTATGGCTTGCAACTTCTTAGGGTTAGGCCTCACCCCTTTCCTTGACAAGATGTGCCTAACATTACACCAAAACTTGACATTTATTATGAGGACAAATATGTTTAGTGACTATTTTTTAATCATGCAGTCATATGTGCCATGTTTTTATGCTTAATCATATTCTTGTAACCATGGATATGATTACATGACTAAAAATCTTCTTCATGAACACCATATAATTATTTAATAATATAAAATTAGAAATATTAAAAACTTACAAATTAAAAGGGCAAAAAAATAAAAATTAGAAATATGTACCTATTAAACATATTATAAGCTTATAGTTGATTCAACACATAATTAATGCATAAAAAAATAATTAATAGCTTATGAAATTAATTTTTTTCCCTTAGAGTCATTAATTATTTAATGTGAATTTTTACATAGTGGCTAAAAACGAATTTGAGGGAATTTTTTTCATTTAAAAAAATTATGTTTACACCTAGATTTATAATCATTAAGGAATAAATGACTATGGTCACTAAAGTTGTGCCACATGGCTTGCTTAAACAACTTAACATGACGTGGTGTTAAGTTATGTCAAAAACAATTATGTGTAATGTCCACATGGATTTACAATTAAAGTAAATGTATGTAATCATTTTATTAAGGAATTGAACCTTCATCTCCATGGCCACAAACCAATTTCTTAACTATCTAACCAATACTTCAGCATGTGAGATATAATGTCATTGCATAAATATAAACATGTATGTTTCAAGTCCTATGCATATTCATATCATTATTTAATTATGTAAGTTCAAAATAAATTAATTTCACATTTTAGTTATATAATTATGATTTATTTAATAAAATATTATAAATTTAGTATTAAAATTTAATGTTTTAAAAATATGATCTATGTTATAAATTAAATATAATTTTCACTTTAAATTCATTTAATATTTAATATTTTGTATATACATTTGGATTTTTAAAATAATTAACTTAGATTGAATTACTATTTTTGGGCCATAAATTAAATTTCGGAATTAAATTTAATCCATATTTTTCATTCCATACTTCTATAAAAATTGTAATTTTCCAATTTTCAAATGTATTTGAATTACATCAATTTAAAATATTTATGTCAAAAATTTCAATGCAAAATTTTTAACTATAAACATACACATAAATATCATATGATTTTATTTTTTATTTTATTTTAAATTAGCATCGATTAAACCTTTATACATGTTGTGAGTCATGGATTATAATAGCACAAATGGTTAAGCTTTAGTTCCATAGTTTTCTTTAATATTAATGATTTGAATCCTGATAAACCTTCAAGTAATAATTATTAAGAGTTAAATTAGCCTTTGGATATTTTAGCGTAAAAGACCCTTTTATTTAAATTGATGCAAGGCTTAGTCAATTTTTAGACTTAGTAAAGCTTTTTAAGTGCATTATCCTTTTATGTTGTGGAAAAGGGAAAGGGGATGTAAAATTAAATGTGATTTATTAATATATTGGGAGTAAAAGCCCATAATTAATAATAACATTTCACCATGACAATATTAAGTTAGTTTGTATAATAATCTTCAGGCACGAATGTTATACTTGAAAGATTTTTACGATGTAGTCTTAATACATTTTCATTTAGTTTTCACTTCTATCAAAATTTTAAATAGAATCAAAATCAAACTTAAGTATTAACATTTCCACCCGAGTGGCCTCAGGTTAATTATAACTTAGTAAATAACTTCAAGGGGATAGATCAGAACTGCAAAAATTCTAAAATGTGACGAATGGTGCGAACTAGGTATTCGGTTTGATGTTCCATGGAAAGGGGGTTGATTGGGCTTCGCAGCTAACAATAATGGCTATCATTAGGAACCCAAATTCAACAATGAAGATGAACATCGTTGTTTTCACATTGACACTCTTTAAACCTTTCTAGTGCGACTCCAAAAGCAGGAACAAATTCTAAATAAATTGCTAAGGCATGTGGGTTAGGAGATAATCGACGATCCCATGCCAAATGATCAACTTGAGTGCACACCACTATTCTGGACGGTTCTTCTTCGCGCGACCGTTGAGAGACATTCACGTCAAATGGTGCTTTTTCAAGCTCTTCTTTTTCTACTAGTGAAACTAGAGGATTCGAGGGCATAACGACATCATCCACCATGACTAAATTCTCACTTGCATCAACAAAAACCAAGAGGGTAATAAAAATAATGTGGTACTTGCGTTTAGAAGGAGTCGAAACTTTTCTATTTAACAAATTACACTATTACCAGAGTGGGGTGTAATTTACTAACTTAAATTATAGGACCTTAAAAGTGAAATAACTTCATTGCATTTTATTGATTTCACCAAGCGAAAATTATTTCACTATAATATCATGATGTAGACATCATGTTTTATTACTAGTTAACATAATTCACTATTACAATTTACTATAGCAAATAGGTTTATTTCTATGTTTTAAAAAATATTATCTATGCTAGTTTATGATATGCCTTATATTATTTTAAGTTACTTTAGTTATTTTAACTTATATTTTATGTTATTACACACTATTATAAATTATTGTACCATAAATTATTATATGTTATTTCAAATTATACTTTAAATTATTCAAGGTCATTTTATTTTATGTTATTATAAATCCTTAGCATAATAACTTTAAAATAATCTAAAACAAAATATAATGACGTAAGGTAAAAATTATTTAGAATAGAAAATAATAACATATGAAAAATAATTTCAAATACCCTATAATATAATAACTACCAATAGCCTACAATATTATAACATAGAATATCGAATAATAAATTATAATATAATAATCATCAATAGTTATAATATAACATATAATAACCAACAGTAATTTATAATACAATAACAATTAATACAATGGCCATTAATAACCACCAATAAAATAACCACCAATGGCTTATAACGGAATAATCACTAATAGTCATTAATATAATAGTCACCAATAACCATTAATAAAATTACTACCAATAACCATTAATATAATAGCCACAATAATCATTAATATAATAGCCACCAATAGCCATTAATATAATAACCACCAATAGCCATTAATATAATAACCACCAATAGCCATTAATAATATAATAACCATTAATATAATAGCCACTAATAGTCATTAATATAATAACCACCAATAGTCATTAATATAATAACCACCAATAACCATTAATAGAATAACCACCAATAGCCATTAATAAACTAATCAAGAATAACCATTAATAGAATAGCCACTAATAGCCATTAATAAACTAATCGTGAATAACCATTAATAAAATAGCCACCAGTAGCCATTAATATAATAACCATCAGTAGCCATTAATATAATAACCACCAGCAGCCATTAATATAATAACCACTAGTAGCCAGTAATATAATAACCACCAGTAGCCATTAATATAATAACCACCAATAGCCATTAATATAATAGCCACCAATAATCATTTATAAAATGACCACCAATAGCCACTAGTAAAATAACCACCAATAGCCACCAATAGAATAACTATTAATGGTCATTAATAAAATAACCACCAATAACTATTAATAGAATAACCACTAAAAAACATTGAAAGCCACAAATAGAATAGGTACTAATAGCCATTAATAACCACTAATAACACTAATAAAAGAACAACCAATAACCATATATTATAATTGCTTAGGATTGCCAAAAATAATCTAAGGCGAAATAATTTAAATAAACAATAATAATTTAAGGTGAAAAAACTTTCAATAGCTAAAAGTAACTTATAATAGCTATAAGTAGTATAAATTGAAATAATTTACAATAGCCAAAAATAACATAAAATAGACAAAAAAAACTTCCAATAGCTCAAAATAGCCTAAAGTGAAATAAGTTAAAATAACTAAAAATAATTTATAATAACTCCAAATAGTCTAAATTGAAATAATTTACATTAGCCAAAAATAACATAGAATAGTTAAAAAAACTTACAATAACTAAAAATAGCCTAAGGTAAAAAAAAGTTAAAATAACCAAAAATAATTTATAATAACTGCAAGTAATCTAAATTGAAATAATTTACAATAGCCAAAAATAACATAAAATAGCCCAAAAAACTTATATTAATTGAAAATAGCCTAAGGTGAAATAAGTTAAAATAGCCAAAAATAATTTAGAATAACCAAAAGTAATTGAAAATAGTCATAAATAGCCGTGAATAATATAGGGTGAAATAATTTCAATTAATGAAAAATAGTCATATAATAATTGAAAGTAGCTTAACATAGGTAGTATTATTATATCAACAAAAAAAATCCAATTATTATAAAAAAAAATTGAAAAGAATGGTCATTGAAATGTTACTGAATAATGATATTCAATTTTTTTTTTTGTTCAAATGGTTTTAAAATTTCAAAAGGAAATAAACGTAATTATGTACATTATTGAATTTTCTTAAAAAGTAAACTCGAATCATTTCATTTGAACAAAATCTGAATAAGATATGAATTTTCAAAGTTTATGTTTATGTAATGTTTAAAATGAAGTATTTAATAAATAAAATGAATGTAACATATGATCACAACAAGTGGGGTGGCTTGATGGTAAAGATGTTTGCCTCATTCCAAAGGTCAAAGGATCAAACCTCATGGGTGGTGTTGTGTGTGGTCAACAATGGTATGTTGACCGAATATTCTCTTATCGAATTCCTAAGCTAGGTGCCTAAGTTGATTACGTGGCCTACCTACCTAGGTTAGGTTTTTAACCTAGCATAGGTAGTGACAAGAATCAATAAATAATAGACTTTAAAAATCATGAAAATTATCACTAATATTCTATATTAAATAAATAAAATTTAATTAATTTTCATACTAGTTAGTCAATTAACTAGCAAGTGAATTGTTTGGTAAATTTATATTTCACTTGAAAATGACCTTATTTCACTAGGTATTAGTGAAACCAGTCATTGTCCGTAGCAACTGGTCCCCGTTCATTAGGGGGTTAAACAATTTCACTAGGTTAAATTGTCCAAATTCACTCAAAAATCTAGTGAAACCCAAAGTGAATTAGGATGCATTTCCTAGTAGTGTTAGGGTAGGTGTAAGGTGTGGGAGTGATGGCGGAATTTCATGAAAATTCGAACATCCTAGATCTAATGAATTCATCGAACCCTAATTTCGACGGTGCATCTAAAAATATGTGGGGGTTTATGTTATGCAAATTTTAATTCCAATTTGTTATGTACTACATAGTTAATTAGTGCATGCAAGAAAAAATAAGGAGGGGATATCAAAAGAATAAATGGTACGCTGGGATGTTACTTCAACCATTGAATTGATTTAGTTAAGTAAAAACTCAAGGATGTTTACTTATTATTATCGATAAATTGTCTTAGTAATTAGTAACTTTAAATAATTAGGATGAAGAAGTAAGATGTGAGGGTCAACAGACGAAAAGTATAAGGATCAAGCTCAAAAACTTCATCAAAATATCTAAGATAAGGGGAAGGATGAATCCTCCAATCCCATTAGTCATGAAGATTGTTATCTTATTTGATTGGAGGATGAAATATTTTTTGTGTTTCATTGGGCCTAAAAATTTTCATCTTAAAATCAATTGAAGGGCAAATCATTTTCAATTCTTATTGGCTTTTGAAGGATAAGGAGGCCATTGATTGGAAGGGAAGAATCCGAAAATTCCGAAGCTTCCATTGGACAAAGGGAATAAGCTCAAGGAAAGGTCATGGAGGCTTGCCAAGGGAGAAAATAGTATCTTGTGTTGGGGGAAAGGGAAAGGAAGAGAATGAATGTGTGAGGAAAATATTAGTTTTTATGTGTGGAAAGGTGTTGTTCATGGAAAAGATGTGTGCAAGAAATAAGCATGGAAGGAATTCCATGACAAAACTTCTGAAATTTTATTTCAAATAGTTGTTCCTCCCAAATCCATCGTTGGATTTGTGTCAAATTTTTAAAAACTCTTGTTTAGGAAGTGTAAAAGGTTCTCTCCAATGTTCAGGATCATCGGGTTTACTATAAGGGAGCTACGCTTGCCGGAAGTAGAGGGTGTTTGTAGTGGAGTTCATGGATTTCCATGACAAAGCCTCTAAAGTTTTATTTCAAATAATTGTTCCTCCCAAATCCAACGTTGGATTTTTGTCAAACTTAAAAAAATTCTTGTGTAGGAGGTGTAGAAGTTTCTCTCCAAATTTCAGCATCATCAGGTTTGTTATAAATGAGCTACACTTGTCGAAAGTAGAGGGGATTGAAATTGTTTATTTTTTTCCTAATCTAAGCAAACTGATTTTTATTCCCAAGGCTTAACTCTTGATCAAAAAAATAAAAACTTATAAGATTTTATAACATGGATCCTTTTTAGATTAGCTTTTCAAAAATCCAATGCATGTTAGATTAGGAGGTTGTATGTAGATGTTATGACGAATGGAACAAACAAGGTTCTACCATCTTGCATGACATTGAATGAACATCAACATAATGCCCCTTCACATTCCATCATGGTGAGTTATGATTCTCCCACAATGTCTTTGTATCTTCTAAGTGGATACAATGCATTAGATTCTTAGTGAACTTCATTGCATTACATTGAACCACCTTACTTGTTAGATTACAACTACATGGTAGTTCCACTTCCAAGCGGGTTTGTGAGTGCATATCTTCATGTTGAATGTGTGCAAGAATGCCTCACACATGTATGCGTGCCATTTGTAAAAATAACAAACTAAACAATAACATTTTTATAAATCTTTTAAAAATGATTCCACTTGGACTTCATATACACATGTGTTTTCATGTAATGCATACATGATTATTGCCATTACAAAATGACCTATGAAAGCCTTTATGAATGTACATGTTAAATTATATTTTATGATGTATGATGTCAATTATTATTTATATTTTTGATATAATTCATAATATACAATTAAATTATGACTATAATTATGTTAATTTGATTACACATTTACACCATGTGGAAAAATTACACATGTTAAATATAAAGTGATGGACATTAATTTTTTTGCATCATATCTTAAATAATATTACAATTTATTTAATAGGTAGTTGCATAAAATACCAAATCCTTTTAATATCATATGCAATATCATAATGTCATAATTATTATTGTTGGTTAGTCACTTTAACAACTTTACATATTTAGCTTGAGAGTATATAAAACTGAATACATGCCCACATTATGTTAAACATTCATTCCATTAATCCATTAGTTGTAATAACCATTAGATTACAACTACACATATTATCACATAATCTAGATAGTTGCAAATATGGTTCATAATTTTTTTTTAAATTATTGAAGATCACTAGTTGCTTATGAAGTGGTTGCATATGACATGAATTCTTCTAGTGTTTTTTAAACATTAAATAATGAAATATATTTTTATTAGTGATATCTAGTGAATTTCAAAAGAAATCATCATGCCCCAAAATGACCTTGTTTTTCATGATTCCATGAAATGGGTATGAAAATATAAATTTGATCTTTAGTAATTTATCAAAATATTTGATCATACAACTTGGAATTTAATCACATTTAATGGATTGAAAAAAAATTTAAAATTAAAAAAAAATTTATAACTCACAATAAAATTTGATAAAAATTAACATTTAGGTAATTTTTATAAAAAATTCAAATGTTGAAAATAATATTATATGTTTCATAAATAACATATTTTATTTTTAAATATTTTTAAATAATTACAAGTAAATATAACACAACATTTATACCATTTTTATTGATTCGATAACTAATTTTTAAACTTTCAATTAAGTTTTAATAAACTCATTGTTGATTCCTAGTTAAGAAGGTTTTAAAAAAGCTTCCTTACTCAATGCACACATAAAAGTTTCCTTGGAAACTCATTGGGCTAGGTTTTTAAAGGGGTATAAATAAGAGTAGGACCTTTCATTTCCTTCAATCTTTTCAACATTAGTTTTAATCACAATTTTGCACCATAGCCTTATTAAGTTCTTTTTATGTTCATGTTTATGTTAACATAATAAAGATTTGTCTTCACATTTGTCCTGCACATCTTGTGTTCTTGTTATTAGATCTTGTGTTTTTATTTTTGAATCACTTAATTTTGTTTTGTTCCTTGTTTGGAAGTTAGCTTATACCTTCTTTTAAGCTTTTGTTCTTGTGGTTTTTCATGTCCTTGAGACCTACCTACCCATTCCTACTTATATGCCTACCTATTTACCAAATGGCCATTTATAAATATATTTCAATTTATAAATATATAATACATTCCATGGGATTTACAACTAGGACAAATATACGACTAGTGGATAAATGGCGTGTCCATATGGACTACATAATCATGTAGTCATGAATGGTATTTATGACTACAAACATAGTCATGGGTCTAGTCATATTTGCCATCTTTTGGTGTATTATAAAGAAGTCCATTTCCTCCTGGGTAAACTCACCTTTTGCCCTATTGGTAAAAGGTTTGTTTTCATAAAGCTTGTTCATAACATATTCTAAATGCTTTGCATGTTTTTTTAGTCTCTTGGAATACACCAAGTTATCATCAATGTAAATGATCGTGAACTTATCCAACTTCTAATGGAAGATGGAGTTCATGAAGATTGTGAACATTGTCCAGATGTTACATACTCCAAATGGCATCACCAAGAACTCATATGAACCATTTATACCTAGTCCTCATTGTCGTCTTTATCACATCCTCATTTGTTATGCAAATTTGATAATACCCCGATTTGAGATCAATTTGGCTAAAATATTTTGCCTCATTGAGTTGATCCAACAAATCATTAATGCGAAACACATGATAGTTATTATTTATCATTATTTAACTCAAGGCATGGTAGTCAATACATATTCTCAACTTGTTGTCCTTTTTATCAGCAAACAAGACATGTACCTCATAAGGTGATTTACTTTGTCGAATATACCCCTAACTAAGGGTGTCCTTTAATCGTTTTTAAAAATCTTTTAATTCCTTTTAGTTTAACTTATAAAATGCCTCGGATGACATAACCAAATTAAGGACCACTTTTATCTTATGGCCAACCTCTTTATAGGGTGGAAGGACATTAGGGAATTCATTTGTTAGAACCTCTAAAAATTTATTGAATGAATTCAAAATACAACTAAGGGGTGCATTGCTCCTTGCAGCTTAAGTTCCCTCTAGGAGACTTTCAAAGGCATCAAAACTGAAAAGTTAGGTGATTCTAATTCACTAGCTAAAGCAACCAAGTTAACTCCCATTTTTGCCAACATAAAATTAAAATCCGCATCTAAATTCATTAACTTAGAACCACTTTTGGTATGGACTTTCAACTTACCTCCTTTGCAAAGAATGTCTACTTTGTAGGCATCCAAAAATGTGTTTAATAAAATTATATCGAAATTATTTAAATCATAGGGTGAAGTTTTCAAAAAATTGAATTCCTCCACAAATTAATTCGACACTTAACATTATGTTTAGCAAAAGTCTAGTTATGCCTTGTGCCAATTGCACTTTGATGGGGTCTACCATTAATTTGATTTTGATTCTAAGTTATTTCATTACTTATAGTGTCATGAATGAATTGGTCGCTCCTAAATCTAAGAAACAACCCACAATTTCATTATTTATTTTACAATTCAACTTTAATAAATTAAAGGCTTTATTTTTGTGAGCCCCTATTTTGGCCACAAAGCCTTTTGGAAAATCAACTTACCTTAGGAAATGTAGTCATTTACCTGAGGTGGTTTGGAGTAATCTTTCACTAGTTGTCCATTGTTGTTATAATTGAATCATTTGACCTTGGATAGGTCCTACTTTGCCTTTTTAATTGACAACTCCTTGCCCTTTGATTTTCTTTGGCCCCACTTGTGTTTGTTGCGGCCCTTGTTTCCATTGTTCGGGTTGGTTTGATTTTAGTATTTGGAATGTTAATCTTTTGATAAATTATCTTTCACATCCAAGGTTTTAGCCCATGCATGAATATCAACTTTTTAGCATACCCGTCCTTGAAAGTGACCATAATCAACATTTGTTTGAAGTCCTGGACGTAGGTGGCCAAAAAGCCCTTGTCATCCTCTTGGGTGGATTCCAAGAGCTCCATTCCATCTTGGAGCACCAAATGGTGCAACATGAACCTCTCGTCCAATCGCAACTTGACCTCCTCCCATGTGAGGGTTTCAAGGAGATTGAATGCCTCTTGTTTTTAAGACATCCACCACTCCCACATGTGCTCTTTCAATAGAATTTGAACGAAATGGATTCACTCTTTGTTGGTTTGGAGGTGTTGTGTTTCCATATATGCCTCAATTTGGTGCAACCATCACCACACCCTTTTGGTCTTGGTTTCTTTCCTTGCGAAAGAATTTGGTAGCTTTGCTTTTATGGTCACCTTGGCAAAACCTTCATTTGGAGCACTGTTGATGGCACCCAATCCTTCCATGATTCGGGCCATGAGCTTGGCCATTTCATGGTCTTGTGTCATGGTTTCCCTTTGTTGCACCATGAATGTATAGAAGGTGTCAAGGAAGGCCAAAAACTCTTTGGACATCTTGTCCACCTTTGGACTTTTGTTTTCCCATGTCTTGGTAAACTTGTCCACTTCTGGACACTTTAGGGCCTATTTGCCCCCTTTTTTTCTTTTCAGTTGATTCAAAGCAAGAATAAAAGAAATGCACATCCCCATTCAACTCAAAAGATGAGTGGAAGTTGATGTGTTCTGTCATCTCCTCCCTTGGTTCAATAACCTTTTCTTTCTCTTTATTCTTTTTGGGAGTTGTGGGAATTTTCACTAGCAAGCCCACGCTTGTTCTGGTTTTTCCCCTCTTTTAGGTGACAAGTGAAAGAGTCCTTTCATGGGCCTTAACTCTGTTCGAGCTTGCCTTGTCTTTCCCCTTTGTCTTCTTCTTACTTTTGCATGGAGGGACCTTCATGGCTTCCTCCACCATGTTTCTAATGCTTTGAACCTCTTCATCACAAAATTTCGCACCAACCATGGTTTACCTTAAGGCGATCAATTCTTCAACAATTGCATATTTCTCTTTCTAAAAGTCTAGTACTCATTCTTAGCCTTGGGCTCCACCAAAATCATTGTGTTGGGTATTGGTTCATTTGAAGCCATTTGCCTTGGAATCGTTTTTATCTTTGCCCAAATGCCTTAAAAGATTTTTCAATCGACCTTAAGAGCTTGTTCTAATACCAAATTTTGCATTTAGATTTGCCCTAGCACCATTCCCAACCACCTCTGTTGCGTTCACATGCTTCCCTAAACACATTCATTACACATAAAAACCACACACTTGGTGAAACTACGACATTCAAGTTGGTCTTGTAACTTAGGGTTAACCTCGACCTCTAGATGGGTGGGATTAAAATGCATTGCGAACTTTCCAAGTTGTTCAAGCCCTTGTCGCTTGAGATTACCATTTCTTGTCTCTTTGCCAAATCGCAAACTTGTTTAATTCAAGTACTTAACATGCTGAGGACATCACCTCGAGCCCCCTTCCTTGAACCCTCACTCGTTGACACCTATGTGATTCGTGAGTATGTCACATTGAGAGTCGAACCTAGCCCAAACACTTGGACTCATAACCCAAGCCGCCGCGGGGCCACCCCATGGTGGTCCGAACTTGGGCCCCAACTAGGCGAATCCTCACAAGTGAAGGTCCCCCTAGAAGGGCATGTCACTATCGTCCGTTGCTTCCTCCTATCTTCGTCGTCCACTTCCGTCCTGCTCTCCTTCGTCCTTCTCGCGCCCATCGCGCGTCCCGTTGCGCGAGAGGGAGAGAGATCGAAGTCTCGAGCGAGCGAGCGAGGGAGCACAATCACGGCAGCGCTGGAGCTTGCGTGTTGCGCACGATACGACGCTCTAAGTCTCTTTTTTCCGCTTTGTTTGTTTGCTGAGATGAAGTGGAATTGTGGTACGGATTCGTATCGCAACTAGGGAGAGGAACAACCGGTATGTTTTCTAGCAGCGTTCTCTTCAGATGGATCGAGATGCGGTTCTGCGATTCTGTGACTGGCGTAGATTCATGTGCTATGAAGAGAAGGAGATGCGAAACAAAAATGATTTGTTAAGAAGTTTACCTTTGCTTATCATACTCGGCCTGTTGCTTCTTTCGGCTTCAGGTCCGTCATGATTCTCCCTTTTTTTACCACAAACCCTCGCTTTGTCTCTCCCTACGTCCAAGTCTATGTCATGAACAGAGTACATATTTGAGATGAAGACGGCATAGTAATATTGTCTTAGAGCTTCTTGTAACTCCCGTAAGCTTTGTGCAATTGTTGGATTACTCTAGTCTCCTTCTTCTTCTGGTTTTGAAAGTCATTCCGGGAGAACACAGGATGGACATCGTCCAAAGATTCGGCTTCTTTATGGAATCGATTCTTAGTATTATGCAGTACTTTCCTTCCGCCCTGCCAATCTTCTAAGTATGAAATTTTGTCATCACAGCGGGAGGCCAGCAATCACCATGGATTTCATTTCCAGTGTTACTTTCAGAACTGTTCTTTCTAATGAACACTTTTTTGTGGAACATTAGATTGTGAGGACTGGATGATGCTCTTAATACCAGTTTCTTTACATCTTTCTGGGAAAATCTCTGAAAGAAGTGCATCACAAATCATCTTGTAATGATCAATTTGATGCTTGATTTCGGCATGAGATTGATGACTGTCTTATCTTTTTGATGTGACTGGGAGGCAGGTGCCAGAGCTGATGGGAATGTCACCCTAGTGTCTTTGACAATATTCACTACGCATGAGTGGTATTTTAAACCAGATGTCTATTTCCAGTGTCAAGGAGAGGAGAGAAAAGATTTGCCAGATGTCAAAGACAAGGATCGCCTGTACAAATTTATTGGAGAGGAGTCTTGGCAGGTATGTCCTGGAATTTGCTATGTTCATTTCTGAGAGAGTGTATGGTTTGACACTCTGCTTGGTGATGAACACAAAGTGAGCTTGCACATTTGTCTGGCTTGAAAATTTTCTGTTTTGTGAAGTGGATCTGGTCTGTTTTGTGCTTGTCAGCCACTCACATCATTGGTGGGAGCAAAGTGCAAGCGATGTGGACTTTATGAGAAAGACAAAATCAAGTCAGATGATATATTTGATGAATGGGAGCTTTGCCCTTTGAATTTCAGCCGAGATCCTGATGTCCACTATTTTCACTCTAAGGACAAGGAGTTCAACATGACACTATCATGCCCACAGTGCAGTAAGATTCACATCCCTGCCTTGTGACCCTCAGACCATCTTCTCACCACTTCAATGTCATTGCAACAACATTCAGAAGGCAAGCATGTGGGATCTTTGGGCACAGATCCTTTGTCATAAATTCTTGATTGACGAGCCTATTGAAGTTTGTAGCCGAGTGCCTCTCACTAATAGTTCTTGGTCAACTCCTCTCTGCCCTATTTTTGTTGGAGTTTAGTCTTCCTGTGGCTTCGGGACTTGTGACACAAACTCAGTACACAGGCTATGGTGACACTGGCCTATATCTACTGTTGGGAGCTGATGAAATCAGTGGGTATATTGTGATACATAAGTCACTATCATGTATGTCACTATTGACAGCCAGTGAACAAACAAGAGACTCTCATTGCTGTTCATACTGCTAGGTTTATTGATCGTGGTTCAAGTTCTACCCTTCTGTGTTTTTCTTGCCAGTTCTTTAGTCCTTATCTGGAAAGCTTTCTTTTACTTCAGGGGAATTTGTTTTGCCTTCTCCTGGCTTACTTAATTGTTAGTATGGAATTCTCTCAGTGAGAATTATATGTTTATTTTTTGTGGGATCACTCAGCAGGCTGTGGCAGTCAGAATTCTTTAGACCAACATCAATAATGCATGTTTTACTTGCATTCAGTTTCTATCTTCTGTGGAATCCAGGCTGTTTAGGCTTATGGGTTTGCAAGTAACCATCAAAGGCAACTGTCTTTGTCACCTTTCATGTCACATGAGGTTGAACTTGGTTCTTGTATTGCAGATGTGGCAAAATCTGAGGACAACACGTCAAGCCCAGAGAGTAATCCACCTGGTGAAAAAAGGGCTACCAAGCATGGGCTTGTGGTTGCCATGATAGTGATTGGGGTTTTATCCCTGGTGGGTCTAGTTGCCCTTGTGGCCTTCAGTCTGTGGCGCCGCAAGCAACGACAGGAAGCACAGGCACGGTTTGTACAGTTATTTGAAGATGATGACTTTTTGGATGAAGAAGCAGATCTGAAGGATGATCTCTAGGTAAGCATTTTTTTTCCTCTATTTCAGATGTCTGGCGGGCTGCTCTAGATCCAACTATTAAACATTGTTAACATTGTGGACAGGAAGATAGTATTTAGTCTTGAAGCTGAAGACATCTCTCCTCTTAGCTTTGCTGTGAGGAGTATCCACACTCCAAATGGAGCATCCAGTGCTTGTTTCAGTTCACTATAAACTCATGCACTTATTATGCCTCCAATCCTCTACATGATAAGTATTTTCTTAGACTTAGTCTAGCATTGCTGGAGGTAGCTCAAACAGTCTAAGCACATGCAGGAGAGTCAAATCAAGTCCAACAATTTTTGGATATTAGTGTACACCCACTGATGGGTAGGATCTTGGTTCCTGCTGTAGAGGGGAGACTATCTGTTGTTCTTTGCAGTACTCCCTGCAAATTTAGTGTTACTCTCAATTGGAGATCATGTGCACCTGGAGTAGTGATTAGCAAAGCCTAGTTTAGATCCACCATTATCATTACAGTGTACTATCTATTGGGAGCCTTTACAAACTTTACCCATGCATATATGTAACTTTCATACACAACTGCGATGTGGGCCAAAAACCCTTAACTGATTTTTGTTTAGAGTAACTAGCATGTCAGGACCTTACACATTTGGAAGATAACTAGGAGGCTGGGAGGAAGATTAGGCGATGCAAGGATCACCTAAATAAAAAGGGAAAAATTAGGTTAAGTTTTTTTTTTTCTTTTTTGGTTAGGGAAAAGCAGGTCTAAGATTGCCTCCATGGTTTCAGTGCATGGGAATGAGGTAGCCTGAGTTTCCATTCCTGAGTACAATGGCAGCTCCTTTGAACCTGCATTTCTCCTGACATTAAAACCTAAACTAATTGTAATGAAATGATGATATATATTAATGTTCAAAACTATTTCTAAATATTTATGTGATTTAGTTCCAGATAAAAGTTTCAAAACCTCACCACATTCAGGTTCCAAGTATTGGAGTTGTATTGTACAAATCCACCCATCTATTGTTTACAAATTATTCATTGTGATATTTTTTAGTTGTGGATTGATATTACTAAACCTACACGTGTATTCAAGAATTCCCTATTGGTACCTTTGATTGGCACTTTGCCTTTCACCCATTTGATATGTATATTGTTACATTGCTGCCAAGAAATTAAAAAATTCATCCCTTAGCCACACCCCCCTCGCCCCCAAAATTTTCCCTCAATTTCTTTTAGAAATTATAAAATCCAATTTTGAGTTTCAGCTTGGTGATTTGGGGTTTAGAATTGAGCTCCCATCAAGCCTTCATGACTCAATGGTTATGAAGTCTTAGGATTTTGCAGATACTTGTTGGTTGGAACTTGGCTAGTGTTGTTGGATCACTAGTGCAACTCTCTTTTGTGTTCCTTGAGTTCTAAGTTGAGACCTTCCATTTTGTGTGCAGGCAAGGCAACCTTCCACATTTGTTGGAAGGTCATCGGCTAATTAAGGGTCATTCGGAAGATGTGTTGTTGAAGCAAAAAGTTCACTACTTTGGGAAACAATAATTTTTTTGAAATAGAATTTCGTAATTGAAATGGATTGAAATTGTCAAGTTTAATATCGAAAACAAATCTTGGAGTGGATAAATTTGCTTTTATCTTAGGAAAGGCCAAACTGGTTAAGTTACAAGTACATAAATAAGTTGGGATTTAATATTTAGAAAATACAAGTGTAGACAATTGTGTTGAGATTAACATATAAAGAGGGTCAAATGTAAGTAAATAATTCTGCCTGTTTGTGTGGTAAATAGAGGAAATTGGATGTTGGAATTCAAATATAAAAAGGGAAATGTGTTAATGATTTTAGCTTTATATCTTGAAGGAGGAACACAAGCAAATGTGTTTCTCTTGGACCTGACAAAAATGATTTCCACATATACAAAGGATTTTTGTGAAATGAAAATTGCACTAATTTGCCTGATTTAAAAAAAAGAGTGACACTAGATTTCTATGAGTTCCAACATGTAGCCAAAATTTAAAAGGATTCTTAAATTTTTGACTTTCATGTTTAAACTATAACCAAATTTTGCTAATCACCCAGAAATTTGGGATAATCATCAATTTGGCTACATCACCCAGAAAACTTAATTTAGAAAAAAAAAACTTGAACACAACTATTTGGATCAACATGCGAGGAAGATGAAACGTATGTAATTTAATCTTTTGTGTTGTGAATGAGGGAATACTCATAATTAACACATAAAAAAGGTTAAATCTATGACATTCATCATCTTCTTTTTTCTTTTATTGTTTATAAATGGGGAAATGTGTGTGAAAATAACATATAAAGAGTTAATAGTGTGGTGTAATTTATTCTTGTCTGTTGTGAACATAATTTTTTCTTTATTTGTGAATTTCCACCTCTTGAAGACAAAAAGAAAATCTAGTGCAAATAGACCCAAAATTGCCAGATTTCAAGAAAAAGTATTCCTGAAATTGCCATATTGAGACAATTTGTTGGTGGAGGTCGTCAACACAGAGCATGATTGCCAAAAAAAACTTTACTTTCCCGGCTGACTTCCATTCTCTGAAAGTATACTACTTTGTTGTCTGACCTATAGCCAAATTTGGCTAATTCCTCTTGAGCTGCATTTTTTTCCTTGGCTAAATTTAAACTGTTGGCCAAATTGTTTTTCAAAACGGCATTAAAAAAGTGCTTTTTTATACAGTTTTCTAGTTGCCAGGTTTTGAAATTTTTTTGTGATAAATTGCCAGATTTCTCTATTTCATTCTACCATGTAGCCAAAAACTGTGAAGGATTCTTTTCTTAAAATTACTTTCTACTTTCAAATTTGACAAAATGTTTTTGTGGATGATTGCCAGTTTGGCTATATCATAAAATTAGAAAAATTAAAAACTAAAAAGCCCTACTTTTGAGGATGATTATCAGTGTACCTACATCACAAAGCAAACCTCCCCCTCGTCCCCAAATTTTTTTCAAAAAATAGAAAAAAAAAAAGGTTCTTGGTTGTGTTGTGGGAGCAAAAAAACCCAAAAAATGAAAATAATAAAAATCCAAGTTGCACAGTGGGGGCCAAAAAAATTTCAAAAAATAATAAATAAGAAAAACCCGTATGATTATGTTATAAAAATTAATGAAAACTTGCTTTGTTGTTGGATGCAATTACTATAATTATTAATTATATGCCACAGTGTTGACACAACCGAATAAAGTCACAAATGTAACTATAGTTGTGATATTACGTGTTTGGATGAAAAATAAAATAAAATGCACATTTTTCATTCAATATTGAATGGATCCTCAAAGGAGGATCAGTGGTCGTAGCCTAGTCTTTGAAGTTACATCAGATGAAGAATCGGCAGCGTACGCTTTGCGAGAGAATTCCGGGTTTGAAGCTTTTCAACCAAACAAACAAAATCTGGAGCACAAATCCAGTGTGTGAAGAAGAGAAGCCGTAGAGAATCTGTTGTCGTTGTCGTTGATTCTTGTTCCATCTTGTTGTTGTGCGTGTGTGTTTTTTTTCCCTTTCTTTCCAAATGGCGGAACTAGAAGCTCTGAGACGGTGGTGAAGAAAAGAGACTCTCATTGACCGTGCTCTTGTTTTGTTCGTGTTCTTGTTCTTCTCGTACTTCTTGTTCTTCTGTTTTTTTGGGAATTCTTTCGTTTATGTAAGGTAGCAGGAAGTGGTGTGTGAGAGATTTTGGAAGACGGGAAAACAAAGGGTGGCATATCCTGTATCCTCTGTGTTTTTTTCATTGCGAATGGAAGAAGTGGCGGTGCGGGGTGGTGCTGTTGCATCATGTTCAGCTCTGATAACTTCAAGAGAAATATTTGGAAACAATCGGGTAGTAGAGAGATCATGTGGAAGGATTTCGCTTGTTCCTAGTGTTTCGGGAACAAAAGGAGTTATTGCCTCCCAATTGAAGCATGGTGTTGTGCTGCTGCCTTCCAAGCTCTGGGGAGCGTCTGTGAAACGACGTGGTGGCGACCATGCGCAGTTTAACAAGTATGGAGGAGATCAGTGCAAATTGAGGTCTGGAGGAACCGTTGTAGGACCTGCTCGCTGCCACAAGATGTTTGTGCCAGGTAATTTCTATCAAAAATCCGGAAGCTTGCGCACAAATCTATATCCCCGCTAGCTACCTGTGAAAAGAAAAGAAGCGAGAGAGATACACGACAAAACATTTCTTACGCGAGTAGGTCTTTCTGTGGGAGTGGATGGTGGGTGGGGGGTTTAGGGTTTGGGGAGAAATCTCCTGAAGCGAAGGCAGCGGAAGCTCTTCACAATTTCTTCACTTATGTGGCTGTCAAGATTGTGGCATCTCAGCTTCAGGTTTGGCCCTTTCCTGCTGCAAACCTGACTCAGAGAGAAGGAGGAGAAAGCACAAAACAAAATGGCTTCGGAGACAAGAGTGTATATCATCCTATTGTAGGAATGAGTGTCCAAAGAGGGGGGGAAAAGCCCAGAAGACTACACTGGAGTCTGTAGTAGTTTCATTCTTCATTTGTGCTTTGAATATGGGTTTGCTTTTGCAGGACTACAATAAGGAGGCATATGCAGATTTGATGAAGTTTCTGGATACAGTTTCACTGAAAGATGGTGACAAGTTCTGTGCAGCACTAATGCGAGAATCAGCACGGCACAAAAACCTTGGTAAGCTGAATGCAAACAGTACCCTCCTGCCGCACACTCAGAACCTGTGTTTTGTCATGTGTTTTGCTCAGACTGTCCATACTTGGAATTCCTCAATTTTTTGTGGTTGTAGCAAGTTTTAGGGTTGCAGAATGTGGAGAGGAAGAAGATGTAAAATTTGGTAAAGCAGTTTGATAGGGGGGTTTGTGTGGTGAAAGAATGACATCCACAATGATTTGGTTTCTTTGATGATGGGGTGGTGGCTGGATGTTTTGTATGCTTCCTCAATACCTCTTGAATGTATAGCACTTCGAATAATGGAAGTAAGTGTTCATCTTCTGTTCTTGCTCACACCATCAATCCTATTTCTGTGCTCAGCTCAGATGAGACTAATTTTCTTTGCTGCCGTTTCTCTGCTCAGCTCAGATGAGCTAATTCCATATGCTCAAAACACTGAAGAGTCAAACTTGTAGAACTTGATAGTATCTTAATTCCAAACAATTTCCAGCAATCACTAACCTAAAACTGACCATGAAACATGTTTGATGATGGACCTGCAGTCAGATTGAGAACCCCTTGATGGGTCCATGATCTGCCAGACCATAATTTACCTGACAAAGAGCATGGCTGTTAAATTCTAGAAGATTGGCTAACTATGCAATTTTGAGTTGAGGATTGTCCACCCCACTGAATAAATATGTTGGAGGTTACATCAGTTCCAGTTCCATCATCCAGTGATGCCAAAGTGTGCACCTCCACCTTTAGCTACTTGTCAAATTAAAATTGTAGCAATTTAGGAAACTGGTACCCACAAGTTGCGCCAAGGGCTAGGCATTCACAAGATAGGTTCAAGGAGGTTTGCTCCTTGGAATAATGATGTTTATGTGGGAAGTTACAGGTCAGGTCAGCATATGCCAATCAAGATTTTGAGTGGGAGAATGTCAAGGACTTGTCACTCAAGGTTTGCACTTAAGCCTTTGACAATTTTGCCTGTGTTTGACTGCTATATGGATGACCCTAAGATTCAGTTGCTCTTGCTCTTGCATTGCAACATGAACATCCACTTGAGATTTGTGGTTTGACATATTGGCAGCACATTGAGGAGAGTAACACAGCATTAATGCGCAAGTTTATCATTGAGACCAGCGACATGGCATGACCTCAGTGCCCTGAGATTTGTGCTGATTCCTGATGCTACTGATATTTGCCTTCATGCATTGAACAAGTGTGCAACTGGATGCCAGCTTCCTTAACAAATGGTCATAACACTGCAGATGCTATGTCAGCCTTATCAGTCCCTGTAATACAATGTGCCAGTGAGTTTCTACCAATATCAGTGATATGCACCCTTGAGTTCATAGGGGGTTTGGGAAAATGTACCCCTTCTACTTGACTCTTGCTTGATGCCAGAGTTTGTATAAATATTTCACCTACCTATATATATTGCAGATTATCACATACTTATCTACACCCACTGAATGGAACAGAGTTTTCTTCTGGAGTTTTCTCAGCAAAATCTAATTGTTGTCTCTGTTTGATGCCATAGTTATGCCACATTGATGCAACAACAGTCATTTCCCTAATTGACTGCACGCTTTTGCTCATACGCAAAACATGGTTCAGCTTCGGAATTCTACCAATTGAAGCATCAGACTCTGTTTGGTCCCTCTGGCACTGCCATATAGATCAGTCTGGTGTAAACTCACCCATGCCTTCAAGAATGAGATCCAAATACATCTATTTATGATTGTTGGCATACAATTAGTTTTTGTAGAAAAAGGGATCAACACCAGATGCAACGGATGTTCCATCAATTTTTTTTAAATGAGCTAGAATCTGAAACTTTTGTTACTTTCAATCCCATTCTTCTTTGTGTTCCCATTTTCAACAGCTCCATGTTGGTGAAGTCATGAGTCACCTTCATTAGAACCTCTAATTGTTCAATGGTGAAGGATAATTACTAATGACAATCTTGATTCCATCAAATTACTGATTATCACTACATGAAATTTGGAACTAGAAACAAACAACACAGAAAATGCATTAGAAATTTTGTTGAACATGCAATGAAATTGTTCAAGTTGGGATCAAATGTCCAAAATTACGCCTCATAAAATGCATCAAAATCAAAATTGCAAAAAGTTACCCAATTGAATTTAGAATAATATTTGGAATTTACATGGACCTAGTTATAGGTTTGATATATTCACACCCATTCAATTGTAGTTTAGAACAGTATTTGAAATTTGGGTATCTTTTTAGGCTATTGAATTTTCTCTAAATTCCAAATACTAAATTTAACTATAAAGTTCAAAAGTTACACAATTAGGTTTCAATTCTATTTGCAGTTTACACTCAACCTCAAACCAACTAGTTATAAATTTTGAATAGTGTTTGGGAACTATAAGTTTTGAATAGTAGTTGGGATTTACACCCAATACATAGTTGGTAAGTGTAAAATACTGTTTAGAATTTGTAAGCTGAGAATGTTATTTGAATCAACACCAACTATACATTGTAGTTTTTAATTGTTTTTGCTTGGTAGTGATTGAATTGTAATATCCTTCAGACATAAAACCTGCACTGTCCTAAAAAGCCAAAATCCATCATACCCTAAACAGAAGCATGAAAAAGGTATCAAACTCCTATTTATTGTTATTTGTGGGCCTCGTTAGAGGCAGCCAAAAAATTGGGATATGCCGCTATTTGTACCCTGCGCACGGTATTCTTTAGTAAAAGGCGAAAGAATAGTTCGCTTTGCGCTGA
>Ga0116227_10000461_pt1 | contig 78937 bp, 70 predicted proteins | sample S1TSphgellanicum_FD_89693 | JGI IMG/M metagenome (GOLD analysis project Ga0116227, IMG submission 89693) | Host-associated microbial communities from peat moss isolated from Minnesota, USA - S1T2_Fb - Sphagnum magellanicum MG | ecosystem: Host-associated > Plants > Peat moss > Unclassified...
CAGGAACAGGATGAACACCGGGAACAGCGCAAAGGCCGAAGTCTGGCGGAACAGCTGCAGCACCGGGTCGACGATGGCCTCAAGCCGGCGGAAGCCCCCCATGGCCAGCCCCAGCACCACACCGGCGGCGATCGCCAGCAGCAGCCCCCAGAGCGATCGCTGCAGGCTGGCGGCGACATGCTTCCAGAGCTGCCCACTGTCCGCCAGCTGCGCGATCGTGGCCACCACGGCCGAGGGCGGGCTCAGGTAGGCCTGCCCCACGATGCCCAGGCGCGGCAGGGCCTCCCAGAGCGCGAGGAACAGCAGCAGGCCCAGCCCGCGCTCGGCGATGCGGCCCGCGCGCCCGGCCAGCCGCCAGCCTGCGCCGGCATTGCGCCCGGGACGCACCGCGCGGTCCGCCACCGGTCCGGCGGCGCTCATCGCAGCGCCTCCAGCGGCACGTGCCCTGCCAGCGGGCGCACCTGCGAGGGCGTGGGCACCTCGTGCTCCGGCGCAGGCGGCAGCTCGTCGCGCTCGGCCGGGTTGGCGGTCGCGCCCAGCGGGCGCACCGGCACCGGGCCGAACTGCACCTCGTCCTTCAGCACCTCCCAGGCGCGCTGGCGCAGCGCGACGAATTCCGGCGCATTGCGCAATTCGGCTGAACGCGGCCGGGCCAGCGGTATGTCGATGATGGCCTTGACGCGGCCGGGGCGCTGCGTCATCACCGCCACCCGGTCCGACAGGTAGACCGCTTCGTCCAGGCTGTGCGTGATGAAGACGATGGTCTTCTTGTAGTGCTCCCAGATGCGCAGCAGCTCGCCCTGCAGGATCTCGCGCGTCTGCGCATCCAGCGCGGCAAACGGTTCGTCCATCAGCAGCACGTCGGGCCGGTAGGCCAGCGAGCGGGCGATCGCCACGCGCTGCTTCATGCCGCCCGACAGCTCGTGCGGATAGCGTTCGCCAAAGCCCTGCAGGCCTACCAGCTCCAGGTACTCCTGCGCGATGCGCCGCCGTGGACCGCGGCCCACGCCGCGGATCTCCAGCCCCACGGCGATGTTGTCCAGCACCGTGCGCCAGGGAAACAGCGCATAGCCCTGGAACACCACGCCCTGGTCGCGGTTGATGCCGGCCAGCGTGCGGCCATCGATGGCAATGCTGCCGCCCGTGCGGCGCGTGAGCCCCGCCAGGATGCTCAGGAAGGTCGACTTGCCGCAGCCCGAGGGGCCGAGCACCGAGAGGAACTCGCCCTCGCGCACGTCGAGGTCGAAGCCCTCCAGCACGCGCACCCGTTCGCCCGGGCCGCGCACCGCGTAGTCCATGCGCACGCCGCGCGCTGCGATCTTGGTCCCCATGTCAGCTCTTGGCGGACTTCTGCACGAAGGGGTTGAATTCGTTCGTGTAGACGTCCTGCACCGTCACCTTGCCGCTGGCGAGCTTGCCTTCGGACTGCAGGATGTCGATGTAGTACTGGATCGGCGGCTCGGTCACGACCAGGTCGTCCACGTAGGCATAGCGGTCCACGTTTTCCAGCGACATGTTGATGCGCTTGGACACCAGCTTGCGCGCGTCCTCCGGGTTGGCATTGACCCAGTTGCCGGCCTTGGCCAGCGCGGTGACCACGTCGCGCACCGCCTCGGGATGCTCGCGGATGAACCTGCCGTGCGCGCTGTAGGGCGCCATGCCGCCCAGGCCGCCGTCGAGGTCGTAGTCGCTCCAGAGGCGCAGCAGCGGCTCCGCGTGGTCGGCCCGGCCGGAGAACGGCGCGTGGATGATGGCCAGGTCGGTATTGCCGGTGACCAGGGTCTGCTCGGCCTGTTCGTCAGGTACCACCACGAAGTTGATCCTGTTCACGTCCACGCCGTGCTGGCGCAGGTACTTCTTGGTGACGAACTCGGCGCAGGCGCCAAAGCTGTTGAAGCCGATGGTCTTGCCCTCCAGGTCCTTGGGCGCGCGTATGCCCGAGTCCTTGCGCACGAAGTACTTCATGTGCGGCGCCTCCTGCAGCGTCTTGCCGCCGGCGGCCACCACCTTCAGGTCGGCCCCGCTGGCGATGGCGGAGATCACCAGCGGCACCATGCGGCTGCCGAAGTCGATCTCGCCGGTGCCCACCAGCGGAATGATCTGCGGCGCGGCGATCTTGCCGATGTAGCTGGGGCGGGTGTTGGTGCCCTCGAAGTAGCCCAGCTGGTCGGCCAGGTAGACCAGGTCGAACGAGGGGTTGTCCGGGTACTTGAAGCCGACCTTGTCACCCACCTGCCTGACCACGGCCGGCGCGCCGCCAGCCGCATCCTGGCGCGAGCAGCCCACCAGTCCGGTGCCGCCCAAGGCCAGCGCGGCCAGGGTGCGCAGGGCCGCGCGGCGCGGTGGCATGCCGGCGGGTGTGGGGAATGGAGCGGTAGGCTGGTGGTGCATCTGGAATCCTTGGATGGCCGGGCGGAAGGGGCATGTGCCGGCAGATGCTAGGAAGCGCCGCCGCCGCGAGCCACGAAGGATTTCAGCCATGCTTATGCGAAAGTCTGTACTGTGGGCTGGCATCGGCATAGGATGCGGCGATCATTCGAGGAGTCCGCCATGTCCACGCTCTCAGACTTCAATGCCCAGTCCCTGGATGGCACGCCCGTTCCGCTCGGCCAGTACGCCGGCAAGGTGCTGCTGGTGGTGAACACCGCCAGCGCCTGCGGCTTCACGCCACAGTTCGCCGGCCTGCAGGACCTGCACCAGCGCTATGCAGACCAGGGGCTGGTGGTCCTTGGCTTCCCATGCAACCAGTTCGGCAGCCAGGACCCGGGCAGCAATGCCGAGATCGGCGCGTTCTGCCAGAAGAACTACGGCGTGGACTTTCCCATGATGGCCAAGATCGAGGTCAACGGCGAACATGCGCATCCGCTGTTCCAGTGGCTCAAGAAGGAGGCGCCCGGTGTGTTGGGCAGCCAGGCGATCAAGTGGAACTTCACCAAGTTCCTGGTCGGCCGCGATGGCGCGGTGGTGAAGCGCTACGGCTCGATGGACAAGCCCGAGAGCCTCAAGGCCGATATCGAGGCCGCGCTCGCCGCGTGACTCAGAACCGGAAGTCGACCGTGCGCGGACTTCCGTCGATGGTGACGGCCTGCTGCTTCTCTGCCTCGCCGTGCGCGGCGCGCACCGTGTAGCGCCCGGCCGGCAGATCGATCAGGCAGACCGGTCCGCCCGCCTGCAAGAACAGCACGCGGTCGCCCTGGCCGTTGCGCACCTCGACCGACACGTCCGCCAGGTAGTCGCCCGAGGCACGCGCGAACAGCAGCGACAGCGGATGCTCCTTCATCGCCGCCCGCATGGCGGTGGATTCGTCGGAGCCTATGCCGCCGCAGACGTAGCGCGCCGCGCCCTGGCTCTTCATGGGCGGCACGCCGGCCTGGGCGGCAGCCAGCCCGCAGGCCAGCGAACAGACGGCACAGCAGAGGGAACGGCGGAACATGGCGCACTCCAGCGAAGAGGATGCCGCCATTGTGGGCAGGCGCCCGGCGCCGGGGGCTCCCATTTGTAACCACTGTCCCGGACGGCGCAGCCCTTCGTCGCGCGCGCGACTGCCGGGCGCGGCCCAGTCGCTTCTGGGACTTCCCCGGCCCCGCCAGCGGTGGTGCAATGCGCCTGTCCGCAGCACACGCTGCGCCCGCTTCACCTTACCAGGAGCCCCCATGCTGGGAGACCATTCAGCCAAGACCCGCGACCTGCTGCAGCGCCTGCATGCCTTCTTCGACGAGCACATCTACCCCAACGAGGAGCGCTATGCGCGCGAACTGGCCGAGATGCGCCGCCAAGGCGACCCGTGGCGCCACGTGCCGGTGGTGGAAGAGCTCAAGCCCATAGCCCGCAAGGCCGGCCTGTGGAACATGTTCCTGCCGCACGAATACAAGGGCGTGCCCGGCATCTCCAACCTCGACTACGCGCCGCTGTGCGAGGTGATGGGCCGCGTCACCTGGTCGGGCGAGGTGTTCAACTGCTCGGCGCCGGACACCGGCAACATGGAGACCATCGAGCGCTACGGCACCGACGCGCAGAAGAAGCAGTGGCTGGACCCGCTGCTGGCCGGCGAGATCCGCTCGGCCTTCCTGATGACGGAGCCGGCCGTGGCCTCCTCGGACGCCACCAACATCCAGTGCACCATCCGCCGCGAAGGCGACGAGTACGTGATCAACGGGCGCAAGTGGTTCTCGTCCGGTGCCGGCGTGCCGCACTGCAAGATCTTCATCGTCATGGGCAAGACCGACACCGAAGCGCCCCGCCACCAGCAGCAGTCCATGGTGCTGGTGCCGCGCGACACGCCCGGCGTCACCGTGCTGCGCCCGATCAGCGTGTTCGGCTACGACGACGCGCCGCACGGCCACATGGAGATCCTGCTGGAGAACGTGCGCGTGCCGGTCTCCAACATCCTGCTGGGCGAAGGCCGGGGCTTCGAGATCGCCCAGGGCCGGCTGGGCCCGGGGCGCATCCACCACTGCATGCGTTCCATCGGCGCGGCCGAGCGCGCGCTGGAGCTCATGGTGGACCGGTTGCGCAGCCGCGTGGCCTTCGGCAAGCCGCTGTCGGAGCAGTCGATCTGGCACGAGCGCATCGCCGAATCGCGCTGCATGATCGACCAGGCCCGCCTGCTGGTATTCAACGCCGCCCACAAGATGGACACCCTGGGCAACAAGGAAGCGCGGGCCGAGATCGCCATGATCAAGGTCGTGGCCCCCAACATGTCCTGCAAGATCGTGGACTGGGCGATCCAGGCACACGGCGGCGGCGGCGTGAGCCAGGACTTCTGGCTGGCCGAAGCCTATGCCCACCAGCGCACCGTGCGCATCGTCGACGGCCCGGACGAGGTGCACCGCAACGCGATCGCCAAGCTGGAGATCGCCAAGCGCGCGCGGTAGGGCTACGCACTGCGTGTCTTTGCCAACCCCCTTGGGGGGCACATCCGGCGGCCCGGCAAAGCCGGTTCCGCGGATGTCCCGGGTTGGGCGTGGCCTATACGCAGAACCCGTAGCCGGCGAACGGCCTCAGCGCGGCAGCGTCGCTGCCCACTCCGCGATGGCCTGGGCCACCGCCGCGGGTTGCTCGACCACCAGTGCGTGGCTGGCCTGTTGGATGACGCGAACCGTCACGGCGTCGCCCAGCGCCTGGCGCAGCTCGTCCCGCGTGGCGGGCGGCCGCCAGGGGTCATCCGCCCCCTGCAGGTCCAGCAGCGGCGCATGGTGCACCGGCCACCACACTGACTTGTCGGGCACGGCGCCGGCTGCGCGGTAGGCCGCACGCAACTCCGGGTACCAGCCGTCCAGCCAGGACGACGGGTCGTTGCCCGGCGCGAAGAAAGCCCGGCGCAGGTGCCGCAGCCGTTCCTCGTCCGCCTGGGCGGGGTCGGAGGCGATGGCCAGCGACTCCGCCATGCCGGGCGGAAAGCTGCGTGCCGCCGCCCCGACCACCGCCACGCCCCGCACCCATTGCGGATGGTCCAGGTCGGCCACGCGGGCGACGAAGTGGCCGAACGCATGGCCCACCAGGATCGCCGGCGCGCGCGCGATCTGCTGCACCGCGAACACCACGTCGTCTGCCAGCGTGTGCAGCGTCAGCCCCTCCAGCGGGCCGGTACTCGCCCCCATGCCGCGCGGCGCAGGCCGCAGCACCTGGAAGCCGGCGGCGGCAAGCTGCTGCGCAGCCAGGTCGAAATCACGCGCATCGCGCAGCGACGAGGGCAGCATCACCAGCGGTGTGCCGCGCTCGCCATCCACGACCACCTCGATGCGCTGCCCTTCGCGCTGCAGCAGTGCGGTATGGCGTGGCGTGTTCCCCATGCTAGTTGGCCGTGGCGCCGGAGCGCCGCACGATCTCGGCCCACTTAGGGATTTCGCTGCGCACCAGCGCGCCCAGCGCCTCGGGCGTGCCGTGCATCGGCTCTATGCCCAGCGCCACCAGCTGGCGGCGTAGCTCCGGGTCGGACATCGCGCGCTGCAGGGCCGCATTGAGCCGCGCCACCACCTCGGGCGGCGTGGCCGCGGGCGCGAACACACCGAGCCAGTTGGACACGTCATAGCCCGGCAGGCCCGATTCGGCCAGCGTGGGCAGCGCGGGCGCCACGCCCATGCGCTTGAGCGAGGTCACGGCCAGCGCACGGACGCGGCCGGATTTGATGTGTTCCTCGTAGACGGTGTAGGAGTCGAAGGTCATGTCCACCCGGCCGGCCAGTATGTCCGTGAGCAGCGGTGCGCTGCCCTTGTACGGCACGTGCAGCATCTTCACGCCGGCCAGGCTCTCGAACAGTGCGCCGGACAGGTGGCTGGAGCTGCCGCTGCCCGCCGAGCCATAGCTCAGGCTGCCGGGATTGGCACGCGCCAGCGCGATCAGCTCGGCCACGCTGTTGGCCTTGACGGTGGGACTCACGATCAGCACGCGCGGCGTGAGATGGGTCAGGGACACCGGCGCGAAGTCGCGCAGCGGGTCGTAGCGCAGGCGCTGGTAGAGCGCGGGGTTGATCGCCTGCGTGCCCATGGTGCCGAAGAACAGCGTGTAGCCGTCGGGCGTCGCGCGCGCAGCGGCTTCGGCCGCCGACGTCCCCCCCGCGCCGCCGCGGTTGTCGACGATGACCTGCTGGCCCAGCTCGGTGCCCAGGCGTTGCGCCATGCCGCGCGCCATCAGGTCGGCCGCGCCGCCCGCCGGGAACGGCACGATCAGGCGCAACGGCCGGTCCGCGAAAGCGGCCCGCGCCGCTCCGGTCACTCCGGCGAACGCGCTCAGCGCCAAGGCCTGCCCGGCAGCGCGCAGCCATGCGCGCCGGCCTCGAATGGTGGTCTTCATGTTTGTCTCCAGGTAGGGAAATTCCGGCGCATGGCCGGAGTACAGCGCGCACTCTAGCGAGTGGCCGCGCACCGCGACACCGCCCACGGGCGATAGCTGCCTTGACGCCGCGTGCATAGCAGCCGGCTTGTGCGTCGCTGCATAGCAGCTTCCCGTTTTGGGCCGTGTCAGGCGTTGCATGCCAAACCTAGACTGCGCCCGCCGCAGACGAGGACCGGCTGCGGCGACAAGAGACGCCTGACGTCCCGCCGGCCCCTTGCGCGCAAGGGGCCATTCCCTTGCCATCCCCGGAGGAGACCCTCATGACACCGATCCGCCACGCCGTGGCCGCGGCCTGCGCCTGCGCCGCCGCATTCGCCGGCCATGCCGCCGCACAGACCGCATCCGCCCCCACGTTGTCCGTGACCATCTACGGCATCGTCGATGCCTGCGTGGCCCGCTCGTCGCTGGGCAACAGCTCGATGAGCCTGCTGGGCGGCGGCTGCCTGTTCGGCAGCCGCCTGGGCTTCCGTGGCCAGGAGGACCTGGGCGGCGGCATGCAGGCCTACTTCCAGCTGGAGCAGGGCTTCAACGCCGACAGCGGCACGCTGGGGCAGAACGGCCGCGGCTTCGGGCGCAAGTCCATCGTGGCACTGCGCGGCGGTGCGGGCGCGGTGGAGCTGGGCCGCGACTACGCGCCGGCCTTCTACATCGTGCAGCCCGTCGACCCGATGGGCCTGGGCGTGGGCTCGGCCAGCAGCACCATCTGGACCGGGGCTCCCAGCACCACGGCCGCGCGCGTGGACAACGCCGTGAACTACCTATCGCCCACGTTCGGCGGTTTCTCCGCGCGGCTGCAGGTGGCACCGGGCGAGCAGGCCGCGCCCAACGCCAGCCGCGGCGGCGACGTGAAGGGCCTGAACCTGGTCTACCGCAGCGGCAAGACGCTGCTCGGCCTGTCGCACGCACGCGTGCGCAACCCCGCGGCGACGGCCGACGACAGCGCCACCACGCTGGTGGCGCAGCACGGCATCGGCGGCGTGACCCTGGCCGCCATGGTGCAGTCGGGCGCCTGGAAGGGCTCGCGCACGGTGGCCGCACCGTCGAGCGCCAGCAGCATCTTCAGCCGCGACTACCGCAGCTACCTGCTCGGTGCCTCGGTGCAGGCCGGCGTGGGCACGGTGAACGTGTCCTGGAAGCAGTACGACGACCGCACGGCCGCCAACTTCGACGCCACGCAATGGAGCCTGAACTACGTCTACCCGCTGTCCAAGCGCACGCAGCTCTATGGCGCCTACACGCGCCTGAAGAACCGCAACGGCTCGAGCTACGGCGTGGCCGACGCCAGCGGCACCTATGGCGGCGTGACCCCCGGCGCGTCCACCAGCCTGCTGGCCGCGGGGATCCGCCATGCCTTCTGAGGACCGGGCCGTGGCCGGCATGCAGCGCCGCCGCCTGGCCCTGGCGGCACTGGGCCTGCCGCTGGCCGCCTGCGCACCGACGCTGCGGGCCGAGACGGCCGCATTCCCGGCACGCCCGCTGCGCATCGTGGTGCCGCTGGCATCCGGTGGCTCGGCCGACGCCATGTGCCGTCTGCTGGCCACCGCCCTGTCGCAGGTGCTGGGCCAGGCCGTGATCGTCGACAACAAGCCCGGAGCGGGCGGCGTCACCGGCCTGGTCGAGGTGGTGCGGGCCAAGCCCGACGGCTACACGCTGGGCTATTCGCTGGCGGGCGCGCTGACGGTGTCGCCGCACATCATGAAGCGCATGCCCTTCGACCCGCTGCGCGACCTGACGCCGCTGACCCAGGTGCTCGCCGTGCCGGAGGTGATCGTGGTCCACCCCAGGCTGGGCGTGAAGACGCTGGCCGAGCTGATCGCGCGGGCCAAGGCCCAGCCGGACCGGCTCAACTTCGGCTCGGCCGGCAACGGCACCATTCCCCACCTGGGCGGCGAACTGCTCAAGCGCGCCGCCGGCATCGGCATGGTGCACGTGCCCTACCGCGGCTCGGGGCCGGCGCTCAATGACCTGCTCGCAGGCCAGGTCGACCTGATGGTGTCGGACATCACGCTGGTGCGCCCGCACATCGCCGACGGCCGCCTGGTCGCGCTGGCGGTGGCCGGTCCGTCCCGCGTACGCGAGTTGCCGCAGGTCCCGACCACCGCGGAGGCCGGGCTGCCGGGCCTGCTCGTGTCCAACTGGCATGGCATGGTGGCGCCGCCGGGCATGCCGGCCGATCTGCAGAAGCTGCTGCACGGCGCGGTCCGCACCGCCATGGCGCGGACCGAGGTCATGGCGCGCGTCGACCAGGAAGGCGCCCAGGTGGTGGCCAGCACGCCGGCGGACTTCGCCGGCTTCCTGCGCAGGGAAAGCGCCAGCTGGGCGGCCCTGGTGAAGACGCTGCCGGTGCAGTGGGAGTGATGCAGGGCGGGCGGCGTGGCCGCCCGCCGCATCAGGCGCGGTAGGCCACGCCGCAGCCCGGCCCGGGCGGCAGCGCCAGCATGCCGTCGTGCACTGGCAGCGCGGTGAACGGGTCGTCCTGCAGGTGCAGGTGCTCGGAGAGCTCGCAGGCATAGGGCAGGCTCCTGAGCACGCAGGCCGCCTGCAGGCTCATGGCCTGCATCAGCGCCGGCCCGAAGGCCGCCCCCATGCGGCAGGCCACCTGGCCGGCCTCGCAGATCCGCACCGCCTGCATGAAGCGTCGCAGGCCGCCCAGGTTGGTGATCTTGAGGTTGATGACGTCCACAGCCCGCTCGGCCACCAGGCGGAACACGTCGCGCACGGTCTGCGCGCTCTCGTCTGCCTCGATCGCCACCGGCAGCGTGCGCGTGAGCAGGGCCAGGCCCGCCACGTCTGCGGCCGGTACGGGTTGCTCGATCAGCGCGATGTCGTGGCGCTCCATCTTCGAGAAGGCCGCGATCATCTGCTTGGCACCGTAGGACTGGTTGGGGTCGAGCGTGAGCACCACGGCATCGCCCACCGCCGCGCGCACGGCCGCCACGCGCTGCACGTCCACGGCCGTGTCCCCCGAGAGCTTGAGCTTGAGCTGGCGGTAACCTTCGGCGGCCAGGCGCGCCGCGGTCTCGGCCATCGCCTGCGGCGCCTTGATCGGCACGATGCGCGACAGCGGCACCGCGTCCCGCAGGCGACCGCCCAGCAGCACGTGCACGGGCACGCCCAGCCGGCGCGCCAGCAGGTCGTGCAGCGCCATGTCAATCGCCGCCTTGACAGTGGGCTGGTAGGCCAGTGCGGCATCGGCCTCTTCCAGCAGCGCGGCCAGGTCGTCCACGCGCCGGCCGACCAGCCGCGGCGCCAGCAGCTCCAGCCCCGCCCGCGCGCCCTCGCCATGGGTGGAGATGGCCGGGATCGCATGCGCGTAGCCCAGGCCGCGGTGGCCTTCGTCATCGTCCAGGCACAGCACCCAGCCTTCGAGCTGTGGCACCTGGGCGCGGGCGAATTTCCATTGGGCGTCGCCCAGCGCTTGCGCGCAGGGCTGCAGGGTGGCGGCGGTGATTTTCATGGTGTCGGGAACCTGGGGAAAGAAGCGAGGGGCTGGCGCCCAAGGCGCCGCCACGCAGTCTAGGCAGCGACGGTGCGCCGGCCACCACCGGCGCGGGCAAGGCAGCTATGCAGCCGGGGGCGCGGGCTCAGGCATTGAGCACCCGGATCGGTGCGCCCGCCTGCCAGGCTGCGATGGCACGCACCGCGTTGGCATAGAAGGCATGCAGGTTGTCGCCGGTGACATAGCCCACGTGCGGGCTCAGCAGTACGTTCGGCAGCGACAGCAATGGGTCGTGCAGTGGCAGCGGCTCGTGCTCGAATACGTCCAGGCCGGCGCCAGCAATGGCCCGCGACTGCAGCGCGCGCAGCAATGCCGTGGAGTCGACCAGCGCCGCGCGTGCGGTGTTGACCAGATAGGCACTGGGCCGCATGGCCGACAGCTCGGCCGCGCCGACGGTGCCGCGCGTGGCCTCGCCCAGCACCAGGTGCAGGCTCACCACGTCGGCCTGTGCGAACAGTGCGGCCTTGTCCGCGTACTGCGCTCCCGCGGCGGCGGCGCGCTCGGGCGTCAGGTGCGGGCTCCAGGCCAGCACCTGCATGCCGAAGGCCCGGCCCACCGCGGCCATGCGCTGGCCCAGGCGCCCCAGCCCGACGATGCCCAGCACCTTGCCCTCCAGCGACTGCGTCACCTCCGGCTGCCAGCGGCCCTGCCGCGTGGCATGGTCCAGCGCCGGCAGGCGCTTGAAGAGCCCGAGGATCAGCGCCCAGGCCAGCTCGGCCGTGGCGCCGGCGCTGGCCTTGCTGCCGGGCGCGCCGCAGACGGCCACGCCCTGCGCACGGCAGGCCTCCATGTCGATGGCCGCGTTGCCCATGCCGGTGGTCACCAGCAGGCGCAGGCGGGGCAGCGCGCGCAGCAGCGCGGCGCCGAAGGGCGTGCGCTCGCGCATGGCCACGATCACCGGGTAGCCGCAGAAGCGCTCCGCACGCTCGGCGTCGGAGCGCGGCGTGTCGTGCAGGAAATCGACCGTTGCCCCCAGGCTGCGCCAATCCGCGCAGCCCGACGCCACGGCCTGGTAGTCGTCGAGTACCAACACGCGCAGTGCTTCCATGTCCATGCCTCCAGCAGGCCAGCCTAGCCGCCCGCACTGCGCCGCACCCCTTCCAGGGCGGCAAAGCTGGTATGCAGGCACGCGCACCGATCTTCATAGCAGCTATGCGCGCTGCAGGCAGGTCCGCGCCCGGGGGGCGGCGGGACAATCTTCGGCAGATGCCGCACGAGGCTACGTGCGGACAGAAGGAGACGATCGATGGGCAGCTTGTCCGGCGTGCGGGTACTCGACCTGAGCCGCGTTTTTTCCGGTCCCTGGGCGGCGCAGATGCTGGCGGATTTCGGTGCCGACGTGATCAAGGTCGAGCGCCCGGGCCGCGGCGACGATGTGCGCCAGCAGGGCGTGCGCATGCGCAACGCCCAGGACGAGGAAGTGGGCGAGACATCCTCCTTCCTGGCGATGAACCGCGGCAAGCGCTCCATCACGGTGGACATGGCCCGGCCCGAGGGGCAGGCGCTGATCCGCGCGCTGGCCGGGCAGTGCGACATCCTGATCGAGAACTTCAAGGCCGGCGACCTGGCGCGCTACGGCCTGGACCACGCGTCGCTGCAGGCGGTCAATCCGCGCCTGGTCTACTGCTCGATCAGCGGCTTCGGCCAGACCGGCCCCTACAGCCACCTGCCGGGCTACGACCCGATCTTCCAGTCCATGAGCGGGTTGATGAGCATCACCGGCCACGCCGACGGCGAACCCGGCGGCGGCCCCATGCGCACCGGCTTCGCCGTGGGCGACATCACCGCCGGCTTCTATGCGGTGAGCGCCATCCTGGCAGCGCTGCGGCACCGGGACGTGGTCTCGGGCGAGGGCCAGTACATCGACCTGGGCCTGTTCGATGCGCAGGTGGCCGCGCTGTCGCATGTGGGCATGATCTACCTGGTGTCGGGCCGGCAGCCGGCGCGGCTGGGCACGGCCTCGCCCATCACCTGCCCGTGGCAGGCCTTCGACTGCAGCGACGGGCAGATCATGGTGGCGGTCGGCAACGACGCGCAGTTCGCCAAGTTCTGCGAGGTGCTGGGCCACACCGAATGGCACGCCGACCCGCGCTTTGCGACCAATCCGCAGCGCGCCCGCCACCGCACGGTGCTGGTGCCGCTGATCGCCGCCGTCATGGCGACGCAGCCGGTGCAGCACTGGTACGGCGCATTCGACCGGGCCAGCGTGCCCAGCGGCCCGATCAACGGCTTCGCCGAAGCCTTTGCCGACCCGCAGATCGTGCACCGCGGCATGGTCACGCACCTCGACCATCCCACCGTCGGCCCCGTGCCACAGGTGGCCAATCCGGTGCGCTTCTCGGCCACGCCCGTGACCTACGACCGCGCCCCGCCGCTGCTGGGCGAGCACACCCGTGACGTGCTGCGCGAGCTGCTCGCGCTCGACGACGCAGAACTGGCCGCCCTGGCCGACAAGAAAGTCATCTGAGAGATGAGCCACCACGACGACGCGACGGCCGCCTTTCGCGACAGTGCCGCCGACTTCCTGGGCGCCGCCGACCAGCGCCAGCGCATCCGCGCGCTGGACGCTTCGGCGGAAGGTTTCGAGCGCAGCATGTGGCGCCAGATGGCCGAGCTTGGCTGGCTGTCCATCCTGGTACCGGAGGACGACGGCGGCCTGGGGCTGGGCCTGCCCGAGGCCTGCGCCATCGCGGGGGAGGTCGGCCGCCATCTGCTGGCCGAGCCCTTCGTCGATGCCGGCGTGCAGCCACTGGCGCTGCTGGCGGCCCTGCCGGCCGGCGCGCTGCGCAGCCGTCTCCTGGAGGACCTGCAGTCCGGCGCGCGCCTGGCAGGAGTGGCCTGGCAGGAGCAGGCCGGAGAGACCGATGTCCACCTGCCGGCCTGCACCGCCACGCGTGACGGCACGTCCTGGCGTCTGGCCGGCACCAAGCGCTTCGTGCACCCGGTGCCGGGCGCGGACGGCTGGCTGGTATCCGCCGCGCTCGACGGCGCTTTCGCGCTGCTGTGGCTGCCGGCCGACCGCCTGGCCGCCGCGCCAGCCGCGCGGCATTGCGTGGACGGCGGCATCCAGGCCGACCTGCGGCTCGACGGTACGCTGCTGGACGCTGACCACCTGCTGGCCGGCGGCCCGGCCGCGCAGGATGCGCTGCGGCGCGCCAACGAGTGGACGCGCATCGCCCAGAGCGCCGAACTGGCGGGCGTCGCCCGCCGCACGCTGGAACTGACCTGCGACTACCTGCGCACGCGGGTGCAGTTCGGCAAGCCCATCGGCAGCTTCCAGGCGCTGCAGCACCGCGCGGTGGACGGGCTGGTCCAGGTCGAACTGGCGGCGGCCTGCCTGCGCGAAGTCCTGGCGCAGGCGACCGGCGCCGACCTGCAGGCGCTGGCGCGGCTGGCCAGCCGCGCCAAGGCACGCTGCGCCCATGCCGCGCTGGAGATGACGCGCATGGCCATCCAGCTGCACGGCGCCATCGGCACCACCTACGAATACGACATCGGCCTGTACTTCCGGCGGGCCGTGACGCTGTCGGCCCGGCTCGGCAATGCCGACGCGCATCGCCGGCGCTTCGCCGTGCTGGCGCAGGCCGCAATGCCTGCCGCACAGGTGGCTGCCGGCCGCCGCCATACGGAATTTCCGCCCGACGCAGACTGGGACGCCATGCCCGAGGCCGAGTTCCGGCAGCTGGTGCGCGCCTTCTTCGCCACGCACTACCCGCAGCACCGCCGCTACATGCCCTACCGGCAGACCTGGGCCGAGTCCCGGGACTGGTACATGACGCTGTCGCGCCTGGGCTGGCTGGCGCCGGCCTGGCCGCGGGAGCACGGCGGCATGGGGCTGCCGCCGGACAAGCTGATCGCCTACATCGAAGAAAGCGAGGCCCATGGCGTGGCCCGCCCGCCCGACCAGGGGCTGGTGATGGTCGGCCCGATCCTGATGCGCTTCGGCACCGAGGCCCAGCGTGCGCGCTTCCTGCCCAAGGTGCTGTCGGGCGAGCATGTCTGGACGCAGGGCTACTCCGAGCCCAATGCCGGCTCGGACCTGGCGGCGGTACGGACCGAGGCGGTCCTGGACGGGGAGCATTTCGTGGTCAACGGCCAGAAGACCTGGACCACCTGGGGCAGCGATGGCACCCACATGTTCATGCTGGTGCGCACCGACAAGACGGTGAAGAAGCAGGCGGGCATCAGCTTCCTGCTGGTGGACCTGAAGACGCCGGGCATCACCGTGCGGCCGATCCGCAACATCGCAGACGAGCAGGAATTCTGCGAGGTCTTCTTCGACAACGTGCGGGTGCCGCGCGAGAACCTGGTGGGCGAACTGAACCAGGGCTGGACCGTGGCCAAGGCGCTGCTGGGCTTCGAGCGCCTGTTCACCGGCAGCCCCAAGCACTCGCAGCACACCCTGCACCAGGTCGAGAAACTGGCACGCCAGCGCGGCCTGTTCGACGACCCGGCCTTTGTCGCGCGCCTGGTGCAACTGCAGCTCGACACGCTGGACCTGGGGGCGGCCTATGCCGGCTTTGCCGATCTGGCCAAGCGCGGCGAGCCGATCCCGGCCTCGATCTCGATGCTCAAGATCTGGTCCACCGAGACCTACGAGCGCCTGGCGCTGCTGCTGATCGAATCCGCCGCCGAGTACGGCGGCCTGCGCGACCACGCCAGGACCGACGAGATCGACCTGCACGTGGTGGCCCCGCTGTTCAACGCGCTGGGCGCCAAGATCTTTGCGGGCAGCAACGAGATACAGCGCAACATCCTCGCCAAGGCGGTGCTGGACCTGCCGGCCTGACGCGCTCCACCGAATCCCCCCATACCGGAGACCCTGCCATGTTCCACCTTCCGTTCACGACCGCCCTGACACGCCGCCGCAGCCTTGCACTGCTCGCCGGTGCCGCCGCCCTGGGCGGCCTGCCCGGAGCCTGGGCCCAGGCCTATCCCACGCGCGTGGTGAAGCTGATCGTGCCTTTCCCGCCAGGCGGCTCCACCGACGTCGCCGGCCGCGTGCTGGGCCAGGCCATGCAGGCCCGCCTGGGCGGCCACCCCATCGTCGTCGACAACCGCTCGGGCGCGGCCGGCGCGCTGGGCACCGATGCGGTGGCCAAGGCCACGCCCGACGGCTACACGCTGGGCGTGGGCGGCGTCGGCTCCATGGTCACGCTGGAGCTGCTGGGCCGCAAGCTGCCCTACAACGCCGAGAAGGACCTGGTCGCGGTGGGCCACATGGGCTCGCTGGGCCTGGCCATCGGTGTGCGCGCCAGCCTGAACGTGCACAGCATCCAGGACCTCATCGCCTATGCCAAGGCCCATCCGGGCAAGCTGTCCTATGGCACCTCGGGCAACGGGTCGCCCGGGCACCTGGGCTTCGAGTACCTCAAGAGCCTCACCGGCATGGACGGCACCCACATCCCCTACCGCGGCGACGCACCGCTCATCACCGACGTGCTGGGCGGCCAGGTCGACGTGGGCGTGCTCACCGGCTCGGGCGCCGTGGCCCAGGCCAGCAACGCCAACCTGCGGCTGCTGGCGGTGACCAGCAGCAAACGCTTCGAGCAGCTGCCCAAGGTGCCGACGGTGGCCGAGTCGGGCGTGCCGGGCTACGAGGCCAGCATCTGGAACGTGCTGATCGCGCCCGCAGCCACCGACGCCGCGCTGGTGGCGCGGCTGAACCAGGCCCTGAACGCGGCCATGGACGACGGCGCGGTGAAGAGCCAGTTCGCGGCGCAGGGCCTGGTGCCCGTGAAGATGAGCAGCGCCGACACCCAGCAGTTCGTGCGCAGCGAGCGCGAGAAATGGGCCGCCGTCGTGAAGAAGGCCAACATCAAGCTCGACTGAGATGGAACACCCCCTGGCGTTGCACGTCGTGTCTTCGCCGACCCCCTCAAGGGGGCACATCCAGCGGCCCGGCAAAGCCGGTTCCGCGGATGTTCCGGCATGGCCTGCTCCGCGGCCTTCTGTGCAATGGACAACTGACTCACCATGAACGACCTGACCCAACTCCGCTACACCCTCGACGGCCACGTGGCCACGCTCACGCTCGACGCGCCGCCGGTCAACGCACTGACGCGTACGCTCAACGACGAACTGACCCTGGCACTGGACCGCATCTCCGAGATGGACGAAGTGCGCGCCGTGGTGCTGACCGGCGCCGGCAAGGTGTTCTGCGCGGGGGCCGACCTCAAGGGCCGTGCCTCCGTCATCAAGGGGCCGGGCGACCTGCCGGCCCACTCGCGCCGCACGCGCGAGTGCTTCCACGCGATCCGCGAATGCGCCAAGCCGGTGATCGCCGCCGTCAATGGCGCGGCGCTGGGTTCGGGGCTGGCCATGGTGGCCTCGGCCGACATCATCCTGGCATCGGAGCTGGCCACGCTCGGCCTGCCCGAGGTGGACGTCGGCCTGCTGGGCGGCTGCAGCCACGCCATGCGGCTGTTCGGCCATTCGCGCACCCGCCGCATGATGCTGACCGGCTGGCGCGTGCCCGGCGCCGAGCTGTACCGCCTGGGCGTCGTCGAGGCCTGCACCGCGCCGGAGGACCTGATGCCGCAGGCCCTGGCGATGGCCCACACCATCGCGGCCAAGAGCCCTGTCTCGACCCGCATGGGCAAGCACACGCTCAACGTCATCGAGGACATGAGCCTGCGCGACGGCTACCGCTACGAGCAGGACATGACCGCGCAGATCGCCAGGACCGACGATGCGAAGGAGGCCCAGCGCGCCTTCGCAGAGAAGCGAGCGCCGGTCTTTACGGGCCACTGAGGCCACGGGGACCGATACGCCAGGCGCGCTATGCCGCGGCACGCATCCCAGTCTTGCCGTCCCGCGGCTAGGCGCTGCGCCGCGGTGTGGCTAGAGTCCGTGGAGCTGCACGCCGCGCGGGCCGCCTGGTGGCGCCCGGCCGCACTGACAAGGAATACACCATGAACCGATCCTGCGGTCCTCTCTCGCACGTGCGCGTGCTGGACCTCAGCCGCATCCTCGCCGCGCCCTGGGCCGGCCAGATCCTGGCCGACCTCGGTGCCGAGGTCATCAAGGTCGAGCGCCCCGGCGCCGGCGACGACACCCGCTCCTGGGGCCCGCCCTTCCTGAAGGACGCCGAAGGTCGGGACACCAAGGAGGCCGGCTACTACCTGGCCGTCAACCGCGGCAAGCGCTCCATCACCGTCAGCCTGGATACCCCCGAGGGCCAGGAACTGGTGCGCAAGCTGGCCCTGCGCGCCGACATCGTGCTGGAGAACTACAAGGCCGGCACGCTCGCGCGCTATGGCCTGGACGAGGCCAGCCTGCGCAGGATCAACCCGCGCCTGATCTACTGCTCGGTCACCGGCTTCGGCCAGACCGGCCCGCGCCGCGACCAGCCGGCCTACGACTTCCTGATCCAGGCCATGGGCGGCCTGATGAGCGTGACCGGCGAGCGCGACGGCGTGCCCGGCGGCGGCCCGCAGAAGGTGGGCGTGCCCATCGTCGACCTGATGACCGGCATGTACACCGCGGTATCGGTGCTGGCCGCGCTGGCGCGCCGCAACGAGACCGGTGTGGGCGACACGATCGACATCGCCATGCTGGACGTGCAGGTCGCCACGCTGGCCAACCAGGCCATGAACTACCTGGTGTCCGGCAAGGTGCCGCAGCGCAACGGCAACGCGCACCCCAACATCCAGCCGCAGGACGTCTATGCCTGCGCCGACGGCGATGCCATCCTGGTGGTGGGCAACGACGGCCAGTTCGCCAAGCTCTGCAAGGTGCTGGGCCAGGCGCAGTGGGCCGAGGACGCGCGCTTTGCCACCAATGCCCAGCGCGTGCGCAACATCGGCGAGCTGTCGGCCCTGCTGCGCGCGGAGTTCGCGCGCCGGCCGCGCGCCGAACTGATCGCCGCGCTCGACGCCGCCGGCGTGCCCTGCGGGGCGATCAACTCGGTGCCCGAGGTGTTCGAGGACCCGCAGGTGCAGGCGCGCGGCATGCTGAAGTACGCGCCGCATCCGAGCGGCGTGCAGGTGCCGCAGGTGGCCAGCCCCATGCGCTTTGCCGAGACCCCGCTGCAGGACATGCCGGCGCCGCCGCTGCTGGGCGAGCACACCGAGGCCATCCTGGCCGAACTGGGCTACGACGCCGCCGGCGTCGCCGCGCTGCGCAGCGCCGGCGCGATTTGATATGAAGCACCCCCAGGCTGCGCGCACTGCGTGTCGCTACCGCCTTCCCCCTCCAGGGGACACATCCTGCGGCCCGGCACAGCCGGTTCTGCGGATGTCTGCGCATGGCCTGCTCCGCGGCCATTGGTGCGGGTCGGTCGTGTGCGCAGCGCAATGAAAAACTGAGATGACAGAAACGAGACACCGCATGCAACTGCACTGGTCCCCCAAATCCCCATACGTGCGCAAGGTGATGATCTGCGCACACGAGCTGGCCCTGCTGCCGCGCATCGAGCGGGTCCGCTCGGTCGCCGCCATGCTCAAGCCCAACCCGCAGATCATGGTGGACAACCCGCTGTCCAAGATCCCGACCCTGGTGCTGGACGACGGCCGCACGCTGTTCGACTCGGTCGTGATCTGCGAGTACCTGAACGACCTGGCCGCCGGCACGTTGTTCCCGCAGAGCGGCGACGCCAAATGGCAGGCGCTGCGCTGGCATGCCCTGGGCGATGGCCTGCTGGACGCGCTGATCCTGTGGCGCAACGAGCGCGAGCGCGCAGTGCCGCTGGACGCGCTGCTGGCGGCCTTCGAACTGAAGACACGGGCCTCGCTGCAGCAGCTGGAGGCCGAGGCCGCCACGCTGCAGCAAGCCCCGTTCGGCATCGGCCACGTGGCCCTGGTCTGCGCGCTCGGCTACCTGGACTACCGCTTCGATGCGCTGGGCTGGCGCGGCCTGGCGCCGCAACTGGCGCAGTGGTTCGCCGGCATGCAGCAGCGTCCCTCGGTCCAGGCTTCCGAGCCGGTCGAGGGCTGAACCGCCGGCCCGTGGCAGGGCCCCCAGAAGAACACCAGGAGACACGACCATGCCCATTTCCCCTCCGCTCCCCCGGCGCGCGCTGGTCGCAGCCGCACTGTGCCTGGGCCTGCTCGCGGCAGCGCCCGCGCAGGCCGCCGACGACTTCAAGGCGTCGTGGGCCACCACCAGCGACGGCACCCGCCTGGCGGTGCGCGAATACGGCAACGCCCAGGGGCCGGCGATCGTGTTCGTGCATGGCATCGCGCAGAGCCAGCTGGCCTTCGGCCGGCAGGTGCATGGCGAGCTGGCGAGAAAGTACCGGCTCATCACCTACGACCTGCGCGGCCACGGCGAGTCGGACAAGCCGCTGCGCGAGGAGGCCTATACCGATGGCCGCCGCATGTCGGACGACCTGCAGGCGGTGATCGCCGCCACGGGCGCACAGCGGCCGGTGCTGGTGGGCTGGTCGCTGGGCGGCATCGTCGTTGCGCAGTACCTGAGCGACTACGGCGACGGCGCCATCGCCGGGATCAACTTCGTCGGGGCCCGCATCGCGCAGCCGCCGGGCCAGCCGGCGCGCATGCCCGGCGGGGCCCATCTGCGCGACATGCTCTCGAGCGACCTGGAGCGCAACATCCGCGCCACGGCAAGCTTCGTGCGTGCCTGCGTCGCCACGCCGCTGCCGCAGGAAGACTTCGAGCTCATGCTGGGCTACAACATGACCAGCCCGGTCGCGGCCCGCGCCGCCACGCTCAAGTGGAGCGGCGGCACGCATTTCGCCGAGGCGCTGTCGCGCATCCAGGTGCCGGTGCTGGTCTCCCACGGCCGGCGCGACCAGGTGATCTCGCCTGCCGTCGCGGAGGAGGCGGGGCGCATCCTCCGGACCGCGCGCGTCTCCTGGTACGACGAGGCCGGACATTCGCCCTTCTTCGAGAACCCCACGCGCTTCAACGCGGAACTGGCCGCCTTCGTCGATCAGGCCCATCACCGTTGAGCGTGCTGCTGCCTGGCTCGTCCATGTGCTACTGAATAAATAGCGGATAGCCCAGGAACTACCTAGGCTGGAGGCCTGCCAGGCCCGCAATCCGTCAGCCGTACAGGCGCTGCGGGTTGACCACCAGCAGCTTGTCCGCCTGCGCCGCGCTGCCCGCCCAGTCCTTGCACAGTTGCAGCAGTCCGGCCGTGTCGGGCGGGTTCCTGACGTTGAGGTGCGGCCAGTCGCTGCCCCACACCAGCTGGTCCGGGTTGGCCTGCTGCAGCGCCTGCTGGAAGGCGCGGCCGGCTTCCCAATCAGCACGTGCGGGCAGCGCCAGCAGGTTGCGGTAGGCGCAGAGCTTGACCCAGGCACGGCCCTCCTGCAGCAGCGCGCACAGCGTGGCAAAGCCCGGCTCCGCCGGGCCGGCCGCGACATCGAACATGCCCATGTGGTCGATCACCACCGGCACCGGCAGCGCACGGATGGCGTCGGCGATGGCAGGCAGGGACTTGCAGTCGGTCCACAGCTCGGCGTGCAGGCCGGCATCGGCCAGCGCGGGCGCCATCTGCTGCAGGTCGGTGAACGAGGCGCTGCCGGCAAAGTTGGCCGTGGCGCCGCCGCGGTGGCTGTAGCGCAGCGCGCGCACGCCGCGCGCATGCAGGCCGGCCAGCGTGGGCAATGTGTGCGGCTGCGCCACCAGCACGCCGCGCAGCTGCGGCCGCGCCGCCAGGGCCGCCAGCACCAGCCGGTGGTCGGCACCGTAGGCGCTGGGGTGCACCAGCACGCCATGGCCCAGGCCCAGGCGCGCCAGCAGGTCGAGGTACTGCTGCTCCAGCGCCTCGGGCGGCGTGTAGCTGCGCTCGGCGGCCAGCGGGTACTGGTCGTAGGGGCCGAACAGATGGGCGTGGCAGTCCCAGCCACTGGCCATGACACCGCTCATTGCAGTTCTTCTTCCTGCGGCAGCTTGAAGGCCGGCACGGCGTCGGGCGGCAAGGGGATCTCGTGCGCGTTGAGCGTCATCGCCACCATGGTGTAGTAGCCCACCAGCGCGGTCAGCTCGACCACGCCGCGCTCGCCCAGTGCCTGCACGGCCGCGGCGTGGGTCCGGCCGCTGACCGAGCGCGACTGGTTCAACTCCAGCGCGTACTGGTAGATGGCGGCGTCGGTCGCGTCCAGCCCCTCGGGCCGGCGCTGGGCCAGCAGGGCCTCGATCACCGGCGTCTCGATGCCGGCCTTCTCGCCCTCGGGCCGGTGCGCGAACCATTCGAAGGGCGAGCGGCAGTGGCGCCCGGTGACCAGGATGGCCAGCTCGGACTGGCGCGGAGTCAGCGTGGTGCTGTAGCGCAGCAGCGCGCCAAGGGCCTGCCAGCGGTCGGCCAGCTCGGCGTTGTGCAGCGCGGCGCGCAGCGGCCCCTTGATCTCGCCGCGCGGGCCGGACACCACCTTCTGGTGCACGGCCAGCTGTTCGGGCGTCATGGTGTCGGGGGTGGGCAGGCTGATGCGCGGCATGGGGTGTCTCCAACGAACTGCAAACCCGCGAGCTTACGTCGCTGCGCGCGGCACACCCATGCCGCGCGGCGCATGCCTGCTATGCGGCCGGCGGGCCGCCGCCGGCATGCCACATGCCGCTGGCGGCCATCTCGTCGACCAGCACGCGGATCTGCGCCACGACGGCGGAGATGGCCTTGCCCGGCCCCTTGGAGCGCGCCGTGGCCAGCGACACGGTGCGCTGCATCGCCGGCCCGACGATGCGCGCGGCCTGCAGCGTGCCTTCGCGCACCTCGTGCCACACCGCGTGCAGCGGCAGCACGGTGTAGAGCCGCTCCTGCGCGGCCAGCGACTTCTGCAGCGGCAGCGAGTCGGCCTCGATCACCGGGCCGAGCGCGATGCGCTCCTGGCGCGCCAGTGCATCGAGCGTGGTGCGCAGGCCGTTGGGCGCGCCGGGCAGGATGAAGGGCAGGCCGTCCAGCGACCTGAAGGGCACCTCCGCCTGCGCCGTGAGGCGGTCGCCGTGCGCGCCGATGAGGTAGCTGTCCACCACGGCCAGCGGCTGTTCCTGCTCCGACAGCGAACTGCCGTAGCGGTAGAGGATGGCGATGTCCACCCGCCCGTCGGCCAGCCACTCTTCGACCTGGCCGCTGGAGCCCTCGAGGATCTTCAGCTGCACCCCCGGATGGCGCGCGCGCAGCTCGGTGAACAGGCGCCCGACCATGGGGTTGGTGATGGAGGGCAGCGAGCCCAGCGTGACGCGGCCCGCGGGCTCGCGCGCCTCGCCGCGTATCTCCTGCTCCAGGTGCTCGGCATCGGCCAGCAGTGCGGCCACGTGCGGGAAGATGCGCTGTCCCACGTCCGACAGCTCCACGCCGCGGCCGGTGCGGTTGAACAGCCGCGCGCCGCATTCGCGCTCCAGCGCATTCAGGTGCCGGCTCAGCAGCGACTGGTTGGTGTCCAGGAACAGCGCCGCGCGCGTCAGGCTGCCGCATTCGGCGATCGCGAGGAAGGCGCGCCACTTGTGCAGGTCCGAGGTCAGGTTCAGCTGCAGGTTGGTGACTTTTTTGGCTTGCATGGAGCGGCGGAGTATCCCCCAGCGACGCGGCGCGCGACACCGGGCGGACCCGCAAGCCGCGCCGTGCTACCGTGCCGGCCATGACCGAACGCCAGCACGTGCCCGACCGCGACGCCATCGCCGCGCTCCCTGAATTCCCGCGCCTGGGCCTGGAGTCCATCCGGCTCGTGGCCACGGCCGACGAGGCGCGGGCCGCCGAGGCCGCGCTGCAGGGCGTCCCCGCGCTGGGCTTCGATACCGAGTCCAAGCCCACCTTTGCGCGTGGCGAGGTGTCCGACGGCCCGCACGTGGCGCAGTTCGCCACCGCCAGCACGGCCTGGGTGTTCCAGCTGCGCGACCCGGAATGCCTGCGCGTGGCGGCGGCGCTGCTGGAGTCGCCGGCGGTGCGCAAGGTCGGCTTCGGCCTGTCGGGCGACCTGCGGCAGCTGCGCGGCCGCCTCGGCGTGGAGCCGCAGGCGGTGCTGGACCTGGACACGGTGTTTCGCGAGCGCGGCTGGCGCAAGGAGGTCGGCGTGAAGGCGGCGGTCGCCATCCTGTTCGGCCAGCGCTTCATCAAGTCCAAGAAGGTCGCGACCACCAACTGGGCCAATGCGCGCCTGACCGAATCGCAGATCGTCTACGCCGCCAACGACGCCTATGCGGCGATGCGGGTGTTCGAGGCGCTGGAGAGCCCCGCAGGGCGGTAGCACGCCGCGCGCGTCATGGCCGGCACGATGCCGCGCGCATCTCGGCCTCGGTTCGGCGGAACAGGTCGGCCAGCGTCTTGCCCGGCTCATCGCGAAAGCCCTGGGCGCAGTGCGCGGCGCTGACGATGCGGTCGACGCGGAAGGTGCGGAAGTCCTCGCGCACCTCGCACCAGCCGGCCAGCGTCCAGACCTGGCCCCAGAAGAAGCAGCCCAGCGGACGCACCGTGCGCTCGCTGGCGCGGCCGGCCTCGTCGCGGTAGGACAACTGCAGCCGCACGCGGTCGCGCACCGCCTCGCGCAGCAGCTGCAGCTGCTGCAGCACCGCCGCCGGCGGGCGCTGGCCGGGGGCGAACAGCGCCAGGCCCTCGGCGGCCGCGCGTGCGCCCGTGGGCAGCACCGACAGGATCTTGCCCAGTGCGGCGTCCACCGCGGCGGCCAGCGCCGGATCCAGGCTGGGCTGGGCGATGCGCGCGGCGGCGACCAGCGCCTGCGCCTCCTCGTGCGTGAACATGAGCGGCGGCAGGTCGAAGCCCGCACCCAGCCGGTAGCCGACGCCGGCCTCGCCGTCGATGGGCACGCCCTGGCGCTGCAGGTCGGCCACGTCGCGGTAGACGGTGCGTTCGGACACCTCCAGCCGCTGCGCCAGGAAGGACGCCGTGGTCAGCCGGCGGCCGCGGATCAGTTGGACGATGTGGAACAGGCGGTCGGCGCGGCGCATGGGCAGGGAAGGAGTGTCGCGAAGTGATTCTGCAAGAAAGCCAGGGCCGGCGTCCATGCCGGGCAATGGCATGAGGCTATTGAAAATGTAGCAAAGCAAGGTCGGCTCCCATTGCCTCTGCCACCAGTCGCATGTCGGGGTCGCCGATGGAGAACAGGCCGAAGCGGAACGGCGCACCCCAGTGCTGGCGGTCGGTCACGAAGGCGAAGCGGTCCAGCAGCGGGGCGATCGGCGCTTCGCGCGCCGGCAGGTAGGCCACGTCGCGGCGCCAGGCGGCAAAGCCCGCCCCCATGTCGAAGGCATAGGGCGCCCCGGGCTGCACCACGCCGATGGAGACGAAGCTCTGCAGCCGGTCAGCGCCGCGCGTGGTGGTGGCCGGTGCGTAATAGGCCAGCCGATCCCCAGGCTGCACGCGCCGCAGCGGCGCATGCCGGCCGTGGCACACCTGCATGAAGCCAAGGGGCGCGTGGGCGCGGCCGCGCCGGGCGTGCTCGGCGCTGGCCACGGCGATCCAGTTGTGTACGGCTGGCATGGCGCGCTCCGTCAGCGTGCCAGCGCGTGCAGGCCGACCACGTTGCCGTCCAGGTCGCGGACGTGGGCGATGTAGCCCATGCCCTGCGGCAGCGCGGTGCAGCCGTCGACGACCTCGCCGCCGGCCGGCGCCACACGGGCCAGCGCCGCGTCCACGCTGGGCGCGCAGTCCAGGTAGATGCGCACGCCGGCGGCATCGGTGCTGCGGCGCTGCGGCCCCGAGACCAGGCAGCCGCCGGTGGCCGGGCGGTCGTAGGCAAAGACGGCCAGGGGATTGCCGCCGAAATCCATGCGCTGCATGGGGCGGCCCAGCACCTGTTCATAGAAGGCCTGGCCGCGGTCGAGGTCGGCGCAGGGGATCTCGAACCAGCTGATGGCGTTGACGGTGGCCGCAGTTGCGGCAGGGGTGGTGGTGGCGGTCATGGCGTTCCCCACGGAGGGTGGAAGTGGCAGGGACCGCCATGGTGCGAGGAGCGTCCTGACAGCGTGGTGTCAGGAGAGGCCGGCGCGCCGCCCCTAGTTCGAGAAATGCGCCATCGCCGCCTGCACGCCGCTGCCGGCGAGCTTCACACCCGACAGCGTGAGCCCCATCTCCACGCCCGCCACCATGGCCACCAGGGTCAGGTCGTTGCTGTCGCCCAGATGGCCCATGCGGAACATGCGGCCCTTGAGCTTGCCCAGGCCGGTGCCCAGCGACAGATCGAAGCGCTGGTGGATCAGCCGGCGCACCGCGTCGGCATCGACGCCTTCGGGCGTGATGACCCCGGTGAGCACGGGCGAGTAGACCGCCGGGTCGGCGCACTGGATCGGCAGGCCCCAGGCGTTGACGGCCGCGCGCACGCCGGCGGCCCAGCGCTGGTGGCGCGCGAAGACCTTGTCCAGGCCTTCGCCCAGCAGCATGTCCAGCGACTCGGACAGGCCGTAGAGCAGGTTGGTGTTGGGCGTGTAGGGCCAGTAGCCGTCCTTGTTCATCTCGACGATCTCGCTCCAGTCCCAGAAGGCGCGCGGCAGCTTCGCGGTCCTGGCGGCTTCGAGCGCGCGCGGCGACAGCGCGTTGAAGCTGATGCCCGGCGGCAGCATCAGGCCCTTCTGCGAGCCGCTGACGGTGACGTCGACGCCCCATTCGTCATGCCGGTAGTCGGCGCTGGCCAGGCCGGAGATGCTGTCGACCAGCAGCAGCGCGGGGTGGCCCGCTGCATCGATGGCGCGGCGTACCGCGGCGATGTCGGAGGTGACGCCGGTGGAGGTCTCGTTGTGCACCACGCAGACCGCCTTGATGGCCTTGCCCGTGTCCTTGCGCAGGCGCTCCTCGATAAGGTCGGCCTGCACGCCGCGGCGCCAACTGGCTGCGTTGGGCAGCAGCGCATCGGTGCCGGGCGCGGCGAGGAACTCGGTCGACAGCCCCAGGCGCGTGGCCATCTTCTGCCAGAGCGAGGCGAAGTGGCCGGTCTCGTACATGAGCACGTGGTCGCCCGGGCTCAGGGTGTTGGCCAGCGCCGCCTCCCAGGCGCCCGTGCCGGAGGCGGGGTAGATCACCACCGGATGCCGGGTCTGGAACACCTTGCCGATGTCGCCCAGCACCTTGCGTCCCAGCACGCCGAACTCCGGCCCGCGGTGGTCGATGGTGGGCAGGCTCATGGCCCGCAGGATGCGGTCCGGCACCGGGCTGGGACCGGGGATCTGCAGGAAGTGGCGGCCGCTGGGATGGGCGTCGAGCTGAAGCATGTCGTGTTCCTTTCGAAGTCTCAATTTTGCATTCAAAAATATAAACAGCATGCTGGAATACCCTGAATGCGCCTTGCATTGGGCGCGTAAAAATGAATGCAAATTAGAAAATGGAGGCATGCATGGCTGAAATCGTGGAGCTCCCGCGCCCCGCCCTGCACGAGCAGGTGGCGTCCCGGCTGCGCAGCCTGGTGGTCGAGGGCCGCATCGCGCCAGGCGCCAAGCTCAACGAGCGCGAGCTGTGCGCGCAGCTGCAGGTCTCGCGCACGCCGCTGCGTGAGGCGATCAAGCTGCTGTCGGCCGAGGGCCTGGTCGACCTGCTGCCCAACCGCGGCGCCGTGGCCGCCCGGCTGGAGGCGGCGGACGTGGTCGCCACCTTCGAGGTGCTGGCCGCGCTCGAAGGCCTGTCGGGCGAGCTGGCCGCGCAGCGCATCACCGAGGCCGGGCTGCGCGAGATCCACGCCCTGCACTACGAGATGCTGGCCTGCTTCGCGCGCCGCAACCTGGCGGGCTACTACCAGCTCAATGCGCGCATCCACGGCGCCATCAACGCGGCGGCCGGCAACCCGGTGCTGGCCACCACCTACCGCAGCGTCAATGCTCGGGCGCAGCCGATGCGCTTCCATACCAACCACGACGAGCGCAAGTGGGCGCGCGCGGTGGCCGAGCACGGCCAGATGCTCGAGGCCCTCGCGGCACGCGACGCCGCGGGCCTGCGCGACCTGCTGGTGGCGCACCTGCACTCCAAGCGCGACACGGTGCTGGAGCTGATGCAGCAAGGCCTTTTCTACCCCCAGGCCGCGCCGGCCTGAGGCCCCCCACCCTACGAGGACGACCATGCAACCCGACCAGCCCCGGCATCTCCAGCCCGCCGGCACCGTGCCGCCCGCCAACGACACCTGCGAAGCCCTGGCGCGCCGGCTGCGCGCCGAGACCGAGGGCGAGGTGCTGTTCGATGCGCCCTCGCGCGGGCGCTACGCCACCGACGCCTCGATCTACCAGATCATGCCGGCCGGCGTGCTGGTGCCGCGCACCGAGCGCGACATCGCCACCGCCATCGACATCGCGCGCGACCTCAAGGTACCGGTGCTGCCGCGCGGCGGCGGCACCAGCCAGTGCGGGCAGACCACCGGCGCCGCGCTGGTGATCGACAACAGCAAGCACTTCCGCCAGTTGCTGGCGGTGGACCCGCAGGCCCGCATCGCCACGGTCGAGCCCGGCATGGTGCTGGACCACCTCAATGCGCAGCTCAAGCCGCACGGGCTCTGGTACCCGGTGGACGTCTCCACCAGCGCCCAGGCCACGCTGGGCGGCATGGCGGGCAACAACTCCTGCGGCTCGCGCTCCATCGCCTACGGCAACATGGTGCACAACGTGCTGGGCGCGAGCGCCTGGCTGTCCAGCGGCGAACTGGTCGAGTTCGGCCCGGTCGAGGGCCTGGGCGCGCGCGCCGCGCAGATCGCCGCCTTCGTGCGCCAGCTCGCCGGGCAGCACCGCGCCGGGATCGAGGCGCACTGGCCCAAGGTGCTGCGCCGCGTGGCCGGCTACAACCTGGACATCTTCCACAACCAGAACGAGCGGCCCTATACCAGCGACGGCAGCGTCAACCTGGCGCACCTGCTGGTGGGCGCCGAAGGCACGCTGGCCTACACCCGCAGCCTGACGCTGCGGCTGGCCGAGCTGCCGCGCGCCAAGGTGCTGGGCGTGGTCAACTTCCCCACCTTCCACGCCGCCATGGACGCGGCCCAGCACATCGTGAAGCTGGGCCCCACGGCGGTGGAGCTGGTGGACCGCACCATGATCGAGCTGAGCCTGGCCAACCCGGCGTTCCGGCCCACCATCGAGACGGCGCTGATCGGCCGGCCCGCGGCCATCCTGCTGGTGGAGTTCGCCGGGGCCGACAAGGCCGCGCTGCTGCCGGCGCTGCGCCGGCTCTCGGAGCTGATGGGCGACCTGGGCCTGCCCGGCAGCGTGGTGGAGATGGCCGAGGACGCGCCGCAGAAGAACCTGTGGGAGGTGCGCAAGGCAGGCCTCAACATCATGATGAGCCTCAAGGGCGACGGCAAGCCGGTGAGCTTCATCGAGGACTGCGCCGTGCCGCTGGAGCACCTGGCCGAGTACACCGACGCGCTGACCGAGGTGTTCGCCCGGCATGGCAGCCGCGGCACCTGGTACGCGCATGCCTCGGTCGGCACGCTGCACGTGCGGCCCATCCTGGACATGCGCCGCGACGGCGCGGCCAAGATGCGCGCCATCGCCGAGGAAGCCGCGGCCCTGGTGCGCAAGTACAAGGGCGCCTACAGCGGCGAGCACGGCGACGGCCTGTGCCGCGGCGAGTGGATCGAATGGCAGTTCGGCCCGGCCCTCAACGAGGCCTTCCGCGCCATCAAGCAGCACCTGGACCCGGCAGGCCTGTTCAACCCCGGCAAGATCATCGACCCGCCGAAGATGGACGACGGCTCCCTCTTCCGCTTCGCGCCCGACACCGCGCCGCGGCCCTACCGGCGCATCCCGCTCACGCCGGTGCTCGACTGGTCGGCCTGGAACGTCGACGCCGACCCGGTGACCGAGGAGACCAGCGCGCCCGGCAGCGGCGGCGACGTGACCGGCGGCTTCGCCAAGGCGGTGGAGATGTGCAACAACAACGGCCACTGCCGCAAGTTCGACGCCGGCACCATGTGCCCGAGCTACCGCGTCACGCGCGACGAGCAGCACCTGACGCGCGGCCGCGCCAACACGCTGCGCCTGGCCGTCTCCGGCCAGCTCGGCCCCGACGCCTTCACCAGCGAGGCGATGCACGAGACGATGGATCTCTGCGTCGGCTGCAAGGGCTGCAGGCGCGACTGCCCAACCGGCGTGGACATGGCGCGCATGAAGATCGAATTCCTGGCGCACTACAAGAAGCGGCACGGCCATACGCTGAAGGACCGGCTCATCGCCCGGCTGCCCGACTACGCGCACGCCGCCAGCCGCATGCCGTGGCTGTCCAACCTGCGCAACAGCGTGCCGGGCGCGGCCTGGCTGGGGGAGAAGCTGCTGGGCCTGTCGGCGCGGCGCGCATTGCCCACGTGGCGCCGCGACACCTTCTGGCGCCGCAACGCCGCCGGGCGCGCGCTGTTCGCCGACCTGGCCAGCACGCTGGCCGCGGCGCAGGCCGGGCAGAAGACGGCGGTGCTGTTCGTCGACACCTTCAACGGCAGCTTCGAGAGCGAGAACGCGCTGGCCGCCGCGCGCGTGCTCAAGGCCGCCGGCTACCTGCTGCACACGGTGGAGAAGGCCGGCGGCCACCACTGCTGCGGCCGCACCTACCTGGCCAGCGGCATGGTGGACCAGGCGCGGGCCCGGGCCGGCGCGCTGGTCGATGCGCTGCTGCCGCTGGCCGAGGCCGGCATCGCCATCGTCGGGCTGGAGCCCTCCTGCCTGCTCACGCTGCGCGACGAGGCGCTGGTGATGGGCCTGGGCCAGAAGGCGGTCACGGTGTCGCAGCAGGCGCTGCTGTTCGAGGAGTTCGTCGCGCGCGAGGCGCGTGCCGGCCGCTTCCAGCTCGCGCTGCGCCCGGCGGGCCGGCCGATCCTGCTGCACGGCCACTGCCACCAGAAGGCCTTTGGCGCGGTCAGCCCCATCCTGGACGTGCTGCGGCTGATCCCCGGGGCTCAGCCGGAGCTGATCGAGAGCTCCTGCTGCGGCATGGCCGGCAGCTTCGGCTACGAGGCGCGCCACCTCGAGGTGTCGATGCAGATGGCCGAGGCCAGCCTGCTGCCGGCCATCCGCCGGCAGCCGGACGCCATCGTGGTGGCCGACGGCACCAGCTGCCGCCACCAGATAGCCGACGGCGCGCAGCGCCAGGCGCTGCACGTGGCGCGGCTGCTGGAGTCGCTGCTGGACTGAGGTGCGCGGCGGGGCGGCCGGGGCCGGCCCCGCCGGGCCAGGCTTACCCCGGCGCGTCTACCAGCACGAAGGCCACGCGCGCGGGCCGGCCCGAGCGGTTGGCCCAGGCGTGGGCCGTACCGCGCTGGATCAGCACGTCGCCGGCCTGCATCACGGTCTCGCCGCCGTCCAGGATGGCGACCATCTCGCCCTCCAGCACCAGCGCGTAGTCCACCGTGCGCGTGGTGTGCATGCCGGGGTGCTCGCCCGGGCGCGGCGCGTGCTGCGCGTCCGGGTACATGCGGGAGAAGGTGGCCGACAGTGCCTGCTGCAGTGCGGCCGGATCGTCGGGCTCGGGCGGCCAGTCGATGATGCGCAGCACGGTGCCGCCGGCCGGCGGCAGCACGCCCTGGTGCGCGGCGATGTCGTCGGGTGCGCCAGCGGCCGCCTGCGCGCCGGTGCGCCACAGGTTGGTGACGCGGTAGCCGGGCCGCTCGGGCACGGTGCGCTCGGCAGGCGAGGGGCCGTCCTCCACGATGATGGAGCGGCCGGCGGCATCGTGGCCCGTGACGATGCGGCGGATGGGCGGGGGCAGCGCGGCGTCGGACATGTTCAGTTGCGCTCCAGCTTCAGGTCCGGCACGAGCTCGGCGTGGATCTTGTAGGTGGCGTCGATGCGGGCCTGGAATGGCATGGCCGCCAGGAAGCGCGGCACCTGCTGCAGGTCCTTGGCGCTTTGCACGAAGGCGGTCGAGGCCACCACCTTGCGGCACAGCGCCTCCATCTTCTGCAGCACCGCCGGCGGCGTGCCGGCCGGCACGAACAGGCCGTTGAGCCCCGGGCTGATCGCCTTGTAGCCAAGCTGGGCCACGGTGGGCGCGTCCGGGTAGGCCGGGTGCGGCTGGTCCGACAGCACGGCCAGCACGCGCACCGGCTTGCCGGCGATGGAGGACAGCGCCGGCGCGCCGAAGTCCAGCGTGCCGCCCAGCAGGTCGGCCCACATCGCGCCGTCGCCTCGGTAGGCAATGGCGTTGAACTTCACGCCGGACGCCTTCTCGATCGCGGCCAGCGACAGGTGCGGCACCGAGGCCGGGCCGGCGTGGCCGTAGGACACGCTGCCGGGCTGGGCCTTGGCGCGCGCCATCAAGTCGGCCATGGAGCGGATCGGCGAATCCTGCCGCACGGCGATGGAGAAGACGTTCTCGAACACCTGGCAGACCGGCTGGATCTGGTTGGCCTGGAACGGCATCTTGGTGTTGACGAAGGGCGAGTTGGTCAGCGGCGAGGCGGGGGAGAACACCACCGTCTCTCCCGTGGGCCGCGCGCGGGACAGCGCGGTGAAGCCGACCACGCCGCCGCCGCCCTCGCGGTTGACCACGGTCCAGGGCTGGCCGGTCTCGCGCGCGGCCTCCAGCGCGAAGATGCGCGCCATGGCGTCCACGCCGCCGCCAGCGGCATAGGGCACGACGAGTTCGACCGGGCGCGCGGGCCAGGCCTCCTGGGCCTGGGCGCCGAAGGCCCAGGCCAGCGCGGCGGCGGCCAGCAGGGCACGGCGGCCCGCCAAGGGGGAAGTACGCATGGGAAAGTCTCCTGTCGGGCGGCCACCTCGGCGGCCATGGAACAATTAGGTCAACTGACCAATATTAGCAATGTATGCTCTTCATGCCCAGATGGAACCTGGGCATTACCAGATAAAAATAGGTCAACCAACCAAAATTGATGTTTCCGACGCCGCCATGACACGCGCCGATGTGCCCACCCGACTGCTGGACTCCGCCGAGGCGCGCTTTGCCGAGCGCGGCTACCACGGCGTGTCGATGCGCCAGATCGCCGCCGGGGCGGACATCACGATCTCGCTGGCGCAGTACCACTTCAGCACGAAGGAGGCGCTGTTCGGCGCGGTGCTGGAGCGGCGCATCGCCGCGATCAACCACCAGCGGCTGTCGCGGCTGGACGCGGTGGAGCAGCAGGCCGACGCCAGCGGTGCGCCGCTGGCGGTGGAGGACGTGCTGCGCGCCTTCCTGGAGCCGACGGTGCTGCTGTCGCGCGACGACGCCTCGGGCGGGCGGCACTATGCGCAGCTGATCGCGCAGGTGGTCAACGAGCCGCAGCCGCACGCGCGCAACGTGTCGCGCGCGCACAGCGACCCGATCGCGCGGCAGACCATGCGCGTGCTGGCGCGCGCCCTGCCCGGGCTGGACGCGCCGGCGCTGGCCTGGTGCTACCTGTTCGCGGTGGGGGCCATGATCTCGGCGATCTCGCCCACGGGCCGCATCCGCCAGCTGTCCAATGGCAAGAGCGACCCGGACGACGTGCAGCGCATCCTGGGGCTGCTGGTGCCTTTCCTGGCCGGGGGCTTCCGTGCCGTGGCCGCATTGCCGGCCGCCGAGCCGCCCTGGCGGGCACCGGGGGCGCCGGTCAGCTGAAGCCTGTGGCCGTGCAGGGGCCCGGTCCCCGGCCGCCTTCAGCGGAAGAACGCATAGCCCAGGCCGATCGCCGCCGCCAGCCCGGCCGCGTCGGCAAACAGCGCGCAGCCCAGCGCATGGCGCATGTTCTTCAGCCCCACGCTGCCGCCGTACACGGCCAGCACGTAGAAGGTGGTCTCGGTCGAGCCCTGGATGATGGCTGCGAGCCTGGCGGGGAATGAGTCGACGCCGTAGGCCTGCATCACGTCCACCATGAGCCCGCGCGCGCCCGCGCCCGACAGGATCTTCATCAGCCCCACCGGCAGCGCCGGCAGAAACGCCGTGTCCCAGCCCAGCGCCGCCACGCCGCGGCCGATGCCGGCCAGCAGCCAGTCCATGCAGCCGGCGGCGCGGAACAGGGCGATGGCGCAGAGCATGCCGACCAGGTAGGGAATGATCTGCACCGCCACGCCAAAGCCTTCCCTGGCGCCTTCGACAAAGGTGTCGTACACCGGCACGCGGCGCCAGGCGCCGGCCACCAGGAAGGCCGTGACCAGCGCCAGGATGCAGAAGGCCCCGGCCAGGCCTGTGATGCGCGCCGCCTGCTCGGCCGGCAGTTGCGCCAGACCGGCCAGCAGCGCCGCCAGCACGGCCAGCACGCCGGCCAGCGGCAGCAGGAAGCGCGGCCGGTACAGCGGCAGGCGCTGGCACACCGCCACCGCCAGCAGCCCGGCGATGCAGGAGGCAAAGGTGGCCAGCAGCGTCGGCAGCAGGATGTCGGCCGCGTTGAAGTGGGCCACGCCCTGGCGCAGCGCAATGCTCTGCCGGATGGCGATCACGGCCGTGGGGATGAGCGTGATGCCCGCGGTGTTGAGCACCACGAACAGGATCTGCGCATCGGTTGCGGTGCCGGGGCGGGGGTTGAGCGTGTCCAGCTCGCGCATGGCCTTCAGGCCCAGCGGCGTGGCGGCGTTGTCCAGCCCCAGCAGGTTGGCCGAGACGTTCATGGTCATCGCGCCCTGCGCCGGGTGCCCGGCCGGCACGCCCGGGAACAGCTGGCGCAGCAGCGGCGCGGCGGCACGCGCCAGCAGGTCGACCATGCCGGCGCGCTCGCCCACGCGCAGCAGGCCCAGCCACAGCGCCATGACGCCGGTCAGGCCCAGCGCAATGTCGAAGCCGCTGCGCGCGGCGTCGAACAGCGCCGCCAGCAGGCGCGAGAACACCTCCACGTCGCCCAGGACCAGCCGCACGCAGGCGGTGGCAAAGGCCACCACGAAAAAGCCGAGCCAGACCAGGTTCAGTGCCATGACCGAGCTTGTCGCGGCCTATCTCTTGAAGCTGGCCAACAGGGCGCCGGCCGCGACGAACAGCGAGCCGAAGCTGCGCTGCACCCAGCGCACCTGGCGCTCGGTGCGCAGCCGGCGCAGCACGCGCGCGGCCAGGGCGGCGTAGCCGGCCATCACCGTGCCCTCGGTCAGCGCCAGCGTGGCGCCGACCAGCAGGTACTGCGGCGCCAGCGGCGCGCCCAGGTCCAGGAACTGCGGCAGCACGGCCAGCAGAAAGACGGTGCCCTTGGGGTTGAGCGCGTTCACCGTCCAGCCGCGCAGCAGCAGCTGGCGGCGCAGGGCTGCGGGCGCCAGATCGGGCGCATCTGCATCGGCCGGCGCCACCAGCGCATGCGCCGGCGCGCGCCACTGCTGCACGCCGAGCCAGCACAGGTAGGCCACGCCGGCCCACTGCACCACGTGGAAGGCGGTGGCCGAGGCGGCGATCAGCGCACCCAGGCCGATGCCCACCACCAGCACCTGGGTGCACAGGCCCAGCACCAGGCCGGCGATCAGCGGCAGGCTGCCGCGCGCGCCACCGTGCTGCAGGCCGCAGCCCATGGCGGCGACGGCGGCGGCACCGGGCGACAGGCTGATGGCCCAGGCGGCGGCGAAGAAGGTGATCCAGACGTGGAAGGACATGCAGGCCCCGGGAGGAGGAAAACGGTGTCCGGCCATTGTCCGCGAGCCGGCACAATCCCGGGATGCCTTCTTCGCTGTTGCCCTCCACACTCCCCAGCACCGACGCCGACGCCCGCGCCCTGATCGCGGCGATCGACGCGCAGCTCGCCCACCACCACGTATCGGCCGATGGCCATGAGGTCGTCTTTCGCCGCATCGGCAGCGGGCCGCCGCTGGTGCTGGTGCACGGGGGCCACGGCAGCTGGCTGCACTGGGTGCGCAACCTCGACGCGCTGTCGCGCCGGCACACGCTGTGGCTGCCCGACATGCCGAGCTATGGCGACTCCGCGACCCTGGCCAGCCCGCCCTCGCTGGAGCGCCTGGCCCAGGTGCTGGCCGCCGCGCTCGACGGCCTGCTGGGCGCCGGCACGCCGCTGGACCTGGCCGGCTTCTCGTTCGGTGGGCTGAGCGTGGCGCACGCCGCGGCGCGCCGGCTGGAGCAGGGCGGTGCCGTGCGCCGCGTGGCGCTGCTCGGTACCAGCGGCCACGGCATGATGCGGCGCGACCGCACGAAGATGCTCGACTGGAAGGGCCTGGAAGACGAAGCCCTGCGCGACCAGCACCTGCGCCACAACCTGGGCGCGCTGATGCTGCACGACGTGGAGCGTATCGATGCCCTGGCGCTGGCCCTGCATCGCCAGGCCTGCCATCAGACGCGCTTTCGCAGCAAGGGCTACGCCGGCCGCGCCGTGCTGATCCCTGCGCTGGATGTGCTCGACGCCCACGGCGTGCCGGTACTGCTGGCCTGGGGCGAGCACGACGTCACCGGTACGCCGCAGGAGACCGGCCCGGCGCTGGTGGCGGGCCGCGCTTCGCGGCGCTGGGAGGTGCTGCCCGACGCCGGGCACTGGGTGCAGTACGAGCGCCCCGCGCAGACCGAGGCCCTGCTCGAGGCCTGGTTCGCCGAAGGCGCGCCGCAGCCGCTGTAGCGTCCTGCACGGCGCGCCGGTGCTGCGGTGCTAGGCCTCTGGCGCAGGCACCTGCCTGGGCAGCGGGCGCCCCTGCAGCCAGGCCAGCAGGCACTCGGTGGTGTCCTCGGCAAAGCGCTCGTACACCGGCTCGCAGACGAAGCCCATGTGCGGCGTCAGCAGCAGGTTGGGCGCCTGGCGCAGCGGGTCGTCCAGCGGCAGTGGTTCGGCGTCGAACACGTCGAGCGCGGCACCGCCGGGGCAGCCCCGGGCCAGCGCCTCGGCCAGCGCCACCGGGTCGACCAGCGCCGAACGCGAGGTGTTGACCAGCAGGCTGTCCGGGCGCATCAGCGCCAGGCGCTGCGCATCGAGCAGGTGCCGGGTCTGCGGCGTCGGCACCAGGTGCAGGCTGACCACCTGCGAGGTCGCCAGCAGCTCCTCCAGCGGCAGGAACAGCGCGCCGTGCTCCGCTGCGCGCTCGACCGTCATGCGCGGGCTCCAGGTCACCACCTCCATGCCGAAGGCCTTGCCGATGCGCGCCACGCGCCCGCCGATCTCGCCCAGGCCGATCAGGCCCAGCCGCCGGCCGTGCAGCACGCTGGGCAGCGCACCGCCGGCCGCGTCGCGCCAGCCGCCCGCGCGCAGCCGGGCCGACTGCGCCTCCAGCTGCCGCGTGGCCGCCAGGATCAGCGCCCAGGTCATCTCGCAGGTGCTGTCCTTGGACGGTCCCCAGCCGGTGTGGCTGGCCGGGATGCCGCGGGCCTGCAGCGCGGCCAGGTCCAGCCGGTTGTTGCGCGTGCCGGTGAAGACCAGGTAGCGCAGCCGCGGCAGGCGCGCCAGCAGCGCCGCGTCGAAGGGCGTGCGGTCGCGCATCAGCACCAGGGCGTCGGCATGCTGCAGTGCCTCCGGCAGGGCTTCGCCCCGCAGCGGTGCGTGGTGCACGGTGACGTCGGCCAGTGCCTCGATCGCGCGCCAGTCGGCCAGCCGCTGCAGCGCGCGTTCCCAGTCGTCGAGGACGACGATGCGCGGCCGGGCCGTGCTCATGGCGGCGCTCACGGGCGCGTCAGCGCCGCCAGGCCGCGCAGGTCGGCCGCGCCACCCAGCTGCCAGCAGGCTGCCAGCAGCTGCGTGCTGCGCTCGGCACCCAGGATGGGGTCGGACATGCCGCGGAACTTGGCTTCGAGCATGGCGTCGGTCATGGGCCGCTGCAGCGAGCCGATGGCGTGCTCGACGAACACGTGCACGCGGCGCCCGTCTGCCAGCACCGCGGTGACGTCGGCACTGGCCTCGTCGATGGCATCGTCCACGGTGGCGACCACCTTGCGGCGCAGGGCGACCATGTCGGCGCGGTTGACGATGTCGTCGGCGTACTCGTCCTCGGTCGCCTTGCCGAAGATCAGGCCCGCGGCGCAGCCGTGGTAGACGCTGAACTTGGCGGCCAGGCCGTCGGCCGGCTCCTTCTTGCCGGTGAGCTCCAGCACCAGCGAGTGCACCTTGAGCTCGATGCGCTCGATCTGCTCGGCGCTCACGCCCTGCTCGCGCAGCTGCACGCAGGCGTCGATGCTGGGGTGGATCACGATGCCGCAGGCAAAGGGCTTGTAGCTGTTGAAGGAGATCTCGAAGCGCTGGCCCAGCTCGTCGGTGATCTCGTTCCAGGCCTGCTTGGTGGAGACCACCTGGGCGAAGCCGCGCGGTGCCTCCAGCGCCTTCAGGCTGGCGGTGAAGCCCTGCTGCGCCAGCAGTGCCGACATCAGGCCCGCGCGCGCCGCCGCACCCGGGTGGAAGGGCTTGGTCATGGTGCCGAACTGCTCGCGCAGGCCCACCGGCTGCGAGGCGGCGATGCCCAGCGCCATCTGCGTCTGGTCGGCGTTGAGGCCCAGCAGGCGCGCGCAGCCGGCCGCTGCGCCCAGCACGCCGGTGGTGCCGGTGATGTGCCAGCCGCGGTCGTAGTGCTCGGGGTAGACCATGTTGCCGGCGCGGCAGGCCACGTCGATGCCCAGCACCAGCGCGTCGATCAGTTGCCGGCCCGAGGCGCCCGTGTGCTCGGCCAGCGCCAGCAGGGCGGACGCCACCGGCCCGGCCGGATGGATGATGGTCTTGAGGTGCGTGTCGTCGAAGTCGAAGGTGTGCGAGGTGATGCCGTTGACCAGCGCCGCGCTGGCGATGTCGACCTTCTCGGCGCGCCCGGCGATGCTGGCCTGCGGCGCGGGCTGCAGCACCTTGACCGCGGCCAGCGCGGCGTCGGCGGCTTCATGGTGCGCCGCGCCCACGGCGCAGCCCAGCCAGTTGAGGAAGGTGCGGTGCGCCTCGTGGTCCACCGCATCGCTCCAGCCGCGCGAAGGGTGGTTCGCGACGTACTCGGCCAGGATGCGGGTGATGGGAGGGGCGTTGTGGTCGGCCTGGACCTGGGTGTTGCGTGCCATGGTGAAAGGATGAAGGGGGAAGGAAAGTGAAAGATCAGTGATCCAGGTGGCTGGGGCCGGCGCGGATGCGCCCTAGTCCAGCGAGATGTTCTGGGCCTTGGCCAGTGCCGTCCAGCGCGCCACGTCGCGCTGGATGTAGCTGCCGAACTCCTGCGCCGACAGGGGCATGGGCTCGACGGCCTCGCCGGCCAGCTTCTCGCGCATGTCCGGCGCCTTCAGCACGCTGTTGAGCGTCTCGTTGAGCTTCTGCACGATGGCCGGCGGCATGCCGGCCGGGCCGACCACGCCGTACCACTGCACCGCGTCGAAGTTCTTAAGGCCCAGTTCGTCGAGCGTGGGCACGTCCTTGATCTGCGGCGCGCGCACGCTGCCGGTGACGGCCAGCGCCCGCACGCGGCCGGCACGGATGTGCTGCAGCGCCGCCGCCAGCCCGGGGAACACCGCCTGGGTCTGGCCGCCCATGGCGTCGGTCAGGGCCGGCGCGATGCCGCGGTAGGGGATGTGCACCATGGGCGTGCCGAGCTGCTGCTTGAGCAGCTCCATCGTCAGGTGGGTGAGCGAGCCGGCGCCGGCGGAGCCGTAGCTGACCTTGCCCTTGTTGGCGTTGAGGTAGGCGACGAACTCCTTGAAGTTCTTCACCGGCAGGTTGGCGTCGATCACCAGCACGTTGGGCGTGGCGCCGATCATGCCGATCGGCGTGAAGTCCTTCACCGGGTCGTAGGGCACCTTGCGCGTGGCCGGGCTGGTGCCATGCGTGGCCACGTAGCCCTGCATCAGCGTGTAGCCGTCGGGGGCGGCCTTGGCGGTGTTCTGGCTGGCGATGATGCCGCCGCCGCCGCCCTGGTTGTCCACGATGATGCTCTGGCCGAGCGCGCGACCCCAGCGCTCGGTCACGGTGCGGCCGACCAGGTCGCTGCCGCCGCCGGCGGCCACCGGCACGATGTAGCGGATGACCCGGTCCGGGTAGGCGCCCTGGGCGCGCGCGGCGCCGGGCAGGCCGGCCAGGGCCGGCGGAAGCAGGGCGGATGCGGCCTGCAGCAGGGTACGTCGTTGCATGTTTGTCTCCTTGTGGTCTTGGTGCGCAACGGGCGCGTGAAAAAAAGGGATCTAGTCGCGGGTGGCGGGCAGCCTTTCGTAGGCGTCATGCACGTGGGTGGCCAGCAGCGTCTCGCAGCGCGCGGCATCGCCGCTGCGCTGGGCCGCGGCAATGGCGCGGTGCTCGGCGATCGAGGCCTGCATGCCCATGTCCTGCGACAGGTTCTTGAGCCGCGACAGGTGCAGCTTCTGCACCACGCCGCGGTAGGTGTCGGCCAGCGGCTGGTTGCCGGTGGCCTCCACCATCAGCCAGTGGAAGCGCAGGTTCTCGGCGTAGTAGCGCGCCACGTCGGGCACGTCGGCGGCGTCCTGCATCAGCGCGATGGAGGCGTCCAGCGTGTCGGCCAGCGCCAGGCGGCGGGGCGCGTCCAGCTGCGCGGCGCAGCGCCCGGCGTAACCGTCGAGCAGTGCGCGCAGCTCGTACAGCCCGCGCACCTCGGCGGCCGGCAGCTCGCGCACGAACACGCCTGCGTGCTTGCGCGCCACCACCAGGCCGGAGCTCTCCAGCTCGCGCAGCGCCTCGCGCACCGGCACGCGCGAAACGCCCAGGCGGGCGGCCACGTCGGGTTCGTTGATGCGGGCGCCAGGCGGCAGCTCGCCGCGCAGGATCTGGCCCAGAACGTCCTCGCGGACCAGCTTGGCCAGCGAGGTGTCGCGCACGGCGGCCAGTTGGCCGGCGGCGGGGAGGGATTGCCAGGGGAACATGCGGTGTAAATATGGTTTCGGATATCGTATACGAATTATGGCGAAGGGCACAAGCGCGTCAATCGCCTGCGTCCCCCACGCGCAAGGTGCGGGGACACCTTCTGGTGAAACCCGGGTAGAAATACCTCGCTGGCGCGCGGCCGCGGAATGCCGGCTTCGTGCCGGCGCCCTTGCTGCTGCCTTCCCCAATGCGGGTGCGCCGCCCCCCGGGCCGCGGGCTGGCAGGCGCACCCGGCGCGGCTAGAGCGCGAAGATCTTGCCGGGGTTGAGGATGTTCTTCGGGTCCATCGCCCGCTTGAGGGTGCGCATGGCGTCGATCGCGCCGGCGCCGGCCTCGTCGACCAAAAAGCCCATCTTGTGCAGGCCCACGCCGTGTTCGCCGGTGCAGGTGCCTTCCAGGCGCAGCGCGCGCTCGACCAGGGTGTGGTTCAGGCGCTCGGCGGTGGCGCGTTCTTCGGCGCTGTCGGGGTCGATCAGATAGCCGAAGTGGAAGTTGCCGTCGCCAACGTGGCCGACCAGGAAGTAGGGGATGCCGCTGGCGTCGGCCTCGGCCACGGAGTCGAGCAGGCAGTCGGCTAGGCGCGAGATCGGCACGCAGGTGTCGGTGGAGATGGCGCGGCAGCCCGGGCGCGACTGGATGGCCGCGAAGTAGGCGTTGTGGCGCGCGGTCCAGAGCCGGGTGCGTTCCTCGGGCGTGCTGGCCCATTCGAAGGCATTGCCGCCGAACTCGCCGGCGATCTCCTGCACCGTCTCGGCCTGCTCCTTCACGCTGGCGGGCGTGCCGTGGAACTCCATCAGCAGCATGGGCTCCTCGCGCAGCGTGGTGCGGGAGTGTGCGTTGACCATGCGCACCGTGTTGGCGTCGATCAGCTCCACCCGCGCGATCGGCACGCCGAGCTGGATGGTCTGGATCGTGGTGCGCACGGCGGCCTCGATGCTGGGGAAGGAGCAGATCGCGGCCGACACCGCCTCGGGCAGCGGGTACAGGCGCAGCGTGACCTCGGTGATGATGCCCAGCGTGCCTTCGCTGCCCACGAACAGGCGCGTGAGGTCATAGCCCGCGGCCGACTTGCGTGCACGCGTGCCGGTGCGGATCACCTCGCCGCTGGCGGTCACCACCTCCAGCGCCAGCACGTTCTCACGCATGGTGCCGTAGCGCACGGCGTTGGTGCCGCTGGCGCGCGTGGCGGCCATGCCGCCGAGCGAGGCGTCGGCGCCCGGGTCGATCGGGAAGAACAGGCCGCTGTCCTTGATCTGCTCGTTGAGCTGCTTGCGCGTGATGCCGGGCTGCACCGTCACCGTCAGGTCGTCGGCATCGAGCCGCAGGATGCGGTTCATGCGCGACACGTCCACGCTGATGCCGCCCTGCACCGCCAGCAGGTGGCCTTCCAGCGAGGAGCCGCTGCCGAAGGCGATCACCGGCACCGCATGCGCGTCGGCGATGTGCAGCGCATCGGCCACGTCCTGGGTGCTTTCGGCAAACACCACGGCCGCGGGCGGCGGCGCCTGGAACGAGGACTCGTCGCGGCCGTGCTGCTCGCGCACGGCCTGGGCCGTGGAGCATTGCGCGCCGAAGCGCGTGGCCAGTGCATCGAGCATGGCGGCGGGCACCGCGCGCTGGGCGATGGTGGGCAACAGGTGGGTCGGGGTGGTGGGGGCGTTCATGAGGGGTCTCCGGGGGAGAGAAAGATAGCACTCCACCGCGCCGGCGCGGCCAGCGGCAGGGCGATGTCCGCGCTGCCGGCGTTGCCGCCGAGCCGTTCGGTGTAGTGCTGGCCGGCCTGGAAGGGCGCCCAGCCCGGCGTGCCTTCGCGCACGAAGCGGCCCCAGGCAGCATGCATCTGCTGCGCCAGCGCGGCGGGCGGCGCGCTGCCCGCCAGGCCGCGCGCGGTGCTGCTGGGCAGGGTGTCGAACACGAAGGGCACCTCCAGCGCATGGGCCGCGCCCATGCGGCCGCCGCAGGCGTCCGAGCACCAGCCAAAGCGGTAGTGGAAGCTGCGCAGGCCGGCGCTGGCGCACAGCTCGGCAATGCGCAGCGCGGGCAGGCGGTAGTAGTAATCGGACTGCAGCGCGCACAGCCGCTCGCCGGCACTGGCGCCGGGGTAGGCGGCGGCCAGCGCGGGCGGCAGGCCGGCGGCGCGGCAGAAGGCGTCCAGCGCGGCCTCGCCGACCTGGGCCATGCGGTCGTCTGGCGCCAGGTAGAAGCGCATTTCCTCGTCGTTCGAGCCGACCAGTACGTCCATGCCCTGCAACTGCGGCGCGGCCTGCGCCAGTTGCTGCAGCACTGGCGCGCGCAGCAGAGCGCCGTCTACCGTGGGGCGAAACGGCGAGGCCATGCAGAAGGCCGAGCAATCGCGCTCGGGCATGCCGCGCGCCAGCAGTTGCTCCACGCCGCGCAGCAGCTCGGCCACCGGCAGGGCGGCGAAGGCGGCGCGCGTGGCGGGCACGCCCAGCAGCGCGGCCAGTGCGGCGCTCAGGCGCCCGGCCTGGACCGTGTCCAGCGTGGCCACGCTGGGGCTTTGCAATATGGCGCGGTGAAACAGCCCGCGCGCCTGCGGCAGGCCCAGCAGGCAGGCCACCGAGCCTGCGCCGGCCGAGTGCCCGGCCAGCGTGACCTGCGCCGGGTCGCCGCCAAAGTGCCGGATGTGGCGCTGCACCCATTGCAGCGCGGCGATCTGGTCCAGCAGGCCACGGTTGGCGGGTGCGCCGTCCAGCGCGGCAAAGCCGTCCACGCCGACGCGGTAGTTGACCGAGACAAGGACGATGCCCTGGCGCGCAAAGCCCGTGCCCTCGTACCAGTCCTGGCCGGCATCGGCCCGCACAAAGCCGCCGCCGGGCAGCCACAGCAGCACCGGCAGGCCGCGCGCGGCCGGGTCGGGCGTCCAGATGTTGAGGTTCAGGCAGTTGCCAAGGCCAGCCTCCGCGCGGCGGGCCATGCCGGGGCGTGGCGGCTGCGGCGGGACCGGGCCGAAGGCCCGCGCGTCATGCCCGCCTTCAGGCAGGCCCACCGGCTCGGGCGCGGCAAAGCGGCGCGCGCCGGTCGGTGCCTGGGCATAGGGAATGCCGCGGAACACCGCCACGCCGCCTTCGCGCCGGCCGCGCAGGCCATGCAGGAGAAGCGTGTCGTCTGCCAGCGCCACGCTCACTGCGTGACCAGCCCGAGCTTCTCGATCAGCGGACGCCACACCTGCGCGTCGCGCGCGGCCCAGAGCTTCACGTCCTCGGGGGCGGAGTTCACCGTGGCGATGTTCAGGCCGGCAAAGCGCTCGCGCAGCGCCGGGTCGGCCATGCACTGCTGGGTGACGGCATTGAGCCGGTCGATCACCGGGCGCGGCGTGCCGGCGGCGGCCACCAGCGCGCCCCAGGCCGGGCGCTCGAGGTCCTTGAAGTCCATCAGCTCGGCCAGTGCCGGCACATCCGGCAGCAGCGCCGAGCGCTGCGGCGCCAGCACCGCCAGCGGCACGATCTTGCCGGCCTTGACCTGCGGGATCGCGGTGCCCAGCACCAGCGTCATCAGCTGCACCTGGTTGCCCATCAGGCTGGTCATTCCGGCGGCCTCGCCCACGAAGGGCACGTGGGTCATGGGCGCGCCCAGCTTGTCGGCCAGCGCCGTGGTCAGCAGGTGCGCCGGGCTGCCGTTGCCGGGCGAGGCGAAATTGAGCTGGCCCTTGGATTCGCGCGCCACGCGGGCCAGGTCGGCCAGGCTGCGAATGCCCGAGCCGGGGCTGGCCGTGAGGATCATCGAGGTATTGGTCAGCAGCGCGATGCCGTCGAAATCCTTCTGCGGGTCGTACGGCGGCTTCTTGAAGATGTAGGGCGTGATGGCCATCTGCGACATGCCGATGAACATCACCGTGTAGCCGTCGCGCGGCTGGCTCTCCAGGTAGCGCACCGCCAGCACGCCGTTGGCGCCGGGCTTGTTCTGCACGATCACCGGCTGGCCCAGCTGCCGCGCCGCGCACTCGGCCCAGCTGCGCGCCATGGTCTCCGACGAGCTGCCGGGCGGCTGCATGGCGACGATCTGGATCATCTTGTGCGGGTCGGGGTAGGGCGGCGTCTGGGCTGAGGTGCCCAGTGCGGCGAATGCGCAGGCCGCGGCGATCCCGCCGCGCCGAAGGGCGGTCAATGTCGTCATCGTTTGTCTCCGTTGTGGGAATGTCAGTCGGCCAGGCAGCGCTGCACGATGGTGTGTGCCAGCGCAGCCAGCTGCGCGTCGCATTCGGCTTGCTGCGGGCCGAACAGCCGCAGCAGGCCCAGGCCGCGCAGCGTGGTGAAGACCATGTCGATGAAGGCGTCGGCGCCGGGGCGGCCGGCCAGCTCGGGGAAGCTGGCGTGAAAGCGCGTGCGCAGGCCTTGCTGCAGCGCCAGGCGCTTGTCGGCGATGTAGGCGCACACGGCCTCGTCGGTGCTGCAGCCGAAGTAGACGTTCCACGCCGCCAGGAAGCGCGGCGGCTCGTAGATGCGCTCCCAGGCAGTGCGCACCAGGGCCTCGGCACGCTCGGGCAGGGGGCCGCGGGCGTCGGGCCAGATGCCGCCGCTGGCCGCGCCGAGTTCGATCAGGCGGTCCACCACCCGCATCATCAGCACCGCCTTGGAGCTGAAGTGGTGCTGCAGCGCGCCGGGCGTCATGCCGGCGGACTTGGCAATCTCGAAGATCGTCGCGCCCTGGAAGCTCTTGTCCTGGATCACGCCGATGGCGGTGTCTATCAGGTGGTCTTGTGTCTCACGGCTGCGCTCGGCGTGGCTGCGCCGGGCGCGTTGCGGGGTGGGGGCTGGCATTGGAAAAATTTACCATATAGGCATATTCCAAATGACAGGGTTTGCCCTGGGAGCGGCGCCCCGCGCGGCGCCTGGCAGGTCAATTGCCGCTGGCGGCACGCAGCTCGGCCAGGGAGATCGAGCCGTCGTGGTTGCTGTCGACACGGTCGAAGTTGCGCGCCACGTCGGGCAGGCGCTCGGCCTCGATGCGGCTCAGCTGGCCGTCGTGGTTGGCGTCGGCGCGGGCGAAGATGGCCGGTACGTCGGGTTTGCCGGCCGCGGCTGCCGCCACGGCGGCTGGCGGGGCGGCGGCGGGGCTGCCATCGGGCGTGGCCTGGGCGTGGGCGATCAGCGCGGCGCCCAGCGCCAGGCCGGCAAACAGCATCACGCTGCGGGCATCGAAGCCGGCCGGGGTGAAGCGGCGGCGCGCGGCGTGGGCCGGAACTTGCGTCTGCACAGAAGTCATGTAGCGGTCTTTCAAGAGTGGAAGCAAGCTGCATTCGACCTGCCATGGCCGGCCAGGGCCAGCCCTTTTGCCGGATGTTGCCGCGCTGACATCCGGCTTGCGTCGGAAACATGCGCCTGCATGGGGTAACGCACGGTGTCCGGGCGGCCCGCAGTCCCGCTACAGTCAGCCGCTTACCCTTTTCTTCCTGCGTGACCAAGACCATGGGCAACCGACTCACCCAGATCGCCACCCGCACCGGGGACGACGGCACCACCGGCCTCGGCGACAACACCCGCGTGCCCAAGGACCACCTGCGCGTGCAGGCCATGGGCGATGTGGACGAGCTCAACTCCCACATCGGCCTGCTGCTGTGCGAGCCGCTGCCCGATGCCGTGCGCACCTTGCTGGTGGACGTGCAGCACCACCTGTTCGACCTGGGCGGCGAGCTGTCCATCCCGGGCTTCGAGCTGCTGAAGGACGCCGCACTGCTGCAGCTGGACGAGGCCCTGGCCGCACACAACGCCACACTGCCGCGGCTGGCCGAATTCATCCTGCCCGCGGGCACGCGCGCCGCATCGCAGGCCCATGTCTGCCGCACCGTGGCGCGGCGTGCCGAACGCGCCGTGGTGGCGCTGGGCCACGTGGACACGGTGCGCGATGCGCCGCGCCGCTACCTCAATCGCCTGTCCGATCTGCTGTTTGTGCTGGCGCGCGTGCTCAACCGCATGGATGGTGGCGACGACGTCTATTGGAAAAGCGAGCGTTTAGCGCGTAGCGCCTCCTGAGCCATGCGCCTGCGCCACATCGAAGTCTTCAACGCCATCATGCTGACCGGCAGCGTCAGTGCGGCGGCGCGGCTGATCAACGTCACGCAGCCGGCGGTCAGCCGCACCTTGCAGCATGCCGAGCTGCAGTTGGGCTTCCCGCTGTTCCAGCGCACGCGCGGGCGGCTGGTGCCGACCACCGAGGCGCTCACGCTCTACCCGCACATCGAGCGCCTGTTTGCCCAATTGGACGAGGTGCAGCGCCTGGCCGAGAACCTGCGCACCGCGCAGGACGCTGGCGAGCTGCGCATCCTCACCGTGCTGGCGCTGAGCTACGAGGTGCTGCCGCGCGCGCTGCGGCTGTTCCGCCAGCAGCACGCGGGCATCGCCATCCGGGTCGAGGCGCTGCACTCGCCGCAGATCATGTCTGCGCTGCTGCTGCGCGAGGCCGATGTCGGCTTTGTCTTCAGCCCGGCCGCGCATCCGTCGCTCACGCAGGAGGCGCTGGCCGAGAGCCGCATCGTCTGCATCGCGCCCAAGGGCATGCTGCCGGCGCGCCTGGTGCGGCGCGGCTGGGTGGCGCTGGACGACATCGCCGAACTGCCCGCCGTGGCGCTGGACGCGCGCGACCCGGTCGGCATCAGCCTGAACCAGGCCTGCCGCGACGCCGGCGTTGGCCTGCAGGCGGTGGTAACCGTGCAGACCTACCACGCCGCGCTGTCCATGGCGCACCACGGCCTGGGCGTGGCGCTGGTGGACGGCTGCACCGCCTGCTCGGCCGACCGCGAAAAGGTCGACGTGCTGCGCCTGGAGCCCCACATCCCCGTGCCCATCCGCGTGCTGCGCCAGGCCGACAAGCCGGATTCGGTGGCGGTGCGGGCGATCGCCCGGGCCATGCAGCAGGCGCTGAAGGACGTGGCTTAGTGTTGCTGCAAAATATATAGCTATAGGCCAAGGTGGATACTGGGCTGTAGTCACTTTTCATTCAAATTTCCACGGCGGCAATTTATCGCCGGCGGCGCCCGCGCCAAAAGACACCAAGGGCCGCGGAGCAGGCCATGCCAGGGCATTCGCGGAACCGGCTTTGCCGGGCAGGGGTTGGCGAAGGCGCGCAGCCTGGGGGTCACAACATCCTGGCCAGGCGTTCCGCACTGCCAAAGGCCAGCGTAAAGCCCAAAGCCCCGTGCCCGGTGTTGAACAGCAGCCCTTCGGGCGCGCCCGGCAGGCGGCCCAGCAGCGGGCGGCCGGTGGGCGTGGCCGGGCGCATGCCGGTCCAGTGCTGCAGCTCGGCCGCGCCGGCCAGCTGCGGGAACACCGCCTGCGTGGCCTGCCGCAGCGTGGCGATGCGGGCGGGCGGAATGCTGGCGTCGTGGCCAATGATCTCGGCCATGCCGGCCACGCGCAGGCGCGAGCCGATGCGGGCGAACACCACCTTGCGCGGGCTGTCGGTCACGCTCACCTGCGGGCCGGTCGCGCCCTGCGCGCCCAGCTCCAGCGTCAGGCTGTAGCCCTTGAGCGGGTAGACCGGCACGCGCACACCCAGCGGCCGCGCCAGCCGGGCCGAGGCGCTGCCCAGCGCCAGCACAAAGCGGTCGGCCGCCAGCGGGCCCTGCGGCGTGCGCACCGCCACGGCGCGGCCGCCGCGTACTTCCATGCCCAGCACCTCGGTGTCCGTCAGCAATTGCGCGCCGCGTTGCTGCAAGGCGGCGGCCAGGGCCTGACACACCTTCAGGCAATCAGCCGCGCATTCGCTGGGCGTGTAGACCGCGCCGGCGATGCTGTGGCGGTAGCCTTCCAGCGCCGGCTCGATCGACAGGCATTCGTTGGGAGTGACGATGCACTGCGGCGCGCTGCCCAGCGCCTGTTGCAGCGCCACTTGGCGCTCGGCGCCGGCCAATGCGGCGGCGCTGTTGTAGAGCACCAGCTTGCCCCGGGCGCTGAAGTCGCAATCGGGCTGCAGGTCGGCGCGCATGGCCTCGAAGGCGGCGCGGCTCTGGGCCGCCAGCGCCAGCAGTTGCGCCGTGGTCTCGCGCGAGTCGGCGCTGTTGCAGGCCGCCAGGAACTGCAGCGCCCAGCGCCACTGCTGCGGGTCTAGCCGCGGGCGCAGCTTGAGCGGTGAATCGGCCGCCAGCAGCAGCTTGGGCAGTTGGCGCCACAGGCCCGGGTCGGCCAGCGGCTGCACGTAGGAATAGCTCAGCTGCGCGCCGTTGCCGCCGCTGGCGCCCTGGCCGGGTGCGGCGCGGTCCAGCAGCGTGACCTGGTGGCCCTGGCGCTGCAGGGTATAGGCGGTGGCGAGGCCGGCAATGCCGGCGCCGAGCACGCAGACGTGCAGGGTGTGGGAGGGCATGCGGCCACTGTAGGCGCGCTGCGCCCGCGGGGGCATGCCGCAGCGCCCGCTGCCCATGCCGCCCGGTTATGGCCTGGCGCCCGCGCCGCCGCCAGGGGGTGCTGCCGCCACGGCACCCATGACTTTGCGGCATGCCCCTGGCCCTGGAAAGCATGCGCCGCAGCAGGCACGGCTTCCTACACTGCCGTGGAACTTGCTAGCCCGGCGGTTCCCTCCGTTCTTCCCTTCCGAAAGGTTCCCATGAAGCTCTCCGCATCGATGGCCACCGTGCTGCTCCTGGCCGCAAGCCTGGCCCAGGCCGACACGCTCTCCCGGATCGCCGAATCCGGCAAGATCACGCTGGCCTACCGAGAGTCCTCCGTGCCCTTCAGCTACCTGCAGGCGCCGGGCCAGCCGATCGGCTTTGCGGTCGAGGTCTCCAACGCCGTTGCCGACGCGGTGCGCAAGCAGCTCGGCAAGCCCGACCTCAAGGTCGAGTGGCAGCCGGTGACCTCGCAGAACCGCATCCCGCTGGTGCAGAACGGCACGGTGGACCTGGAGTGCGGCTCCACCACCAACAATACGGCGCGCGGCAAGGAGGTGGCCTTCGCCACCAACTACTTCTATACCGGCACGCGCCTGCTGGTGAAGAAATCCTCGGGCGTGAAGAACTATGCCGACCTGGCGGGCAAGCCGATCTCCACCACCACCGGCACCACCAACCTGCAGGTGCTGCGCAAGTACGACGCCGAGAAGAAGCTGGGCCTGCAGTTCGTCTACGGCAAGGACCATGCGGACGCCTTCCTGCTGGTGGAGTCCGGCCGCGCCCTGGCCTTCGGCATGGACGACATCCTGCTCTACGGCCTGAAGGCCAACGCCAAGAGCCCGGACGACTACGAGGTGACCGGCGATGCGCTGCAGGTCGAGCCTTACGCCTGCATGCTGCGCCTGGATGACGCGCCCTTCAAGGCGGTGGTCGATGGCGTCATCAACGGCATGATGAAGTCGGGCAGCTTCGAGAAGCTCTACGACAAGTGGTTCCTGCAGCCGATCCCGCCGCGCAACGTGGCGCTGAAGGTGCCCATGAGCGCCGAGCTGCGCGCCAACCTTGGCGCCAATAGCGACAAGCCCGCGCAGTGAAGCTCACCCCCAGGCTTGCCCACCGCGTGTGGCCGCCCACCCCCTCGCCGGGGGTACATCCAGCGGACCGGCGGAGCCGGTTCCGGGGATGTTTGTGCTTGGCCTGCTCGGCGGCCGTCTGCCCGCGTGGCAGGGCATGGGGGTAGGCGCCATGCAGGCAGTGCAGCCCCACGTGGTTGGCATCCTGGGCGGTATGGGCCCGGCGGCGGGCGCGGACTTTGCGCGCCTGTTCGTGCGGGCCTGTACCCAGCGCATGGAGCAGCTGGGCCTGCCGGTCAACGACCAGGGCTTCCCCGAGCACTGGCTGGCCCAGGTGCCGGTGCCTGACCGCAGCCGCGCGCTGGCCGACACCACGCCCGGCGCGCACCAGCCGCTCGACCCGATGCTGATGGCCCTGGGCCGCCTGGCTGCGCTGGGCGCGCGCGCCGTCGCCATTGCCTGCAATACCGCGCACGCCTGGCATGCACCGCTGCAGCAGCGCTTCCCGCAGATCGAGCTGCTGCACATGGCCGACGAGACCGCCACGCACCTGATGCAGCGCGGTGTGGCCGACGCCGTGCTGCTGGCCACCGACGGCACCTACGGCAGCGGCGTGTACGACGCCGCGCTGGCCCGCGCCGGCGTGGCCTGCCACCGGCCGATGCCGGGCGAGCGCGCGGCCATCATGCAGGGCATCTATGCCGGCGTGAAGGCCGGCGACCTGGCGCTGGCGCGCGAGCGCTTCAGCAGCGTGGCCCGCGCCGTGGCCCGCCGCCATCCCGGCAGCGCCATCATCATGGGGTGCACCGAGATCCCGCTGGCGCTGCCGGGCCGCGCCGCGGAGGCCGAGGGGCTGGTGCTGGTCGACCCGGCCGAGGTGCTGGCCATCGCCCTGGCCGGCAAGGCCTACGCCACCTGCGCCGTACGGGCCTGACACCGCCCCGGCAGTGGCTGCGCCAGCAGGGGGCGGTCCGTTTTTCCTAGAATGGGCGGCTATGGCTGTTCCTGGCGCACTTTTTCACCCGGCCGACCTGGCCCTTCCCGACAGCGCCGAGAGCATCGCCCTGGATATCGCCAGCATCGCACGCATCAGCGCCGTGCCCTCGCTGCTGCGGGTGATCTGCCAGCACACCGGCATGGGCTTCGCGGCCGTGGCCCGCGTGACCGACGGCACCTGGACTGCCTGCGCGGTCGAGGACCGCATCGGTTTCGGCCTGCTGCCGGGCGGGCAGCTCGACCTCCACTCCACGCTGTGCAAGGAGTCGCGCGCCGTCCGCCAGCCCATCCTCATCGACCAGGCCAGCCGCCACCCCATCTACCGCGACCACCATACGCCCCGTATCTACAGCATCGAGAGCTATGTCTCGGTACCGATCGTGATGCAGGACGGTGCCTATTTCGGCAACCTGTGCGCCATCGATCCGCGGCCCGCCCTGGTGTCGGACAACGGCACCCTGGCCATGTTCACCGCCTTTGCCGAACTGATCGCGCTGCAGCTGCAGCAGGTGCGGCTGCAGCAGGCCACCGAGGCGCAGCTGCTCGATGCACGTGCGGCTGCCGACCTGCGCGAGCAGTTCGTTGCCGTGCTCGGGCACGATCTGCGCAACCCGCTGAATTCGGTCGGCGTCACGGCCGAGCTGCTGGTCCGGCGCGCCGAGCCCGAGCTGGCCGCCATGGGCAGGCGCCTGCGTGCCACGGTGCGGCGCATGGCCGGGCTGATCGACGATGTGATGGACTTCACCCGCAGCCGGCTGGGCTCGGGCATCGGCATCGTGCCGGCCGCGACCGAGGACCTGGCCGAAGCCCTGCACAGCGTGGTGGCGGAGCTGCGCGACAGCCATCCGCAGCGGCAGCTGGAGGTCCGGCTGGCGCTGGCGGGCCGCGTCGTCTGCGACCGTGGCCGCCTGCAGCAGCTGTTGTCCAACCTGCTGGGCAATGCGCTGATGCATGGCGCGGCCGACCAGCCGGTGCTGGTCGAGGGCTGGACCGAGCCGGGGCTGCTCGTGCTGGCGGTCACCAACGGCGGCGAGCCGATCCCGCCGGAGCATGCACAGAAGATCTTCGAACCCTACTGGCGCCCGGTGCACAGCACGCCCGGCGGCGGCCTGGGGCTGGGGCTGCACATCTGCGCGCAGATCGTGAAGGCGCATGGCGGCACGCTCACCGTGCAGTCCTCGCGCGCGCAGGGCACCCGCTTCGAGGCGCGGCTGCCTTCGGGAGGGTGACAGGGCCGGCGCCCTCGGGCTGCGCGGCAGCCTTCAGATGTCGTACTGCGCGCCGGGGGCATCGTCCTGCAGTGCGCGCTCGACCACGCTGCGCGCCAGCGTCGGTGCGAAGGATTCGATGAAGGCATAGACGTAGCCGCGCAGGTAGGCGCCGCGCCGTACCGCGAGCTTGGTCAGGTTGATGCCGAACAGGCGGCCTGCGTCCAGCGCCGTGAGCGAGGTGTCGCGCTCTTCCTCGAACGCGATGGAGGCGATGATGCCCACGCCCAGTCCCAGCGCGACGTAGGTCTTGATGACGTCCGCATCCATGGCCGACAGCACGATCTCCGGCGCCAGGCCCTGGTGCGCGAAAGCATCGTCGATGCGCGTGCGGCCGGTGAAGCCGGCGTCGTAGGTGATCAGCGGGAACTGCGCCAGCCGCTCCAGCGTGAGCGGGCCCTGTTCCAGCGCATGGCCGCGCGGCACCACCACGGAGTGGGTCCAGCGGTAGCAGGGCAGCGCCAGCAGCATGTCGTAGCCGTCCAGCGCCTCGGTGGCGATGCCCACGTCGGCATCGCCGGCCAGCAGCATCTCGGCCACCTGGCGCGGCGAGCCCTGGTGCAGGTTCAGCCGCACCTCGGGGAAGCGGGTGCGGAACTCCTGCACCGCCGCGGGCAACGCGTAGCGCGCCTGCGAGTGGGTGGCCGCGATGGCCAGCTGGCCGCGCTGCTGCGCCACGAACTCCTGGCTCGCGGTGCGCAGGTTGCGGCTGTCCTGCAGGATGCGCTCGACGATGGGCAGCACGTGCGCGCCCGGCTCGGTCAGGCCGGTGAGGCGCTTGCCCGCCCGCACGAACAGGGTGATGCCCAGCTCTTCCTCCAGCTCGCGGATCTGGCGGCTGACGCCGGGCTGCGAGGTGTGCAGCGCCTGTGCCACTTCGGTCAGGTTGAAGCCGCAGCGCACGGTTTCGCGCACGGAGCGCAGTTGCTGGAAGTTCATGGAGAAGAGGGATCGTCGTCCGGTGCGGCTATTCGGAAAACGATTATTCGGTGGTCGTCTTATTCCTCCAACAAATAAATTGTTGTTTCCTTATGCGGTAAACGTTGTTTGATGCTTGAGCCGCGTATGACGCGAAAGGGGGCTGTCAACCCAGGCACACCGTGGAACCGGCCTCGCCGGGCCACGGGGGTCATTTCAAGGATATTCCGGCAGTGAGGATGGCCTGGCTGTAGCGCGGTCGCTCGGTGCGCAGGCTGGCGGCCAGGTCTGCAGGGCTGCCGCCGGCCACCTTGAAGCCCATGTCCTCGAGCCGGGCGCGCACCTCGGGCTGCTGCAGCACGGCCTGGATGCTGCGGTTGATCTTGGCCACCACGGCCGGCGGCGTGCCGGCCGGCGCGAAGAAGCCCTGCCAGCTCTCGACCGAGAAGCCGGGCAGCCCGGCCTCGGCCATGGTCGGCACGTCGGGCAGCGCCGGGGAGCGGTAGGGCGTGGTCACCGCCAGCGCGCGCAGCTTGCCGGCGCGCACGTACTCGGTCACGGCCGCCAGGGTGATCAGCGTGGCATTGGTGTGGCCGGCCAGCACGTCGATGGTGGCCGGCCCGCCGCCGGGGTAGGGGATGTAGTTGACCTTGGCGCCGGTCTGCTGCGTGATCAGCTCGTGAGCCACGTGAGCGATGCCGCCGTTGCCCGGCAGGCCCAGGCTGATGCTCTCCGGCTGCGCCTTGGCGCGCGCCAGGTAGTCGGCGAAGCTGCGCAGGTCGGTCTGCGGATTCACCACCAGGATCTGTGGATTGACCACGGCCTTGATCACCGGCACGAAGGCGCTGTCGGTGTCGAAGGGCAGGTTGCGGTAGAGGATGGCATTGAGCGTCAGGCCCTCGCCCTGCTCCATCAGCGTGTGGCCATCGGCCGGTGCCTTGGCCACGCGCGCCGCACCGATGGTGCCGCTGGCGCCGGCCACATTCTCGACCACCACGGGCTGCTTCCAGATCAGCGCGAGCTGGTCGGCCACGAGTCGGGTGAGCTTGTCGGCGCTGCCGCCGGCCGCCACCGGCACCACGATGCGTACGGGCTTGGAGGGGAAGGCCGCGGCCGCGTCGTCGGCGGGGGAGGCTGCGGCCTGCAGTGCGCTGGCTGCCAGCAGGGCGGCGAGAGGGCGTAGCAGGGGAGAAAGGGCAAGGCGCATGAACGGGCAATCCTGGAAGCTGCGAAGGCAATCGAATGCCGCGCATGCTGCTGCCGCCCCCTGCGGCGGACAAGGAATCGCTTCGGATATGCATAGCAGGAAAGCTTCCTTGCCGCGCGCCCCGGCGCGGCCTAGGCTGCAGGCCTGCCCCGCCACTCACCGATCCGTGCCATGAGCCACACCGACCTTTCCCCCGACACCACCGGCAACGACATTGCCAGCCGCCGCCATCACGCCGTGGAGGCATTCCTGGCCGAGGCGCGCGGGCTGCTGGCCTCGCGCGCGGCCGACGGCCTGCAGAAGGTGTCGCAGGCGCTGGTGCGCCTGGGCCTGCGCAGCGAACTGTTCCCTTCGGCGCATTTTCCGGTGTCGGCGGACCGCCCCGCCCAGGTCTACCGCCTGGCCGAAGAGCGCGATGGCCACTTCGCGCTCTACGTGTCCGCCGGCCTGCCGGGCAAGGCCCAGCCGCCGCATGACCACACCACCTGGGCCATCATCGCGGGCATCGCCGGCAACGAGCGCAACGTGGTCTACCAGCGCGAGGCCACGGCCGACCCGCTGCGCGACCGCCTGGTGGAGCAGCGCACGGTGGACGTCGCGCCCGGCAGCGCCATCGTGCTGTCGCCCACCGACGTGCACACCATCGAGCTGGTCGGCGACCAGCCCGGGCTGCACCTGCATTTCTACGGCCTGGCGCTGGAGCGCCTCACGCAGCGCGTAGTGTTCGAGGGGCGCGAGGGCGGCAGCTACCGGCACTTCGCGCCGCCGGCCCATATCCGCCATGCCGCGCTCACGCCGCAGGCCCTGAAAACCGCGCTGGCCGATGGCGAGGAAATCGCCGTGCTCGACGTGCGCGAAACCGGCGTCTTCGTGCACCGCCACATCCTGTTCGCGGCCTCGGCGCCGCTGTGGCGCCTGGAACTGCTGATCGACCGCCTGGTGCCGCGCCGCGGCACGCGCATCGTGCTGGTCGACCATGACGAGTCGCTGGCGCACCAGGCCGCGGCCAAGCTGGTGCGGCTGGGCTGGCGCAACGTGTCGGTGCTGGCCGGCGGCACCGACGGCTGGGAGGCCGCGGGCTTCGAGATCTTCAGCGGCAGCAACGTGCCGAGCAAGGCCTTTGGCGAGGTGATCGAAGTCGAGAAGCACACGCCCTGGATCGACACCGAAGAGCTGCAGCAGCGCGTGGAGCGCGGCGACAACATCGTCGTGGTCGACAGCCGCACGCCCGAAGAGTTTGCCGACTTCAGCCTGCCTTTTGCGCACAGCCTGCCGGGCGCAGAGCTGGTCTACCGCATCGGCGAGATCGCGCCCGATCCCGAGACCTTCGTGGTCGTCAACTGCGCCGGCCGTACCCGCAGCATCGTCGGCGCGCAGACGCTGATCGACGCCGGCATTCCCAACCGCGTGGCCTCGCTCAAGGACGGCACCATGGCCTGGCTGCTGGCCGGCCGCACGCTGGCGCACGGCCGCGTCGTGCCGCCGCCCGAGCCCGGCGCGCAGGCCCTGGCCAGCGCACGCGCGCGCGCCGAGGCCGTGGCCGCGCGCGCCGGCGTGCGCCGCATCGACGCGGTGGAACTGGCCTTGTACGAGGAAGCCAGCAGCGGCGAGCGCACGCTCTACAAGTTCGACGTGCGCACCCGCGCCGAATACGAAGGCGGCCACCTCGAAGGCTGGCGCTGGGCACCCGGCGGCCAGCTGGTGCAGGCCACCGACGAATATGCCGCCACGCGGCGCGCCCGCATCGTGCTGGCCGACTGGGACGGCGTGCGCGCGCTCACCACCGGCGCCTGGCTGGCGCAGCTGGGCGGGCACGAGGTCTTTGTCTACGCGCCGCCCGCGCTGCACGTGCTGGCCACCGGCCCAGAGCCGGTGCGTGTGCTGCAGTCGCATGCGCCGGCAGCGGTCGTTTCGCCGCAGCAGGCCGCCGCGCTGCTGCAGGCCGGCAGCGCCGTCGCCTTTGACGTGGATCGCCGCGCCGCCTACGAGCGCCGCCACGTGGCTGGCGCGCGCTTTGCCGTGCCGGATCGCCTGCAGGCCTTCACCGCCGACTTGCCCGCCGCGCAGACCGTGCTGCTGACCTCGCCCGACGGCGTGCTGGCACGCAGCGTGGCGGCCGAGCTGGCCGCCCGCACTGGCCGCGACGTGCGCGCCATTGCTGGCGGCACGCAAGCCTGGGTGGCCGCAGGCCTGGCCACCGGCAGCGGCGCCGAAGGCGTGCTGACCGGCGACGACGACTACTGGTTCAGCCCCTACCACCACGCCGACCTGGCCGCGCGCGATGCGGGCTTCAAGACCTATCTGGACTGGGAGCTGGGGCTGGTGGAGCAACTGCAGCGCGAAGGCGATGTGGGCATCCGCCTGGTGGCAGCGGCGTAATGCCTGTGTTGCCTGAATCGGATCTCTCCAGCTTCACCACCTCGCCGCAAGACGCGGTAGCGCTGCATCTGCTCGGCCCGGCCGATCTGGATCGCTGGCTGGCGCAATTGCCCCCGGCGCAGGCGCGCTGGGCGCGGGCCAGTGGCTTCGACGCCCAGGCCGGCAGCCACACGCTGCTGCCGGATGCAGGGGGCGCGCTGGCGGGCGTGCTGGTGGGCTCGGACCCGGAGCAGCCGCTGTGGCAGCTTGCCGGCCTGCCCGCCGTGCTGCCGCCCGGCCGCTACGCCTGGCCCGAGCTTGCCGATGCCGGCACGCAGGCGTTGCTGTCGGCGCTTGGCTGGGCGCTGGGGTCACCCGCGGCGGCTACCGCCCAGTTGGTACTGCCGCAGCCCGTGCTGGACCAGGTGCAGCCGCTGGTGGCGGCGGTAGGGCTGGTGCGCCGGCTGGTCGATGCACCGGCCAACGTGCTGGGCCCGGCCCAGCTGGCGGCCGAGGTGCAGGCCCTGGCGCAGCGCCACGGCGCGCGCTTTCGTGAATGGGTGGGCGATGCACTGCCGGATGCCGGCTTCCCGCTGGTGCATGCCGTAGGGCGCGCCGCCGCCGAGGCACCGCGCGTGGCCGAGCTGCAGTGGGGTGATCCGGACGCGCCGCGTGTGGTGCTGGTCGGCAAGGGTGTGTGCTTTGACTCGGGCGGGCTGGATTTGAAGCCGCCGGCCGGCATGCGCTGGATGAAGAAAGACATGGGCGGCGCGGCGCATGCCATCGCGCTGGCCGGCCTGGTCATGCAGGCGGGCCTGCCGCTGCACCTGACGCTGGTGGTGCCGGCGGTGGAGAACGCCGTGGGCGCCGGTGCGCTGCGCCCGGGCGATGTGCTGCGCGCCGGCAACGGCAGCACGGTGGAGATCGAGAACACCGATGCCGAAGGGCGGCTGGTGCTGGCCGACGCGCTGCACCATGCGCTGACGGCGGTGAGCGGCCCGGCCGCAATCGCCATCGACCTGGCAACGCTCACCGGCGCGGCCCGCGTGGCGCTGGGGCCGGACCTGCCAGCCTTCTTCAGCAACGACGAGGCGCTGGCCGCCGAGCTGGCCGGCCATGCGCAGCAGGTGGCCGACCCGCTCTGGCGCCTGCCTTTGTGGCAGCCCTATCGCAGCATGCTGAAGTCCTCCAGCGCCGACACACTCAACGCGGCCACCGCGCCGCTGGCGGGCGCCATCACGGCCGCGCTGTTCCTGGAGCGCTTCGTACCCACCGGCACGTCCTGGCTGCACCTGGACCTGTACGCCTGGAACCAGGAGGCGCGCCCGGGCCGGCCCAAGGGCGGCGAAGCGCAATCCTTGCGAGCCTTGTTCGCCCTGTTGTCGAGCCGTTTCGCGCCGGGCCCGGCAAGCGCGCAAACCGCGATTGCTTAGACGCTTTTCTGCGTTGCTGCGGCGCAGGCCGCTCTCAATAATGGGCTGCATCGCAGCGATGCGGCGCTCTCCTGCGGTCCTGTCCTTCTTGCACTCCCCGTGCTGGCAGCTGTCATGCGGGGCGTCGCGTGGCCCCACCGGCACGACGAACAGAAGGACCCGATGATTCGACAATTGGTACTGGCCGCCGCCCTGGCTACCGCAGCCCTGGCCGCCCCCGGCCTGCAGGCCGAAACCCTGCGCTGGGCCCGCTCCGCGGATGCGTCCACGCTGGACCCGCATGCCCTCAACAACGGCCCCAACCACAACCTGCTGCACCAGGTCTATGAGCCGCTGATCATCCGCACCGCCGATGGCCGGCTGCTGCCCACGCTGGCCACCTCCTGGAAGATCACGGCAGACCCGACCGTCTGGGAGTTCCAGCTGCGCAAGGGCGTGAAGTTCCATGATGGCAGCGTGTTCACCGCCGACGACGTGCTGTTCTCGTTGCAGCGCGCCAAGTCGCCCAACTCGGACATGAAGGCGCTGCTGGTCTCGATCGCCGAGGTGACGAAGGTCGATCCGTTCACGGTCCGCATCCGCACCACCGGGCCCAATCCCTTGTTGCCCGACAGCCTGACCAACATCCAGATCCTGAGCGCCGCCTGGGCCAGGGCCCATGGCGTGGAGCAGCCGCAGAACGCCTCGGCCAAGGAAGAGACCTACGCCACGCGCAACGTCAATGGCACCGGCCCGTACACGCTGGTGTCGCGCGAGCAGGACACGCGCACCGTGCTCAGGCTGTTCCCGGGCTACTGGGGCCGGGGCGAATTCCCGCTGCCGATCGACGAACTGGTCTACCTGCCGATCAAGTCGCCCGCCACGCGCGTGGCCGCGCTGCTATCGGGCGAAGTGGACTTCGTGCAGGACCTGCCGATCCAGGACATCGCCCGCCTGCGCGAAGACCCCCGGCTGCGCGTCAACCAGGCGGCCGAGAACCGCGTGATCTTCCTGGGCCTGAACGTGGGGCCGGAGCCGCTCAAGTACTCCGACGTGAAGGACAGGAACCCGCTGGCCGACCCGCGCGTGCGCCAGGCTTTCCAGCTGGCCATTGACCGCACGACGATCCAGTCGGCGGTGATGCGCGGCCTGTCGGTGCCGACCAACATCATTTCCCCGCCCTTCGTGCACGGCTACGACAAGGCCTTCGACGTGGTCGGCAAGGCCGATGCCGCGCAGGCCAGGAAGCTGCTGGCAGAGGCCGGCTACCCGAACGGCTTTGGCATCACCCTGCATTGCACCAACGACCGCTACCTGAACGACGAGGCGATCTGCCAGGCGGTGGCCGGCTTCCTGGGCCGCATCGGCGTGAAGACGGCGGTGGCCGCGCGCCCGCTGGCCATCCAGACGGCGGCCATCAACAACCAGGACACCGACTTCTACCTCTACGGCTGGGGCGTGCCGACCTACGACTCGGCCTACATCTTCGACTACCTGGTGCACACCCGCGGCAAGAATGCACGCGGCGCCACCAATGCCACGCGCTACAGCAACCCCGAGCTCGACGCCAAGATCGTCTCGCTCGCAAGCGAGGGCGATGCGAAGAAGCGCGACGCCACCATCCAGGACATCTGGACCACGGTGCAGAAAGAGCGCATCTACCTGCCGCTGCACGACCAGATCCAGACCTATGCCATGGTGCGCAAGTTCGACATTCCGGTGAACCCGTCGAACACGCCGTACTTCAAGCTGTTCAAGCTCGCGAAGTGACCGCCATGCCGATCCGAAAGCTCCTGGCGGCCGGCGTGCTGGCGTGGGCCCTGTTGCCGCTGTCTGCGCTGCAGGCCGAGACCGTGCGCTGGGCGCGCTCCTCCGACCCGGCCACGCTGGACCCGCATGCGGTCAACCTCAACACCAATGTCACGCTGCTGCACCAGGTCTATGAGCCGCTGGTGCTGCGCAGCGCCGACGGCAAGCTGCAGCCGGCGCTGGCCACCGCATGGAAGATCACCGCTGACCCGAGCGTGTGGGAGTTCACGCTGCGGCCCGGGGTGAAGTTCCATGACGGCGCGCCGCTGACCGCCGATGACGTGGTGTTCTCGATCCAGCGCGCCAAGGCGCCGACCTCCGCCTGGAAGACGCTGCTGGCGCCGGTGGTCGAGGTGCGTGCGCGCGGCCCGCTGACGGTGCAGATCAGGACCGCAGGCCCCAACCTGGTGCTGCCGCAGACGCTGACCAACCTGTTCATCGTCAACGCGGCCTGGTCGCGCGCCAACCAGTCCGAGCAGCCGCAGGACGTGTCGGGCAGGGAAGAGAACTTCGCCACCCGCCACGAGAACGGCACCGGCCCCTACCAGCTGGTGTCGCGCGAGCAGGACACGCGCACCGTCTTCAGGCAGTTCGCCGGCTACTGGGGCCGGGGCCAGTTCCCGCTGCAGGTGGATGAGATCGTCTTCTTGCCGATCAAGTCGGCCGCCACGCGCGTGGCCGCGCTGCTGTCGGGCGAGGTCGACTTTGTGCAGGACGTGCCGGCGCAAGACGTGGCACGCCTCAAGACCGAGCCCAGGCTGCGCGTCACCGAGGGCCTGGAGAACCGCACCCTCTACCTGGGCCTGAACGTGGGCGCCAAGGAGCTGAAGTACTCCGACGTGAAGGGCAAGAACCCGCTGGCTGATGCACGCGTGCGCGAGGCCTTCCACCTGGCCATCGACCGCGAGGCCCTCAAGACGGCGGTGATGCGCGGGCTGTCGGTGCCGGCCGGCATCATCACGCCGCACTTCGTGCACGGCTACGAGAAAGGCTTTGATACCTGGCCCAAGCCCGACACCGCGCGCGCCAAGCAATTGCTGGCCGATGCCGGCTACCCCAACGGCTTTGGCATCACGCTGCACTGCCCCAACAACCGTTACGTGAACGACGAAGCCATCTGCACTGCCACGGCGGGCTTCCTGGCGCGCATAGGCGTGAAGGTGTCGGTGGTGGCGCGGCCGATTGCGCTGCACGCCACGGCCATCAACCAGGCCGACACCGACTTCTACCTGTACGGCTGGGCCGCACCGACCTTTGATTCGGCCTACATCTTTGATTACCTGGTGCACACCCGTGGCACGGACGGGCGCGGCTCGGCCAATGCCATCGGCTACAGCAACCCGGAGATCGACAGGAAGATCGTCGGGCTGGCGTCCGAGGGCGACGCCCGCAGACGTGACGCCGCCATCCACGACATCTGGCAGGCGGTGCAGCAGCAGGGCTTCTACATCGCGCTGCACCACCAGGTGCTGGACTACGCGATGCAGCGCCGCCTGGATATTCCGGTGAACCCGGAGGACGCCATCCTCTTCAAGTACGTGAGAATAGGCGCAGCCCCGGCAGCGCACTGATACCTACTCCAACACGCACAACCGTACGGCACCCGCCGCGGCACGCACCGGTCGGCCTGCATCTTGCAGGCCGATTGCTTTCCCCGTGCAGACGGACCTGCACGACCCCGATCAAGGAACTGGACATGATGCGAAAACTACTGGTGACTTCCCTGCTGGCCGCCGGCCTGCTGCAAGGCGCTGCCCTTCAGGCCGAGACCGTGCGCTGGTCGCGCTCCAGCGACGCCGCCACGCTGGATCCGCACTCCGTCAACACGGGTACCAACATCAACATCTCGCACCAGCTGTACGAGCCGCTGGTGCTGCGCGACATCGCCGGCAAGCTGATCCCGGCGCTGGCCACCTCCTGGGCCTTGACCCCGGACCCGACGGTATGGGAATTCAAGCTGCGCCGCGGAGTGAAGTTCCATGACGGCTCGCTGCTGACCGCCGACGACGTGGTGTTCTCGCTGGACCGCGCCCGTGCGCCGTCCTCGGGCATGAAGGCCCTGCTGGCCTCGGTGGCGGAGGTGCGCAAGGTCGACCCGTTCACCGTGCAGGTCAAGACCAAGGGCCCGAACCTGATCTTCCCGGACAACCTGGTCAACATCTTCGTCGTCAATGCCGCCTGGGCCAAGGCCAACAAGTCCGAAGCGCCGCAGGACGAGAAGGGCAAGGAAGAAAACCACTTCACCCGCAACGAGAACGGCACCGGGCCCTTCCAGCTGGTGTCGCGCGAGCAGGACAGCCGCACCGTCTTCAAGCAGTTCCCGGGTTACTGGGGCCGCGGCCAGTTCCCGCTGCAGGTGACCGAGCTGGTGTTCGTTCCGATCAAGTCGCCCGCCACGCGCGTGGCCGCGCTGCTGTCGGGCGAGGTCGATTTCCTGCAGGACGTGCCGGTGCCCGACATCGCCCGCCTGAAGGAGGACAAGAAGCTGCGCGTCAACCAGGGCCCCGAGAACCGCACCATCTTCCTGGGCCTGAACGTGGGCCCCGACCCGCTCAAGTACTCCGACGTGCAGGGCAAGAACCCGCTGGCCGATCCCAAGGTGCGCGAGGCCTTCAACCTGGCGATCGACCGCGACGCGATCCAGAAGGCGGTCATGCGCGGCCTGTCGGCTCCCACGGGCATCATCGCGCCGCCCTTCGTGCACGGCTACGAGAAGGCCTTCGACACCTATCCCAAGGCCAATGCGGCGCAGGCCAAGAAGCTGCTGGCCGAGGCCGGCTACCCGAACGGCTTTGGCATCACCCTGCATTGCCCGAACGACCGCTACGTGAACGACGAGGCGATCTGCACCGCGCTCTCCAGCTTCCTCGGCCGCATCGGCGTGAAGGCGACGGTGGCGGCACGCCCGATCGCGCTGCACAGCGCGGCGATCAACGCGGCCGATACCGACTTCTACCTGTTCGGCTGGGGCGTGCCCACGTTTGACTCGGCCTACGTCTTCGACTACCTGGTGCACACCCGTGGCAAGGACGGCCGCGGCCCGACCAATGCCACGCGCTACAGCAACCCGGCGCTGGACGCGCAGATCGCCGGGCTGTCCTCGGAGAGCGACAAGGCCAAGCGCGACAAGGCCATCCACGACATCTGGAGCACGGTGCAGAAGGAACGTATCTACCTTGCGCTGCACAACCAGGTGCTGGACTACGCCATGGTGCGCAAGCTCGACATACCGGTGGACCCGATGAACTACACCTTCTTCAAGAACGCCACGGTCGGCAACAAGTAAGGCGGGGGCTCGGTTCGCATGTTTGCCCATCTCCTGCGCCGCCTGGGCCAGTCCGTGCTGGTGCTGCTGGCGGTGTCGCTGGTGTCCTTCATGGTGTTCCGCCACATCGGCGACCCGACCATCAGCCTGCTGGGCGAGGACGCCTCGCTGGAAGACCGGCAGGCCCTGGTGTCCCGGCTCGGCTTCGACCAGCCGGTGCCGGTGCAGTACCTGCACTACGTGGGCAACGTGCTGCAAGGGGAGTTCGGCATCTCCTACCGCCTCAAGCGGCCGGTGACCGAAGTCCTGGCCGAGCGCCTGCCCGCCACGCTGGAGCTGGCGCTGGTGGCCTCCCTGGTGGCGGTACTGGGCGGCGTGGCGCTGGGTGTGTACACCGCGATCCGGCGCGAGGGCTGGTTCAGCCGCGCGCTGATGACGGTGTCGCTCATCGGCGTCTCGCTGCCCACCTTTCTGATCGGCATCGGCCTGATCTACCTGTTCGCGGTGGAGCTGCGCTGGCTGCCGTCCTTCGGCCGCGGCGAAACCGTGAAGATCGGCGGCTGGACCACCGGCCTGCTCACCGCATCGGGCTGGGCCTCGCTGGTGCTGCCGGTGTGCACGCTGGCGCTGTTCAAGCTCACGCTGATCATGCGGCTGGTGCGCGCCGAGATGCTGGAGGCGCTGCGCACCGACTACGTGCGCTTCGCCCGTGCGCGCGGCCTGCCCGAGCGGCGCATCCACTACGGCCACGCGCTGCGCAACACGCTGATCCCGGTGGTCACCATCGCCGGCCTGCAGATCGGCTCGCTGATCGCCTTTGCCATCGTCACCGAGACGGTGTTCCAGTGGCCCGGCGTGGGGCTGCTGTTCATCTCGTCGATCCAGTCGGTGGACGTGCCCGTCATTGCCGCCTACCTGCTGCTGATCGCGGTGCTCTACGTGTGCATCAACTTCGTCGTCGATCTGGTCTACCTGCTGGTCGATCCACGGCTGCGCCGCGCCTGAATACGGTTTATGCATAGAAAGTGGCTCTAGCCCTTTGTGTGCCTGGACTACCAGCTATTGTTTAAGTAGCAAAAACTTTTTGCCTCGCCCATGACCCCACCTACCTCTGTAGCGCCGCGCCCCGTGCGGCGGCGCTGGCGCGAATCCGATTCGCCGCTGCTGCGCTCCTTCGCCCGCTCGCGCACGGTGCAGGGCGCCGTCCTGGTCCTGGCCCTGCTGGTGCTGGCGGCACTGCTGGCGCCATGGCTGGCGCGCCAGAACCCGTTCGACCCGGCGGCGCTCGACCTGCTCGATGCCTTCACCCGTCCGGGGCAGGAGGGCGCCTCCGGCACGGCCTACCCGCTGGGCAGCGACGACCAGGGCCGCGACGTGTTCTCGGCCATCCTCTACGGGCTGCGCATGTCGCTGCTGGTGGGCGTGTCGGCGGTGGCGCTGTCGCTGGCCATCGGCGTGCCGCTGGGGCTGGTGGCCGGCTATGCCGGCGGCTGGTTCGACACGCTGGTGATGCGCATAGCCGACATCCAGCTCACCTTCCCGGTGCTGCTGGTGGCGCTGCTGGTGTTTGGCATTGCGCGCGGCATCCTGCCCGACGGCTACCGCGACGACATGGCGCTGTACGTGATCGTGCTGGCCATCGGCCTGTCCGAGTGGGTGCAGTACGCGCGCACCGTGCGCGGCGCGGTCATGGTCGAGAAGCACAAGGACTACGTGCTCGCGGCCCAGGTCATCGGCCGCTCGCGCACCGGCATCCTGGTGCGCCACATCCTGCCCAACCTGCTGGCGCCCGTGCTGGTGATTGCCACCATCAGCTTTGCGCTGGCCATCGTGGCCGAATCCACGCTGTCCTACCTGGGCGTGGGCCTGCCGCCCACCGAGCCCTCGCTGGGCACGCTGATCCGCATCGGCCAGGGCTTCTTGTTCTCGGGCGAGTGGTGGATCCTGCTGTTCCCCGCGCTGGTGCTGCTGGCGCTGGCGCTGTCGGTGAACCTTGTCGGCGACTGGCTGCGCGACGCACTCAACCCGAGGTTGCAATGAGCACGGCACACGACATCCCCACCCTGCGCGTGCGCGACCTGGGCGTGGCCTTCGACACCTACCGGGGCACGGTGCAGGTGCTGGACGGCGTCTCCTTCGACATCGCCCCGGGCGAGATCCTGGGCGTGGTCGGTGAGTCCGGCGCGGGCAAGTCCATGACCGGCAATGCCGTGATCGGCCTGATCGATCCGCCCGGGCGCCTCAGCGCCGGCTCGGTGGAGCTGCGCGGCGAGCGCATCGACACCTTGCGCGGCGAAGACCTGCGCCGCATCCGCGGCAAGCACATCGGCATGGTGTTCCAGGATCCGCTGACCAGCCTGAACCCGGTGCTCACCATCGGCCGGCACCTGGTCGAGACCATTCGCCTGCACCTGCCGCTGTCCCCGGCGCAGGCGCGCGAGCGTGCGCTGGCGCTGCTGGCCGAGGTCGAAATCCCCGACCCCGCCACCCGCATCGACCAGTACCCGCACCAGTTCTCTGGCGGCATGCGCCAGCGCGTGGCGATTGCGCTGGCCCTGTGCGCCGAGCCCGAGCTGCTGATCGCCGACGAGCCCACCACCGCGCTCGACGTGTCGGTGCAGGCGCAGGTGATCCGCGTGCTGCGCCGCGTCTGCCGCGAGCGCGGCACCGCTGCCATGCTCATCACCCACGACATGGGCGTGATCGCCGAGGCCGCCGACCGCGTCATGGTCATGTACCGCGGCCGCGTGCTGGAGACCGGCCCGGTGCGCGCCGTGCTCGACCACCCGCAGCAGCCCTACACCCGCGCGCTGATGGCTGCCATCCCCTCGGTGCAGCAGCGCCTGCACCGGCTGCCCGTGCCCGAGGTGGGCGCCGACATTGCTGCGCCCGTGCCACTGCCGCCTGTGCAGATCGAGGCGGCGCAACTGTCCGATGCCGCGCCGCTGCTGCAGGTGCAGGGTCTGTCGCGCGACTTCGATCTGTCGGCCGGATGGTGGGTGCGCACCCTCACGCGCCAGCCCAGGAAGGTGTTGCACGCGGTGCAGGACGTGAGCTTCGAGATCCCGCGCGGCGCCACCTTCGGGCTGGTCGGCGAATCGGGCTCGGGCAAGTCCACCGTGGCGCGCATGATCGCCGGGCTCACGCCGCCCACGGCCGGGCGCATCCTCATCGACGGCATAGACCGCTGGGCCGACCCGCAAGGGGCGGTGGCGCTGCGCCGGCGCTTCCAGATGATCTTCCAGGACCCGTACGCCAGCCTGAACCCGCGCTGGCGGGTGGACCGCCTGATCGCCGAGCCGCTCGAAGTGCTGAGCCTCACCGGCAGTCGCGCCGAGACCGAAGAGCGCGTGGCCGACGCACTGCGCCGCGTGCGCATGTCGCCCGACGACGGCCGGCGCTACCCGCACCAGTTCTCGGGCGGCCAGCGCCAGCGCATTGCCATTGCGCGCGCCCTGGCCAGCCGGCCCGAGTTCATCGTCTGCGACGAGCCCACGTCCTCGCTCGACGTCTCGGTGCAGGCGCAGGTGCTCAACCTGATGCGCGACCTGCAGGACGAGTTCGGCCTGACCTACCTGCTCATCAGCCACAACCTGGCCGTGATCCACCACATGTGCGACCAGGTCGGCGTGATGCGGCGCGGCCAGCTCGTCGAACTGGGTTCTGCCGAAGCGGTGTTCGCCGCGCCGCAGCACGCCTATACGCGCGAGCTGATGGCGGCGGTGCCGGACGTGCGGAGCCCGCGCGTGGTGCCGGCCTTGTCAAGCGCGCAGTTTGCATAGCCATATCGGAAAATCTTCGTTCCCTGCATGCAGGGGGCTTCCTAGCATCGGTTCTTTGGCAGAGAGCCCTTGCAATGGATTTGAAGAACCCCGCGCGCCGCCAGGCGCTCTACCGTGCTGCAGCCCTGGCGGCCGCACCCTGGATGGCCGGCGCGGCGCGCGCGTCATCGCTTGGCACGCGCCCGGTGCGCCTGGTGCTGCCGCTGGCCCCCGGCGGCGCGATGGACGTGCTGGGCCGCGGCCTGGCGCAGCAACTGGGCGCACGCCTGGGCAGCTCGGTCATCGTCGAGAACCGTGCCGGTGCCGGCGGCAACATCGCGACCGAGCTGGTCGCCGGTGAAAAGCCCGACGGCCACACCCTGCTGCTGACCAGCAATGCGCTGGTGGCCAACGTCACGCTCTATGCCGGGCGGGTGCACTACGACCCCCTGCGCAGCTTCGCACCCGTCAGCATCGTGGCCACCACGCCGGCGGTCATCGTGGTGCGCAGCGACGCCACCGCCGCCGACCTGGCCGCGCTGCTGCGCCAGGCCAAGGGCCGCGGCCTCAACATCGGAACGCCCGGCTATGGCAACGGCAACCACCTGGCGCTGGTGAAGCTGCAGGGCGTGGTCGAGGGCGAGCTGCGCCACATCCCCTACAAGGGCGCGGGCCCGGCCGTCGTCGCCCTGCTGGGCGGCGAGACCGATGCCGCCATCGTCGCGCTGCCGGCCGCGGCCGCGCAGATCGAGGCCGGCAAGCTGCGGGCGCTGGCCGTGCTGCAGGAGCGGCGCAGCAGCATCGCGCCGCAGGTCCCCACGCTGGCCGAGGCCGGCGTGCGCATCCCGCTGGACGACGGCTGGTTCGGCCTGCTGGCGCCGGCCGGCACCGCGCCCGCCACGGTGGCGCAGCTCCAGAAAGCCGTGGCCGACGCGCTGGCCGACACGTCGTTCCGGCGGCTGCTTGCGCAGCAGGGCTTCGAGCCCGTAGGCAGCAGCACCCAGGCCTTTGCCACGCAACTGCAGACCGACGTCGAGCGCTTTCCATCGCTGCTCAAAGGCATCGGCGCAAGTCTCGACTGAGCTCCCTCTTCTTTTTCTTCTGATCGAGAGCACCCCATGCCCATCGCCTCCCTGCCGCAAGCCGACATCCACTACGAGGTCTACGGGCCAGCCGACGGCGTGCCGCTGCTGCTGCTCGCCCCCGGCGGCCTGCGCTCGCACGTGGGCTTGTGGCGCCATACGCACGAGGGCCTGCCGCGCCCCTGGCCGGACCCGACCGTGGAGTTCGCGCGCGACTACCGCGTGATCGCCGTGGACCAGCGCAACGCCGGCCGCTCGCGCGCCGTGGTCGGCCCGGACGATGGCTGGCACAGCTATGCCGCCGACCACCTGGGGGTGCTCGACCACCTGGGCGTGGAGCGCTTCCATGTGATCGGCGCGTGCATCGGCACCTCGTTCGCGCTCAAGCTGGCCGAGCAGGCCCCCGGGCGCGTGCTGTCGGCCGTGCTGCAGGCCCCCATCGGCTACACGGCGCAGAACGCCGCGCTGCGCGGCCAATCCTTCGAGAGCTGGGCGCGTGGCGTGCGCCAGCGCCTGCCCGATACGCCCGAGGCGCACCTGCAGGCCCTGCAGCGCAACCTCTATGGCGGCGACGACTTCGTCTTCAGTGTCAGCCGCGACTTCGTGCGCCAGGCCGCCACGCCGCTGCTGGTGCTGGCCGGCAACGACCTGCAGCACCCGACCGAGATCGCCGAGGAGATCGTGCGGCTCGCGCCCCATGCCGCACTGGTGCGCGAATGGAAGGGGCCTGCGCATCGCGCGACCTACATCGAAGGCATCGCCCGCTTCCTGGCACAGGCCGAGGCCACGGTCGCCGCATAGGGCTCAAGCCGGCGCGGCGGCTTGCGCAGGGAGGCGCTGCTCCATGTGCGCCCAGATGCGGCGCAGCAGGGGCTTGGCGTTTGCGGCGTTGCGGTAGAGGTGTATCTGGACCTGGATGTCCTTGGCCGGCCCTGCCGCACGCACCAGCGCGCCACGCGCCAGGTCCTCCTGGACCAGCGTCAGTGGCAGCCATGCCAGTCCGCTTCCCTGGCGCACCATGGCGTGGATCGCATCGACCAGGTCTGATTCGTAGGCGGTACGCAAGCGGCCGGCCGCGCACAGGGCGTGCAGCCGCTCGCGCAGGATGCGCCCGAGCGACATGCCGGGCGCGTACGAGAGAAAGGGCACCTCGGCGTCCGCGGCTGCCAGCGGCATGCGGTAGCGCGGGTAGCCCGGCACCAGCGGCGCGCTTACGGGCACCAGTTCGTCGCTGCCCAGGCGCAGGCCCAGGCGGCCGGGCTGCTCGCCGGCGGGCGCCAGCGGCAACGGCGCATGGCATAGCAGCAGGTCGGCCTCGCCACGGTCCAGCATCTCCACGCCGAACTCCAGGCTGGTGGTGGAGACGGACCACAGCACGGGCGGGAAAGCCCGCTGCAGGTCGTCCAGCAACGGCGGCAGCACCGAATGCGACAGCATGCGGCCCGCGGCGATGGTGATGCGCGTGGCCCGTGCACGCCCGGGCCGCTGCAGGGCTTCGCGCGTGTCGTGCAGGATGTCGAGCACCTCCTGCGCGCTCGCCAGCAGCGTGTGGCCGGCGGCGTTGAGCTGCGTGGACTGGTGCCCGCGTTCCACCAGCGCCACGCCGGCCCATTCCTCCAGCGCGCGGATGCGCCGCCCGAACGCCGGGTGGGTCACGTTGCGCAGTTCTGCGGCGCGGTAGAGGTTGGAGGTCCGGGCCAGCGCGGCCAGGTCTTCGAGCAGTTTGAGATTCAGGTCGTGCATGGAGGCTGGTGAGTGTGCCGGATCGGCACAGGGCCGCCCGATTCTGCACACCGCGGGGCACAGGCGCCGCCTACCATCCGCTGCCTTTCTGCCGCAGCCTCCATGCCACCCATTGCCCTCCAGTCGATCAAGAGCCGCTACCTCGGCGGGCATGACCGCGTCGTGACCGGGCTGGAGGTCTGCGAGCGCGAGGTGGCCGCGGGCGGTGGCCCGCGCCGGCTCGACATGAACGGCACCTACAGCGTCGGGCAGATCTACGTCACCGAGTACCGGCTGGCGGCGCCGCGCTACCCCTGGCCGGTGCTGCTGTGGCACGGCGGCGGCATGACCGGCGCGCAGTGGGAGTCCACGCCCGACGGACGCACCGGCTGGCTCTGGCGCCTGCTGCAGGCCGGCTTCGACGTGTTTGTCTCGGACGCCCCCGAGCGCGGCCGCGCGTCCTGGGCCATGGCGCCGCAGCTCTATGCCGAGCCGCCGGTGTTCCGCGCCAAGGAAGAGGCCTGGGAGGTGTTTCGCATCGGCCCCGCCGGTGGCTACCACGCCGACGCCGCGCGGTGCCGGGTGTTCGGCGGCCAGCAGTTCCCCGTGCAGCATTTCGATGGCTTCGCGCGCCAGTTCGTGCCGCGCTGGCTGGGCCACGAGGCCATGGCGATGCGCGCCTACCAGGTGCTGCTGGAGCATACCGGCCCGTGCCTCGTTGTGGGCCACAGCCAGGGCGGCGGGTATGCCACGCAGCTGGCGCAGCAATGCCCCGGGCTCGTGCGCGCCGTGGTGGCCATCGAGCCCACCGGCGTACCCGCCGACTGCCTGCTTGCGGGCGTGCCGCACCTGGCCGTATGGGGCGACCACTTCGACCAGAGCCCGCTGTGGACACGCTACCGCCAGCAGGCCGAGCACTACTGGCAGCAGCTCGCCCGGCGCGGCGGGCAGGCCCGCACGCTGGATCTGCCGGCGCAGCAGATCCGGGGCAACTCGCACTTCTGCATGGCCGACCACAACAGCGATGACATCGCAGACCTCGTGAGCACCTGGCTTGCCGACCAGGTGCCGCCCATCCCATCCAGGCACAAGGAGATAGCCACATGAGCATGACTTCCCGTACCTTCCTGCGCGCTGCCCTGGTGGCGGCCTGCGCGGCCGCGGCACCCGTTCTCGCGCACGCCCAGTCGACCTACCCCGACCAGCCGATCCGCCTGGTCGTGCCCTTCCCGCCCGGCGGCACCGCCGACGTGATCGGCCGCCTGTTCGCGCAGCAGCTTGGCGAGGCCCTGCAGGCCACGGTGGTCGTGGACAACAAGGCTGGCGCCGGCGGCACCATCGGCACCCGCGCGGTGGCCGATGCGCGGCCAGACGGCTACACGCTGCTGCTGGCATCGTCCAGCACCCACGGCACCAACCCGGCCGTGTACAAGAAGCTCAGCTACGACGCGGTGAAGGATTTCACGCCCATCACGCAGCTGGTCAGCGTGCCCGGCGTGCTGAGCGTCGGCCGCAGCGTGCAGGTGGGCAGCCTGGCGGAGCTGATCAAGGAGTCGAAGGCGCGCCCGACGGAATTCACCTATGCATCGTCCGGCCCCGGGGGGCTGGGCAACCTGGCCATGGAGCTGCTCAAGGTGCAGTCCGGCGCCAGGATCCTGCACGTGGGCTACCGCGGTGCCGGCCCGGCATTCACGGACGTGCTGGGCGGCCAGGTATCGATGATCTGGGAGCCGCTGCCGGCATCGCTGCCCTACATCCGCAGCGGGCAGCTGCGCCCGCTCGCCGTGGCCGCGCGCGTGCGCTCGCCCGAGCTGCCAGATATCCCCACCTTCGCCGAGGCCGGCGTGTCGCCCTACGAGGCGGAGGCCTGGAACGGCCTGCTCGCGCCACGCGGCCTGCCCGCCGACATCACCGCCAGGCTCCAGGCCGCCTCGGTCAAGGCACTGCGCGATCCCAAGCTGCAGGCCCGCTTCAAGGAGCTGGGCGCGACCGTGGTGGCCAACACGCCGGAACAGTTCGCCACCGTGATCCGCACCGACACGACCAAGTGGAAGAACGTCGCAGCCGGCGCCCACATCTCGTTGGACTGAGTCACACCGGTGCGGGGTTGCGCTCCGCGAACATGCCATTCCAGTACGGGGTGTAGGGGTAGGGCACCCGGGTCGCGCTGGCGGCGTCGAGCCGGGCGATCTGCTCGGGGCTCAGCTTCCAGCCGGCCGCGCCCAGGTTCTGGCGCAGCTGAGCCTCGTCGCGCGCGCCGATCAGCACGCTCGATACCGTGGGGCGCTGCAGTAGCCAGTTGAGCGCCACCTGCGGCACGGTCTTCTCGACTTCGGCGGCGATGGCGTCCAGCGCATCGACCACGCGGTACAGGCGCTCTTCTTCCACCGGCGGCGCAAAGCCGGCGGTGTCATGCAGGCGGCTGCCGACGGGCAGGGGCTGGCCGCGGCGCAGCTTGCCGGTCAGGCGGCCCCAGCCGAGCGGGCTCCAGACGATGGCGCCGACGCCCTGGTCCTGTGCCAGCGGCATCAGCTCGAACTCGTAGTCGCGGCCGATCAGCGAGTAGTAGACCTGGTGCGCGACGAAGCGCGTGCGCCCGTGCCGGTCGGCCGCCGCCAGCGACTTCATGAGCTGCCAGCCGGCGTAGTTGGACACGCCCACCTGCCGCAGCTTGCCGGCGCGTACCAGGTCGTCCAGCGTGGCCACCACCTGCTCCACCGGCGTCCTGGCGTCGAAGGCATGCAGCTGCAGCAGGTCGATGTAGTCGGTGCCCAGGCGCTTCAAGGCCTTTTCCACCGCCGCCACGATGTGGTGACGCGAGGCGCCCACCTCGTTTGGCCCCGGTCCGGCGCGCAGGCCTATCTTGGTGGACAGGATCACACGATCGCGCCTGCCCTGCACCGCCGCGCCCAGGATGCTTTCAGACGCGCCGTCCGAATACACGTCGGCCGTGTCGAACAGATTCACGCCAGCGTCCAGGCAGATGTCCACCAGGTTGCGCGCGCCGGCCGTGTCCGTCGTGCCCCAGGCACTGAACAGCGGCCCGGTGCCGCCAAAGGTGCCAGCGCCAAAGCCCAGGGCCGGCACCTGAAAGCCGGAGTGACCGAGAAAGCGGGTTTCCATGGAAAGTCCTTTAAGCGGAAATATGAGCCAAATAGGCCTGTAGCCCTTATTGCACCTTGGCTATTCGCTATGGTTTTGGTAGTTTTAGCCTGCGGCCACGGCCGCCAGCGCGCCGCTGCCGCGCCGTTCCAGCAGCACGCTGCCGGCGGCAATCGCCAGGCCCACCAGCGTGACCGCCGTGGCCACCCAGGTCAGCGCCCCCAGCCCCAGGCCATGGGCGATCACCATGCTGCCCAGCCAGGCGCCCAGCGCATTGCCCAGGTTGAAGGCGGCAATGTTCAGGCTCGACGCAAGGTTCTGGCCCGCGCCCTGGGCCTTCTCCAGCACCCAGAGCTGCAGCGGTGCCACGGTCAGGAACGAGGCCACGCCCAGCAGGCCCACGGCCGCCACCGCCGCCACGCGGGAATGCAGCGCGAAGCCCATGCCGCCCAGCACCAGCGTCAGCACCACCAGCGAGCCCAGCAGCGCGCCGGCCGGTGCCCGGTCGGCCCAGCGGCCGCCCAGCAGGTTGCCGACGAAGATGCCGCCGCCGAACACCAGCAGGATCGGCGACACGGCCGCCTCGCCAAAGCCCGTGATCTGCGTCAGCAGCGGCTGCACGTAGGTGTAGACCGTGAGCACGCCGGCGAAGCCGACCACCGTCATGCCCAGGCCCAGCAGCACCTGCGGCCGCGCCAGTACCGCGAGTTCGTCGCGCAGCGCACTGGTGGGGGCGCCGTCGCGGCTGCGTGGCACGAACACCGCCAGCACCGCGAAGGCCAGCACGCCGATCGCCGCGACGGCCCAGAACGTGGCGCGCCAGCCCAGGTGCAGGCCGAGCCAGGCGCCGGCCGGCACGCCCAGCAGCGTGGCCACCGACAGGCCGGTGAACATGGTGGCGATGGCCGAGGCGCGCTTCTCCGGCGCCACCAGTCCGGTGGCCACCACCGAGCCCACGCCGAAGAAGGTGCCGTGCGCCAGCGAGGTGACCACGCGCGCGGCCATCAGCAGCTCGTAGCTGGGTGCCAGCGCGCAGGCCAGGTTGCCGAGCGTGAAGATGGCCATCAGCGCCAGCAGCACGGTCTTGCGCGGCAGCTTGCGTGTGGCAATGGTCAGCACCGGCGCGCCGACGGCGACCCCGAGCGCATAGCCCGAGATCAGCAGGCCGGCGGCCGCGATCGTGACGTGCAGGTCCGCCGAGACCTGCAGCAGCAGGCCCATGATGACGAATTCGGTGGTGCCGATGCCAAAGGCGCCGGCGGTGAGGGCAAGAAGAGCGATAGGCATGATGGGGCCGATGCTCCGGGAAAACCCTTGATGTGACTAGCCAGCCGCCAGGAAGTAGATTCGTGAATTGAATTCACAGACTGAGAGCCTGCCATGCCCCGTCCCGACATCAACCGCTCCGGCGAGATGGAAGTGTTCGTGCAGATCGTCGAGCGGGGCGGCTTCTCGGCCGCGGCGCGCGCCCTGGAGATGACGCCCTCGGCCGTCAGCAAGCTGGTCGGCCGCCTGGAGGCGCGGCTGGCGACGCAGCTGGTGCACCGCTCCACGCGCAAGCTGCAGCTCACGCCCGAGGGCCAGCAGTTCTACGAGCGCAGCGTGCGCGTGCTGGCCGACATGGACGAGGCCGAGCGCTGCGCGGCCGCCAACGCGGCGCCGCGCGGCCGGGTCAGCATCAACTCCAGCGTGTCCTTCGGGCAGCGCCTGCTGCTGCCGCTGGTGCCGCGCTTCCTGGCGCGGTATCCGCAGGTGGCGCTGGACATCGCCCTGACCGACCGCGTGGTCGACCTGATGGACGAGCGCACCGACATCGCCATCCGCTGGGGTGCGCTGCCGGCCTCGGACCTGGTGGCGCGCCGGCTCGGCGACACGGCGCTGTCCATCCTCGGTTCGCCCAGCTACCTGGCGCGCCACGGCACGCCGCGCAACCTGCAGGAGCTGCTGGCGCACCAGCGCCTGGGTTCGAGCTACCGCCGCAGCATGCCGGACTGGCCGCTGCGCATCGCCGGACGTATCGAGGCCGTCCCGATCGAGGGCAGCGTGCGCGCCGCCGACGGCGAAACCCTGCGCCGCCTGGCGCTGGAGGGCGTGGGGCTGGCGCGCCTGTCGCACTACCACGTGCGCCCCGACATGGACCAGGGCCGGCTCGTGCCCGTGCTGGAAGACCTCAACCCCGGCGAGCGGGAGCCGATCCACGCCGTCTATCTGGGCAAGCCAGGCCGCGTGCCGGCGCGGGTGCGGGCGGTGCTGGACTTCCTGGCGGCCGAGATCACCCAGCCGGTGCTCGATACCGGCCGCGTGGCCGGACCGCTTCCGGACTGATCCGCAAGCCCTCAGGCAGGCGCCGCCGCGCGCTCCTCCAGGCCGGCGACGCCCAGGCGCGCGGCGGCCCCGGCCAGGGCCTCCAGCGTGCGCGCGTCATAGGCCACGCCCTCGGCCTCGGCGCGGCGCAGGTCGGAGTCGGCCTTGTCGCCCGGCAGGCGCACCGGGCGACGCGGGTCGATGGGGCGGTTGGCACGGCAGCGCTCGCCGAAGAAATCCATCTGCTCGGCGAAGGCGTCGCGGCCGGCAAAGAAGTCCGGATCCAGTACCTGCAGGAACACATTGCCGCCCCACTGCGTGGGCGCGTCCTTGCGGCCATGGCCGGCCAGTCCCTGGGACAGGGCCTCGATCATCAGCGCCAGGCCGAAGCCCTTGTGGCCGTGGTCCTCGCCACCCACCAGCTGCAGCGAGCCGCGCGGCTCGCTGTGCTCCAGCACCGCCGGGTCGCGCGTGGGCCGGCCCTGGGCGTCCAGCAGCCAGGGCTTGTCGAAGAGTTGTCCTTCGGCCACCTTCTGCCGGGTCATCGAGGTGGTGGTGATCGAGGCGCACATGTCCACCAGCACCGGGTTGGGCGTGCCCGGATAGGCAAAGGCGATCGGGTCGGGCGTGAACAGTGCCTCGGTGCCGCCGTACGGGGCCACGCGCCTGCCGGCCGGGTCGGAGTTGGCGATCAGCGCCACGTAGCCACGGTCCGCCGCCTGCCTGGTCAGCGCCGCCAGGCAGCCGATGTGGTGGCTGCGCCGGATGGCGACCGAGACCACGCCCACGTCGGCCGCGCGGCGCATGGCTTCCTCGATCGCGTGGTTCACCAGCCACAGGCCCGGCAGGTAGCGCCCGTCCCAGACCAGCGTGGCGCCGCTGTCGCGCACCACCCCGGGCTGGCCGTCCCGGGCCATCTGGCCCTTCTCCAGCGCGGCCAGGTACAACGGCGCCATCGCCAGCCCATGGGTGCGGCGGCCCATCATGTCGGTCAGCACCTGCAGCCGTGCCACGGTCCGGGCCTTGTCGTCGTCGAGGCCGGCGGCGCGGTAGAGCCGGGTGGCGAAATGCTGGAGGTCGGCGGCTGGGTAGAGGCGGGTCATACGGGTTGCGAAATGCGAGGAGGTGGAAGCGGGGGAGCAAGCAGGCAGCGTCGAGAAAATCAGGCCGTGCCCTCGATCGAGCCGGCTTCCTTGATGACACGGGCCCAGCGCTCGCGCTCCCGGCGGATGAATTGCGTGGTCTCGGCCGGGGTCATGGTGCTGGCCTCGGTGCCGGCCTCGGTCAGGCGGGCACGGATCTCGGGCGACCGCACGATCCTCACCAGCTCGGCATTGAGGCGCTCGACGACAGGCCGGGACATCCTGGCGGCAGCGGTGATGCCCTGCCAGGTGCCGGATTCGAAGCCCTGGGCGCCCTGCTCGGCCAGCGTGGGCACTTCGGGCAGCAGCGGGGAGCGCGTGGGCCGGGACACGCCCAGCACCTTGAGCTGTCCCGCCTTCACCATGGGCAGTGTGGCCAGCATGCCGTTGAGCAGTGCCTGCGTGTTGCCGGCCACGGTATCTGCCAGCGCCTGGGCGCCGCCCTTGTAGGGCACGTGCTGCCAGCGGATGCCGGTGGCCTGCGCCAGCTGCACCGTGGCCAGGTGGTTGGGCGAGCCGGTGCCGGGCAGCGCGACGTTGATCGGGTGGTCCTTGGAGTAGGCCACCAGTTCGGCGAGGTTCTTCACCGGCACTGACGGGTGCACGACCAGCAGGTGGGGCGAGTAGGCCAGCATGCTCACGCCCTGCAGGTCTTCGAACTGGTAGCCCATGCTCTTGTAGAGCAGCGGGCTGATCGCCAGCGCGCCCACGTCGCACATCTGGAGGGTGTGCTCGTCGGTGGACTGGGCCACGTAGGCCGCGCCGATGTTGCCGTTGGCGCCGGGCCGGTTCTCCACCACCACGGGCTGCCCGAGGGCGTCGCTCAAGGGCTTGCTGATGAGCCTGGCAATGGTGTCCGACGTACCGCCCGGCGCCACCGAGACGACGATGCGCAGCGGCTTGCTGGGCCAGGCGGGCGGGGCGGCGGTCTGGGCGCGCAGCGCGGGCGCGGCCAGGCCCAGCGCAAAGGCGGCGGCGCCGGCGAGGTGCTCGCGGCGGGTGTGGCAGGTCATGGGGTGTCTCCTTTGCTTGTCTTCGTCTGCTTCTCGTGGCCTCCTCCCCGGGCCCGGTTGGCGTGCAAAGGAGAGGGCAGGCGCATTGCAGCACCGCCCTTTGATACCGTCCAATCCAAATTGGCTATTCAGTAAGACAGGAATTGAATCAGTGGGCCTCTCGCCGGCCCGCCGGAGAGGCCGCAGGCGTGGCCGCCGATACGTGGGTCAGTCCACCGTGCAGCTCCAAAAAAAAGGCCGCCCCGAGGGGCGGCCAAATGGTCCTTGGAGACCCGTAGTGGAAGACAGGGCCTCTGTGTCGTGCTCAGTGCGGCTTGGCGGCGGGCGGGGCGGGAAGCGCGGCCGCGCCCTCGGCCCGCACGTAGGTCAGCGAGGTCACGTAGTTCACCACGTCGTACTTCTCCGCGCCGCCCGCGCCCGGGCGTTCGCCCGGGGTGCGGTCGGTGTGCGCCGCCTCGGCGACGTAGGTGCCCTTCCAGGGCATGTCGAAGCGCACCAGGCCCTGTTCGTCGGTGTGGCCTTCCTTGCCCCAGCCGGACTGCGTCACCAGCGACACCTTGGCCTTGGGCAGGGGCTGGCCCTTGAAGAACAGTTTGAACTCGCCGGCCTTGGCCGTGGGCACCAGGTCCAGCGGCAACCGGGGTTCCTGCGCGGCGAAGCCGGTGATCAGGCGGGCCGCGGGGTAGTACCAGCCCTTGCCTTCCTTGTCGGCCTGCTTCACGGTGTAGAGCGGGTAGCCGGCATCCTCGGCCACGATGGCCTGGCCCTTGCCGGCCTTGAACGGCAGCGTGAAGCCGCTGCTGGACTTGCTGGCGTCGGCGGTCTGCTCGTCCCGGGCCGACAGCAGCGTGGCCGTGGGCTTGCCGAACTTGTCGAGCAGGCCGGGCGAGGCTTCGCGCAGGTTCTCGCCGAACTCGCCGAAGCGCAGCACGGCGTTCTGGCCGGCGGGCTGTTCAATCCACACCTGGTGGGCATGGGCCATGCCCGCGAGGGACAGGAGGGCAAAAGCAAGAGGCCAGGTCTTGGTCATCAAAGAGTCCTTTGGAAGGGTCGGGAAATCAGAAGTCGAACTGTGCCGACAGCATCAGCGTGCGCGGCGCACCCACCGTCACGTAGCCGCTCGCGGTCACCCAGTAGCCCTTGTCGGCCACGTTCTCCAGGCTGGCGCGCAGCACCACCGGCTTGCCCGCCACCTTGGCGGCGTAGCGCGCGCCCAGGTCCACACGCGTCCAGGAGGGCATGCGCAGCAGGTTGGCGGCGTCGTACCACATCGACGAGGTGTTGATCACCCGGCCGTTCAGGCTCAGGCCGCGCACCCACGGGGTGTCCCAGTCCAGGCCCAGGTTGTAGGTGCTGGCAGGCACGCCGGGAGCCTCCTTGCCCTGGTTGGTGCCGCTGGCGGTCCGGGTCAGCTTCGCGTCCGTGAAGGCGGCACTGGCCATGAGGCGCAGGCCGCGCTGCACTTCGCCATAAGCGGTGAGCTCCAGGCCGCGGTTGCGCTGTTGGCCGCCGAAGGTGTAGACGTTGTTCTCGACGATGGCGCCGGGCCTCTCGATCTGGTAGACCGCGGCCTGCGTGACCAGCGTGCCCCAGTCCTTCTTGATGCCGACTTCGTTCTGCCTGGACTTCTGCGGCGCGAAGACCTGGCCGGCATTGGCGTACGTGGCACCTGCCACGCCGCCGGCCGTCAGCCCTGCCGTGTAGTTGTAGTAGACCGAGAGGTCCCGGGCGGGCTTGAACACCAGGCCCACCAGCGGCGTCACGCTGCTGGCCTTGTAGGGCGTGGAGCCGTTCACGCTCTTCTGGTGGATGGTCTGGTCGCGCAGGCCCACCGTCGCCAGCAGGCGGTTGTTGAAGAAGGCCATGGTGTCGGCCACGGCCAGGCTGTACTGCTCGAGGTCTGCCGACTTACTGGGCGTGCCCCGGGCGAAGTCGATGGCCGGCAGCGGCGACGGGTGGTAGATGTTGGACGCCACGGCAGCCGTGGTCAGCTGGTAGAAGTAGCCGGTCTCGCGCTGCATGCTGTTGGCCGACACCACCAGCGTGTGGCCTACGTCGCCGGTCCTGAACCGGGTGCGCATGCCGACGTCCGCCGACGTCGTCCGGTTGTATTCGTCGTAGTAGCCGTTGCGGACGGTGAAGTCGCCGGCCGTGTTGATGCGGGTGGCGGCGGTCGGGAAGTTCTGGTTGCTCGACACCTCGCTGTAGCCGACGGCGCCGTAGGCGGTGGTGCTGTCGCTGAGGTCGTACTCGATGCGCGACATCGCCGTCTTGGCCTTGTCCGTCAGCGTGGCGCCCGGG
>Ga0116227_10000462_pt1 | contig 78890 bp, 63 predicted proteins | sample S1TSphgellanicum_FD_89693 | JGI IMG/M metagenome (GOLD analysis project Ga0116227, IMG submission 89693) | Host-associated microbial communities from peat moss isolated from Minnesota, USA - S1T2_Fb - Sphagnum magellanicum MG | ecosystem: Host-associated > Plants > Peat moss > Unclassified...
AATGATTATTGGTGGTTATTAGTGATTATTATATTAATGATTATTGGTGGTTATTAGTGATTATTATATTAATGATTATTGGTGGTTATTAGTGATTATTATATTAATGATTATTGGTAGTTATTAGTGATTATTATATTAATGATTATTGGTGGTTATTGGTGGTTATTATTGATTAGTTTTTGTGGTTATAAATGGCTATTCTATTAGTGACTAATAGTGATTATTAATGGTTATTGGTGGTTTTCTATTTATGGTTGTTAATAATTATTCTATTGGTGGACATATTTTATAAATGGATATTAGTGGATATTTTATTGGTGGATATTAGTGGATATTTTATTGGTGGATATTGGTGGGTATTATATTAGTGGCTATTGGTGGATATCGGTGGTTATTATATTAGTGGCTATTGGTGGATGTTGGTGGGTATTAAATTAGTGGCTATTGGTGGATATTGGTGGTTATTATATTAGTGGCTATTGGTGGATATTGGTGGTTATTATATTAGTGGTTATTGGTAGCTATTATATTAATGGCTATTAGTGGTTATTTTATTTATGGTTATTAGTAGTTATTATATTGGTGGAGTCATTTTATTAATGACTATTGGTGGTTATTTTATTTATGACTATTAATAGTTATTATATTGGTGGAGTTATTTTATTAATGGCTATTAGTGGATATTGATGGATATTTTATTAATGGTTATTAGTGACTATTTTATTGTAGGCTATTCTAAATTATTTTTCATAATCTATTATTAGTTATTCTAAGTTATTTTATCTTAGGTCATTACATTACATTTTAGATTATTTAAAATTTTTATATTTAAGATAAAATAATTTATAATAACTTGTAATAATTTATGATAACTTAAAGTAAATTAAAATAATTAAGGTAGCTTAAAATAATATAGGGTACATCATAAAACAACATAAGATATTTAAAACAACAACAATAAAATAAACCTATTTATCACATTAAATTATAATAGTGAATTATGTCAACTAGTAGTGAAACATGATGTTTACATAGTGGTATTATAATGAAATAACTTTAATTAAGGTGAAATCATTAAAATGTAGTGAACTTAATTCACTTTTAAGGTCCTATAGTGATTTAGGCTAATGAATTACACCTCATTTTTGTAATAATGTAAAAATAGTATGTATATTTGTATATATATCTTGTACATGTGTGTAAATGTATAATGCTTAGATGGGTTGTTGATAGGTAGGTAGGTAGGAAACCATGGTGGGTAAATAGGTCATGGGTGGGTGGGTAGGTAGCTATATATTATTTATTTATTATTTACATTCTTATATTTACAAATTAAGCTATTATTTATTTTTATTTTTTGGTTGGCCAAAATTTTGTCCAATTTGACAAGTCAAAAAGACAATTTTATGGTCAATAAAAAAAAACCAGTAGTTAAGTTGGATGTGTTCAAATTGATTTTTCCAATTTGATTAAGTGATCAAATTGACCAAATGTCAAAATTGGTTACTGGTTTAATTTTTTAGTCAAGTAAACCATGATTTTTTGTAGTGAGTATTTGTGAAATCTTGTCTGATATCGGATTTGATGTTGTGCAACTTATATTTTAACATGATGATGGCACATTCTACTAGATTGGTTGATCTCTTCTAAGTAAACCAAATAAGTTTTTCTGCTTTCTAGCTTGAACTTCAAGAATTCTTTCGTTGCCATCAAAGAAAGAGAACAAAAGTTATAGGTTTAACAATTATAGGGTTTAGGATTTAAAGTTAAGAGACAATTCTAAACTTTATTTCTTTTACCTTGTGATGTTTATCATCTTTTTGTGTAAAAAAAGGCCCTTTTAAAAACCCTGAATAAAGATGACGACCAAAAAAAGGGAACATGAAAGTTATGCATGATGATGATGTTGATTGCAACTGCTAGTGAGTCTATTTTGGCATCCATTGTGGAATGTTCAAAAAATAGTTTCGTTAGTTGTGTCACAATTCCATTTAGCTAATTTGTCACCGTTTTAATTATGTTTGAAGGTTTTTGTGCTTAGATTCCAATGTTAGATGAACCATTCGATGTTTACAAGACCATGTAATAGGTGTTAGTTTAAATGACAAAGTGGGTTTGTACCCTAATGTTCTGTAACCAACTTTATGTTAATATTGTTCTTGAAATGTCAAGAATAATTATAAGATTGGCAATGTGTATGAGAATAATGGTTGAAAGAGATTGTGGGTGGCAAACCAATTATAGTGACGCAATGGAAGTTAGAATAAACAACAACATTGTGCAAAGTGGTATTGTTGGGGAGTTTTTGGCAAAGGTGTTGATTATGGTAGTGAATGTTGCATTAACATGCAAACCTTCCATTTGTTCTTGCCTTTCCTTCTTATGCCATCACCCCTACATTACTAGGGGTCATCGAAAGAACATCATTAGAAGGTGGAGACTAACTTTTTTCCTCTTTGTGCGATGTGAACAATAGAGAAAGGTGGTCCATTGACTTTTTTATTCTCATCGATTGTTTGCATGCCATGATCTTGTTGGTGAAGAAGCATCACCCACAATATTCTATTGTTAAAAATAAGCTTTTCTTGCTTGTTCCAATTATAATTTTTTTTTTTTCACTTGCACAAACACAATGTGTGCAGGCTGTGACTAAAAAAATGGAGAAAGAAGAATTAAATGTAACCAACATCCTTACATTCAATCTTGTTACTTTTGGTTAGGTGAGCAAAGATGTGCTTCCTTCCTTCAATTGCACAATGATTTTACTCTACTAAATGTTGTAATGGAAAACAACAAAAACATAGTTGAAAGTACATTTTGAACCCTAGACCTTAAACCCTACTTTCAAAACCCTTAAAAACCACACAAGGAGGTTCCTATTTTTGATTGATTAGGTTGTTTGTTGTGATGGAATTGTAGGTCCTATTAAGATCAAGTGGTCTCCTTAATTCAAATGTTTTAGAGTCATAGGTTGCTATTTGTTTTTGAAATAACTATGGGATTATTTCCAAAGTAGTTTTCCCACAGTCCTTATTCATATATATCATCACACTTCACCTAACTATTTTTGCTAGTTGTAGTTGAATTATAGGTGTTTAGTGAACTAGACACATATAATTGGGAGGTCAAGGGGAGTTAAGAGTTAGGAGTCTTGGGAAGTCAAGGGTTTCGACTATTTAGTTGAGGTGATAGTTTTAGAAAACAAAATGGGTTCAAGATTGATTGAAATTTATTGCCATTCTTAGAAAAATATTAAGCCAAAGCATGCCACAAGTTTATGTGGGTAGAAATCATGTGGCCCAACTTGGATGTGGTAGACATTAATAGAGCAATCAATTTTCAGTTTTCAATATCAAACATTTTAGTTTTCAATTTCTAGTATTTAGAGATTTAAGTTTTCAATATTGAAACATTTCAATTTTCAGTTCTCAATATTCAGACATTTCAATTTTCAGTATTAGACATTTCAGTTTTTAGTTTCCAATATTAAACATTTTAGTTTTCAGTATTAGACATTTCAATTTTCAATTTTGAGTATTAGACATTTTAGTTTTTAGTTTTCAGTATTAGACATTCCAATTTTTAGTTTTTAGTATTAGACATTTCATATTTTAGTATTTGACATTCCAATTTTTAGTTTTAGTATTAAACATTTCAATTTTCAATATTAGACATTCCAATTTTTAGTTTTTAGTATTAGACATTTCAGTTTTTAATATTAGACATTTCAATTTTCAGTATTAGACATTCCAATTTTTAGTTTTTAGTATTAAACATTTCAGTTTTCAGTATTCAATCATTTTAGTTTTCAAATTTTCAGATTCCTTCCAAAGAGATTTCAAATTTCAGTTTTTAGTTTTCAACTTTCAATATTCACACATCCAAATTCAAATATTTCAATTTTCAAAATTTCAAATTCTAGACGATTCACATAAAGATTTCAAATGTCAATTTTCAGTTTTCAATTTTTAAATATTCACGCATCCCAATTCAGACATATTAGTTTTCAAATTTTCAAATTCCAAACATTTTACATACCCATTTGAAAATTCAGTTTTCAACTTTCATTATTCACACATCGAAATTCAAACATTTCAGTTTTCAAAATTTTAAATTCCAAACATTCCATATATTGTAGTTCCTTGGCAGGTTTGGCACTACCTCCCAAACAATTAATTAATTTTCAATTGTCAATTTTCGAAAAATAATATACTCCTAAAGATTCTTTATTTTCCTTCCTAAGAAGTTGGCCTTTGGAATAAAATATTGATCATGATCATATAACATTGGGCAAAGCCATTATGCAATGAGTTGCTTGTTTTGTTTGTCACATTGAAATCTTCCAAATCATGACACCTTTGGCTACACTCTTGATATCATTTGGAAAATCCTTGTTGATCTTGATGAATAAGGGTGCATGGAGTTGCTTTCATAATGTTTCATGGTACAATGGAAAAGTTATTGAATATTGAACAAGTTTATCCATTAAATTCATTTAAATCAAAACTAAAAATTATAGGGCAATTTGGGCACCTTCTTGGCATTGTTGGAAACACTAAATGATTAGGCTTTAATGAAAGTGATTTGGAATTTTTTAGGCCTAAGGTGTGAGAGATATTGAATTTTGAACAATTTTTTGTCATTAAAAATTCAATTAAATTACCAAAAATGGTTTGTGAAGGAAAAAAGAAATTGGGAAACCAGTTCACACTTGGGCCAATGGCACAAGCTACACTAGTTTTATTTTTAAAAATCCTGTACACAAGATGAGCCTTTTGAATCTAATAAAATATGGTCTGCAATCAAGCCCTTCCTCATCCATAATTTGCACCTGGTGTATTTTTCTCATCCATCAGGAACAATAATGCAACAGATAATTTCCGGAGAACCATTCTCCTACTCCATAGATCACGCACAGCCGGTTGGTTACCGGTAAGTCATACCGACGGCAACCGGTTGAAAAGCCACGTGTCTCGGTATTGAGCACGACCGACGGGTTGGAAAATTTCAATTGACCGTTTTTCACTGTTGAGGTAATTTATTGTTCACCGTTTTAGGGCATTTTCCATCCCGTAATTAAATGTTTTACTACTTACTGCGGTCGCCTTCCTTCTTCCCTTTGTCTCTCTCTTCTCCTCTCCTCTCCCTCTCTTCCTCCTGGCTCTTCTCTCGCAGCTCCGTCTGTCCATGTTGCCCTTGTTCGCGATGGATTTCTTGCTTCATGTTGCGTGTTTGCGTCATGTGTGGGAAGCAAGCTGATGCTCTCTTGCTTCGCATTTTTTTTTTTGGGTTTTAAATCAGACTTTTTTTGGCTGTCGGTATTGTTGGGAAATTCACTGAGAATTCCATTTTTGCTGCCAAGCTGACTGACGTGTCCGTCTGTCACGATTCTTCGTGGTGTATGTCGTCCGAGCTCGAAGCTCTATGTGTCTGTGCAGACTGACCTTGAGGTATTTCCTGGTAGTGGTTTTCAGTCGTGGACTTTCTTTTGTTTGGGGCACAGCTTGAAACCCTAACGCGGAGAAGCTGATCCGGATTCTATCTACAGGAGAAAAGCATTTCCAACCTTGATTTCGCTTCCAATCTGTCTTCGAAAAAATATTTCTGATATGCTGGTGAGTTTCTTACCTCAATTGTGAAGTAAATGCTCGCAGAACTTTTGCAAGAAAGCCCTTAGGGTTATGACATCCTCTATCTCATTTGGAGTTTTCTGATAGCAAGCTGGTTTGCCCTAAGTTCCTGTGACCTCGTTGCTTTGCAGTGATGTCTCTGCAGGCAAACGCTCTTGGATTGTATGAGTTTTGAAGTACGAATGAAGATACGAATGAAGATGTGTGTGGCACCTTCCGATGCGTTTACGTTTGTTCCTCATAAAACTAGGAAAACATCTTAAAGACATGGCCAACAGTAGTAGCAAGCTTGCTGCTCTGGAGGTACTACTTTGTGCAAGAGGGAGAGGTACAGTTTCGAACATGGTTTTTTGACAAGAGTTTGACGCATGATGGAAGGAAATTTTTGATTAGGAAAGTGTGAGAAGAAGGCTTTGGCAGATAGGTACACAGAGGAAAGGAGATAAAAAATTTCCAGAAAGCTGTAGGAGAGGAGGAAGAGTGTGAGGAATATGGGGGGAGTGTGTTGCTGTTTCAGTCCAGATGATTTTGAGGACTACAATGTGGCATATCCAACTGGAAGTGTTTACCAGAATTGCTTCTGTTTGCGCCATTGTGTGCAATGGTTTCTTCAAATGGTAATATACATGCCCTTCTTCCATTTTACAGAATGTAAATAGTTAAAGAGATAAGAGGATGCTTTACTTAATTTCTGTTTGTATGTGGACCTGCAGCAGTATTCAACCTGGTTTGATGATTCACAAATCCAAGATTCATCAACTCAAAATCAAGGAGTATCTGGCCCACCAGTAGCAGGACTAATAGGAAGCATCAACTCTGATGTGTCACTTCCTGAGACTTACCGTGCACCTCCACGACCATTACCTTATGATACAGACCCTCGGTACTCCCGATTAGTTCGTGATGGTCTCATATCACGGGTGAATAAGAGCCATTTGCATGCAGGGGAGGGGGAGCCACTGTGCCGCAGCAGCCTTGTGGGAGATGGAGCAGGAGAAGCTTTGACACCCCTGCAGAGATGGAATGGTGCAGAGGGTGATCGTGAGGAGCAAGCTCCAAGTTATAGGCCTGACTTGTCGGGAAAGTGTGTGCCATCATCGAAAGGTTTTCCAAAAGTTGATTCTGTGCAGTCACTTGCAGATGACGAAGAATTTTGCCCTACTTGTTTTGATGGTAGTATTTTCCTCCATCTTAATTCACACCTTCAATTCTGGTTTCTTGGAAGTCTTGGTATGCCCATATGCAGCAGTACTCAACCAGGAACTTTCTCCTCCTGTGCAAACATTGTGTTGAGTTCTTGTCTAATTAGGGTTGGAGGGTTGTAAGAAGCTAGTTTGTAAGCCATTGAAAGCACCAATTGCCTACATGTATCAGTGTACGGTATATGGGCTCATAAAAGACTGCTCCTCAGGAGTTCTAATGAAGAGGGCTAATTGGATAGTCATTTATCAGATAAAATGTTGTTTTGCAAAGCTTGAGGGAGAGGCTCAGAATTTTGTGAGAAAGTTTTTGTTGGCACAGGTTACAATGAGGAGAATCCTAAAATAACCATGGAGTGTGGGCATCATTTTCACTTGAGCTGTATTTATGACTGGATGGAGCGCAGCAAGCACTGCCCTGTGTGTGGCAAGGTATTCTTTACATTGTTCCCTTAAGATTAGAAATATGGTGTCCAGCCAAGTGAGTATCTGCTGCATGCTTTTGTAGAGTCACATAAATGGCTTAAGAAATGTGGCATTAGATTTCTATCTGTTCTGAGAGGTCTAATATGGTTTTGTGGTATGTTTCAGGAGATGGTTTTTAGTGAGAGCCTCTAGAATTGAGGAGGACACCTCTGTTCAGTTATGGAAATTACAGCAAAGTTAAGGTAAGGCAGAAGTAGTCCAGGAAATTGGGGGGTTATGGTTTATTCATTCCATAATGTTGTGACAACTTAACTTGATTTGGGCATTAGGAAAAAGATGCAAGACAATTGCCTTCATACTGGGTCAAATCCCTGAGCAAGGTTTTGCTAACTTGAGAAGCAGGGCATACTAAGGCTTCCCAGGTGGATGTAGTTTGCAACCAATAACTTGTATATATCACATTGTATATTGGCATCGCAAGCATCTTGTGATGGAATTTGGATTACATAGTTAGATTGCCACCTTGTCCTGACCTATATTGGCCCTTGGTTTTCTTACCTGTAAATTTTACCAAGGGGCTAATTCTCATTTTGGTGTCTTACATCAAGATATATATATTTATGAAAGCCAGCTTGTTGGGACTCCTGACCCATATTGCTTGTCATTTGATTAATGTGAATTGCAGCTCTCTCCAGGTGTTTTGGGACATGCAAAATGTTAATCTTCCCTGTGCAGAAGCCCGGGTGATGTATACACTATACTATACACCTTAAATGTACAGGGATCTGACTTTCATAGATCTGTGTTTTCTGAGTCCAAGAAATGATCAAATGTCCAAATGTGAAAGGGATTAAGGCCCAGTGTAATGGGCATGGACAAAACCTAGGATTTCCCAAAATGAGGAAGAATAATAAGATGGTAGGCTCCAGTTTGTGGGTCAGGAGCAGTAGGCCATCTTGAAGTCAATGGTTAACATGAGCCTAAAAATGTTTATGGTACAAAAGTTACACTTGTGCACCTCAAATCTTATGAACCAATTCTATGTTTACCTTCAATCCAAGATAAAATTGATGAAAAATCTAATATCATATTATAAAATAAGTGGAATGCACTTTTGGTAGTGATAAAACATTTGCCTTCACAATTTGTGAAAAATGTTTGGCTAAGGCATTTGATCTTGCATTTTTGTCATTGAGCTTAATTCCTTTCATGAAAGTTCTTTTCACAATATGTTTTGTTTGACTTAGTGGAAAAAACGAAATAGACATGTTTTCCCTTTCCTCTAGAAATGTCATTCTATTCTTGCCAATTTTGATTTTTGGATGTCTTAGTGTGTTGATGATGTCTTTGCACTAGTTATATTTGTTTGGGGATTGATTGGAAGCTAAAGCATGTAACTTTTGGCCTATTTGAAGTTATTGAGACCACATGATAGGAAGTGACATAAACTTGATTGATTTGTTGAATGCATATGGATTGAGGAATAAGATTAAAACATATGTCAAAAATGGAAGTTCAAATTTGAGCACAATAACAAATGCTCTCAAGTTAATTGTGAAATGTGAGGCTTTGGTTTGAAAGAGAACTTGTAAGGGACATGTTCTGGGCATGTTTTATTCAAAGCTTGCCAATAAATCACCATTGTTGAAAAATATTATAAGGATTCCATATATGTTTTTATAAAGTCTACACCTAAACAGATTTACAAAAATCACTATTACAAAACATGTCCTCATTGTCACTCAATGTTAGGCAGAATGTGTAGTGAAATGGGGACATGTTTTGTAATAACAAATGCATCATTTGGCTAAAGAAATATGGTAAAGGCCAAAGGGAATGGAACAAAGCCTACATTGAAGTTGGTATGAGACCAAGAAAAAAAATTAAGTTTGTTTTTTTTTTCATGTATCGTGGTTTTCAATTTTTTTGTTTACTTATGGGAGTTTTTATGTTTGTTTGTGGGAATCCTAGCATTATTGTTTTGTTGATAAGTGAAATATTCTTGCAAGTTTGCTAGTAAGATCATATTATTCCAAGATGCATTACAATTCAAGGTAATAATGGTTTTCTATTATTATAGTTGATAGACATCAATGAGGATTACTAATTGTGTTCCTTCATTTTTAACTTAACATATATATTAAATTATTGTTCATATTTGTTTTTCTATTGTGAGTGTTTGTGTGTCAAACTAATCCCATGAACATTGGTTGTTTTCTGATCCCTTACATGTAACATTTACCATGACGTTGAAATTCAAAAAAGAATTTATAGTTGCATTCCGTATGGATATTATATGAAATATGATTTTTGTATGGCAGTTGTCAGTGCTTGCATCTAACATCAAAAAGGGAATATGTGGGGTTTTAGATGATTTTTTCATTTTTAAGAAAATATGAAAAAAAACATCCCATAACATGTTATCTTTGATATTAGACCCAAGATTTAAAATTCTTTGGTTGGTTTCTTTGTTTATTGGTTGAAGACAAGGTGTTTCCATTGTGGAAGATTATGATAAACAATCTTTGTTTCCAATGCGTTTGAAATGCCACCATGTACTACACCCTATGGCAAAATTTGAATTTATGTTAGATAAATTAAGTGTTGAAAATTTCAATATTAACATTTGTGAAATGATTATTTCAAAGCCTAAAAGTTGGCAAATAGGGTATTGTAGATGTTCAAGAGGTACCAAATTGATGCAAAGGACATTAAATGTCCTTTGGAATGATGGGGAACATATGAATCCTTTGTTTTCAATTGTTGTTTTTTTTTGTTTGTTAGATTTTTAACAATCCTAAATTGAAATTGAAAAGAAATTTTTGCTTAAATGGGATACTTATAAGTTTGAAGGGATGTTTGCTATAAACAAATAATTTAGATAAGTTAATATTTATAAGCAAAAACTAGCTTAATGATCCAAAGGTGGGTTGTATTTTGTCTTCTAATTTGATACAATTGATTGATGTTGATGCTTCTTTAGAAAAATAGTTTAAAAATATGAAGGTGAGTTTGAGTGAGACAAGCTTTGTGTACATGTGATTTGTAATTTCATTCCTTTGTGTATAGGTTGTTTGTAATAAAATTGTTAGATTTTGTGATCTAGGTTATGATAATCACATTGAATATTTGATATATATTATTTTTCAAGACTATAGAAGGTTGACATTTGGCCATCAATTTTTGTAAAAAAAGTTGATATCTTTGCTATATATTGTAAATGAAAACTTAAAAAGAAAAGAAAATGCAACCAATTTTTAAAAAATGTTTTGGAAATTAAAAACAATGTGTATCACTAATCCACACTTACCAAAAAAAAGTGCCCCCTTTGTTTTAAAAAAGAGGAAACAAAATGAAGATAAACAAAGATCTTTGTTAACATTGAGCTAATTTGTCCATTTTTTGAGACCTTACTTAACATTGGTGTTAAGCTTTGAATCAAATTTTTTTTCAAAGATTTAATATTACTTAACAATGATTAATAACATCATCTCAACATGAAGGCCATGCCAAATGCCACCTAAAAATTAATGTAAGTTAAAATTTTAAATGTGAATTAGCAAAGCTAATTTTAAGTTGCTTAACACTAGCCTAACATTGGAAATAACAGCAAGTGTGACCATACCTAGATCTCTAAGCATGTGAGGGGAGGGATCTGAGAGAAGAATTTGGATTGATTGAAGCTGTCTCCAAATGTGTGCATTTATTGGGTATTGGTCATCCCTGTAGACATTTGAAGTTTGTCTACCCCATGAGTGCAGTCATAAGTCACAACCTTAAGTGTCAGTATCATGACCTTCATGTACAGTAGTCATGAGTTACCATGCTAGAATGTTACCAAGTTGAGCACATTGACTAATTATCTTGTAACCCTTGCAAGGATTTTCAAACTAGTATCAGTCTCTTCAATCTAACCCATTAAGTTCACCAGCTCCTGGATATAAATAACCATATATTATGTTTCCCAAAAATTTCTGACAAATTATTAAATCCTTGCATTGTCTGGGAAGCAATCGAAAGACTCAGTCATGCCATTCTCTACCAAATGAGAGGCATATGCTTAGTACTTACTATGAACCCATTCCTTCATTTTCAGATGCAAACTCCCAAACTCATGTAAGTTCTACACCTTCTCCCAACTAGTCAACTAACAAATTATTGAAGGAACCTCTTACAAAGAATGTGCCATTGCGAAGGGGGGGTACATAGACACATATGTAACCCTCAGTTGTGTACATATATAGTATATAAACCCTAAAACCTGGAGAGTAATAGAAGGTTGGAATTGTTAGAACAAGCTTTCATTAAAAAGGAGGTGAACATTGACACCCATTTCTCAACAATAGATACAACAAGTATATATAGGTACAAGAGTTGGGTTCTCATTAGATACAGGAACAGACAACAGACCCCACTCCATTATCAGGGTGGTTCTTAGGATTCCTACCTGCAGTTCTCAACAGAATCAAAGACCTGATTCTGTTATATTAACCACAATTCTCAACTTGTTTTGAAGAAATTAAATAATCAACCATAAAATCACCAATTCATTGTCAATTCTTCCATGAAGAACACCGTTTCTTTAAGGGGTTTGAAATAACCAGGACCAATGGTTCTTTGATTCTGAAAGGACCGCAACCTGGCAGGTCTCCAATTCTGAAATATTTCAAAAATCAGAACTGGTGATTCTTTATAAGTTCAATTACTTGCACAACTCTGGTATATACCATCTGATGCCCAACAGGCTTAAAAAATCCTTACTATGGTGAGAGAGACTGGATTATAAACCTCAAACTGTCCATAACTATGTGAAACTTTTTACAAAGCAAATTTTGCTTCAAGTCGTACATGCTTGAGCCTTTAAAAAACCTCAAACAACAAAGCCCTTTCTTTTACCAGTGGTCATGAGTAATGATGGGTTTGTTTAGAAAAAAAATATCTATTCAAGAACAAAAGTTCTAGGAAGGCACAAATGTGCCACAATATCCGAAGCCCACGAGGAAGAATGCAACTGATTGGCAAAACAAGTAGACGAAGAAGTGGTTTTTCCCTTGAGAGTGGAAATCATAGACTGCACAGAAGAATAAGAATGCAGCTGTCCAAAGCTCCCACATATTTAACCTGCCATAAAAACAAGTTTGAGCATGTGCCCATAATAAAGCCAATAAATCATTTAAAAAATTTACATGCGAAAAGCGACTGTATAAAAAATGAATTTAAAAATCATAGAAAATGAATTTTAAATGTGACCATAAATATGAAAATATTAATTTCTACATCGATCATACAGTAGCCCATATGGTCCATGTGGCTAGTGTATGATCAAAGTAGAAGAAAGACATTCAAAGCACAAGGAGTTTAGAAAGGAGAAGATAGATCACACTACTTGTCACCCAGTTGCCAGCCCTTGATGACCCTGTTGTTCATGAGGCGCAAGAGTGATCTCTTTCCTGAGAGTTTAGAGGACATTTTGTAATTCATTATGTTTCCAAGCTTCTCCGTTACAATCCATTCATTGACACGACCAAGGTCGAATAGGCCAATAAAAGTTGCCTTGGTTCGATGCAGTGACATCACATTCTCAAATAAGACCCAAAACACTAACAAATGCAAAGACCTGCACCAATTATATGTTTCCAATAAGTCCATATAAGAGACTAGCTTTTCCTGCAATATTGCAATGTGGATGGGTTTAGTCCAGTGCTGTTTGGGCGGTCATTTAATTTTTTTTTCTAATAACCTCCAGTTTTCAGTTTCTCTAAAAATTTCAGAGTCAAATAACCTGCTGATAGCTTAATGTTAAGTGAATGTTAGCTTAACATAAATTGTTCATGGTAAGTAGATGGAAATCCTAAATGACTAGCATGGTGTTAGGGGACTCAACACTAGAGTCCCTAACACCAAGTGTGAATGCACCTTTAATGACCAAACTCATAGTATTGATTATGTTTTAAAAAAACTGTTTGAAGGGTTTAGGGTTTAGTTGGTTATTTGTTGCCATTTCTAATAACCACCCAACGCTGGTTTAGTCAAGAGCAGTTTGGTGTGATGATGCAGGACAATAAATCAAGAGTGTTTTTCTTTTGCAGATTAATAATATTGGATGCAATTAGTGCCTCATGGCTTAAAAAATACAAGAGAACTAACACAAACAAAAACCCTAGAAAAGAGTTTAGGGTTTCAGTTAACTGTCCTGAACATGGAGGAATCCCTATACTCAGTATTATTGAAATCAGGATCAGGTGGAAACTTTTATACCTTTAAGTGAAAAGCCACAAACTAGAAAAAATTGAAGACTGCCATACTTACTTGGGAGTGCTGAAGGCAGTCAAGATGGTGATAATGGATGGAACATAGACAGCTCCCCAGAAAGGTAGATCGACTTCTGGCACCAAGACGGTGGCAGGAATAACAAGGCAGTAGAAAACGAATGTAACAATATGTGCAAGCACCTTTCGAACAAAGAAGAATGCATACAACATGTGTATTTTTTTCCATAGTTTCACTTTCTGCAATTATCCCCAGAAAAATCTTTTACTACTACCATCATAAAAATAACATTCCTTTAATTCACCATCATTAAAGTTTTAATTTACCATCCACAGCTAACTTTCATCCATACCCATAGCCAAATCAACGCCTTTATTATATACCTAGAAAACATATGGTTTCTCATTTTGGTTGAAGTTAGACTTTCCTTGCATGTTGGTTTGAAAGGCATTTGTTGAAATTTTCACTTATTTCATCATCATCTAGTGCAAAAAGAGGGGTGTCTTCACAAGGGCAAATCTGGTGGGTTTAGGGTTTGGGGATTTGAGTAACAGGATCCAAATATGGGTATGAACTACACACTACAAACAGGTGGGTATGTTGGTTTACCTTATTTTTCAAAATTTGTGGAAACACTTTGCGAAAAAGGCTTGCTGGGCCGCATGACCACCGATGCTGTTGAAACCTGTAGGCTCTTAAAGTACTTGGCAACTCACTTTTGCACTGTTCCGTATAACCCAGCAGTCCAGATTCCAAAACAGAAATGGGTTGGTGATTCAGTACTTAATCAAGGGCAGAGTATACCCAAAGTTCCACTCATGAAACATGGCATCAACCCTAATTTTTTTGACACCCAATTGTTTCCCCTAATTTGCAAACCAGCTTTACTTTTCACCATTTAGATGTGCAATAACCCATTTCATAGTTTGTTTTCTCTTGGGTTGAAAAACAATTTTGCCAATCAGATCATTTGGTTATAACTTATTACCTCAAGGTCATGGAGATACACAAATTTCCACCCGCACATACTTGCCCTCACAGCCAAGTCCATATCTTCAACCGTGGTTCGGTCATTCCAACCTCCAGCTTCATTCATTGCTTGAACCCGCCATACTCCAGCAGTCCCTGCATCATCATGTAATAAGCATAACTCCTAAGGCTGTTTGTGAATTACTTTTTTAATATCATATTTTCATCATGTTTTCATTGGATGCAAATACAGCAAACCCCCTTTATAATCACCCCCTTGATGACCACTTCATTTGGAATACTAATGAATTGTGATTTAAATGTGTATAGTCACATTCCATCAGGCAAAATAATTTTACAAAACAGCCCTTTATGCTAGAATAAAGGTGCCAATTTATGGGTTATTGTAACCTCTACTATGCATCATTAGATTTGAAGAAGGTTATGATTTCTGCCTGTTTTAATGACACATTGAGTTTGAGCTCTTTAACTAATAGCTTGTGTATTTTGTTAACTAGATTTCTTAATTAATTATTATTTTTTGATGAGCTTACATATGTTTTGCTTATTTGCATGTTTTAAACTAGATTCACTGATGTTAGTTTGCACAATTTGAACAAAAAACAACATTAAGGGAATTACAATTTACAAAACCCTAATATTTGTTCTAGATTTCTCTCATTATAGTCACATTTATTAAGAAAGCTTTGTAAATTTTTTATGCTACTAATGAGTGTGATAGTGACTCTAAAAAATTGATGTTTCTTACTAAAAACGAATGATTACCAAAAGATGTGTGACATAAACAAGAATGTGATTAAAATGGGAGTGATTATAAAGGGGGTTTACCATATAGAAAATTACAAATGCATTTTCCCAAATTAATTTTTTTGAACATTGATTTAAAAGATTTAAGTACCTCGTCATAAATTGATTTCTTTCTAATGTTTTTCATTTTACATTGATTAAAAAATTTCAAAATTTACAATACATTTTCACAGATTGATTTTTTTCACATGTTTCTTTAAGATTGAATTCAACAGATTAAAAATGCATTTTCAAATTCTGATTCTTTTTCACATTTCTTTTTACCATTGATTTCAAAAGACAGGAATTATTCTTTTTTTATAAAGTTGGTTATTGGCCACAGGTACCTTAGTAGTGGTCATTTGAAATAACTTACTAACCAAGCCTGGTTTCATTTTATGAAGTTTTTTAGAACCTGACCGTAACGTTAAGTAATTTCTAAACCTAACCTCACAATGTAGATACACTAGAGAGTCTGGTAATTCCAGGAAGTAAATGAACACAAAGCACTAAACCTAATATGAGTAATGACATCCATGCAAGATAAAACACCAATTTTAAATTTTTCACAAAATATATGTAAAACCCATTGTAAAATTTATGCTTACCATTGAAGCCAAAGAAGCCATATGCAGCTGACCCCACTCTTTGCTCCACAGAGAAGTGGTAATTGAGGGAAACTTCTTGCAACTTTGTCATAAGGCACTCCTCACCATTGACTGTGGTCATAAACATACCAAGGTCAACATAAGGAGTTAAGTTAAATGAAACTATATAGATAAGTAAACTAAGTGTGGTGTTGCTGACCTCTAATAAGGGTTGAGTTGTAAGTCACTCATGTGGTCACTTGGGTGGTGCACTTTTGGCTTATTAATGCTAATATGCATAAAATTTAGGGAAAATTAAACAAATAAATTCAGGGATATAAAAGGGGCAGTTCATTTTAAGAAGAGATTTTAAAATGTAAAAGAGAAAAAAAGCTAGTTTCCCATGATTGACAAAGCCAAATCTTGCACCATCCCCCCAAACCCTAACTCCCATAAACCCTAGTAATCAAAGTACTTGAACTGAATGGTGTGACCACAGACAACTTTTTCCCTATGGTAGTCAGTCTTTTTCATTTTTATCTAGTGGAAATTTTTTAAAAATGTAAAAGTGGGTTTTTGAGGTTAGTTAGTAGCCAAATTTGGCTAAATCTTTTTATGGATGATTGCCACTACAGCTTCATCACAAAATTGAAAAAGAGCAAAGATACTTACATTAGTAGTAGAAATTTTAGATACCTGGCCTGTTTAACACAAAGCAGATTATATGGCATAATCCCCCATTAAACGAAAAGATTGTGTTTTGCCTTCTAAAGCAAGAGTAGATTCTAGAACCCAATGTATGCATATCCAATGATACCCAACCCTTTTGGAAGTTGAAGTTACTTCAAGTGAAAAATCTCAACCCTAAATGCCCTGTTTGTGGACTTATTGTGCTTGTTTGTTCTCAACTTTCAAGGCGTTTCTAGAAGCTTAAAATCATGTCAATTCATGGCCCCATTTTAGGAAGGGTCAATTGAATTAGGGTTTTTGTACAGACTGTAAATGATACCAGCTTGACCCACTGCCATTTTCCATCCTCTCTTTGAATTTGAACAGTGTTGGCTTAGTTCAGAATAGCACTAAAAAAGATGAACTAAACAGAGTTAGCTAGCAATACCTATAATGAAACCCTCTCTGGAAAATGTGCTATACTTTGAATCCCTTTAGTTAGTCTTAATTTTGAGAGTGTGGTTACATAGTGTGGAAAATTAGTAAAAAGGTGGACTAACCATGGTTACCTAACTATAGTCAACTAGTTCCCTCTTTAAATTTAACTAGTAACTAGGCTAGTACCTGTCCCCAGGTAGCATTATATTTGACTCTTGAGTTAGGGTTTTTGTAATTGATCTAGTCGAATCCCTTGTTAAATTCAGTGATGTATTGAAGAATTTCATCAGCCACATTAACCACATTGATGGTCTAGTTAATTGTGTGGTTTAGAAAAGTAGTGGGCAAAGAGGGTTTGGAGAAGTGGGCAAAGAGGGTTTGGAGAAATGGGCAGGCGGGGTGAGTGTGAAGTTACAAGAGAAAGTGGGTTTGCGGAAGTGTAGGCACAGTTAGTGTAGAAGTGTTTCAGGAATTGGGGCCTCCAGTTAGTGAAGGAAGTGGGATTTGGTGAATGGGGGAATCCAGTTAGTGGAGACAAAAACGTTTGTAGAAGTGTGGAGCTCGGTTAGTGGAGAACAAGTTGTGTGGAAGTGACGCGTCCAGTTGTTGGAGAAAGTGCGTTTGGGGAAGTAAGTAGTCCAGTCAGTGTAGAGAGTTTGGGGGGGTTGGGTTTAGGGTAAGCTAATGAAGAAGTGTAGTCCACTTTACCGAATTTCCAACGCGCTTGTACCAGGGCGAGTTCCGGGTTGTGGACGAGGAATGGGATGGTTCGGTGGAGGAATTCCGGGTCCGGTTGGAAGTCCGCATCGAAGATGGCAACGTAGTCGCACTTGCCCATATAGTGGTGATGCATTCCCTGCTTCAGAGCGCCGGCTTTGTAGCCGTTGCGGTTGCCACGGATCTCGTACCTGATGTTGATCCCTTTGCTCGACCATCGCTGTACCTCCATTTGCACTAGCTCCTGCAGCAACAGCAGCAGCATTAATGATCCACAACAACAATAGTTCATTCTCATCAGTCTTGCAGACTCTTTATGAACTCGCGATGATGAGCGCTGTAATAAGCACAAGCTCCTACATTTGCACTTCTTCTAGGCGCTCCTGATCATGAATTCACAAAATGGGTTTTGTTTTCCTCAGAGCAGCTCCAGCGGTGCTCCTCAGTTTGTAACCTAGTTGCAAAAATATTTCTCACATCCAAGTGTAGTTATTTAGGGTTTTTTCAACCCCAGGAGCCATAAAACTAAAACTGGGACTGCAATTAATAGGTGGACAGCAGCAAATCAGTACCAGCTGAGTAGTACTGCAGCTGCAAGTACTGATAGCTAGACTTACCTTGATGAAAGGATCGGTGGAATCGTCCAGCACTTGAATCACGATGCGGTCTGCTGGCCACGACAAAGCACAAGCTGCCTGTATCGACAACTGGTACACCTCCCTTTCGTTGTACATGGGGATTTGCACCAGCACCATGGGATAAGAACTAGAGTTGCCAAGCTCCAAGTCGTCGTCGTTGTCATTCATGGGCTCCCACTTGTAAGTCTTGTGCGGGGAGCTTCTCCCCAGGAGCTTCATGACGATGAGCACCCCGCACATGAACATACGCTCCACGAACAGCATCGTGATCATCACCAGGCACACATTCACAGCCAATTGCAGCAAGGGTGCCACTATGGGTGCCCGCACCATCAACCACACATGCACTACCTGCTCCACCACTGCTGACAAACCTTGCCCATCCTGCACCGATGCATCTGCCACAGCTACAGTAACGCCCATCTTGCAGCTCGAGCTCAAGGTGTACTTCAACTTCTCCTCCGCCTCTAGAAATTTCACCAATTCAAGCTTCCTCCTCAAATGCTTCTTCTTCTTCGCCTTCCTCCCCGAGTTTAGCAACCCAAATCTTTAGTCCTGCACCAGCTGCCACCAGTCTGCAGAATTACTGATGTCTACTGGAGCTCAACAAAATGATCAGATTTCTGCTCCCGAGACCTTCAACACCACTTGACAATTTCTTGGAAACAAACATCATGGGGATGTAGAGAAACCTTTGGTACCATGAGATTACAGAACTATGGAAGTAGAAAAAAAAATTGCTGATACCTACACCTTGACAAACCTGAAGAGATAGTGAAACCCAATCCGATATGAAGCACAGTTTGACAATCCCGCTAGGGGTACTGCAGGCACCATCAGAAGTACTGTTGAGCTTGCTTGCATGGTTCAATATGTCAATGAAACACGGTTTTTTTGCAGCCATGGAATAAGCAAGTGAGTCAACTGTGGCTCTTCTTTTGCTTGCAACCACAACTAATTCTTGTTTTTTTTTTCAACGAGTGGGCAAATTCTCTCTCCCCTTCCTCCCCCTTCCCCCTACCTTCCTATATAAATAAACAAACCCTCTTCTGAGGGTTGGGGACCCCACCAAGTGCCCCTTGGAAGAGAATTCATTTAAGAATTAAAACCCAATTTTTTTATTATTAAAGAAATCAAGTCTTGGCCCTAATTCAGTGAGTGTCCCTATTCAAATTTAGTGGTAATTTCTATTCAATTTGTATGGTGCTAATATAGTCTATAGGATGATTTCCTTTTTCTTAAATTTAAAATCTTCTTGAAGTTATAATACACTTGCCCAGGTGTGTCTTGAAATTATTAAGCTTGATTCACACCAAGGATTAGTAAGGATATTTTTATTCCATTTAATCCTCTCTTAATTTTGGGGTTAGAATGATTAAAATGTAATGAGTAAACTAACCCGTATGGTGTTCACACTGACAAGATAGATAAAATAGTATTTATTATGGGGTTAATTTAACCCCATGTTGAACTGTTCACATTGAGGGTTTGTCAAACTATGCAAAAAGTTTTAGCAGCTTTGGGAAATTTAGGAAAATTTTCATTTTGCCCAAAAATATTGGGCACTCTATAGAATTCTCAAGAAATGTTTTCCAAGATACTTGAAAAAAATTCAGCAGTTTGGGAATTTTTATGTTGCCTGATAATTTCGGACGGATTATAAATTTTCATTTCTGCTCAAAAAAATTTGGAACTCAAAAATCCTCCAGAAAACTTTTTTTCCAGGATGCTTAAAAACATTTTGGGTAGTTTTTGAATTTTAATCTGCCCGGGATGATTTTTAAGGTTGATTTTTTTCATTTCTGCCCACAAATTGTAGGCACCTCTGGAAAAATCCCAATGCTTGAATTGTTTTGGAACTTTGGGAATTATTATGCTGCCAGATAATTTCGGGCATGTTATAAAGGTTGAAGAAGCCTTTCATTTCTGCCCAAACATTTTGGTCAGCTTTGGAAAAGTTCTGATGCTCAAAAAATTTCAGGTAGTTTTGGGAATTTGTATGCTGCCCTATAATTTCTGGCAGATTATAAAGGTTTCAGAAAACATTGTTGCTGCCCACCATTCCATGACAACTCTCTCAAGTGAAAGAGAGTATGTTGCTGAAAGGCTCTTCTGAACATAACAAGAATATTTTAACCCTTTGAAATCAAGGGTCAAACTAACCTCCGTATTCCACCCTAACTTGATCAATAATTCTAGAAAAAATGAAGATTATTTATTCATGTAGGAAGAATTGGTTGCTGAAGGATTTTGGTCCCCATGACAAAAACCACAAGAAGAAGTTGAGTGGAAGATACCACTAGGGAAATGAAAAATGGACTACTAACAACGAAAGCTTGAACACTCACAAGTTATCAAGAACTCAAAAGTTGGTGGAAAAGCACATTTAGGACCATGACGCAATGATGCAAAAGAAATGGAGAAAGAAGAAGAAGTAAGGAAATGATATAAGAAATGTGCAACCTATAATCAAGTCTATCACAATTCTCCAAGATTCCTCATAGCTAAGTAAGCTCTTGTTTTTACAAGGCTCTCAATCAAATTTTCTCCTCATCATGTTGCACATCAAGTTCAATGCACATAGAGAAAGTTTAATTAGGGGTTTTTTTTGGAACATATAACCTTAAATGTTTTTCACCAAACTTCAAGAAATCTCTTGAATGTAAATGTTAGACCTACTGAATGAAGTTTTTTTCTGGTGGATTGAGGAGTGGTCTTTAAATATTAGGAATGGTGGAATGCAAAAAAGTGGTGGGTTTTTGTCGTAGAGAAAGGGGGGAATAGTCATGTGCACAAATATAATTTTTTTTTGTTGTGATCACTTGAACCCATTTTTTTCAGGTATCATATCAACTATCTTTCTTTTAAGCTCAAAATTATGCTCTTTACCACATGTGCAATCATAATGATATTAAGGTCCATGCACACTTGGTGTTAGGGACTTCAGTGTTAAGTGTCCTAACACCATGCTAGTCATTTAGGACTTAAACCTACTTACCATGAACATTTTATGTTAAGTTAACATTCACTTAACATTACAATATCACCCATTTAACATTGGGTGCCACCTACGATGCCACCTAGATTTTCATTTAACACTAACTTAACATCAAGTGTGAATGCACCATTAGGTATTCAACAATATCCAAACTAATTTTAAGTTGTTGTTTATGTTTTTATCAACCAACTTTGGTTTTTTAAGACCATATTCAATTGTATGATATTCAATGTTTTACTCTAGAAGACCATTTTTCTAGTGTGATCAGTTGCAGCATTGCCATTTTTTTAGTGTAATTTCATCTAAAAATTCCATTATTATGGCAATCAAACCTATTGTGTTCTCAATCGACTTATGCTATCAATCAAGTCAAAAGTAAATTTGTCTATGAGTTCTTTTGTGTTAAAAAAATTTGCAACATGAAAACAAGGTTCGTTTTTATTTGACACTATTGAAATATTGGTTTTGTATGAAGCCAATGTTGCAAGGTGAAATTAAGTTGTATTATATTGGCCATATTTTAATATGTTGTCTATCTTACTTGTAGACATTTCAAACCCATATAGAGTTACAAATAGCAAGCATGTATCAACTTTTCCTATAGGGAAATCAAAATTAGGAGAAGGTTTCAAAGTTCATACATGTGAAATGTATTTTTGAACATCATCACTCTAAAAGAAACATTAAACCAATTTCAAATTACATAAGATAAACTAATTTTGTGAAGTTTAGCATAAGCATAAAAAAGGTTAGTGGAATGAGATTTGGTACATTTCAAGGATTACACAACCAACTTTGTTTCAAATTTGGTTTGGGTGTAATTATTTTAGTTGTCATTCATAGGGATATGCTACTTTGCAATCTTGTGTTCATCCTTACATTATATGCTTGGACATTATGTTTCAACTTCACACAAGTACGGTCATTGGACACCTTCCATTGGTGATCTCCTTTTTTATTTGTTTTGTGTCAATTTCTTTTTTTTTGCTATTGCCTTGGTTTTTTTCTCTTTTTTCTATGTTTTTTTTGCATTTCTTTTTTTTATTATTATTAATGTTGATTGTTGTTTTTGTGGTTGTTGTGCATGGCTTATTATACAACAATTATATATATATATATATATATATATATATATTGCATAAAACTCACATTGCAGATCACAATAAACTTTGAATTGTAAACCAACATCACTCATTTGCTTTGAATAAATCATTTTTGCTTGTAGATGTTTGTATCACTTTTTTTTTGAAGTGTGCATAGCAGCAACAATATCTTTGATAACTTTTGAAGGACATTTGTTTGCTTGAATTTTTTCCATCATTGGACTCACATAGAACTTTTATTAAAGATGAAAAGGTCAAATGAAAATGAAAATCAATGAATGCAAAATGCAGAAGTAGTAATACTCATAAGTGAAACTAAAATTGAAAAAATGGAAGGAATTGAAGTGGAAGGGGGTTGTAGTTAATCTTCTAGTTTGATAATGTAGTTTGATAATGTTGATTGAGTCTATATCCTAGAAGAAGAGTTAGAAAATATGAAAGGGAATTTGAAAAAATGAAAATTTGAGGTTGTAGTTTTGTCCTATTGGATTGAAATTATTTTATTTTGTTATTTAGAAAGTTAGAATATTTGACAAATACTTATGTTGCAGGATATTTTTAATATTGAAATCCAGCATTACATATATATGATATCCTTACATAATATATTAAATATAAAAACTAAGCTAAAAAGGATCGGAACTGACTGTCAAACATCAAAAATCCACCCAACATTGATTATTACATGATCGTTTTGCTAATGGTTTATTTTTCACAATGCTAGTCAGATATTCAACAACACTTAGATGAGGGTTTGAAATATGTTAAAGGTACATATTTAACCCAGAATAGAAAACAATAGACATTTGTTGACAAAAAAATTTGTCTCTCTTTCCACCTTATGCTTTGCATCCATGTTGCTGTGTCAATACGTTTCTAAGGAGTGTCTGCATTCATGTTGTATCAAAAATTCAAAGGAAAATGAAAATAATATTTTGCTTAAGTTCCCTTTACCTCCTCAAACAAAATAAAACACAATTGGGTTTTGTGATGAAAGCTGCAAATGGAATTTCAAATCTCAGTGACACTTGGAGAACAAAGGACTTGGATGGGGGCCTAAAAAACTCCAAGTTAGTGTGACAACACCGTGTTGAGCACCCTTTTAGTCCATTGGTGATAGTTACAAAACATATATAGATATATATATGCTTCCTGGAAGTGATCTATCATCATGCTACACTCCTTTGTAGTTAGGTCAAGCTTTTGGCTTAGTAGTTAAAGATTTTTTTTTTTAATAAGGGATCCTATTATCCTGCCTTTATTCTCTCTTTGAATAAATGGGTGCCTAATTCCAACTGGCCAACCATACACATTAATTTATTCTTCTTTGGGTGAAACTTTGATACATGCATCATGGTCAAAGCGGGATATGTAAGCATATCCTAAGCAAGTCTGGGCCTCTATTCAATTTTAATAATGGAACTATTCGTCCACGATCAAAACCTGGAAACTTCATGAGATATGCTTTGTGGAGAAAAGACAACCCAATTTTTGGGGGCAAAAAAAACTTTAAATTATTCTTGGACCAATATCTTGTAGTTGTGAACTCCAGATGTTAAATTATCTAAACGATTTTAATTTTTTTCGGATTTTGGGGTTCTCACCAAGTTCCCAAAAGGTTTCCATCATTTTCACACCAAGTTCCTTTAACTTCCCAATGGGTTCTCAAAATTTTCAAATTGCTTCCCAACATGTTCCCAAGAACAACAAGAGGGAACAACATTGGGAAAATCACAAAAGATTTGTGTAAAGGTCCTTTTAGTGCCTTATATATTACAATGTTGGAGGCCCTTGTATATTAAAACTTAAGGCTAGGACCTAGGACCCTAGAACTTAGACATAAGAACCTAAAACCTTAAAACCTTAAATCTTATCTAAACCTAGGTCTCTAACTCTTACCTAACCCTAAGACCTGGACCTTGTAAAAATAAAAAAACCCTTAAGAGCCATTGGGTTCAGTTCTGGGTCAGGTCCAAACCCATGTAGACCCATTGGCTCCAATTCTAAGGCTTGGTCCACATCCATTTAGAGTGTCAAGGCCGGTTCTTGGTCCTGGGTCCAACCGAAAACCTAAAATTGACTAAACTATTTTAGAGTTTAGGGATTACATTCACAATCCAAAGCTACTTGGATATTGTAGTGATAGCATGATTTGTGTCCCTGCAAATTTATGTGTACATGGGTAACTTAATGTTTTTGCTTTCTTTATATCCTAAATCTTAACTACCTCCATTTGGAAAATGAAAAGTGCTCGGGATTGGGTCTAAAATTTACACCTTTTTCTCTTTTTTTGAACTTTAATTTTAAATATATACATGCTCAAATTTTACCCTAAAATAAGGTATATGATTGATGAGGTACTCACAATTAGTTGTTTTTTTTTCCCCTAGTTTTAGGATTAATACACTAATCCTAAAACTAGGGGGAAAAAAAAACTCGGACTGTACCCTAATTTTTTAAAATGATAGGTAATATACTAGTGAATTTTAAAATAATAATATTATAACCTATTTCTTAGGGCATATCAAATATATATATCGTAACCTAGGGTCAGTTTTCACATTGACAAAACGAATAATTAATTTTTCAAAGAATAAATTTGTTTTAAATTTTGAATTTTTTTTTCCCCCATCATTTATTATGATATTGTGATATGACTAGTGAAATTATTCAGAATGTAGCTAATGATGAGTATGATGATTTTCAACATGTCAACTTCATATTTTCACAAAATTTCATTTCACTATTTTGAGGATTATTTAATGATGAAACTGACCTTAGGGTAAGGTACCAATGCAACACTAGCTTTTATCTAACCAAGTGAATAACAAATGACTTGAGAAAAAACACTTAATGAGGGATAATAAATGATAATCTTATGAAAGCTTGATTGAGGTGGGATGTTCATGTATTGTTTTCAAGCAATGCTTGTGGAAAATTGAGAAATATGTACATCAATAATAAGAATTACCTAACACTTTCACTCTAGAGTACCAAATTTGAAACAAGATAATGCATTATTATGACAAAATGAGTTAGTGGCGTAAGATGATTTGGACTCCATCTTGAAATAAGACACAACAATGTGAGTTCAGCATATTGTTGGACCGATTAACATGATCACTATATGTGGTACTATTCTTACAATTTGCACAAAGGTAAAGTTGTACAAAAACAAACACACAATATTGGAGTTGAAATTGCAAACATTGGAAAAAACTTAAGAATATTAAAAAATTATTATTTTTGAATTAAATTTAAAATTCATTTTACCTCTGAAAAACTCAGCATATAATTGTCAAAAACACTTTCACTTTTGACAACATAATGGGTTCACACTTTTTAAGGGATTAGGAACTCAACCATGAAGTTGGACCTTTCTCCTTGGTTTGTCCAAAAGGCAAGTAATCACCCAATGGCAAACATGCAAAAAAACCAAAAACTTATGAGATACTATCTTCTCACATTATCATTGTATACCCTAACCTTCAAAGGTCCTTTAGACTTAGAATGTGTTTATGGTTGTTTTCAAATTTACACATTATAGCATTACCATTGAAAGGGAAAATGTTCAATATTGACTTATTTTTATAAGTGCCATAAAAAAAAGAAAAAACCTTGCTGAATTTAATCAAAAAATAAACACCTACTCAAAAGGGGAAAGGGAAAGGAACAAAAAAAACAGAACTAATGTCCAACTAAGACACAACACCCAAAAGTGCACCAACATGAGTCACAAAAGAAAAACATCAAATAACAACACAAGACTTGAAACCCTCATCAATTGCATGAAGCATATGTGACAAGTAGATGGGTGGGAAACTTTAAAAAAACACCTAGTTTAAAAGAGGTTTCTTGGCAACAATGATTTGCCTCAACATTGTAATGATTTGAACATTTTGTATAACCACTAACATCATATGAGTGTAAAATAAGCAAAACCAACAAAGGAAGGCCTTTAGAGCCCTTGATTAACCATATCATGTTAGCACGTCAATGAAAGAATTGTCATCCTATAGTTGTAAGCACTCAATGCCTCTACAACAAATGGGAAAAAAACATCATTGGGGTGTCAATTGTAGTATAGCTTGTCCTTTGTTTTGATTGCAATCATTGTGGCTTTTCAAAAAATGGCAACTTATGAGACAAAATTAGATCCAATGGGATCACAATGATAACATTAACCAAAATATGGACCCCATTTGACATGAACACAATATTGATTCACCAATGCAAAGACTGAAAGGAGGGTGATGAGAGGACATGTGTATGTTAATGTGAAACATAAAACCCAACATTTTTGGCAATGGAAAAAAAAACATCCCAAACAACATGATGAATAATAGTGTGTTCCCCCTTGTTGTGGGCACATCACAAAAGGTGTATCCACATTGAACTTATAAGTTGGAAACATATGCATTGGGTTAGGTCATGAACTATTAGATGGGGGAAGCCCAACCTAATTTGCAACATTCAAGAGCAAGTGTTTGAATTTATAAAATGGTGGGGTGACTAGGCAAGTGGAAAGTTAAACAATTAATATTGAACATGTGTTGGATCTAAGTTGAATGCAATGAAAATTAGAAAACTTGTTGAAGATTATGTTCAAAAAAAATGTTCATGCAAAGTTTCTCAAATGTTTCCTAAGGACAACGAAGATTGAATAGTTAATACAAGAAAACATCACTTACATTTTTATAAAAAGTTTGTAAGGTCAAAATAAGGTACATTGAATTTAACCCACATTATTAAAAAAAAGTTGGGGGTCTAAAATTATGATCACGAAAAAATTGTGTTCAAGGAGAACACATTAATTTGCATTATGTGTCTATACCAATTACATCGCAATTGAACTACAACTTTGTGTGAAACATATAGTTAGTTTTTAATATCAAATTCCACACTACAAAATGACTACTTACACATGAGTTTTAAGAAAGTTGCAAGACTATGGAATATTTTTAATGTATTTTGGTCAATTGTAAAATTTTGGTCAATGTGCATTGACTTCATGTTTTAGTTGTTATATAGAGTTGTAATATGCAACTCATGCACCCATATACAGTGATGTGGATTATACAATTGTTTTCACATGAACGTGTTTAATGTGACAACTATAAGCTAGCATAGATGTTATCCCATTTGCATGGTCTTTATGATGAACCCATATCCAACTACCTTGCAACTTTAGTAAGTGTATGTTGTAAAAAAATCAACTTTAATACATAACTAGATTTTCTAACCCTTACCATCTTAATATGGCTACATTCCAATTGCACCATCACTAGATGCTAGTTATAATATATCAATAATTAAACTAGAATCCCACCTCTAACCACCTATGTAATATCTTGATGGTGCAATGGAGTTTAAACACATGAATATAAATTGTGAATGAAACTCAAGCACATAGTCTAGGATGCATGCCCCTATTCTACCTCAATATCCTCTATTCTTCTTTGAATTACTTTTTCCACAAGACCTAATTCCTTTGCTAATAGTTCATTAGTCCTTACAAGGTTTGAGCCTTAAGGTGTGGGTGGCATTATCAAGGAGTTATGTAGCCATGGTCATTTAATGGCCATTCCTTATATTAACATGTTTAATGTGACAACCACCAACTAGCACATATGTTGGACCATGTCATTTACGTGATCTTTGTGACATAATTGCATGTTAGAACCCATTCATACACTTGTTAGTTGAATATTACTTTCACCTTAGACCATGTGCAAAATTGAGTTTTACATGTTGATTAATACAAGTTTAGTTCCATGTTTATGTGAATTAGAATTTAGTTGCATTTCTTCATAGTAATGAAACTTAAAAAAATATGAGTGAATAAATGGGTGCAAGTTCCATGTGCATTAAGATGAAGGCATCAGAAGGCAATGCCAATGGTTTTCATAAAACAAACATGACACAATACCTTTGGGTGCTAAAATGGTAGTTTGGTGTGTCATGCTAATTACAAACTATAACATCAATGATAATGTTAGTTACAAGATATTTATTTAATGTAATGTATGTTAGTTGCAACATGGGATCATTTGCTTCTATTCATGATCCATCACCATGTTTGTTAGTTGCAAGCTTAGTGCCACTCTATCCATTGTCTTAATTGTAAATTAATATGATGTAATAAATTTCAACATTTATAAATGAAAATGTGTTAAATGTGATCAATTACATCACATTATTATGCATATTGTTGGCAATTGAAATATGGTATCATTACTACCCCTTATAGTCACAAAATGATAATTATATATTTATTTAGTTGAAAAACATCACTAAGAAAACTTATCACATAGTTGTAAACTATTTGTGACCTTATTAACAACATTAATTACAAGATTACCACCATTCCCATACATCAACAAAAAAAGTCACAAAATAATTTTTACACCATTTTCAATACCATAGTTCTTTTACCATTTCAGCATGAATTAAATTATTTTTCATTTTGCTAAAATTTTGAAAAAATATTTATTATTTGTATTGAAATTTTAATAAAATCAAAATTTCCACTATCAAGTTTAAACTGTAGACTTGCAAGGATAGTGATTTAAAATTGAAACAATCTAAACACACAAGACTATTCCATAACATTGACAAGAACTTGTTTATTATTTTATATAGCCATTACTTGTCAAAATTAGAAAACCAAATGCCAAAGTTAAGATTTAAATTTTAATTAATTATTTGACAATCTATTGCAAACATGGTAGAGGTACTACAGTAATTGCATTGAGTAACAAAATCAATTACTATACAACTACTATGGACTGAATAACCAAACTCTTAATTAGAAAATAATATATACATTGTGCAATTACATTAGTTGCAAAGTAGTTCCATGTTAATTGAACTATTTTGATCCATATTGGATGAATGAAGATGAATAAATTTTCCATGTGCCATGGTGTTCATTTTCCCACACAAAACATATGGAAGTGAACCATACACTCTAAAATTTTACAAGTGGTCATTGAAAATAAAGAATGCAATTGCAAGCCCAATTGTAAAGAACGATGAGCTACATCTTGTAGCTATTGCAATTTAAGCTCATAAATGGAAACTAGACAACATAAATTCAATTTATTGGGGAGTTTTTGTAGTTAATGACAATTCTTGTTGATCTTAAGAATTCCCATAGATGTTGTGGTGCATCATATATAGATCGGTTCCATAAGAAATTGGTAACACTATTAATTAGAGTTCTATTTTGCGTAAGGGATTAATCAAATATAATAAAATGAACAACATTACTCCTATGAAAACTCATATTGATGTTTCCCATGCTTGTTTGCTTGAAAAAATAAATTAAAACTAATTAATATTGTTATAATAAACCATTTTGCACATAAATCATAGTCAACAATTAAAGAAGAAAAGGGCTACATTGTCTAGGTCTACAATCATAACTTTTTTTTGGCTCAACGCATATTTACAAGCATGGTGATGAAGCACAACAACAATTTTGGGAAGATTTGGTCTTTACATCTACAAAGGATATAAGGTTTTGTCAACATGTAAAAAAATCTAACAACGGAGGCTAGTTCTTCACCAATGTTTTTGTGTTAGTTTTTTTTTTGGTTCAAATTTTGTGGAGCATGTGCTACTTGAAATGGTCTTAAAAACTTGGATTTGCAAGTGCTACCTAGTCTTAAAACTACAACCATAATTTTTGCAAGCTTTATTATTTAAATGTTCAAAGGTGGGGTAGACACTTTTGCATAAGTGATTAACTATTTGGAAGAAAGCTGGATTCCACAACATGTTACTATAGGATTGTTTGAAGTTTAAGAAACTAGTGGCATGCCATGGCTTTACAACTTTAAGGTTTGTTAAAAAAATTGGATTAATGCATTGTGTTCTTTGTTTTATGAAAGTTGAAGGCAACAATTTGGGATCCATGGCTACAACATTGCGATCTACTATTGAGTGTAAGTCTTTGAAAATTTTGTAGGTGTATGAAGGTATTTATTTTAAGCATGTCATGTCTAAAGCTTGCTCATATGCAACAAATAATAATAAGGTTTTTATGGGATTGAATTTGGTGAGTGTGAAAGATTCTCAAGCTGCATTGTAAAAAACAGTTACATGGACAAAGAAATTAAAGAAAAGGAAGCAAGAGTGGGAGAGGGCATGCATGGATAGTGGGTTGCGGCTTCAAAAGTTGAAAACTTCCGCCAAAACAAAGCTTGATAGCAAGGTAATCATGTTTGAAAAAACTTTGGAATTCAAAGCAATAATTACATTGTGTTATGGTAAGCAAAAAACATTGAGTTTGTAGCAATGAGTGTCACGACCCTAACCTTGGGCTCGCGACCAAGGTAAAAGGCTTACAAGGGTGCAAGCCAAGACCAAGTCTGGGAGTCACATTCGCATGCCCCAAGAGTGCAAAAGAGTGTGAGGGAAAGAAACCTCACACTCCCAAGTGAACTCCCATGTTGGGAATTAGAGTCCCGGTGGACTCCCAAATGTTTAAAGAGTGATTGCAAGGGTCAAAACGCAATGGCTCAAAAATATCTTTATATCATTAGAAAGCTATTAAAACATAGATGTCTAAAATGTGCTCACATCACCCATTTGGACATCTGAAACACAAGTTATGGCCAAAAGAAAGGCCGAGAGTCAAATTGACAGTTTGACTCTCGACCATTAAAAGTCGGGAATTGACTCGAGTTCCTTGTGTGCAGGTGGCATGCAAAATACCGTTGGAAAGCTCTCCACGAGGGTTACAACTTTGTTTCAGACCTCGTTTCGATTAGAGGTCTACACACCAAGTTATGGGGCTCCAAAGTTGCGAAAGTCCTGATTTTGACAATATTAGGACTCTCACTTGGGAGTCCCGGGACAAAAATCCATTTGGATGTGGGCCTTGTGGAGAGGCAAAAAGTATCCTATAAGGGGGAAGGTGGTGGCTGCCTCCAAATCCGGGCTGTGGTGAATCTTGTGAATCCGAGTTGCCCGTGGTTCATCCTAGCACCAAAAGTGTTCAAACTATGCACTAACCACCTTGTGTTGATTTTGTGCGGGTTCGTGTGAGTAGTTGATGCTTGTCATTCTTCCTAGTCCCATCTTGGAACTCTAGCACGCCCGTCAACCCCTCAAAGTGCTGTGAGCTAAGGAATGTGCCCTGACTTTTCACCTTTTCACTGTTTTTAGTTTGGACTCACATTTGAGTCCATTAAGGAGCTTGGGGTGCATCAATGAGTCTCAAAGGCCCAAGTGTGGGCCATTGTTGAAGCTATCACTACATGTTTGAACCTAATGGTGTTTTTACATGTATGTTAATCAATTGAAAGGACATTGGTTGTTGTTTGATGCCTTGGTGACTACAATCAATTCGATATTGGCCATGGAGTTTCAACCAAATCCCTCTATTGATGTGAATGAAACATGTGACCAATTTGATGTTGAGTTCCATATGTTGAGCAAAAACATGTGGCAAGAAGTGGTGGAGGTGATCAAACCTTTTTTATAGTTTTTGAAAGTATTTCATTCTTGTCAGGTTCATAATATGTTGGCATTAATGTTGGATCCTTGCTAGAAATTGTTACAAGTTGAAAATTATGTGGGGCATGGGAATGCATTCCACCTTGCATGTGAATATGATATGCAAAAAATCATATTACTTCTAGTGAGAAATTTTGAAAGGTTAAACTGTTTTATCTAAACACATGTGGTTGTTTCAGTTGATGAACTTCCTATTGAGGAAGATAAGACCAACATGTTTCGTGTTAGGGTATCCATGAAAAAATCTTCACGGGCATTGGTTACTAAGGAATTGTTTATATTTCAGAGGTTGGTTATACCTCCACCTATGTGTGTAGATCCATTTATTTAGTGGAAAACCCATGAAGGTCAATTTTCAAATGTTGGCTTCCTTGGCAAACAAGTTTTTTGGGATTCTAGGGTTTCAAATTGACACTGAAAAAGTGTTCAGCTTAACTAGTGTTTTGATAACTTTGAGGCATTATTATTTACAAGTCCAAAATTTGGATCAAATTATTTCTATGATCAACAAGTGGTCTGATGACTTGCACTTGAATTGTACACTTAATGTGGACTTGAAAGACAATGTGGACCTAAAAAACTACATGAAGGCTAAAATTGGTTTAGCTTAGGATAATTATGAGTTAATTGAAGAAGCTAAATACTTCGAAAAGACGAAAGTTGATGAAGATTAGATACTTCACCTAAACTTGAAACCCCAAAAAAAAATTATCTCTGTTATTTTTGTCCAATTAACCAAATGACTTTTAATTTTCTATTTGATGTGGCATATTTGGTGATTTATGGATTAGTTTTTGGTTTCAACAAGTTGTTGAAAGTTTTTGGTTTCTTAGGCTTTTATTTTGTGGGGTTGGGGTGGTTTGTTGTTTGTGTGAATGTTGATTTTTTTTTTTGGTAGGCAACCAACACTATAGTGGGCAAAGTTCTATAAAGAACTGGGGTGCGATTCCCCCTAAACAACTTTATGTTTTTTTTTAAAAATTGTTTACAAATGAACTAACATGTTCAACTTATTAATTAGACTTGCTATACATATTTACATGTTACTATGATTTTGAAAATCAGCAAGTGCATACCCAACAATGAATGAAAAAAATTCAAGAATGTATAACCTATAGTATAAAAAAAATTTGGTGGAATATTTGGATGCATATCCTTATACCAAGAGGAATTTTTTATTTTATCTTATTTGTATCCTGTGGATAGGTCTAAAATCCTATAACCGGCCAACATTGGTCCTAACACCTAACTGGCTAGTAACAAAATACCTCATGATGTTTATGTAATTATTACCTTAGATTAATGCTAAGGCATTCACACAACAATGTAATTGTAGGTTTACAACCTAAAAAGTTAAAAGCTCCTACCTCTAACAATCATGATTCACATATCGGAATTGTGTGTTAACATGGTGCAACCATGGTTTTTTTCCTTAGGACATTGTCATGATATGTGAAATCATCATCTACCCTTTCAAGTTTGTTATGTCTGCATTGTCTCTTCATTCTCCTCACTACTCTCAGGTTTTGTTCATCATGGTTGGTAGGTTATCACTGCCACCATCACGATATGTTATTTCTTGGTCATTTGCTTGTTCTTTTCCTCTTTTGCAAGTTACTCAATCAGCCAAGGATTTTTAGTGGTTTAGTTTTCTTTTCTGACGTGTCTTTCATCTTGGCTTTATTTTTCGTTTTTGTTTATTAATTGTTTAGGCTTATATTTTTCAAACAAAATTTTTCTTTGTAAGAGATTTGCATCTTGTGCTGCAATTCCATTTAGTTCATGACAATAATAGTTCATGGGGAGTTTTTCTTCTTCTAATTTGATAGAATCTCCAATGTGGATTCTAAAAAGTATCTTTTGAATTTATAAGACATGTAGCTGCAACTTCTTCTCAAAAATCAATTACAATTTTCTGTAATATTACTTTTTTCCAACTGGTGACAATTAAAAATCATTACTTCAAAAAACTATGCTGGCTGGTGGTAGCCTTTTGAATATAATTATCCATATTACTACAAAACTTGAATTCGTATATAAAATGGACAACCACCTTGTCCAAGTTTGGGTTTCAATTTCAACAAAAGACTAGTTGCACAATGCAAATCCAAATTTGATTTCAATAAAATTCCAACATTTGATCCAAGTATATGTTTAAATTTGACCATGAATTTACTGGAGGATCTGGTATACATATGCTAAACCTGCCAACATTGATTCAAACTTAACATAAGGGGGGCAAATACTCTTAAACAATCATGAAACCCTTTTCGAAGGTATGAATGCAAATCGCTATATTTGCCACTAGATGAAATGTTCTGACATGTTCAATAAATAGAACCATTTGTTTCTTACCAAATACTTCTAATTTTCAAATGGCACTTCGTATGGGCCAACATTCTTATTGCACATATGTTGGGGACATTATGTTGTAGGGGAGGTTAATGTAGAAAGGGAATATTTCCATCTGAATCTATTCATTAACATGTACAAACCTACATTCATACACATGCTGATCGTCATGCAAAGAGTGATTGAAGAGCCAGTCAAAACAGTGCCAATAAGTTCCACAAACGTGACCTGTCTAATTGTTCGGCACTTCAGCTTACTAGACAGTTCCAAACAATATCTGAAGAATGAGACCTCACACCTGAGACTCCATGTAAGTTAGAGATTTAATTACCGGTCTGGCAGTTGGAGCCTTCAGGCGGACAATAAACACGACAACACAGTACTATTAGATGACTGGCATTGCAAAAGTTGATGTATAACTCGCGTCTTGTACAGTTTCAAATTCCTGTGCTAGCTAGCTAGCTGCAAGGTCCTCGCTTTGGATCACTTGACTGAAAAGAGAGTTGAGTTCTGGAGCTTACAAAGCCTGATACTTTTGCAGCATTCCAGATTCTAGAGACCTATCCACTAAGATGTTTGCTAATTTCAGCTGCCTGCAAGTCTAGTACAAAAGAAAAGTGTTATATCCGCTTAGGGTAGTAGGACTATACATAGGAATCATGATCCATTGCAGATTCACAACTTCATGTGAGAGAAAGATATGATCAGCTTAATATTATAACTATTATGCAGCCTTGATCCACACAACTTTGATAATATTGAATGTGACAACTTTCATTTTGATCAGCCACAAAGAGTTTTTCGTACAACTCCCCGTGTGCAATATTGCGGGGCGAAGCTCTCAGGGATACTTAGAACCAATGTCAAAGGGAAAATTCGTTTCCTCTAATATGTGATTTCCAACCAGGGAAAATTAATCAGCTTCCCCTTGGTCGACATCATTGGTTCACAGTAACCTTCTAGATGGCATAATTGAACTTTGCCTTTGAGCTCCCCTGGCAACGTTGCAAAACTCCCTACGTTGCACAATTCCCTGCTACTTGTATTTTTAGTCGATTCTTCGAGGCAAAGTTAAACAATATTCTCTTGAGAGGGAATCCTCCAAGAGCTCCTCGTGAGCCTTAAACAGCAGCTAAGTCTGGTCGGGTCTTCAGGCTTAGCTGCTGTTGGTTCCTAATTAAACTATGATGATTTATAACTTGCCTGCTGGTCCAGTGTGCATTAAGGATTGGACTAGGGCCTTGGCAAAATGTTCTCAGTGCAATCTTACATGTGAATGTTCCTGCAAGAGTCCAAGACTGAAACAATATTTAAAGTTTTGCTCATATATGTTCTAGATTATGGATAATGGAAGTAACTCCCACTACCAAGTTATGTAGCCTACCGTCTGATCACAATGTGAAACGTGAAGAACTGTTCAAATTTCAACGCACAGGTCCCCATAAGGGAGAATTTCACGTTTCAGGAATCTGACAAAAAGAGGAAGGTTTTTTTTTGAAGGTGTGTTTCGTGTTTCACTTTTGTGAGATTACTGAAATTTAAAAGGTTCCATGTGGTGGGGGACGGAATCCCATTTCGGCTCTTCCTGAATCTTTTGTTGTCCAAAGAAAAGGTACCTTACATTTTTGTAAGATCCCTAAATTTGGAAAACTCCTTTTTTTTCATAGGGTAAGGAACCCCATTCATGAGGTTGTTCTTGAAGTTGAGGGCCTGGCTCACTTGAGGCTCTTCCTGGATTCTTCCAATGGGGTTCTTCCTGGATTTGACAGGAGGAGCCCCCAATTAAGCCATTGAGCTCTCAAATCCAGGAATCGAAGAACCTCAATGGGGTTCCTTACCCTGTAAACAAGGGGTGTCTCACACTATGGTCTTGCCATTTACATTCAAGTATCTTAAGGCAAAAGAAGAATTATGGAAACTCAAATATTTCACCATGCAAACATATAATCTTCAAAAAATCCTCTAAAAGAAACCAAAATCCTTCAAGCTATTATAACTCTATAACTAATCTCAAGTTTCAACACAAGCCAAAATATCATCTTTAAAAGATCCTCATATTAAAATAGACCTATTACCTGGGGGCCAAAATCCCTTAAGCTACTATACTCCATAATGAATCTAAACAAAATTTCCTTGCCTTGGCAGGCAGGGCCGATGAAATTCAAAAGGATTGTAGTGGTCATTGTTGAGTTCAAAGCAATGTTGGGGGCAGTTATTAGAAACAGGAACAAACCTGGGCGGTTAACAGCCAAGTTCCCCCATAATCGCATTAATCCTCAAAAAATCAAAGACTCAGACCTGGTATATAATCATGTTTCTCAATTTTGTTTGTAAAAATCAAATAACTGGCCATTAGACCAGCAACTCATTGCTGGTTCTTTCATGAAAACTGTTGAGCTTTTTTTTAACACTTTTGAAATAACAGAGATTCAAGGCAGTTCTTTGAAATTCTGAAATAATAAAAATGTTGGAACCAAAGGGTTCTTTATAAATTCAAATGACTGCACAATAGTTGCTCCAAACTTCAAACTAGTGTTCAATGCCTGTATTGAAATTTTTTAATAACCCACAGATTTGTATTTGAAAACTATTTTGGAATTAGAGAACCATCAATTCCATTTTTGCCAAAACCTCAAGGCCCTGCTAGTTTTCAAGAAATTAGAACTGACAAAGAATTGGCAGTTTTCTTGACAGCTATTTCAACTTGTTCAAATTTTGTAAGAACCATGTTGTTTTATGTTAATATTGGATTGCTTTTAGAGTCATGATCATGAAAGTTAAGCGCTGTTTGATGCAGTTTCTAATACCTCCCAAACACTGATTTAAACTAACTTGCACTTTAATTATTTAGTGCAAATTATATAGCAAAGTCCAAACTGTAATCAAATAATGACACATTATGATAAAGTTTTAAAGTTATGAATAAGGGTGAGAGCATGGTAAATTAGACCACTTGTAGCATAAATGAAAAATAGTCATTAAGTTGGTTTTGATATATTAAATTTTAAAATATTATTTAATTCAATTTTTAATATGAACATGTATATCAATTATTTTATAATTATATATATTTTAAAATCACATGTTTCATGTAAGTTTAAGTAAAATTCATCAAAATACAAGCAAAGTTTATAACTTATAAATTGGGATGCAAATAGATTCATGAAACATTGAATTTTTCTTATTTTCAAGTTAATAATGTAATAAAAGTATTTGTATATTTTTAATTTTTTCATATTATAATCAAAACATATCAAACTTCTAATTTACATTTTTTTTAAAAACAATATTCACCAACCAATTTTGGGACTACTTGTTATTTACTTTTATTACACTAAAATTTTCAGAGTTTATATTCCACTAATCATATAAACTCAATGAAGGCACGGATGTTTCATAATAAGATTTATGAAAACTTTGAATTTAATTTTTTTATATTTATGTTGAACATTATCATATTTAAAAGTGCATTTCACGTGAAATACTTTTTTAGTTTAATTTATGATGCTTTCACCCTTAAAACATAACATAATCATGAACTGTGATTAAAAGTGGTTTCACATAATAATTTAATAATTTCCCATTAAAAAACCCCTCAGCTGACTCTTCAAATGGTAGTAAATAATACAATAAAAAAATAGAAGCAAAAAAACCAATCTTCTAAATGCACTAGCTATTGGATTTTCTTCCTTAAAACATGAAAGATTATACATTCTTATGGGGCTTGGGTGGCATCATGCAAATTAAAATTTCTGATGTAGCTGAAATGGTAATCATCCATAAGACAGTTTAGCCAAATTTGGCAATAAACAGGATATGCAAGTAGAAAAGTTTAAACATCCTTCCTACTTTGGACTACCATGCTAATACCCAATAGAGAAGGCAAACTGATGACTTCTCAAAAAAGAATCTACATCTAGCTACTAGGAAACAAAAAACACATGTGTTTAGCCATTTTGAATTTCAAAAAATTGGGCAACTGGCTATATTTAGCCTGAGATAAGTCCATGATTCTCAATGAGGGTGGTATCTCTATCAACTGGCAAAAATGTTGTATGATACCAGTGGCCCTAACCCCTGGCATGGAAGGTTCTCTTGAAGACCAATTTGTCTTTGGACCTTGGCAATGTAAATATACCTATTCCATTACCAGGGGTTAGTCATGGTTTTGGGGAATATTCTTCATACTCAGGGATCTAGGGGTCTGATAGCTCAGACTTTTGATAATAACCAATGTTACAATATCCTCAAAAGCTCATCTGCTATTATCTTGTGCCATGTGAATATCCTCAGGGTCAAATACTCAAGCTTTTCCGAATAAACCCTAAACCCTAAAATCCTCATAACCAAAAGCCTTAGAATATTTTCAAAAGCTTGGGCAGTCTTATATCTTGCCATGTGAGTGGGTGTGTGACTTTGTGATAAGAAATCAAAGCTTCCAAGTTTCTGAGTGTGAACTAATTGTTCCAAAATTGCAATGTAGTAACTCAAAAGCTTCTCATTCTCTAAGTCCTAGAATTGGGCAACGTTGGCAAAATGGGGGCTAAAACAAGAGGATAGGAAGAACTTTACTTTTTCTAAAAATTGTGCATGCCATAAGGTGCTAGGTTTTACAGTTCTGAAATAATCAATTCTGGCTCTTGGGTAGGTTCAGCACCTTGTCTAAACTATTTTAGGACCTTTCCATTTCATGTTCAAAATTGTTCAGCACAAGCTAGAATAGTTTTTAGCAACCCAAGCCATGGACCAAATCCCCTTGCCTTTAAGATATCTGCCTAAACAATCTACAACCTCAATTATTGCCAGAATTGACGCCAGGATAGGGTATCTGCTTCCAATTGAACAACTTTATTTTGCAAGTTTTCCTCATTGTGCACACCAAAGTATCCTTTTGGGTTGGGCGTTGGGTCCAAGCAACGATCCATCACTTCTCCTATTTACATTGGTGAAATTCATTCCTTCATTCCCTTCTCTCCACCACCTTTGGATTTTCTTAACAAGTGTTTTTTTAATAATAAATTTACAATAAAGTTCGTGATATCAGAAATGTGTAAATGTTTCACAAAAACAGCAAAATTAGTCAAATTTACTCTTTTTTTATAGATTCAAAAGTTTCTCATATTTTCCGAAAAGTGACAAAAAAATTTCTGGAAAAAAAGAGGTTTTCAATCCGCACTTCTGTTGGAGCTCAAAGTAGCCTACTATATAGGTCTACGACATTCTGTTGCAAATCATGTTTTATATACTGGTGGCAGGCTTGAGAAAGGGGGTCAAATTGCAGTACTTTGTTGTGATAACAAACTATTTCATTTCTGTAAGGTTTGCATATCAGTCTGGGAAGTTGGGAAAGTTGCACCAAAGGCAAGTGTGTCAAATGTTGAAATGCTTTGGCAATTCTGTGCAACAAGCTTATAAACTGAATTAGTGTTTTGAAGTCATGAGTTGTTAACAGTGTTGTGCGAGTATCAGAAATGGCACCAAACCCTGAATGGTTTTCACAGTGGGTTTTTACTTTCATAACCATTGTTCTAAAAAAATCAGAGAACCAGTTTTGATAAATAATTAACATTCTCAACAAAACAACAAATAGTGAAAGAACGGCACAATTTAATTGTGGTTCTCTCCCAGTCCTTTCATGAAAACCATTGATTCATTGAGCTTTCAAAATAACAGGGCCCTCTAGTTCTTTTATTCTGATTTTCTTTTCAACAAACCAGCATTGATGGTTTTTTATTTTTTGAATTTCAGAAACAGATTTTCTAACAAATGACAAATGGCATCAAGGATTAGAAAACTATCAACTTCAAATGGTGGGTGTAGATAAGTATACAACAATTATAGCTAGGAATTACAACTTAGATCTTCATTGTTAGTGTTTGTCACTTTTCTTGAAGGGATAGGCTGAATAGTTAGTTACAATCATGATGTTTGATAGTATTTTGGAAAGGGCTAATTCAAATTTGCTCAAATGAACAAAAGTAAGAATGACATGTCCAATGACCATATGTAGAACATGTATGATAGCAACCATTTTTTGGGTGGCTGCATTCCAATTGTCTTGGTCACAAGAGATTGCAAACAATAGATGGCTAAATACTTGTTTGCCTTTCTAATCTTTGTGTATGCATTACAACTACTACATCTAAATGATAACAATGAAAAAGAAATTTTGCTTTCCAAGTAAGTAAATGGTTGTGTGGTTTGTGTATGGGTGTCCAATCATTTACCAAGTCATTGCAGCAATTGCAAGTGCATTGCAACTTTCAAAATCACATTGAGCATCTGAACTCCATGTTAATAGTCACAAAGGGAGGGGGAAGATGGAGGTTTCCAATTGGGACTATTTCACTGTGACAACCACAAGCCAAGGAAGTAACTTTTTTTTCTTAGGATTGTCCAACTAAATTACATGATTGTTGTTGCAATTGCAAGGAGTTTAATAACAATTACTAATAAATGGTGATGTCCTTCCCCTTGCTCCATTCACTTTTATAGAAGTCGTTTTAAGCCACAAAATTACTGATGGGGTATGTATGAAGATATGAATTTGAACTTGACATTGTCAAATTTGGTCATGTAATGTTATTTTGTGTTGTGAACAATCAAAGTCCATGGTAGTTTACAAGAGACAACAATGATTGAGAGTGATACAAAAATCTTAAGCAAAATGACTTGAAAAACACATAATGTGGTTTGTTCACATTTCAAATGAGGCCAATTTATACATTGATAATGATTAATTGCATCGCTGAAATTTAGCCATTAATTCAATGAAGACTACTTGCTATCCATTTAATTAACTATTGATTACATGATCTACATCATATGCTAAATCATCAATTGGATGTTTAAGTAATGACAACTTCATGTGAACTACCATTAACCACTAATTTATGTTGCAGCCCCTAATCACATTCTACTAACTTGGCAAGTTATCTCTAACTACTAGTGGATCATGCTCCAATGATGTGATAGATTAAGTTTTAGTAACTTGGTTACTTTATTTGACCATATTCCAACACTCCCCCTTGGTCAAATCTCCTTTAGGCCTAAAAATTGCATGCAATGAATGTGTTTCAATTTGGGTAGCCCCTTCATAAGTAGGTTCACATTCATGTCTAAAATAACACAATAGTCAAAAACCACATGTCCAACAATGACCATCTTTCTCATGTAGTGGTGTCAAATGTCAATGTGTTTTGTTCAATTATGATGCCAAATTAGATTCTTGATGAAGGTGATGTTTGCTTCACTATCCAAAACTTTCATTGTTTTTTCAAAAGAGAATCCTAGTTCTTCAAAAAAAACCTTCTGAGCCACATAGCCTCACATGTGGCTTGAAAGGCAACCATGTATTTAGCTTTGATTATGGAGAACACCATTGTAAGTTGCAACCTACTTGACTAGCTGATTGTTGTATTGACCAAAAGAAATGTGAACCCAATAATTAAATGCCAAGTGTCTAAATCACCTCCCCAATTTGAATCATAGAGGCCTCTAATGCACATTCCATGATCTCCAATCCTTGAATATTGAAAAACAATATTAATGCCCTACAAATACTTCAATATCCACTACTTTCCAATGTAGCAATTTAGGATCCTACATACACTAACTCACTATACGTGTCATAATAACAATGTCTAGCCTAGTAGCTATCATGACATACATGATGCTACCTATAGCTTGTTTGTAAGGTTTTCTTGCCATCTCTCTAGGTTCTTCTTGGTCTATTAATCCTACATGTTTAATGAATGTGGTGTTAACGTCAAGCAAGGTGTTCACAAGTTTACATGTTTTCATGTTAAAACATTTTAGGATGTTTTTTATGTATGTTGTTTGGCTATAACTAATTGTTTTCAATCTCCAATTCCTCAAAATGTGGATCCCCAAGCAATATGAAACCTCACCCAAGTCCTTCATGAACTCGGCACATAGTTGTTCCTTTACAACTTTCAAAGCTTGTGGGTCCTTATTAAATATTAGTAAATCATTTATATACAATGCAAGAAACACAACATCCTTTGTGCCTTTTGACTTGACATAAACACTATAATCAAGCTAACATTGGACAAAATTGTTTCTTTTCAAGAAATCATCAATCTTCACATTCTAAACTCGTTCTACTTGTTTCAACCCATAAATTGCCTTGTTTAATTTGCAAACAAATGCTTGAAGATTTGTTTTTTCAAATCCTTGGTGCATCATGTAAAATTCCTCTTGAAATTTTCCATTAAAAAAAGTGTTCTTGACATCCAAATGCTTCCAGATGCAATGTTGTTATGAATGCCAACAAAGTTCTTATTGAAACGAATTTTGCCAAGGGTGCATATGTTTTGTCAAAATCAACACCATGAATTTGAGATGAACTTCTTACAATAATCCTTGCCTTGTAGTGATCCACACCCCCATCAACCTTGCACTTGACTCAAAACACCCACTTACTACTTACTAGCTTCCTCCCTTTGGGCAACTCTACCAAATCCCAAGTTCGGGTTTTTATGAAAGATCAATATTCTTCCTAGACCACATGCTCCCATTGCATCTTGTTTTCACTTTGCAAGGCTTTTGATAATGTGAGAGGTTCATCAATGTTAATGACCATGCAAAGGAAATCAATAGCTATGTTTTGGGGTGCACTTTTCAAGTGAGTAAAAAGCTCTGTTAACGGCAACCCCAACAAATCCATTCTTTTAGTTGTAATAATGTTTCTAATCAATGATGGATCAACATTCATCATTTTGCCCTCAAGCTATTGTTTGTTCTTGATTCCTTGGAGGTTGTCATTAAGTCCACCATTTCCACCATTTTGCAAACCCATTCCTTCAAGACGAAGATTGAAATATGGGGTAGATCGCTAGTAGCCTTAGCTTCACCATTGTTTTCCAATATGCTACACAACATGGGATTTTGGTTGACCTCCACTGCTCCAATTCCTTTCTCATTATCTTGCAATGCACTTGTTTTAAAACCCATTGTTGGTGTTATTTCATTGAAGATTACATCACGGCTAAGTTTGATCTTCCTAATGGCATAATCCACCAATTTATAAGCTTTAGAATCTATGTTATACCCAACAAACATGCATTTGGTGCTTTTGGGTTCCAAATTTGTTTTTGTTTGGGATGGCCTCCAAGCATAATCTATGCTTCCAAAGACTTGAAGATGGCAAACCTTAGGTTTCTTCCCACTCCAAGCCTCTTATGGTGTCTTACTGTCAACTACCTTGTGAAGATTCCTCACTTTCAAATACATAGATGTGTTGATGACTTTAGCTTAGGACTTCACACTAATATCTCTTTGATGAAACATTGAGTGAATTGATTCTACAATCATCCTATTGAAATGCTCAACTATGCCATTTTGTTACAGAATATAGGGTGCAAATGTTTAATGTTGGATTCCATAGTCCTTTAAAAACTACTAAAATTCCTTGGACAAATATTCACCCCCATTATCACTCCTCACTATTTTGATTTCCTTCCTAGATTGGTTTCCCAACAAAAGCTTTGAACTTTGTGAATTTTTCAAACATTCTCCTTTGTGTTTATGAAATAGCAAAATGTTTTTTGAAATAGGTCATTTATGAATGTTACAAAGTACTTTGCTTTCCCTACTAAAAGTCTTAGCTAATCCCCAAATTTCTAAGTGAGTTGGCTTAAGGACATTAAAAACTCTTGATGCACCTTCCTTAAGGAGGGTTTAGGCATACTAAGGTGTCCATTTTTTGGTATCACAAGGGTAGTTTGGGGGGGGGTACCTTTAAGTCTAATACAATATGTTTAAGTTGGATATGATTGAAAATTATAGAAGGGACTCATTTAACTAATCTACAACATTTATAAAATCAAATTTGAAAATAAAATCTCATCATTTCATTATAAATTGGATTTTTAAAGTAATGTTCCTTTTCTAGTCATAGTCCATAAAAACATTTATGGATTTTTATTACATAATAAACATGTATGAAATGTTTTTTTTTTCCTCCTAATATGATTGTGAGGTTATTATAATGTTAAAATAAGGGTTTACAAGTAAGTTTAATATTTTAATTTATCAAGATTCCATGAGATTACCAATAGTTTATAAGTCCATGATTTATTGAAATGAAAAAATTGAGAATTTTTGTTTTGTAAAAAAGGACATTATTACCTTACATAACAATGGCCAATTATAAAAATTGAAAGAACCCATTTTTTGCTTTTAACGTTTCCCCTAATTGATCAAATTGAAACATGTGTCACAATTTAGAAACTTGTAAGTTTAAGTTTTAGGTATTCCACTTGCCTCCTACTTTCAAATGGACAATTTTACATTACCAAAACATTAAACATTTGAATTAAAAATTCTAAAAAAGCAAAATTGTTTACTCCACATGTGCCATTTTTGGGTAGCACCTTAATGTGCCTTCACCCGGGAAAGGTTTTCAATGTTGCTTCCCAAGCATGCATCCTTCACAAAATGGCAACAAATTCTCCTCATTCTTCAATGACAAACCTTCCACAAGGTTGTATCATGCTAACAACTTGATTTCCTCCACATTGAGATGGCCCAACTATTCATGCCATAAGTGAAAGTTGTCTTCTCCACGACTAACAACTTGAATGCACTCCTCTACATTAAACTCGGTGTTGCTATTTCTAAAGTTACCAACCTCAGTGTGCTCCTTCATGTTTGACTTTGTGTTGCATTGCAACTTGTAAAGTCGATTTTCATGTGTTTCTTGTCAAAATAGACAACTTATTTCTGCATGTTTTTGATTATGCACTCACTATTTTTTAACTTTAAAAATGCCCTTGTGAAGTAGCCCTACTCACAACAAACAAATTTTTAATAATTTTAGGCACATGTAGTACATCAATAAATACCCTTGGAAAAATGTTTCCCTTTCCTATTGCTTCCTAAACCAAATTATCACCCATGTAGATTTTGATGGGTGAAATTTTTTATAATCTCTAAACCATTCCTTACGAGAAGACAAATGCATGGAGGCACTTAAATCTATATGCCAAGCATTATTCTCAATAGGACTTGCAATCAAGGCCAATACAAATGCTTAAGCTTCATTATCAACAACATTTCCTTCTTTTGTCTTTTGTTTACGCATTGCATCAAACTTTTTCTTCTTGCAATCTTTAGCCCAATGGCTTGCTTGTTTACAATAGTTACATATGTCTTTACTCTTGTCCCTCATGCTCCTTTTGGATTCAGAATGTTTTTGAGCTATTAATGTTGTTTCGATGGTTTGGGAGGATTCACCTTTCTCCTTACACATGAATTTTTCATTGAGTAGTCTAGTGGTCATGTTGTCCTAGGTGCAATCTTTCTCCTTGAGGGTGAAAATCCTTTAAGGTGTACCACACAGGACGAAAAGGGCTTAGTCCTTATTGCAATCCTTTTAAATCACCTTATATTTTGATCCCCATAAAAAATAATGAAGCAAAAGTTGTCAAAATTTTTAAAAGGACTAGATTTTTTACCATTACAATTATAGATTCCATCATAATCATCCATACATGTGTTTATATGTGGTAAAAAAGGACAAAGTAAAAAAGATAGAAAAAATGACATTGTGACAAGATTTTGGTACACCTTAAAAAATTCGCAACTTTGAATGATTCGAGTGCAATGATAAAATATTGATAGCTTTATGGCAAGCTCATGAGGAGAACCATCACCTTGACTTCATCAAGGACCTTTGTTACTATGGCATCCAGCTCCTCAACCATCACTCCAAGTTTGTTTACTGTTGTTACATGGTGTCAATAGGGCTCATTTGAGACATGAAAATCTTCTTGGTCAGAAAAATCTTATTAACAAGTCCTTTATCAACATATTGTTTCTCAAAAACCTCCTAGGCCCCATGTGCAATGGTTTGTCTTTGGACAATCATGAATTGATTATCAAACACGTTTTGGACTAGAAAGTTTCAAGCTTTGTTTTCCATCTTGGTGTAATCGGTAGTGGCAACAACATCATAGTCATCTGGCTGCACTTATGTCATGTCAATGAATCCCCATAATTCCTTCACTTGCAAGAGAGTTTGCATATTAAGCCTCCACAACATGTAGTTCTTGCATTCAAATTTGTTAATGGGTGGGCCCATAACCTATGAACAATCAAAGTCCATAATAGCTTACAAGAGACAACAATGATTTAAAGTGATACAAAAATCTTAAGCGGAATGATTTGAAGAACATAAAACATGGTATATGCACATTTTAATTAAAGCTAATTTATACATTGAAAACAATTAATTGCATGGCTAAAACTTAGTTGTTAATTTGGTGAAGACTACTTGTTATCCATTCAATCAACTATTAATTACATGATCAACATCATATGTTGGATCATCCATTGGATCCTTAAGCAATGATAACTTCATGTGAACTACCATAACTATCGATCTATGTTGTGCAACCATTGATCATGTTTTATTGACTTGGCAAGTTGTCTCTAACTACTAATAGATTATGTTCAAGTGACCTGATGGACTAGGTTCTATTAACTCCGTTACTATATTTGACCATATTCCAACATGTGTAACCTTGTTTTCCTCTATAGAAAGAAACATCTTGAGTTATCAATGCCATTAGGATTAATAAACATGATACTAAAGGTGTATGATTTGTTTTGATGAGTTGACTTGAGTGCTACCTAAATTGATGGTTGTTAACATTTCTAATGAGAATGAATAGTTTTCTAGTTTTATAGTAATGAAATGGTGGGAACTACACAAATGGTAAGAAGGTTGAGTTTTGACATATCAACATGTAGTTGATATATAGATGATTGATAGATTGTTGGATAGTAATTAAGTTGTTAAAAATAATAAGCCATGTAATGGCTACTAGTTTGCCAAATGTTATAAGTAATGCTAGAACATAATTAACCCATGGTTAAATTATTAACCATGTGCATGAGACAAGATGTAATTTCAAAAATGCAAGATGAGACACTCTAATTGTTTTTTTATCATCACGAATTTGTTACATTAATCATGAAATGCATGATTTTACATATTAAATTGCATGCAAATGAATGAGGTATCGATGTAATTTCCAACACCTCACCTTAATCTTAATGCAAATATGTAAGAAATGCAAACAAGTGTAACAATAAGAGCTACAACATCAAGGAAGATGAACAATCATTGAACATAAACTCCTTTGGGAATGTCATTAAACAATTTGTGAAAAACAATTGTCCTTGGTATTAATGTCCAAATCACCAATGTCTCATGACATTGAAGATAACTTGTCAATGTGGCTTGTAAATATCAAATGCAACTTCTGCTTTGTTGTTGAACTTATTTGTACACCCTAATCCAAGCTCACTTTGAAGTTTTTGAAAAATATTAGTGTATGACCAAGTGAACTTGTGAAAATGTAGGCAATTTGATCTCGTGAAAATAAGTGTGTAACTTGCAAAACTCCAAATTTTTTTCAAGTATTGTGATGATTCTAGCATTGGAACATTAGATTATTAGATAGATTGATCAATGGCATTTTATTGTCATAGGAAATCATAGTCATCTCAATGTTTTAAAGAATATTTAATTCCATCAATAATTTCCATAGACAAACACCTTTTCTCACACAACTTGGTAGCTTTAGATATATTCATTTTTATTTAACAAAATTATAATGCATGTTTGTGAATATGCCGTGTGATGGGCACAAAATCATAGGTGGAAAATACAAAGTTTGTCATTGGTTTCTATCACTAACTTAGTCTACATAAAAAAAAACTTAGACAAGATGCATTATTCCCTTTGATGGTAGAAAAAGGCCCATGTCAATCTTACCTAAATCACATTTTTGTAATATGATTTACAATATCCATATGAAGCTTGTGAGGGTACATGGTGCCAAATTAACTAGGGTCAATTCAAGCCAAAAGCAACCACCTCGTGCATACCCAATTCTTTTTTTACATGTTTATTAATCTCATAAACTAAGATATTTTTTGTTAATTAAATAATTTTGAGAGTTTAAGACTTTTGTGTGGAATTTTTGAAAACCTTTAGATTTAGGTTCCTAAAAGAAAAAAATTTCTTAATTTTGAACAAAAAATCAACTTTGAATTGAAACATGTAGGTATTTAGTTTGGAGTTGAAAATGGTGTTGGGACTCTTCAAAACCCTCAAGATTAAATTTTAATGGAGCCAATATTTAATATTTTCAAAGAATAAAAACATTCAACTCTCTAACTCTTCTCCTTAAAAAATTCTCTATTTTGGTCAATTTGGATTCACTAAGTGTAGTAATGCACAAGGGTTGAAATAATAGGCCACCAAAGCTAGATGTCAAGGGCTTGTTATTTGGGGAACACCCTAGCTTGAGGGTGTTGCACAACATAAAGCCCCTTTTCAATGAAGACCTACAAAATGTGTGATGAAGGCCTCACCAAGAAGCATAAGTGCAGATGAAGAAACATAATAGCCAATGAAGAACTAGAACTCTTTCCTACTTGTTGAGAAGGATATTATGCTTTATAACACTTGTTCCCTGTAGTGTTAACAAATTGGCCAATGGCTTTATGAGTATGATATCAATTTTGACAATAGACATGCAATGGCTACTTCTTCAAAATAAAAAATCAAAGTGTGTTTTTTTATGTTTAGCCAATTGTATCATATTAGGTTTTCCATTCAAGGATTTGTGTTGGGAATTGACTAGTGTGTATTGTCATAGATAGCAAAATCATTCAACAAGTTTGATGATTTTAGGACCACTTTTAATGTTCACTTGTAAGTTTTAAGGTCCAAGCGCCTTCAATTGATCACTTAAAAGATTGATTAAGTTGGCTTTTTTTTTTCCCCCAAATTGGATAACAAAGATGTAAGCAATAAGGGCTTAACATGTTTGAGAACTTTGTGCAATGGTTGTAATAATTTGACCACAAGTGGAATATGCATTCAAACATTTCAAAGTTTATAATGTCTCTAGGAGAAGTTAATAATGGTGCACTAGGGTGACAAAAGGTTGTTGCAAACCACCTATAAATTCCTTCCAATGATTTTTAAGTTTGGTTTTGGGGGCATTCAACAACACCATCCAACCATTGCTAATGCTTTGGTTATTGGCACAATTACATAGCTTGAGAATTTCTAGAATAGAAATAGTATGATGTTCAAATGTGGAATGGGAAGTCCAATCTAGATGACATCTTCAATAATTAGGAAGCTTCCCAAATTTTGTTCTCATAAAATAAAAATCCATTTTTATTGTAATTATTTTCATTGGAACATTCAAATGGTTGATCAGAAGAAAGGAGGAAAACAATGACATATTGAAAAGAAATAAACATGAATGACACCAATTTTGATGTCAATTGATGTTGGGTTGATGCTATCAAGGAACACAAAGAAAGCTAAATACTGGTGAACATGAGTGCAAATATGGAATTCCTACTAGGGTAGAAAGGTCGGTGTCCAAACACTTAATGGCATGCAAACCTTTGTTTTTTTATTGAGTGATTAGTTGGCAATGCTTTTCAAAGACCAATTGTAAGTTGGCTATGGGTGCTCCCATGATGCTTTGAATCGCTTAAAATGGTGAAGAAACATGTAAGTTGTGGCCACTCAAAGTGAAAGGGTCAAAAATTTGTTGCAAAAGGTTACTCAAGGCATGAGGGTTGACATTAAGAAATCGTCAACATATAAATAACATATCAATGGGGTTGTGCCACTGTTTGAAAAGGTCATAGGACATTGGACAAGGCTGCTAATCAATGTTGACCAATCATAGTAAAAGGGGTGGCCAAAAAAGTTATGTGTGCTTGCATTTTTGAAAAATCTTGCTGACACACTTGTTGAAAATAAGGAATTAGAGAGGTCTTCTACACATACCAGTGGGAGGAAAGCTCTAAGGAGTAGGTCCCTTTTGAAAGTGAGGAGTTGGCAAATCCAAAAAGGATGTCACTTGCATTGTTTGATGTGGTCCTATTTTCTAGGTGGTCCCTTCCTTTCCATATCTATGAATCTTACTATCGTTTCATGGTAAGTATGTCCTCTCATTTTGTCATCACTATTAGGACTAAGAAATTGAAAGGTTTATTGGACAAAAAGTAGCCTTACCTCCAAAGAGATGGTAATGTTACTGAGTTGTGCATTGTATGTTGTTTTGTGGGCCCCCATGAACCTCTTGTGTCCTATTCACCATCATGGTTGAGATTTTTTTGCTTGCATAGACTACATTCCCCTTAATGTGCCACTTACTTTCCCATTTTGCTAAATTTTGGGCAGGTACACCAATGTGTGGAGCAAGGGAAGCCTTTTGGATTGTCGACTATGAGTGTAACATCATGGAATCCTCCTAATGTGGATAACAAAAATGCAATCGGTACTATTGCGTTGCGTTTTAAACCTACTTTGCTTGTTCTATTGCAAAGATTGCACAACTAAAGGATTGTTCTTGTGTTGATTAATGTGTCTTTCTAGGGATCCGAACATTTGGATTTATATTTTTTATCAGTAATTGTCTTTGGACTTAGGATAAGAGGTGGGCACAGAAGGATGAGGAAGCTTGTTTTGTTATTAGAGCTTTGCATTGAAGTAACAAAGATGCACTTTAGGATCCATTGGCAATTGTACGCTAATTTGCACAAACTTATAATTAGAAGTTCTTTTCAAACATTGAATCCTAGTTTTCCTTCCTAGAATCACACAAGTGGTCAAACATTCTTGTATGCCAAACATAGTTTGTTCAGCTTAGTTAGGATGTGGGTGTGTCAAAACTTAAAGGTGCACATGTTTGAAAAGGATTACCAATCATTTATAATTGTTCATGGCATTCAGCACTTTTGATTACTAAAAATGGAAGGTATGAGCTATTTTTGAAGCTTAATGTTTCTTCACACCTTAACTAATATCCATGAACACTACACTTGAATTTCTCTTTACATCATTAAGAACCACCTAAACTATAACTGCTGAGATTCATGTTGTTACTTTGCATGTTTTCTATTTGTGTTTGACATTGAGGACCAAGGTAAGCAAGTGAAATTGAAACCTTCACAAACCCAAGTATGTGCACGCATAATTGTAATAGGTAATAATTTTATTTTTTTATGAAACATGGAGGTTTCCAATCTGCAACAGTCACTATTTGTTTTGTTGGGATGTAACCTAGTTTGATTAATGGTGATGTGAAAAGATCGACTTATTTTCTGGGAAATTTTCTGTTTTGTTTACTTTACAAGTTTTAGAAGAGGGGGCATGGATAAAGGGCAATGCGATGAAGGTCATGATAATGGGGCAAGGGTTAATACGGAAAGGCAGTGGCATGAAAGATTACAGTAGCAAAAAAAAAGACAATGGAATGCCTATTAGTAGGACAAGAATCCTCCTTGTAATGTTTAGAATAATTCAATATGTGGATCAACTTGAAACATTTGGATTTAGTTTAAAGAGTTCTCACTCCACTATTTGAACCATTAGTTGCATATATGTTCTTGATGGTATCCTTCCCAATAAATAGAAATATTAAAGTCTAGGAAGGTTGGGAAAGTCTGTAAAACAGGATTAACACTAAAGAAGTTAGTTTCCTATATGGGCAGTATGAGCTATTGGAAAATTGTAATTTCATGTATGGGCTGCTAGAAAACAATAGTTTACTATATTTCCAATAGAATGTTTTACAAGAGTGTAAAAACACATGTCAACAAATTAACATTAATTTTTTAATGCATGTTCAATTCAAATTGAAGAAATTGATATTTACTAGATAAATAGATTTTAGTTCATTTCCTGTTGAACCCTATAGCATGGGGTTCCATACAAGGATTTATGGAGAAACCAGAATTGGAAAAATTGGGCACAATAGAAGTTGTGGTCATTGGTATTTACGGTAGGTTTTCAAAGTTTTTCATTTTAATGGTCACTAATGGTTTGGGTCCCAAGGATATGTACGGCCTTTCCTTCTTTCCTGAGTTGTATGCACAATACAACCATCTTGTTGAGTTGTATAGCACCGGTAGACCTGCAACAACCCTCATTAAGAATGTTGCAATTGTTATCTACACCAAACAACAATTGGTGACAAACTTTTCAACAATATTTTTTATTCGAGCACTTGACATTGCTATAATACAAAAATTGAGCAAGGTGCATAGCAAGAATACTAAAGGACAAGATTTTGCCACCAACTTCAAAATAACTTGGAGTTTTTAACTTCCTTTCTTTAATTATTAGATTTTTTAGCTTTCATATCATAGAGGTCTAAACTCTATTTTCCCTATTCATTCCAAGTCCATCAGCTAGATTTTCCTATTTTTTTAAGTCTTTCTTTGATTTGTCTATGGTTTTAGTCTGATTCTCCATCTTTTTTCCAACTCTATCCACTTTTTTGTTAGAAGGATTTGTGTTGCAATATTAAGGCTTTAGGGTTTAAGATTTCTACTGTTAATGACCACTTGTTGGAGAAATGGCATCATTGTATGTGATCTATGAATAGATATTGAAACAATATGATATTATTTAGATTTTATGCATTCATCAAACTTAGTGCGACAAAGCACTTTTTGCTTGTTGTTGATAAATAGCAAGTAATCACAAGATTTGTCAGACCTTAGCTCCACCTATTGGTGTAGAGAAGCATCATGCTCCTTTTCTAACCTTTTGTCAAATTCTTTTATGCTTTGATTTTGATTTCCAATTTTCTTTAATTTAATGTGTTTTTTGGTTACAAGAGTCTATGTTGTAGCATCTAGCTTGTTTGAACCTTTTTCAGACTTTTGGTTGGCATTTCCTATGTTTTTTCCAAGTGCATCAATTGGCTTTTAGGATCTGTGCACCTAACTATATTGTACCTATCCATTCCAAGTCCACTTGTTTTTTAGGGTATGCATTATTCAACTTTTTTGCATAGTTGCTTGTTTTTATGAAAGTACAGATTTCATGGACATGTTTTTGGAAATTATGTCATTGCAAGTTTTTGGCAAACTCAATATTCTTGTGGGGGCATCTTGCTTCGAGAACATTTGCAACAAATGTCATCTGCCATCCTTAACAAATCAAGATGTTGGATTCTACTACTATACATGTAAGGCTACAATTCCAACACAAACCCAAGCATGAATTACATGCAAAATTAAGCAAAAAAATGACTAGGCATTTGAATGTGTCTTATTTGACCCTTGGATCAAACCACTTCTTAATCATGATCTTGGAACCTCTAAGGATTTTTAAAAGATGGAAGGTTTTTTTCTTCAATTGTTTCGTGATAAAAAACTTGAAAGAAAATTCATTTTAAGCCTTGTAGCTGAGGTCATTCGATTTTTTGATCTAAAGAAAGTTATGAATAAAGACATAAAATCAATAATTAGAAGGGAAAAAACTAAGCACAAGAAGTCCAAAGAAATAAAAGTTGGAAAGTTCAAAGTTGCAAAAGAAGGTGAAGAAGTTTGTAGTTATTCTTAAGTTCTTTTTAATTTGTTTGAAGAGCTTGATAACCTTTCATGTACATACTAAAGTTTTGTGAATTGTCCATATTGTGCATGCACATGTAAACCATAAACTTTTTCATAGTAAAACTTAAATGTTATACATTTTTCAATCTTTATCTTTTTATTCATGTTTTGGAAATTATATTTGTATTTTCATTTTGTAGGTTTGGATTTGAGTTTGGTTTTAAATTTGCAACTTCTTGGATTGGAAAAACTTGAATGTGGTCTTTTAAAAATTTCCTTTGATACATGGCCAATGGTGAAATATGGATGGCTTTTGTTGGGCTTTTGTTGAAATCTTTAAGTTAAAACTTTTAACTAAAACTTGTATAAATATTAAGATATTTCAACATAAACCCTAAACTATAATGCTTGACACTTACAATCTGAAACTTCAAAACTTGAAACCTTAAAATTTTGAAATTGAAATTTCAAATCTACAACCTTAAAAATTTTAAACCTTGAAACTTTAGTGCTTAAAACTTGAAACCTTAAAACTTTGAAATTGAAATTTCAAATCTACAACCTTAAAAAAATTTAACCTTGAAACTTTAATGCTTAAAATTTGAAACATTAAAACTTTAAACTTTAAAAACATAATTTTTAAAACATACATTACAAGTCAAAAAATCCAAAACTTTAATACCTAAAACCCTAATTCCAAATCTTTAAAATTACCAAAAACTTTAATACCTGAAACCCTAATTTTCAAATTCTTTAAGATCAAAAATCAAACAAAAGAGCTTAACTGTAGAACCATAAATCTAGAAATCAAAACCTAACACCTTAATATAAATTTCAATTTCCATCACAATCCAAAGTACATTAAACGCATTAATTACAAATAAAATTTTAAAATATTACATATACAATCCAATATAAATTAATAAAAAATTCATATTTATTATTAAAATTTTAAACATAATTCAAAAAAATTATTTAGAAATTTTTAAATATAGATTTAAGTTGAATTTTTAAATTCAAATTGTCATTTCATGGAAATTGATCAAGAATTAGCCAAACTTGGTTTAAAACAAATTACTAACTTTCAATATAATGTTAGAGACTACTTATTTGATGTAGTATCTTTTTTTAAAAAATATTCATTAACTTCAAATTTAATCGAATGAAATTTATGTTCCATTTACAAAAATGCTTAAGGTTTGAAATACCAAAAGCATTTTTATGTCATGAACATGAATTAAATTATGAATTTTTACATGATTTACATCATGGGCAAGCAAACAACGAAGAAACATACATTTTAAAAATGTCATTATCAGTTTTGGATGGTGGATTATGGGGTGATTTTACTGATTTATTGGATATCACATTATTCGCAACGTTTAATCTATGTTTGGAATAAAAACAATCGTCATTTAAAATGCGAGATGAAACAATGAAAATACATTGCATATTGTGTATTGAAACAACCACTTTGAACCTGCAAATACATGTTATCAAATAGAAGTTTCTTTTGATTATCAAAATCAAAACATGTGTGAAACAAAAAATGATGACATGACAAAAGAACCCACTAATAAAAATGACCTTCATAAAAATGAAAAATATTTGCATGGACTTTTCAATTAGAGAATAATTTGTTAGAAATTCAAAAACAACATCATGAATGGATGCCACAAGAAATTGCATTAGCATTCATAACCAAATTCCCAATGTTGGGGTCAAACATATTGCAAATTAAATGACATTTAAAACACATCAATTGTAAAAAAAAACCTACCTATAGTAATAAAATATTTTCAAATGAAAATGGAAAAAAATCAAATATTACCATTCCCCATGAAAAAAACCTAGCACCAAAGATCGAAAATACCAAAACACAATTGTTTCCAAAACTTTGCATTATGTAAAACCGTTTTCTGAGATAAAACCTCTAAATAACAATATTGAATCCAATAAAACAAACTTCACAATAAGTCCTTTAAAATTCAATAATTCACTAAAAGAAAATATTCACATACAAAATGAAGCATCACAAAATATTAATAATATCGAAAACAAAAAAATAAATGAGAAAACTTATAGCTATTTTAAAAACAAAAAGCTTCTAGTGACATTACAATAAAAAAATTTACACAAACATTGGAAAAAAAATCAAAAGATAAACATATCATAAAATACAAAAAAGAAATTGAAAACATTGCAAAACATGTTTGTTATTCTTGCCAAAAAAAATGTTTTGCATACTAAATCCAATATTGAACTAAATCATATATTAATCGACTTTTTTGCAATATTCCAATTACAACATTAGATGATCATGTATTGATTTGTAAATTGTGTGAAAGGAAAATAAAACATGGCAAACCATTTGATTCAAATCTACGAAATCATGTTATGGAAAACAAACCAAACATGAATTTTGTTTCAATGTTAAATAATATTGAGGAATGTTTGATCACACCTTGCTTTGCATTTGCACATATTTTTCATTTGGGAGGACATGGACAATAGAGAACACATGGAAGTGTTGTGAATGTTCCAACCAATTTGAATCTAGTTCAAAATGTATTACCACGTATGCGATATGATGATTTATCAATTGTTATGCTTCTAAAAAGGAAATTATAATATAAATCAATATATATGACAAGTTATGTTCATCCTAATATAGTTATGAAAACTTTACAACAACTTTGTCAAACTCCCTTGTACATAAGTGGAAAATTTTCTATAAAAAACCAAATTGGGAAGATTTCACAAAATTTGCAAACGCAAGTAAAAACATTGATTTTGAATAGAAAATTATTGAAAATGACATCAATGAAGAAAATTCTGACAAATTCGAAAAAATGCTAGAAAAAGACAACACAAATACATTAATACACGACCTCCTAGATGTAGAACAAATTATTGATAGCAATAACAAATCACTAACAATTGCACCAAATGAAGGTTTTCAACATTTGGGTTTATTTCGAAACACATATTCTAAAGAATACAACTTTCCAACATTATTTTTTGGTCATTCAAGACCACCATTAAACTGCTCATATCAAAAAATAGCACATGCAAAATTGACTAACGCAAATAGGAAATTTGCATATCATATAACAAATATATTTTTCAAAACAATTAAAATCTTGATCCATTTCATATTATTTTCTACATGGATTCACATTCAAAAAACAAAACTTTTGGGCCGTGTTTTGACAACTAGTGACGTATCAAACAATGTCAACTTAGATAAAATATTGAAATCTGACCTTGGTTACAAAGAACTTGGATGTATACAAACATCTCTAGATTATCTATATCAACTTCATAAAGATATTTTTGCAATGACTAGACAATTAGGGCCACCTACGTTTTTTATAATATTCACGACACGCATCAATAATTGGTCTACACTCATAGAAACATTGAAACAATTATATGAAAAAAATACTAATGAAAATAAAACAAAATAATAAAAAATGACAATTCATCAACCATTGGAGAACTTGCTAAAAATGATCATGGATACTATGAGTAAAAAATGCCCCACAATATAACATTTCTTTAAATGAGCAGGTTGAAAATTTTATCAATAAATATTTAACAATAGATCAAATAGTCTTGAAAAATGGATTACAAACTGCACAAATACATAAACACAAACGAACATGTAAAAAAAAAGGTCATCCAATTTGTCGATTTCAATTTTCGAAACCTCCAATGAGATGCACAAAAGTGTTATTGCCATTGAATGAAAATGAACGTACACAAAACCTTTCTCAAATAGCAATTCAAATATTTAAAAAACTTGTTGACATGGGCTTAGGCAACAAAAACTCTTTGATGAATTCTTTTCAAACTTACAACTAAATGAAAATACTTACCTTCTTGCATTACGATGCATTTTGTAAAAGCCAACATTGTTTCTAAAACATAAACCATGTGACATATGCACAAATTCATTCAATATACATGCAAGACCTTTATGGGAAACAAATATAGATGCACAATACATCTTAGATCCATATGTAGTTGTAGCCTACTACACTTTTATTTAACAAAAGTAGACAAATTTGTGATGAAAAAAATGCAATCAGTTTTAGAAATATGGAAACATGAACAAATAGAAGCATCTGAACAAATTAAAAAGTTGGGAACAACATTCTTGAATGCACAACAAATGTTTGTGCAACAAGCTATACACATATCATTATTAATTCCACTATATTATTCAATAAGATAATTTCAATTCATTAACACATGTGAAGAACATGATAGAGCTTTCATTTTATTACTACAAAAAATGTTACGTAATTTATCTCCGACCTCAACAAACATTCATTGTAAATCAATAATCAATAAATAAAAAACACAACCTCAATCTTTGGACCACATTTCTCTAGCAAAATTCATTGCTAAACATAAACACTAAAAATCATTAAATATATATAAACATAGTAAAATTATCCATTGGGTGTCATTAAATTTACATAAGGACCCTAAAAATCATTATAGAGAATTGCTACTACTATTCAAACCTTTTTGTGAAACATAATCAAATTTGAAAATAAAATTTGTTTCATGGAACGATGCGTACATCATTTCCAAAAATTATATTTTAAAAACCCAATTTTTTTAAAACATATTTTTAATCAAAATAATGACTATAATAATGAATGGGATGATTTGCAATCACAATTTTAAAAACACACAAAAAAAACATGAAATAAATGGATGGGACAATTTTTTTCAAAAAACAAAATTACTAATGCAAATAATCCAAAGAAAAATTCATCACTTACTAATATTTTAAAAATTGAACCATGTGGTTTAAAATATGAAAATAACACAAAATCAAAAGATAAATATTTGAAAAATAAATTAACAACATATATTGATTCCAATAATGTTGATGAACTTTTACCATACGAATCATTTTCAACAGAAATGTGAAAACTTAATAATGAACATTGAACACTTGTTAATGACATCCTTTTTTTAAAAAAAAAACACCCATCAAATCCTTTACACATTTTCCTCACTAGAGGTGTAGGAACAGGGAAAACATTCATATTAATGTGCATCATTCAAAACATGCTACCATATACATATGAGAAACACTTAATGCCAATCCTTTGAAACCAATAATAATGAAATTAGTATACACAAGAAAAAAAACATTTAATATTAATGATACCACAATACATTTTACATTTGCAATCCAATAAATAAAAATTTCAATGAATTTAAAGCATTAAATGATGAAAGAAGTGATATTTTAATTAAAACATATACTCAATTACAACTATTAATAATAGACAAAATCTTTTTAGTTAGTAACAAAATGTTGTCATTCATTGACTATAGTTTATGTGTAATAAAACAAGTTCATGATGACTTCATGGATGGTTTAGACGTCATTATGTCAAGTGATTTTTACCAAGCTCCACCAATTCAAAATTCATGCATTTTTAGACCAAGATTGGATGGGCTTAACATTTTCGGAACAAATTTTTGGAATGAACATGTAAAATATTATGAATTGAAACAATCATGCAACAAATTGATACTAATTTCATTAACATTTTAAACCAATTTCAAACAACTTAAAAAACTCATGACAACATAAACTTCATTAACCAAATTTGTTTGAAAAAACCACCACTAGATACCACCTTGCCATATTTGTTTTATACAAATGCTAAAACAATTGAACATAATAAAAGGACATTTCAAAACACACTAGGTGAAACATACAAATTTGTAGCCCAAGACATTCATTTAGACACATGTCATGTCCACTTTCAATTGTCAAATTTCCCAAACCAAACATTTGGAATCCATCATTAATTATTCCTTAAAAGACATATGTTAATGGAATTATGTGTTAGAAACTATTGCACATTAGATGGTATTGTTAACAATGATATGGAACGTTTGAAAATATATATGAAAACCATTTCAAAACCTTTAATATGGATTAACTTCCATAATCCTCACATTGGATTCAACACTAGGTTAGAAAATTCACACATGTATAAAAAATTCCCTAGACTTAACAAGAACTAGAGACCAATTGAACAAAAGGTCATTGAAATACAAATAGGTAACAAACCATCTCATATTATCACAAGAATCCAATTTCCTATCCAACTAATTGTAGGACACACTATACACCATGCACAAGGTTTAGCCTTTGAATCTTTAGCATTCAACCCTACTAGTGTAACAAAACGTGGTTTAAATATACAACATTATCTTGAATTTGTTCCCAAAAAAAATTATATTTATTGTTTCCATTGTTGACTAAATTTTTTCAAGTAAATCCTCTTATTGAACAAGAAATGTATTGACTCCAAACTATTGCATGATACGAATTAACATTCCCATCTTTTAACTCTTATTATGAAGAATTCATAATCATACAATCCCTAAATACATGTTCTTTAAAATTGCACTTTCATGATGTCCTTGTAGATCCAAATCTATTGGCATCTCACATTCTTTGTAAAATGAAACAAAAATCAAAAACATTCAAACAAATAACAAGTTGTACCTTGTAATATCAAAAAAGTTCAACATCATTTCATGTTATAATGAACATGGAACTGTGGTACTATGGCAAAATGGTAACTTTTGACACAAACGAATTTGTTGACAAATGTTGGTGCTAAATTGATTATTGCACTTTTCAATGGCAACACACAAGAACCATTGTATTTAATTGCACTCTACAAACCACCTAAAATGCAATTAAATAATTTTTGTTACATATTAGAAACCATCATTAAACAAATGCCTCAAAACATTCTAATGATCATCATAGAAGATTTCAATGTCGATATCTTAACAAAAACATGTCAATCCATAACATTATGTAACTTCATGAATACAAAAGAAATCAAACTTCTATTCTTTGAATACACAACCATTAATAAAACACAAATAGACCACATATGAACAAAATGCACCAACATAACAATGTCATTCAAGATCTATTCAAGCTTACTAGTCAAACCATAAACTTGTTTCCATCGCATTTAGATTGCCAAACTATGTGCCTTGTTTCATTACACCAGCAAATTAAACACATATTCACATAATCTAAACAACAATCTCAAAAAAAATTTATAGAGGTACATTTTTGCTTCAACAAGCCAAATGTGAAAAAACATTACTTTAATTACTAACTACACATATTGCATATAATTACAATAAACATTACTTTCTGAAATTTTTTTGAATCCAAAATAAACCACTCAAATATACAATTTTAAACAATTAGTACTATACTACACCTTACGGGCAGGGCGTACGTGTCTATGACGTTGTGTTTGGTTTCAGTTCCCTAGTTAACCATGGTGGTTAGCTCAGTTGCACTTTTTCACTACCTATTTACTAGCAACTCACAAGCAGGTTGTTGATAAGTAGGTAATAAAACCAACCCTTACCTATGCATAAACCATCTACATACCTAGTAGTTACCTATTTTCCTACCTATCTACCTATATATGAGACCTATTTCCTAAAGAATTGGTTATCAAGGTGAAACCCAATATTAACTCAGTTGAGGTTCATCCACAACTGAGTGATAACAGGCATCCAGTGGATGGTGCACTGGTGGGTGCTGGTTCACTGGGGCACCATTTGAGATGTCTATAATGTGACAGAATCTGACAATTATAATTTTGTCAGATTGTGTATTACACATTCTTTATTATGTCCTTTATATATCCTTCACGGGTATAAAGGAGGGGTCTTTACGAATAAGGGTTGTAAACAGGTCCTTATGGCTAAGGGGTACCAAAGAGGGTCCTTATTGCTAACGGGTTTATGTCCGTAAGGGACAGTAAACCCTAAACCCTAAATCTTCGAAGCGAGCAGAGCAAAGCGCACAAGTGCGTCGCACATGCAGGCGGGTGCTCAGGGCGGGAGAGCGAGCGAGCAAGGAAGCGCAGGAACTCCAACAAGAGGTGGGCGTTGGCGGCATAGAGAGAGGAAGGATGGAGGTGCTAGAGTGACAGAGAGGTGCCTGCATTAGCGGAAGGAGTGAGTATTGGCGACCCTTTGGTAAGGATGATGATGAGCTTTGTCGGTTTTCTCTTCTTTTCTGCGTTCTTTCTGTGTGGGGGGCGTGACTCTGGAGTTTGCACCCACAGGTTGTACGGTGTTGTTGTCTATTGGAAGATCGCGAGTGCTTCACTATTAAAGAAAAACATGGTTCGTGTTTGCTTAGAGAGGAAAGAAAAACTTTCTCGCAGGAGCTGCTAGGGAAAATCATGAACTACTAGGTAGTCTGCTCATTGACAGTTCCATCTGCTCTTCATGTAGGTGTTCTTCATGTACATTTGATTGAGCAAGAGTTGGGTTGGGTGAACAGGAGTCTTTATTGGGAAAGGAGTACGCAAGTAGAAGGGCTGCTGCACCTGGAGGTGAGTGGGTGGGTGGGTGGTGTTGACAGCCTGAAAGCGTTTTGTCAGGTGCATTCTTTCCCCCCATCATCACCATGCCTGATGACAAGAAGAAACAGTTACAGAAACTGCAGGCATTGGCTGCAAAAAGGAAAGCAGACAGTGACGGTCATGGGGGACAGAAGAAGCTGAAAGCAGCACCAGCAGCTAATGTCATCCTTCCCAAGAAGCTTTCTTTGAATAATGGAGACACAAAACCACCAAGACCATCTGCAATTTCCAAGGGCAAGGAAAAGCAGCAAAGCACAAACCTCAAGGCTAAGTCACCTGTCAAGAGGAAGCCTACAGAGAAATGGGACAGTGACTCAGATACATCTGAAGAGGATGATGAAGGTGATGCCTCAGCTGGATCAGAAGATGATCTTGACAGTGAAGAAGCTTCAGAAGAAGAGGCTGATCACCCACATCCTGCTAAAAAATCTGGAAAGATTGCTGCTGCCAAACCACCTGCAAAGAAGTTCAAACCTTCAGACTTCAAGGAGAAAGATAAAGGCAAGAGGGTAGAGATAGGAAAGGACAACAAGGGCAAAGGGAAGAGAACAGTAGAGGAAAGTGATGATGATGGGGACAATCTTGATGAAGAAGATGATGGTGGTGACTTGTCTGAAGATCCCTTAGATGAAGTTGATCCTAGTAACATCCTTCCTTCCAGAACCCGCAGACGAGCATCTCAACCTGTACAGTATGACTTTGACCATGGCAGTGGTGATGACTCTGAGGATGACAGTGATGCATAGTGGCAAAATGCCCACGACACCAAGGATGACAGTGATGCATAGTGAAAATGCCTGTGGCATGGGTTTTACATCCATCGTTTTGAGCTGTGGTAAATCATGACAAACTCTGAGGTCCAGAGAGGATTGTGTTTTGCAAGGATCCCTTCTTTTGATGCAATCACTGTTTATCAACCAAAAAACTGCTTTTTTCTTACCTTTTGGGCTTTTTGTCCATTGTCTGTTGTTTTGTCACTGAACAGCATCCTGAGGTTGCACTAGTGTATTTCTGCCCCTGCTTTTGACTAACTGTGAGTCTATCAAGATGGTTTTGTTGCAGTGGCATGGTTGGTTTTCAGCAGGCAAAGTACAGCTTGTCAATTGCTTAAAGTCCAATCAAGATTCTCACATTGTAACAACAGATTGTGGATCCAGGCCTTGTAATGGTGGTGTTTTTTGTTTGCATTTTTTTTGTCTTGCAAAGGCTGGGTAGATACTAGACACCCATCCTGGAATATTTGGCTTTAGAATCATTGTGTTTATATAGGTAAGTAGAGAGTAGAGACTTTAGCAGCCACCCACGACAGAGATTTTGGTGTTTGCAGCCATGTCTCAATTTAGAGTAGATTATGTGCAGATGTGGTTAAGCACTCTTTCACAACATCAGACAGGAAGGATGTCCTTTTCTCTTCAACTATTATGTTATTGATGGAGGTAGAGTATCCACTCTGTTTGTCTCTGCCTTTAAGGGAGAGACTGCAGCAAAACAATGTAGTTTTCATTTTGGTTGTGTTTACCAGGTGTTGCTGTGAGCTGTTAATTTTTAAACTTCTTCATAGAACATTTCATGTTTTAACTGTTGGCTGGTCTGAACTTGCCATAAGGGGGCAGAGCCATTAGGCAAATGAGAGCTGCTTGTTTGAGCTTGTCAACGATTGTGTTCTTAACAGATCCTATATGGTGGGTTAGAAGCAACTAACCATCACTACAGAATTATATGAATTTTGTGTAGGTGGGTTGGTTTGAAAGCTTGAGTGTCTACATGCTCAGGACATACTTCAAAATTCAGGATGTCAGTATGTGGAACCATTCATTGAAACTAGCCTGGATTGCTTGAGATCTTTGAAGCATCTGCAGACATAGGCCATTTTCAGAGACCAGCCAAGTTTCTGCAGATGCTTCAAAGCTTAGACATGTTGCATTGATGACTCTCCAGGTACAGGTTATGCAGGTGACTGACTTGGATTTTGGTGGCAATTGAGAAACAAGTGCTTGTCATGTTTGGGTTTCCCACAACAGACTAAGAGGCAATGCTGCTGAGCACAAAACATTACAGAATCCCCAGCGGTGCCGAGTATATGACCTTTCACATCCAAGTTCAGTTAATTACTTTTTTTTGCAACCCATAAAACTGAGAGTGCACAGGGGAGAGACTACCAATAGCTAGCCACCTGCACCAATCATTCCGATTGGCCAATCAAAAAAAGGGATAAGCAGGTAGTTCATATTTATTACACTCTTCTCTGGCAGGTGCACAGCTTTGCTACGCGTTGTAGCAGCAGACCAGTTGTGGGAAAGATTTCACTAGAATATCAGCAAACTTTGCAAATATGCAGGAGCAAAACTATTAAACGACATGTTTTTGAATTTTATTTCGTGCACTTTTTTATGTGCAGGGTCACGGCTGAGGGAATTTGTTATACACTTCATTTTCGAAGTTACCCTCCACAGATACACTACTTTAGTGCGACAAAAGAGTTGTCAAATTTGATGGAGTTACTTATTATTTCAATGGGCCATGTCTTTAGGCAAGGACTACAAATTCACTTGTGGTCTACATTTTTAAAACACTACAAACATGTTGCACCTCATGTATAAAAAAATTAACATGTCTATATAAAAAATACATCATGTTATTTAAAACTAGCTTCAAAGACCAAGTATTTAAAATTCTAGACACACAATTGATACCAATTCATAGGTATTGCATTTCGTATATGTGTAATTTTGGTTTATTTGCGTTTTACATCTCAGGTTAATGAATACAACTTCAATGAAGAAATTTCAAGTGCGATTATGTTTGAAACAAAGTACTGCAAATATCATAGATACATCTCAAGGAATTTAGTTCTCAGAAGTTGCACAATACATATGGAGGTTTACAATTCTATAAAGATGTGAGATATATACACATCTATTTCTTGAACTCATCATTATTTGTCGCCATCTTTCTGTTTTCTTGATACTTGTTTTGGAATAATATGTGATGTGGAATTGTACTTGGCATCAAGAATCACGTTTTCCATAAGTATCAGACAAAAGCAAAACTAATGTCAGTAAAAGATGAAATTAGGATTAGATTAGCGTGAGTGGTTGATAAACCCATCTTCTTGCAGAGGGCATATGTATCATGGCCTGATCATTCTGCAATTATGGTGCATGCAAAGCTACTGCTATTGTGATCTCTGAGGGGGAGTAGTTTGCTTGACATATGTGCAAAACGTGGGAACACTGTAGATACATGTTTTTGTGGAATGTGTTCAACAAACAAATTGCCATCTTACAATTATCAGTTCTTAGAACATCATTATATCGGGATACAAAAGCGTGTGTAAGGGCAGAAGGCACAACAAATGTTTTAGACAACTGCAACAGGAAGGTAGGTATGTGCCTCAAATACTGTTGTTACCTTTTTGCAGGTGCTGAGTGCATGTGCCAGCATAGTTGCCCTTGAAGAGGGCACATTCTTGGTGAGCAGATCATTCAAAGTCGGTGGGATTCAGATGGGTGAGCAGCTTGGTTGGCATGTATGCAAAATGTGGGAGCACGGAGGATTCTGCTTGTAGTCAGTGTTCGACAAGATGTCATCTCGAAGTGTTGTCCTCTTGGAATGCCATACTACCAGGAAGTGTGTGCATGGGCATGGTAAGAGAGAGTTTGGACAATTTGATCGCCAGTGTGAAGAAGGTAGCAGAATCCTAAACCTAGCCAATCAGAATCACCTCTCGTTTGTCTTCTGCCAGCTTGTAGCAGCTATACAGATGTTGTGGATCGAAGGCAGGCATGCGCTGCTATGCTTCAATTATCTCAATTCACATGATTTCCTCAAAATTGGAACAGTACACGTGCATGCATGGTCGAGCTTCTTGGCTGTGCCTACTCAGATCTGCAACACAACAAGACAAAAATTCTGACAGTGCTAAACCCTAAACCACAACACGACACGACAGAAATTCTGACAGTGCTAAGCCAGTTGTAAGCTGACCATCTTCTTCATCAGGTGCACAGCAGAGAAGTAACCAATTTCAGATTGTCAATCACGCAAACAAGCCGGCATTTACTCATCGAAACATCAATTTCCTCCTCTTACGGCACTCAGAACTACTGGATGCGAACATAACAGTTGCAATGACCAATAATGATACAACCAACTCTGCGACTGACCCCCAGCCACAATGCACACACGCTAGAGTACAAAAATGGCTCTAATCTGTCTCCCCTACGTAACATCTAACAGCCGAATTCCCTCAACAAATGAAAAATGCATGTGAATTGCCACGCACCACTACGAAGTGAAAAACGCAAACTCCTTTCTCTAATGACAGCAGGTCAAAAACCTTTTTCAACAAATCACACTGAGATCTCCCAAACTTTCTGTTCTCTATCTGCAGACCCTAAACTCCAAACCAAGACTTCCTTCTGCGTTTGCGCTGATGTGCATCCGATATCGCACTATTGACTCCACACCGCTACTAAACAACTTTCCTACAACACAAGTACCCTTGTTATATAACAATCACCATCGCCGATCACCTCCTCCGTTTCCGTTCGATCGTTCTCGACCCCGAAATCCTCCTCATAATTACTGTGTCGTCCTAAGCCTGCCGGACCACCGACACCTCCAGCGTCACCATCATCATAGTTTTGCCATCGCTCTTGAGCTGACCTTGAGCTCCGCAACTTCATAATGAGCAGCAGTCGTAAGTCCACATCTGACATACAGAAACCCTAATCCCAAACCTTAACCGCCTTTCTGCAACACTTTATGTACGAAGAAAACCCTAAAACTTTATGAACGAAAAAAGCGGGTCCGCCACCAGAGGCTCTGGCCTCAAGTAACGTGTTACCCAAAACCCTAAGGGGGAGGGCTTTCCAGTGCGTAAAGCACAGATACTGAACATTCTAAATCTGAAAAGTTCCTCATCTGAAATCCTACCAGAAGATGTAATGTAATTGTTTTCATTTTATGGGTATTAAAAAATTGCTTGCAATAAAAATTTGCTTACGTTACAAAAATTTCTTGTCTGTAAAATTGCTTTAGGGTAAAATGAAAAGTTGATGTACAAGAACCTTTCCTTTACTCTAAAAATAATCATTAAATTTTTTTTAATTATATATATATATATATATATATATATATATATATATATAAAATAAAAGATATGAAAATCAAAATTGTGTTACAAGTAGTTTTTATTTCTACAAACTAGTTATAAAATAAAGAACAATAAAAAGGTTATGTAAATAATTATCAACAACAATATTAAATGTTCAACTTTCAAGAGGTTTGTTTTGGTTGGAAAATTGATTTTAGATCATCAAAATCAAGTTTATGTTTCACATTACATTACACATCATCATTAAAAACAATGAAAATTATATTATATCTCTTTGAAATACTAGAAAAAAAATTCAAATTAACATTTGGTGGAATCAAAACCCCCAAAAAAACATTGAACAACTACCTATTATTATTTCCCTATAATAACCAAAACAATTGAAATTTTCATATGTTCTTCTTATGGGTGAATAATATCAAGCAACCTATTCCCTTATAATATTAAAAATTTAAATAAAAAATTTTGAAATTAACATTGGGCAACCACTTGATATTATTTTTGTGAAATATTGAGAAAACAATTAGCATTATGCCTAAGGGTCTTTGGTCTTCTTGTTGGTGAATAGATTGTGTGATCTATTATTTCTTAAAACATTGAAAAATAAATAAATAAAATCAAAACATATAGTTGAATGTCACTTGATTTTTTTCCCTAGATTACTAAAATGAATAAATTGTTTTACAACTTTTCCTTCTCCACCCCCTATAACCACTTAAAAGGAATTCCTCCAATGCTTCTATCCCAAGTTTAGGACAAGTCAATAATCTTGAAACATAACCTTTTACTCAAAGCTTTTTTGAGCTTTGACTTGACCATTGCTTCATCTCTCACAATGCATAATATCATCCAAACAAATAATGGTTATTATTTTTTGTCCATAAAGGAAGGTTATATCTTTGTTAGGTGCCTATATACAAGAAGGTTATGAAACTCTTCATCCACCCACATGTAAGGATTATGGGGACACTTTCAAACCTCTAAATAGAAGGTTTTGTTCGATAACTAACTCGAAAACCCTAGGTATGGGAAATACACTATGAGAAAAATGGGGGCTATCACATTATAGGTGGACACTCTCAACATCCAACAAGTTGCTTATTGGATTCTAGCTCAACTTGTGACTATTCTCACCAACACTTTCAAAAACCAGAACCTCATCTTCTTTTGCCATAGATTTTTTTCAATAATAGAAAGAGAAACAACAACTAACATTAACTAAATCAAAAGAAAAAAAAAACCAAAAATTTTTTTTTAAAAGGAAAAGAAGAATTGAGTTTGGAGATCTACTTATCAATTAGTCATCATGCATGTAAATGAGAACCCACTTTTCACCAATTTCCTCTAATAACAAAAATGAATTGTAATATTGATTGTTTGCAACAATTATATGAAGCTCAAAAACTAACTAAGTGATCAAATAACAAAACTAGGAACTAACAAGTTAACATTCTTGAGAGACCTACAAACAACTAGAGATCAAATACAAGAAGAAACAAAACGAACATAAGAGGCTACAATTCATTAAACAATCAAATCACAAAACTAGGAAATAACAAATAATAAGCTAACCTCGGTGCTTTTGAAAAACCTACAAATGACTAGAGAGCAAACACAAGAAGAAAAAGAATTAGTGTTGGAAGTTTGGCATTCTTGAAAAACTTGCAAACAACCAAAAAATAAACACATGAAGAAAGAGAATGAACATTGGAGGTTTAGCACTCTTGAAAAACCTTCAAACAATTAGAGAGCAAACAAAAGAAGAAAAAACAAACACATGAGGTTGTAGTTCACTGAGTAATTGAAAAGCAAAACTAAGCTCGGTAACAAGTTAATTACTTTGATGTGTTTAAAAACTTGCAAATGGCTAAAGAGTAAACATAGGAAGAAAGAAAAACAAGCATTAGAGGTTTGGTGTTCTTGAAAGATTTACAAATGACTAAAAAGCAAACAAATGAAGAAATAAAACATGCATTAAAGGCTCAATGCTTTTGAGAAACCTACAAATGATTAGAGCGCAAACAAAAGAAAAAAAAACCAACATAAAATTTAGCTACAATTAATTAAATAATCAAAAAGAAAAACCAGGATCAACAAATTAACATTAGCGCGAAACAAAAGAAAGCTCATAGAAATCACCTAAAATGTTAATGTTCGAAACTTTTCATCACTTGAAATTCTCAGAAGCTCATGAAAGTAATGTTCTTCGCTAATGATGCAAAACAAAACTTTCAATTTTTCAAAACATGTGACAAATACACATTGCACACTAAATTGCTCAAGCTAGATTGCAAAATTAAAAATGCTTAAAATTTTTCATCACTTGAAGTTTTTAAAAGCTCTAGAAAGCATTGCTCTTCACAAACGATTCAAAATAAAAATTCGTAGTCTTTTCAAGCATATAAATACACACTAGATTGCTCAAGTTGGATTATAGAAACACACACATTAATGTTCACTCTTTACATTTTGCACTCAATGCTCTCATGCCACTAAAGAAATTTCAACAATGACATCACTATTGCCATGTGAATGGCAGAAATTCAACAAGGCAAGATGAAGATGGTTGACTAGTTGGATAGGATTAAGACATTTAATTAGTTTGATTTTCAAATTACTTTTGGAAGGAGAGGACATAGGATGTAATTTTGGAATTTGATGGAGGTTGAGAGATTATTTTGTTTTACACACATAAAGATTTTAAAAATTGTTGAAGAATAGAACAAAAGCATAATATGTAGTTTAGAATTTTGTTGGGTCATGAACCACAAAGTTTTTTGTTTTTCATTTTGGATTTTTACACTTTATATAACATATGTTTGATATGTTCAATTTTGTGTAAAGATAACAATATAATATTGATGAAAAAATAGTGAGTCTATTCTAGAACTATTGTGTATTTTAAATGAATCATGAAGCTCTTATCATAGATTTTGATTATTAAGGATAATACAAAATCTAAGAAATAATGAAATAGTAACTATAATAAGAAAAACATGTGAATACAATTTATATAAGAATTAGAATGAATAAAAACATAGATTATATGTGTTATAAGTACTATTGAAAGTACAATTTGTATTGTTTTATTAATAGGAAGAAAGCAATTTTGAGTAAAATCTACACCTACCAATCACTATTGTTGTCCTTGAAGTCCTCAATGTTAAACCCTAATCCTTGAATATTGATTGTTGCATTGCTGCGTTATTGCATCATTCAACCTAAATCCTAAACTTAAAAAGGATAGTTTATATCCCAACCCTAAACCTAAAAGGACAATTCGTATCCCAACTAGATATGAATATTATAATCATAATTGTGACCATCCATAACCATAACATCCATCACTGGATGTGTATGTATCAATTTTGACATACATATTCATCACCATTAAGTTATCACCATAACAATTATGATAAGGATATAATGTGTTAATGTCCCATTTGGATATGAATAGGATAAGGATATAAACCTAGTACACACTTGTTGGTTCTTGATAAAGCTAATTATAAAAATTGACACAAAATCCACATATGCATTTATGCATATCCAACTATTATACATATTGATACATAGGAAAAATCCTATAACTAACCAACACTAATTAGGACCTTTACCATTAAAGGTCCTAACACCAAGTGTGAAAATAACATAACATTGGTATATAAATATTAAGATAATGTTCGCACCAATGTTTGGTTCATAATTTCAAAAAAAACCTTTAGTCTTGTTTCTTTTATTGTTTAATGGAGCTTTCAATTTGATTGTGTGACCAATTTTTTGGATTTTCAAAATATTTTATTTTGGTTAATGTTGTAAAGAATTTAAGATTGTTCCACTTAAGAATAAGGTTGGATTCCATCTTCATTAATTAGACATAATTAAAATTTTAAAATGTAATATTAGTTTATTCAATTAGTGCACACAATTCAAGATTTAAAATTATGTAATATCAATTATGTACAACCAACAAACGAAATAACTTATTTAAAATGTAGGACCCAATTTCAAATTTTAAAATTAAAAGTGTCATTGTATATTTAAAGAAGTTGAACCTTTTGAAAACAAAGATAGCAACCGTGATGCAAGTTTTTGTTCAATTTTCAAAATAAATTGATTCCCTAATTAGGTTTCAATGATGTCAAGGAAACTTGGAGTCTCCACTTCAAAGAGCTTAGAACTTGACTTATATTTTAATTACCACATGTTAGAATTGTTGTAATATCATTAAATCCCCATTATATTTTGGTAGTCAACCACTTAATTAATATAGATACCGATTTTAAAAGAATTTCTTAATCAATAATTTATACTTTACAAATATAGCAAATGAAATATTCAAAATATCTAGACATGCATTGTCAAAACAAGAAATAATCCATAAATGGATCAAATAACCCAATTGTGTAATTGAAAATGTTTGAGAAATGGTGCAAGATTTTTCAAATGGTTGATTGGTGGGTAAAATCTACATTGAATCAATGATTTTCAAATTAACAATAACTAAATTTAGTAGATATTTTTTGTTAGTTTACATCACATGACTTTTTATTAAGCTTCATATTCACACTTCTTATTTTTCCTTTTTTTGGTGCATTCTTATTTAGGAAAAAAAAAACTATGGTAGATTAGACCATATTACATTTGTTCAATTTTGGTAAATTTGTTTATTAAGAATATAGGGACAAATAGTTTATTGGATTTTTGAATATTAACCACTTTCACCTTTGGATGCAATGTTCATTTCTTTAGACTAAGTATTTTAGACCTATAATGAATATGTGTTTAAATGTGAAACTTTAAATTTTCTGGGCATATTTACAATCAGGGTACGTTTTTTTGAACATGGGACTCAAGGACTTTGTTTTTATTATCTTCGAAATATAGAATTTAAATAAAATAAATTTAAGTGAAAGATATTGGATAATTTTCATAATGATGGTGATTTTTCACATGCATGTACAATTATGCATAAACATTTTGGTAAAAAAATAAAAATGCAAAAGATGAATACATAAGTTTTTATATATAACTTAACATGTTTTTTTGCATGAAAATTTCCTACACATTTTGTTGACACTTAGGGCCACAAATTCTAAGCCTAATGAATACAAAAAATCAACCAAATGGAAAAAAAAGAATCATTTTCCTTGTCACCCTTTCAAAATGGATTCTATAACCTTCAAAATTCTTATATCATATATTATTTAATCAAATGCATCATATGAACATTGTCAAACATAGATGTATGCATTACTTATCCATGAAAGAAAATTGAAGTCAATTGCATTGTTTAGTACATTCCTATTTATTCCTTTAAGATGAAAATTACAACTAAAACAAGGACTCAAAAGGACATCTATATTATATCCAATATATTCTAGTTATAGTCATATACCAATCCACTATAATCATGAAATAGTAAATGTAATAAAAATCCAAAATAATCATTTGAAGTCTTATTTTCATTAGACCATCATTTTTGGTACCGTGATTGTGAATATGTTCTCTTGAAAAAAAATTCTTTTGTGGAACTTCAAATTTGCGATTTGAGTAAATTTGAAGGGTTCACCCAATTTTGCAAGTGGAATTTAAGGTTGAAATTTCAAGTTATGTCAATGACCCCTTGCTTTCCAAACTTGCATTAAATTGTTTCCAATTTTCTTTAGTTAATTGTTTCCAAATTTGCATTTGTAGCCACAATTTACAAGTTCACCATCTAAATTTCCGAGTGATATGTGGCATTTTTGAAAAGCTCTCTAATGGGATTTCATCATGAAGAATTCAAGTCATTATGGTCCCTTCCCAACAAGGGTTGGTAACAATTAATCTAATAAACATTTTGCAAATAATTGTTGAATAAACCCAATTTGCATTGATGATTCCATTGCACCAAAATCCAAACTGGACAGTGTGTTAGCCACTTTTATTGTAGGTGAAATTAATTAAAGACATCGACCTTACTAAACAACTTGGATTCAATGGATTTTGGAACAATAATGATACATTTCAACGTAGATTACATATGTTGCAAAGTGAAAGTGTGAAATGTTTCATGCAATAGTTTTTATCTAGGCTTGAAAGGTAAATGTGTGATTATACCCAATGATGAATTTCCCACGCTGTGCCTTGAAGATTCATTTGAAGTTGCAAACCTAATTAAGTTTTGGGAAATAATGATTATAGAGTTTTATGACCCACATGAAGGATGTATTGACATGCTTTTAGTTTATTTGTTTGGTCCATGGGGGTCTTTTTGTATGTGCATAAATTGTGGTTAAATATGTAAATGAAGATGGCATTTCATTTATAGTTTTAAAAATTAAAATTTAGGGTTGGAAAGTAATGACAATTTGGTGTTTGGCTAATGTCAAATCCAATGTGCATAAAATGGAAGTTTATTGTGGTGCATGTCATGAGGATGTTGAACATGCAACTAGGTATAAAAACAAGAATCACATTGTCACATGTGATTTTTTTTCTTTTACCTTACATTGTTCAAAGAGCATTTGAAGGTCAAGGTGCATGCCACATGGATTTGTAGGATTGATTGGAAAGGATTGCTTGATGTTCTAACCATTGATCCAAAATGAAGATCAAGAGAACGACTTTGGTATCACATGCATGTTTTAAGGAAGCTTGCTACAAGTTCTTGGTTTGATAACAAACTTGTTTCCATTCTTCCCCTTTAGGTGCCACATTTGCCATTCAAGGGCATCTGATTGGTCCAGTGGAGATCCTTACAAGCCCAATGTTAGTGCATTACCAATAGCACATGCACGAAGTTGATGTGTAGGATGAACTTTGTGGACTTTATATTTTGCAAAAACAAGATCACAAATGGTGACATCAAATAATGTTCCATACCATTGATACCACCATTGTGAACTCGTACATTATGTACAAGGTGCATATGACCCAACCCAACAAGTTGGTGGAAACAATGTCACACTTGAAGTTCAATGTGGTTTTGGCTAGGACTCTCATTAAAAAAGGCATATGTTCCACTCCAAAAGCAAAACAACAATGGTAGGGGCTTCTATACCCAATCCTAGAGGGTTTCATTGTTCTATGCAATGGATAAGACCGTAAAGGAGAAGAAGGTTTTGTGTGGTATGTATGAAAAAGGTGAGTTGGTGTTGTCTAACTTGTGATGATATTATGGTTTGTTTTGGTGCCTACTTTGTGGAATCACATAGTAGATCTACATGCATTATATGTTAGTTTAGTTTGGGGTGGGACCAACACCATGATTGGTTGGCCTCTAAGGTTGAACTCTTGAGGCTAGTGATGTTTAGTTGTATTTGTTTATAGCATTTTGCCCATGTTTTTAAAAGTTACATCAGTTTTTGATTTTTTTTCAGAAAATCCAATTGGAATTTTTTTCAAATGTAGGTAGCTACTAGGGGTCAAAATTTCAAATCATTTTCAGAAAATAAAAAAAGCTTATGACCATGTCGTCAAATTGGGGTATTCCAATGTGTTTGCAGCATTTTGGCTCATTTTTTTTAGAGTTGCATCAGTTTTGGGTGTTTTTTCCAAAAAATCCAATCAGAGATGTTTTCAAATGTAGGTAGCTACTAGGGGCCAAAATTTCAAAGAATTCTTGAAAAATTAGAAGAAATTATGGCCATGTGATTAGATTGGGGTATTTTGATGTATTTGCAACATTTTGGCCCCTGTTCCAGAGCTGCATCGGTTTTGGGTTTTTTCTTTTTCAAAATTAAATCTAGTTGGAGAGATTTTGAAATTTCAGTAGCTACTTGGGCCAAAATTTAAAAGAATTCTTGAAAAGTCAGAAAAAATTATGGCCGTGTGGCTAAATTGGGGAATTTCAATTTGTTTGTGGCATTTTGACCCCATTTTTCAGAGTTGCATCAATTTTGGGTTTTTTAATTTTTTTTCAAAAAATATAGTTTGAGGAATTTTCAAATGTAGGTAGCTAACAAGGGCCAGAATTTCAAAGCGTTCTCGAAAAAATTACATGGTCATGTGATTGGAGTAGGGTATTTTGATGTGTTTGCAACATTTTGACCCCATTTTCTAGAGTTGCATCAAATTTTTGATTTTCTTTCCTCAAAAAATCCAGTTGGAAGCATTTTCAAATGTAGATAGTTACTAGGGGCCAAAATTTCGAAACATTCTCAAAATATTAGAAAACTTTATGCCCCTATGATCAGATTCGGGTATTCCGATGTGTTTGTGACATTTTGACCCCATTTTTAAAAAGTTGCATCAATTTTGGGTTTTTTATTTTATTTTTAAAAATCTAGTCGGAGGGGTAATCAATGTAAGTAGGCAATAGAGGCCAACATTTCAAAGAATCCTTTATAAAAAATAGTGGCCGTATGATTAGATTGGGGTTTTATACTGTGTTAATGACATTTTGGCCATTTTGGCATCTCTTTTTTTGTAATTTTTAATTTTTGAAGTTGGAGGAGTCTACACATGTAGATAGCTTCTAGAGGTCAAATTTGAAAAATAATTTTAATTTGAAAAAAAAACCATAATATCAAATAGGGGTTTTTAATGTGTTTTGTGGCACATGTGGTCTGCCCCTTCATTGTGTAACCGCCCTACAGAAACAAAAAAACAACAAAGAAAATGGTCTCTCCCTTCTATTGTTGGCCCACCCCGTAACAAGAAAAGTAAATGAATAAAGCCCATACCGCCCCCATCCCCCAAAAAAAGGGAACAACAAAGCAAGAAAGAAAAATGATCCCTTCCCCCTTCCCCCCATACTCGTCTGAAAAGAAAAAACCCTCCTGGCCTCCTCCCATACTGGAACAAAAAAAAGCAGCCCTCTTTCCCCCCCTCCTCTCCCCCCACTCACGCTCACCCCGCCCAACAAGAATATTGAAACCCCTGACACCTGACGGGCATAATGGGAGAAAAAGAACAATCAGAGGGCCTGCATTTTCAGTAATGAAACACCCGCCCAGTGGGAGGAACAAGCTTTTAACTTTTGTAAAGTACTCCTCCATTTTTTTAATGTAACGGGAGGTACCCCTATTTTTGATAATGAGAGCATCTCCAATGGTGCATCTCCAATGGTGCTCAGTATGGAACTCTGGACAGTAAAATTAAATGTCTATGTTTAGCTTTTTTTTTTTTTTTGGGCAACCCCACCAATAAAACTGAAGCTGCATGTACATGACGGACTACTAATAGCAAACCACCTCGACCAATTATTATGATCGACCAGTTAGAAATATTGAGCCTCAGTCAGGTCCAATTTATTACACCCGTTTTTGGAGTTGGACATTTCTGTTGCGCCTTTTAACAGCCACGGCAAGGTGGACGAATTTGGTGCGGAAAACCAATTTCCTGAGCTAAACTGGCACATTTTGAGACCCTTTGGCAATAAATTGTACACTCTATAGTCACATACTGAGCACCGCTGGAGATGCTCTAAGATCCCATCCCAGAGAGCAGGGTTCTTCCCTCCACACTGAGGGCATTATGTACTAGAGAGCCAGCACTGGGTGCCAGTTATAGCTCCTAGTGAGCTGAAAGGCGAGCCCAGTAGGGCGAGCCATAACTGGCACCTAGTGCTGGCTGCCTGGCATAATGGACTAAGTGTGCTGCTTATGTAGATCTTAAAGTAGCTAGTAGGTCTTAATATAGTCCAGGTACGTAGAGACGGCAGAATCTGCAACTGTGGCCGTTTATGGAAAAATAGAAATGCCTGAAACCGTGCAGAATCGGCAGGTTCAGTCCATTATGTTTCTCATAATGCCCTCTGCACAGGCAGACAAACCTTCCGTACCATTCAGCAATTGTGGTCATCAGATCTTAAAGATCTTGGCCATCGAAAACCGACGACCATTATTTGACTGTTGAAAAACGCAGGGCACAGAGTCGTGCTTTATCCTGGTGTCAAAAAAGTCGTGTACACGACCCCATATCCCCCTATCACAAGAAGCATGTTAGAAAATGGGAGGGGAGGTACGCTAGAAAGAACACCTAGAACTTTCACCATTAGTAAAGGCTTGCCTTGAAATAGATGATGCATGCATGCGCCCATTGCAATGTCATTGTAAAAAGCAGGCAAAACCAAAAGAGGACCTCTGGAGCCCTTTGTTATCCAAGCCATGTTAGCACAACTATGCAAAAAATTGTTGGCTTGTTGATGTTTAAATGGGTCACCCTTGAGATTTGGAGAAAGTTATTTTTAGCATCAAGAAATCTTCATGCCCAAGTAGGCAGAAACCTGTGGCATGTGGAGAGTAACTATGCATATTTATTTGCATCAACCCATTTTTTCTGGTCCAATTTTTTCGAAAAGAAATTTTAAGATTTGAAATTGAAAGTTTTTTCAGGGTTTTAATCACCATAAGTGAGAAAATCACCCGATTTCTGAGTTTGGTTTTCCATATGTATTCCAAACTATGGAAGGATAACTAAATATTTTGGTTTTCAGGTTTGGAATATTTTGTGACTTATTGCATTTTTTGGAGAAAATTCACAATTTTTGAAAAAATTGAAAGAATTCACCAATTTTTTTGTGTTTATTGGAAGCACAATAGCTGACGCACTTTTCTCTGCTAACATGTGCAATTGCAGGCTGTGTGCATCATCGCGCAATGACCTAGTGCATCCATTTTGTAAAGGCTCAAAACTTTACTGATCATAATAAGGGGTGTGTCACACTGTGCCCTTGCCATTTACATTAAGAAGTATCTTAGTGCAAAAGAAGAATTATGAAAACTCAAATATTTCACCATGCAAAAATTATAATCTTCAGAAATCCTCTAAAAGAAACCAAAATCCTTCAAGATATTATAACTCTATAACTAATCTCAAGTTTGAACACAAGCCAAAATATCATCTTTCAAAAATCTTCATGTAAAAATAGATCTATTACCTAGGAGGCCAAAATCCCTTAAGCTGCTATACTCTATAATGAATCTAAACACAATATCCTTGCCTTGGCAGGCAAGGCCAACAAAAATTTCAAGTCTAGGCCTAGCACCTACGCATGGGAAAGTTTGAGGTTTGCATGTGGCATGACTTTATGGGAAACTCAAATTATTCACAATGTTTCCCAGTAGGTGTAATCAAGGGAGAAAAAGTTGGACAAATTGATATAATTTATGTAAGAGGAAAGTTCAGACAAAGTACTCTGGGAATCTCTAACTGGCCTCAATTTTCTCTGCTGACACACACATGGTGGGCACCAGTCCATCAATGATGGACCACTTGCCTCCACTTTCTAAACGCCAAAAATTTCAGTGATCAGAGGAAGTTCCGTGTCCAGGACTCACGCATAACTTTATTAAAGACTTCCAATCTTGAACAGCGTGAAAGCACACAACAACCAGAGAAAAAGTCAGCAAAGTATCCCTTTGCAATAATATATTCCAGAGTAAAGTTCTGAGTAGGTGCTATGGAAAACTTTAACCAGCCTTGATGTCTTTGCTGCCACACGGCGTGCACCATCCTAGAAGGACCAGTTGCATCCTTTTTCTCAACCTCTCTTCATAACCACCTTCCAAGTTGTTCATGGGTCTACCCTAAATGCAGGGAATCCCATGGACCAGTTCACCCTTGGCTCAGATTTGCATC
>Ga0116227_10000463_pt1 | contig 78874 bp, 68 predicted proteins | sample S1TSphgellanicum_FD_89693 | JGI IMG/M metagenome (GOLD analysis project Ga0116227, IMG submission 89693) | Host-associated microbial communities from peat moss isolated from Minnesota, USA - S1T2_Fb - Sphagnum magellanicum MG | ecosystem: Host-associated > Plants > Peat moss > Unclassified...
TACAAAATTTATTGCCAAAAAAAAAAAAAAAAAGAAGAAAAGAAATTATTATCGTATACAACACATAAATTCCATCATACTCACACCAACATTATTTTAGAAAATTTCACACAAAGCAAAGCTTTTAAGATGAATCAAGTACTAAGAAAAAGTATTGAGAAATTACCAAAATTATATTAGGTACTTATTACACATACTAAAACAACTTTTAAAAACAAAAGTACCATATTTATTGCCAAAATTATTATTATTATTATTATTATTATGTATAGATACATAAATTCCACCATACTTACACCAACACTATTTTAGAAAGTTTCACACAAAGGAAGCTTTTAAAAAAAATTAAAGTAAGAAAAAAATTAAGAAATTACCAAAATAGTATAGGTAACTAAAACAAAATTTCATACTAAAACTTTAAAAACAAAAGTAGTGTATTTATTGCCAAAACAAAAATTATATACACACACACAAATCAACAAAAATGCAAAGTCCCAATTGAGATGGGCCAATTAAACACCACCATCACAAAAGATAAAAAAAATTATTGAAATTTTTTGGAGGGTCCCTACAACTAATAACTAAGTCTTTGCATCTATCCCTTTGGGATATGGAGCCTCGAATTGGGTATTTGGTTACCTCCCAAAATGCACAACTTTTTTGTTTAAAACTCATACAATGATTTTTTTTTTGTTTTGGTAATAGGAGTAGTGTATTGAAGGTTGCATTGTCGAGAGGAATTTCTCTTCCACCTTGCGGGGGTGTTTTTTGAAAAATGAAATGCTTGGTGGACCTCATACATATTTTCTCATGTTTTTTTTTTTTTTTATCACATGATGCCTGGTGAATATGATGAAAAAACCAAATAAATAAATAAATAAATAAAATCTTGTGCAGGTTTTATGTACCGCTTAATTCCCACTCTTAAGGTGTAGGTTTAAATCAGATCCCTCTCCTCTTTGCCATGCTAGGGAGGTATATTGATGGATATAATAAGGTGTCAAAATACACTTAGGAACCTTCATGTTTTTTTTTAATAAAAAATTTTTAATAAATATTTTAAATATTTTAAATATAATAAATAAACTAAAATATTTTTAATTTTATGCGATTCCATCCATTTGTTCCAACCCACAAAATAAATAAATAAATAAATAAATAAAAATTTCTCCAACTGCCTTATGTGGTTAAGAAAACAACAGATCAAAACAAAGACAGCAACAAACAAACAAACCAAATTTCACCACCTGCAGCAGCAGCAGCAGCATCAGGCAACACAGCAAGCACAAAGCAGTTGAATCCTGAAGGGCATCATCTGGGTTGAGGCCCAAAATGGAAAAAAAATTTAAAAATTAAAATAAAAAATTAAAATCTGGAACTGACATGTCCAAGAACATATGGTCCAGCAAAATAAATAACAATAAGAATAATAAGAATAATATAATAATATAAAAGATTCAGTCTGAAAAGCAAGCAAGCAAAAATGGGAATTTAATTCATCAGTGACAAAATATATACCTAAAAGGTTTATAAAAGGAATGTCCTGTAGGAAGCAAATCCTGACTACTACATACTACTACTCGTGCTGCAACAAAGAGCATGGGACACTATTGAATCCATTTGGCAAACACATGATCGAGTGAGTTCTTCAACAGCACCTGGTCATGGGAATTGTTGTTGTTCAATTTCAGCAAAGAAGAAGAAGAAGACCATGAAGAAGAAGAGGAAGAAGAATCCGGGCTTGTACCATCCATCATCATCCTACTAGGATGAGATGGGACAGAACCGTCCATCTGGTGTACAAATCATGTTCATAATCGTACACTCTTGGCCCCAATCGGTGGTGGCCCCCTTCCCCCAATTGTAGATGGTAATTGGACCCCTGGAGCTGATCTTTTTGTTAACAAAAGCAGACTACTACCTAATGAAAACCCTAATTTTCAGAACCTTGCACACAAGATCTTTTATAATCTCTTCTAGTCTGCAAAGTTTATCCAGTTCCTTTTTTAAACTATCTATCATTTCAGGCCACCACTGACTGCACAAAACAAAACTGGCCTTTCAAATCCCCAACATTAAAATGGTTTAGGGTTTTTATTAGTGTTTTTAAACTTTTAAAATTATTTAAAATTATTATTTTTAATTAAATAATAATAATTTTGGGGGGTTTAGCTCCTAGTAAAACCAGCCCTTACCTACTTACAAACTATAAACCATCTACTTACCTTGAAGTTGCCTATTTTCTTACCTATCTACCTATATATGAAACCTATTTCCTACAGAATTAGTTACCAAGATGAAACCAAATATTAACTCAGTTGAGTTTCATCCACAACTGAGTAATAACAGACATCCAGTGGATGGTGCGCTTGGTGGGTGCTAGTTCACTGTGGCCACTTCATCTTGCTCTCAAAGCAACAATAACTCAAGGAAGCATCCAAAACTCCAAAGTTTGTGATCCCTAAAAGCTGCAATTTCTATACACTAGTCCCAAGGTTTTGCAAATCTCTCTCGCTATCTCCAAGACATACAAACAAAAGATGGGCAAGAAAACAAAAATCATGAATTTTTATTTTTAATTTTTTAATTAATAATAATAATAATAATAATAATAATAATATAATTCCACCAGTACAGCATTTCATGGGCAGCAATTAAAATTAATGGCCTATGCATACAAACATCATTTTTAGATGAAGTACAAAATTAAAGTAGAGTGACACTGATATTGACCCTGAAAACATGGTATGCCCATGAATATTGTGATCTCCAAGAGACTAAGGTTTGTGCAAAATCTATGCAGGTCCCTAAAAGAAATAATAATAATAATTATTATTATTATTATTATAAATTATTTTAAATTACTAAAATTTTAATAATAATAATAATAACAACTTCTTGGTCCCACCCAATTCCCTTTGGGGGACCACTACACTCCTTTCCTCTCTCTGGTCCACCAGTCTAGTTGTGTGCAGCAGGTGTGGGCAGTGATGATGAAGAAGACCATTTCCATAAAGCCTGCTCTGCTACCTATATACAACACTGTGCTGCTGCTGCTGGTTGCTGTTCACTGCCTCCTTGAGGAGAAAGAAGACACAACAAAGAGATTTGCAGTGCAAATTACCACCCATGTTTTGGTTTTCATACACATGGTTTAGACTAGGTTTTGCTGCCAACATAATACAAATAATAATAATAATAATAATAACAATGACTTCATGTCCTCCTCAGCTCACATGATTCTCACCCTCGTCTTCTTCTTCTTGTGCTGATCTTGTCGCCTTCCAAGCTTCAATGTAGCTACCCAAAAGCTTCCAAGCTCCAATTGTAGTAGCTAGCTACCCAAAAGCTTTGGAGATTGATCTGTTTGTGTCTATCTCACTCACCTTCTTCGTCCACTAAGAAAAAACCTACATAGTGGAATGTGAAGAATTGGACCCAACTAGCCATCATCTTTGACACTTGAGCAGCTTCTATACCAAAAAGTGAGTGAGTTGAAGCACATTGGTTGAAATTTGCACGATTTGATTTTGATTTAAGAGCTTTCTTCCAGTCGTCACCTCCGCAAGTTTTGTGTTTTGTCTTTCCCCTTCCCCCTTCTCTCTCTCTCAAAGGTGAGTTCATATATATATTTATATATATGTTTGGGAGCTTGTGATTCCTGATCATACATAGTTAGGGTTTTTATTAAACCCTAAACCCTAAGTAGTTTTTTTTCACTACTCAAGGTGCTCCAAGTTCAAATATTGTGGGGAATTAAAAAAATGTCCATTGATGATTGGTTGGGTTTTTTTTTAATTATTTAAATGAATTGTGATCATTGAAGAATCATAAACAAAAGTGCGAATAACAACACACTTTCAAGTATCGGGTTTTTTGTGGAGTGGTATAGACAATAATATTATCTATAGATTATTTTCAAGGTTTTTTTTGTTTTTTTTGTGGAATTCCTTGAGTGGGTGGGTCCATTGATGAGGATCTCCAACATTATTTTAATATTAAATGATGATTGTCCTAAGGTGGGCTGTATAGCATTTTTACAAAAGTGCTGTCACAAGTGACGACCTAAGAGATGCCTATCTATATCTACATGTGGTTAATTTAATTATTATTATTTCAAAAACTGTGAAAATTTCTTTTTAAATCACCAAAAGTTTTAACTTTTTGGGGGCTCATTTTTTGAAAAAACTTTTGTCAAATTTCGAAATTTCAACACCGAACCAAAATAATAATAATAATATTATTATTATTATGAAACACTCGAACTTATGACTGATTATTAATGATCCTTCAATGAAAATTAATTTTTTTATAAAAAAAATATATTTGTGTAATAAATTAATACATTGTAATAAGCCACGTGCAAAAGATGAAAAACATTTTGGAATTGAAGAGTACTTAGTACTAGGTATGCCTATAGGCTACCCAAAATGAGAGCATTTGTGCAAAAACCCAATTTTATTTTATTTTTTCAAAATAGCTGAAATTGCTCATGTGTGCACTTGTGTGTGTGTGTGTGCGTGTGTGTTCAAAGGCTCTTTTGGACACACACATGACATTTTCTATTCACCTCTACTTAGGCTACTAAAAGGCATGGAGAGTTCATGATCTCTTTGTACCAAATGGGTCCTACTTCCTTCCTTCCTTACTTACTTACTTTCCTTCTTTCCTTCAACACCCATTTCATGTGTTTCACGTTTGTATTTTAATTTCTGACTAGTAGAGATTGCCATCCCTTTATACACTTTGATGCGCTTTCCTTTCCCCCCTTCCACTCCCACCCCTTTCTTGGCCTTTTCTAAGCCATTGACCTCCCCCCCCAAAGGAGGGGAGGTGATGCAAATTGCACATTTTTACCACTTTTGGTAAAAAAAAAGTTGGGTGTTGGATTTTTGTTGTTCTCAAATATGTTCTCACAAGCTTTCACTTGTTCTCATAAGTTCCCAATGGGTTTTCAATATGTTCCCAAAGTTTTCAATGTGTTCCCCCAAGATGTTCTTCTTAAGAGCACCTCAATTTGTCCCATATCCTTGGCCCTAAGTTCTACTCTTGTAACCTAAAAAACCAGCCCAAAAGGAAAAGACAATAGTATAGGTACCTATTTCGGGACTATCCAAAGCTCAATTTACATTTGCTTTTGTGATGGACCAATCCTTGATGGCCAACACAAAAGATAAATAAATAAATTTAAGGTTCCCACAACTAATTAATATGAAGCGTTTCAATACCATAGTACCTTAACAAATTTGGGATCCCAATGCTGAATTTTTTTAATGTATTATTTAGCACATATTCATTTTTTTTAGTTTTTTTATTGAATTTTTATATAAAATGCTTAATAATTTTGACATGAATGAATGAGGATGTCAATCATTTTTCATCCCTTTTGATACATAATATTTATGTGTTACCATTTCTTAATTCTTATTCACATTTGGGTTTTATGTCTTTTGATTTGTAGTACTTCAATTCACCTTTACAAATTTCAAAATGCCCATTAACAATTATGGATGAATATTACTTAGTTATTTGGATATACCTTAAAGTCCCCCCCCCCCCACCCCCTTCACACAACCCCACCCCTCGATTTTTTGGGTTGGGTTGGGGGTGGGGGGGGGGGTGGTTGTAGAGGCTAATTGGAAGCAACTTAAGGGGCGCCCCATTTCACAAAAAGCAAAGCCCAAGGGCGTGGGTTGAGAAAAAGAAAAAGAAAGAAAGAAAGAAAGAAAAAGAAATGAAGCAGCAGCAATGGCAGTGTGGTGGGTCCCAGGACTTGGGCTTGGCGGCGTTTGGCAGCACGGCTACCCATGCCGCTTGTCAGAAAAGAAAAAGAAAAGTAGGTACCTACCTACCTAGTGGAGAACACTAACTATGGCTAAACTGGCGATCATCCACAAGAGGAATTAGCCATATTTGGCTACCCTTAAAGACAGGAAAGTAGAATAAATTTAAGAATTCTGCTCTATATATGTGTATATATATATATATATAATTAATTAATTTTTCCTCGAACCTAATTTTATTTATTTCAAATTTTCTCATGTTGGTCCAAAAGTCATGATCAGCTACAAGAGGATTTAGCCACATTTGGCTACAAGACAAATAGAGAAGTAGAAAATTTAGAAATCCTATTATTACATGCTGGTGAATCATTAGAATCCTATTTATTAATTAATTTATATGGCGAATTTCATGTATTATTCCCTGAAATCTAGCAATTTCTGCCACATTCTTTCACAAAAAATTCCTTTGTCTGATTTTCCTTTTTGTCACCAAGTGACAAAATAAATAAATGTTCAGGTCCATCTGAAGTTTAACAGTTCAGTGTGGAATAATGATTTTATTTTGAAGAATTCCATCCTTTTTTAAATAATAATAATAATAATATTATTATTATTATTATTATTATTCTCTCTCTATATACACACACACACACACACACATATACATTTATTTATTTATTTATTCTTTAATTTCCCTCACCAAAAAAATTGTTTCTTTGAATTAATATTCAATTGAAAATTTTCAACATATTTGACTCTCTCTTCTTCTAGTGGGGGTATCAGTGACTTTGTATTGGACAAATTTTGATTTTATTTAATGGAAAAAAAAAATTGGGAAACTTTTGGAGAAATGTGTTTTTTTTTTAAAGTGTAAATTCGGCTATTTATGGGGGTTTTTGTTTTTTGGAAGGGGGAAATTCAACAAAATTTCCAGATCTAGAAATAGAAAATATAAATAAATAAATAAAACCCACCATTTTCATTTTTTATTTTAAAACCTTGGTGGAGATGTTGTACCATGCTTTGGGGGAGACAAGTACCAAGTGTAGTAGACAAAGTGCACAAACCCTAAACCCCTCACAATGTTGCCCTTCGTAAAGCATACTTTTTTTTTTTTAATTTTTAATTTTATTTTATTTTATTTTTCCCCATGAGACCTATCGTGTATTGAGAAAAAGAGACAACACAATTTGGAAGGGGAAATGTCCACTAGACCCAATTGTCATAGGTTTGTTGTGACTTAGGTTGTAAGTTTATCACAACTTACGGTTTAAGTCATAGTTAAACATATTAATATTTGTACAAAAATAAGAGCAAAAACCTTAGGCAAAAAGCTTTGGGGTTAGGTCATAAATTTTGTTGCAACTTAGGTCACAACTTAGCTTTTAGGTCATATGTTAAAGTGTTAAAGCTTATAGAACTAAGGGTGATGATTTAGGTAAAGAACTCAAGGTTAGGTCATAAGTTTGTTTTTGACTTAGGGTTTAGGTCATCTCTTAAGGTACTAACCTTTATTGAAGTAAAGGTGAAGATTTAACCAAAGAGTTCAAAGTTGAGTCATATGTTTCTTACAACTTACGTTTGTCACATGGGAAGGGTTAGGTTATAAGTTTTGTTGCAACTAACTTAAGGCTATCATCCTATGTATGTTTTGTAGGAGAGTTTTTCAACATGTCATCAAGTGTGTGTGTGTTTTTTTTCATCACCTTGGATTTTAAAAGCTTATAGTTACTCTTGTTCACATGATTTGCACATATGTGTATACATGTATAGACATTTTTTAAAATGTTTAGTCACAAGACATATTTTCATCACATCATCATGTATATATAGAAATCAATATCACAAACTTCCTATCCTACGATTTGGTAATGAAAATTGTGTAAAACATCATTCTTTCATAAATTCCTATTTGTTGTGCATGAATGTTGTGCATCTAAAACATGTGTGACTAATGCACATATAAGTACGATAAAACTGATTATTTTATATATCATTGTTACATAATATGGTTTTTAAGATTGAAAATTTCGTCACAACAAAACAATGGACAAAAGTTTGTTTAATTAGAATAAACCAATTGTCTACTCCAAAATTTTGACCAAGATGATTAAAGACGATTATTTCAAATGATTAAGTTGCTTGAAATTACTAATTTAAATGGCTATCTAAAATTATTGAAAACTTTGAAATTACAAGTTGATGTGGCAATATTGAGTTAAAATTTAATACTATATTATTTATAATTTATTTAATTTAAGTAAGTAATAATAATAATAATTCCAATTTTTGGGGATTGAATTAAGGACAAATTCAAAACATAGTCACACACTAAGGAAACCACTTGCTTATTGATATTAAATTTTGGGGAAATGAAACAATTGTGTAGGTTATATATAGGGGCTATCAATTTTTTTGTTCTCACTACTCAATTTATTTAATAGGTAGGTGATTTACTAGTCACTTACAATGTTTAATAGTAGTTTCAATGTTTATTATTACTCGCTTAAGTTGTTGGATAAAGTGCAATTTTTTTAATTTGCAAGCAAGAATTGTGATTAGAAGATAAAATCATGTAGTACATCTCTTTTAATAAGATAGTTTCATGGAGATTAGGTGCAATGTTTAATTAAGATAGTCATTTTTTTCTTTTGGCCCATGATATTGTTTCAAATTCCATAAATTACCATTTTTATTGCTAAAGAAGGTTTTGAAAAATAGAAAATCATTTGGTATTTGAAAGTTGAATGACAAACTAGATAAGGCATTAAAATATGTGAAGTAATAAATTCTTGTGCTTAGGAGGCTATGGATGTTTCACTATAACATTTTCTAATACTCGTTGTTTTTTAAATTCAAGAAAACATTTTATGATACAAAAACAAATTGTGCAAGGCTAAATTTTATTGATCATAAACGAAAAATGATTGAAAATGTTGAAAAAGATTGTCATTTCCTCGAATACACATTAGACAGTAATGAAGGATTGAAATTTTTTCTAAGAAACCATGATTGAACTAAAATAAATCCCTCCTTCCTTTCATTGCATATTTTATGTTCACAATAACAAATTTAAACAAATTTCAATGCCAAATGATTTTCAAAAGTTGATCTATAATTTGTAACATGACTCCAACATTGATTATTAACATATGGTTCATGCCTTTTTAAATTGAAATTGGGGCATATTACCAACCTATATCTCATTAACAATCATTATGAATGGGCTTATTCTTTTTATTGGCTCATTGACTAACTTTAAGTTAGTGAATCTCCTCAACAAGTTTATGTTTAAAGACAAGTATAATGTCATTGCCCAAAAGGTAAAGTTCCAAGCTAAGCAAAATCCCACTAGCTCTCCCCCCCCTCCTTTTTTTTCTTTACTTATGTGTATTTAAAAACTTGGGTTTTTAGAAACTAGGAAAGGGTTATCGTAGATAGACTTGAAAAAGGTAGGTTATTAAATTATTTTATTATATATAACTTGGACATGAAAAGGCACATGAGGCACATGTTAATTTGCCTTTTCATATCCATGTAGGTGGGTAGGGGAAAAAAGCGAGTTAGATAGGCTTGGAAAGGTAGGTTCAAATGGCACTAATAGACATTCAAACAAATTTGAAATAATTTAGCCTCCTACATAAACTAATGGCAAATATTTTAAGAAGTTTGCCTTATTATATAATATAATGAATCCTTAAGTGAATTCATGGCTTAGATTTTATAACAATTAAATAAGTTTTTATGAAAATGGTTGGTTAATTATAAGATAAGACCTAAAACATTAGGTTCAAGGTGGGTTTAATCATATGTGATTAATTTTAACTAGATGAATTTGGTGATTCAACTTATTTGAATGATTTAAAATAGTATTAAACACACGTGGGAGTAAATGAACTTGACTTTCATATGTGCCTAACACCTTATATTAAAACAAAAAATGGGGGGGGAGATAAGTTGATATTAACATGGTTTCATTTCCATGTGGTGTTTCAACTTAGCCTTTTCATACTTAATTTTTGGTTATGGTTCAAAGGTATCCATGTATTCAAATATGTGTTTATTTTGAAGATGATAACACTTGGGGCAACAACACAAGGACCCACCTGTAATTTTGGAAATTAGTTCCCATATCTTAGATTCATTATAATGGGCAAAATTATATTTGGATGGTACCACTAGGAATCGCTTTAAAAACTCCTTTAGTAATGAACCTAGTTAATAATACTTTTGACCCTTTCCTTGAAATGTTTTTAGAAGCATAAAATTATTGTTTCTCGTGTTTATCCATTTCATGTCAATGTATATGACCTAAAATGTTCATTGGAATAGAAAAGCTGAGAATTATGGTTTAGACATTTCCTCATTGCAATGTTCCATCTATTTTTTGGATTGTAAATTGTTTGTTGAAGATCTGTAAGCATAAATACATTCAAAATCAATATGGAAATCTTGTATTCCAAGGTAGGCACAAAAAAATTATGTATGTATATTTTCAAGGAATTGAAGTTAAATGATATTTTGGTGGTATTCCATAATGAGAAAATATTTGTTGTTGAAGTGTTGAACATTTGTGTTTTTAAAGTCGAATTGTTGAAATGGCTTATGAAGATATGAAAAAAATGTTGGGATTGATAAATGACAACAAGATGGATTTTTAGAATACCTTATTGCTCAATTTATATCTAATGACAAATCCCTATGTTGTAATAAATGCAAATAGCAAGTCACATTTTTGTCCATATTACAAAATACCTTTCATTTTTTGTGAATGGAAAAGGTTCACCTCTCATTATGATTATGTGTACAATTGAGCTAGTTATTTTTCATTTGGAAATGGCCTAGCTTGAATTCAAAATCATATGACAAAGGCATTGCACCTAGTTGAGAAATACTAAAAAATATCATTTGAAAACCCAATACTTGGCCAAATTTGGGACACTCAAGAAAATATCAAAACATGTCTCAAATGTGTCTTTTTGACCAAAAAACCCAAGGAAAAATAAACATCATTATGTTTTTTTTTTTTTTTTTTAAATTTAATGATCATGAACATCAAAAAAAAAATATTATTGGTATTATTGAGGTTTCAAAATCTATATAACTTGGTAAATACACTTATAAAAAAATTTGATGAAAATCCTTATTTAAGTGTTCTTATATTTCAAAAAAAATGATGGGTATAATAAAATGAAGGTATGATGTTCCTAATGATATCACCTAAGGATATGTTTGCCTTGATCTACATGTAACATTTTGAATGAACATATTTCATCTTTTCACAAGAGGTTGAACCAATATTTTAACACACATCCTAAATTCATAACAAATTCATATCATAAATTTCAAATGTATTAAAATTATTCATAAAATTATCCTTAGTTTGGGCCTTATTTTGCCATTGCAATTACATCTTTTGTGACTATAGTCATATTTACCATGCTCATGGACGACATATCCAATGGTTGAAATTGAATATTTAAAATAAAAATATAGATTTTTTGATTAATTTCTTCCTTCCACATGGTAGCTTAGGATACATTCAAGAAATTTATAGCCTATGCAACCTAGCCTAGGACATTAAGGATAGGTGACCTAATTTTAAAAACCTAACCTAGGCTATATAACCTAGACTAAAAAGGCACCAAGGCAACGTTAGCTACCTATGTTAAAAATGTAGCAATTAAACAAGTTGCAAGGCGAGGACTTGAACCCAACCATTCACCTTCAATTGGAGGGTTTAAGTCCTTAACCATTGCACCACAACATGTTTTTATAATAAAATTAATTACCAAAAAATATAAATAATAACATTTCTTAGCCTAGGTTAACCTAGGTTACCCTAGGCTGCCTTAGGTAAACATAGGTTTCCCTAGGTTAAACCAGGCTAAATTAAGTTAAATTAGGGTAAACTAAATTAAACAAAGTTAAATTAAGCGAAACTAACTTAGACAAGGAACTACATTGGGCTACTAAGGCTAAACAAATTAAATTAAGTTAAACTAATTTAAATTAAATTATTTAATCTAAATTAAGTTATTTTAACTAAATTAGATTATGTATTAAGCTAAATTATGTTAAATTAGGCTACTTTGGTTAAACTATGTTATTTAGGTTAAATTAAGTTATTTTGGTTAAACTAAATTAAATTAAACTACTTAGGGTAAATCAGGCTAGTTTGGTTAAATTAGATTAAACTAATTGATATTAGGTTAAACTAAGTTGTATTAAGTTAAAGTAGGTTACTTAAGTTGAATTAAGCTATTTAACTAAAATTATGTTAAATTAAACAAAACAAAACAACTTAGGTTAAACTAAGTTAAACTAATATAAACTAAGCTACTTAGGCTAAATTAAGTGAAATTAGGTTAAATTAGGCTACATTAAGCAAAAATAGGTTAAATTAAATTAAAGTAGGCCATTTAAATTAAACTAGATTAAATTAAGCTAAATTAAGTTAAATTAGGGATTTTTAAAAAAAAGAAGGTTAAACTTGACTAAATTAGGTTAAAATAGGTTACATTAGGTTAAGTTAGGCTACTTAATTAAACTAAATTAGACTATATTTGTTTAAAGTAGGCAAAAAGTTTGAAAATCATATCATATTTGCACAATTAATTCCAAATTTTCCAAAAGAATCCAAAACCTCGTCTAAACCAAAAATAATCCAAAAGAATATAAGACTTCATGTAGATAATAACATATATATAAATATATGTTAATTTTCACAAAGGTGCACATAAACAAGGTCAATTGCAAATCAACTACTTGCATTTATAGTCATATTTATAGTTTTATAATCATAAATTTGACTATGGTAGAAAAAATGGTCATGACTTGAAACAGAATATGACTACATGAACACATTAGGACAATAGTCACAAGTTATCATAATCATCAAATCCATGTTCCAGTGTAATGGGGGGAATTCCATTGTAAATAATCCCATGTTGCGTGTACATATTGCCATACCTTTCATCTTTGACTTTTACTTTGCAAAAGAAGCCCTTATTCGAAGCCAATGAAAGCTTAATAAAAATTTGAAGACAACAAGAAATATAAAACATAAAAAAAAACTCTTCAAAATTCACAAAACCTTCAAATTCCTCAATAATACGTAAATGCATTTGTAGTTTTAAAAATGCATTTAAAGCAAATGGCCATGCTAAAAGTGGAGTCATAAGTTTGACAACTATTGTGACCCCATTTACATGTGCTAATACACCTACCATAAAAAAAAAGATCAAATAAACAAAGAAAAAACCACCTTTTCAAAAATCATTGAGCCAATTAATAAAACTCCACCCACAAAAATTCATGAAAATTGAAGTTTTGGAAGGAAAATAAAATGAAGATAACTAATTACTTCAACTTGGAAGTTGAAAATTAAAAAAAACATAATCCTTGATAGCCCCAACAAAATTGATACAAAACTAAAATGCTAAATAAATAGAATGACAAACATCAAGTTATGGAAAGTTATAATAAAATAGGTTGTTATAAATAGGGAAGAGGTTACAACAAAACTTCAACTTACAATTTAATAATTCTCAAAACATATTAGTTTGGGGTTTTGATTAGTTTGACTTTTGTGCATTTCAAATTTGTGTCATTTAAAAAAATTATATCTATTTTATCTTTGAAATTTTTTAAATGCCTAAATTTCTTTGTATTTTCTCTCTCAAGTTCTCTTTGCCTTAAGACTAATAGTTATATTTGTCTTCTTTTTATAATCATCTCATTGGTTTCACTTATGTCACAACCTTAGCCTTGAAGTTGCGACCAAGGTTGGGAAAAGATAATGGAAAAATGAGTTAGGAATAAATTAAAGCAAGGGATGCACCCATACACATTCCCCTTGTGATAAAAAAGTCAATGCAAATGCAAAACTCCCAAGAGGATTTCCACACATGATAATTTGAAATCTTGGGGTGTCCCACAATTTTGGGACATGGTTTCAATAATTTAGCCTTGTCCAAATTGAGATTTATATATACTGTTAGAAAGGCCTTCAATAGTAAATATCTAAAATTTGAATTTGGAAATATAAAACACAAATTACGCTCAATTGAATGATGACAATTCAAACTAACAATTCGATTTTTAATTAGTAAAACACCCAATGAGGGGTCAAATCACCTCCAATTGGGGATTGTGCTATGTTGTTTGAAATATATTTTCAAGGGCTACACTTTTTTTTTGTCAAAGTTTTTGAATTAAAATACATATGAATGATTTATGAGCCCACAAAATAGTGGTATTCATAACTTGAGAATTGAAACTTTATGTCAATCCAATGTGGTTTTTGTTTTCATTTGTAAGTCATATTATATGGATGAAAATGTTGAATCCTCCCAAGTTTGAGTCATGGTGAGTTATGTGAATGTTTGTCTTTTGTGACTTTGTTTGTGCATCATTTTGGTTCAAATTTACATTAATTGTCATTTAAAAAATAATTGTGTATATTATTAAAAAAATTACTTCAACTTTTTGTGTTCATTTGCTCCCATCTTGGAGCTCCCATGACCTTGAGTTTGCATTTAACTATAAACTTGGGAATCAATAGGTTTCTTTATCCACAATATCATTTAACAAACTTATTTATGGATGGCTTGTGCATGAGTGTGAAGCCTGAGCTTAAAGCTTTGAGCTTGGAACTTAAAGTTTAATGTGATTTTAATCCACCTACATGGATGCATATGTCCATAGACAAATGATTTCATATGGATGAATGTCATTTTGCATGGATGAATTTCATTTGTGATTTGGATTAAATAAATACATCATTGGATTATCATCCATGATTAGAAGATAAATAAATTCAAAAATATTTATATCCATCTTCATTTGTTGTCCAAATATTAATATCTCAAACTTGGATGTCATTTAATAATGATGGATAATGAAATTGTGATAATAAGGAAAAATATGATGATGGGACCAAAATGACTTAAATATTTTTTATTTATGAAATCATTTTCATGAACAATGTTAAACAATTAAAAATTATTGTCATGAAATGAATGTCACCCTCCCCCTCGCAGCCCCCATGGCCAATTGTTGTTAACAACATTATATATTTATTTCATGGAAAATTGGGTGCTATGAAAATAAATAATTAAAAAAAAACCCATTGTCATCTATGATAATAAATTTTTTGAATAAAGTTTTTTAAGGTGCCTAAAATTGAATTTTAGTTTATTTCAAAAACTCATTATCACTAATGACATTACGTAGTTTTAAAATGTTTAAAACATTCAGAACCCATTATTGTCAACAACATTGGTTAAATTTGAAGAAAATAATAACACCCTTGATGAATAATGAAAAAGAAAACCCCATTGTTGCTAATGACAATTATAAACAAGTTTGAAAGAAGTTGTGGCACCTTTAGAGGAGGGGGAGGAAAAAACCCATTGTGAATGACATTGGGTTAGTTTACCTGAAAAAAAAGAAAAAAAAAATTTAATTTCTAAAAAACACAACAATGACCATGGGGTGTGTGTTAGCATAATAATGGTAATATAGTTAAGATTTTTAAAAAAATAATGGCATTTTAAACCATAGCCATGAAATACATCTATAATGGAATTTACATTACATTATTCAACAAATGTTATATCATATATAATTATATTGTGCTTCTTGAAGTTCTAATTAATCAAAAATATGGGGAAACAAATTATTCATAAGAATTTAATAATAAAATAAAACATTCATAATTTTGATGGAAGTTATGTTTATTAAAAACATGTACTAAATTAAATTATTTTTTTTCATCCATACATTGGATGAATGTATGCACCATATGTTTTCATTTTATGAATTGAAAATTGAAGAAATTATTTATTAACAATATCATTTGACAAACCTAAGGGTGCATCAAGAGCTTAAGTTTGATTGAAATTAACAAAGATTTTTTCAACCCATGATCATATTTCATTGAAAGGGAAAAAAACATGATGAAAATTAAATTTACACCTAAACTTAAGACCACTTGAGTTTAGTCATATGTTTTGTGAATAGTGAGAAGTGAAGCATCAACAAATAAATGTGTAAGTTGTAAGAAATCTTAAAGTCCCTTAGGAAATGAGGTCATCAAGTAGAGATACCTTGAAACAAGCTACCGCATGAACTTAAAGCCTGAGCCTAAAGCCTAAAGTTGGCACTTGGGATGGTAATTAAATGTTTTTTCCCATGTACACATGCAAGTAAAACCTATGAATTTTATTGCAAAATGAATGTTGTACCAGTAAATGTAAAAGTAAACATGGGGATGAACATTCATCCTCATTATGGATTAACCATCTTTTAGAAAGAAAAAAGGTGTGGGAGATTGCATATGGGATTCAAATGAACTTCACAAGTGGAGCTTACAACATGTCATCTTCCTTTCTTATAATATATTTTACAATTCTACATAAGGACTACATCCAAATATTTTTTAAAAAAAATTCATGAATTGAAAAATTTCAAAAGTGACAAATGATAAATCCCACAAGTTTAGGAGTTCATAATTGTTGAGTGTCACATTCGAATTGAAAGATCTTTGAATAAAACTTGTAGTGCCTAAAAAATAAAATTCCAACAACATATGAAGCTCCTTAATAAATATTGGATATGATAATTTGAATTGTCATTTGAATGGCTAGGAGTCGTTTTGGTAGTTTGATTATCATCTTTCAAATGGTTGTAGTTATTATTACATAATTTTTTTGGGGGGATGCAACCCCATTTTATTATAATATTTTTAAAGAAATTCCAATGGTCTAAAGAAGACCCAATCTAGATAAGATTTGGTCCCCCAACACTTGATCTAAAAACATTTGCATGACTTGTGATTTTCCATTCCCAAAATGAGAATCCACTTGGGAGTGTTGGGTTTTGAAACACTTATAAAAATGAAATAACATATTTGCATCAATTTGGTGAAATTGTAACCAATGATTATATGAAGATATATAATTTATTTTTAAAATGACATTTCATTGTATTAATTGAAAGATGTGATTATAAATCATTGTCAAATTATTATAATCATTTGAAAAGTATCCCAAATTGGGCAACAATTGAGAAGTCAAGATGTGCAAATAATACACATTAAAAAAAAAGGATTCAAAATTAATATTTTCAATTAAATTGGTTTTCAGGGGAATTTCACCTTTAGTTTTGGATTTTCTTTTGAATAAAATGCTGGTAGTAATAAAACAAGTTGTACATTGTACTATGGATGAAGTCTAATATTCATATGAAATGACAATGGGTTTTGATTAATGTTGGGCAAATGCTTAATTGAAACATGAATATATAGATTAATATTAGTCCTAAAATTAAATTGAACTAATTAGATTGGTATGACTTGAGGCAATATTAACTTTATACTATCACCTACTTGGTGAGCACATGGAATAATACCAACTTCATACCAAGGTTGCACTAATATCAATACCAAGTATATATTTACCTCCAGTAGGAAAAATCTTGTCTATGAAGACTTCACCACCATGCAACTCCATGCCCAAAAGACCTAGCATGATATTCACATGCAATGTGTGTCGATACTTTAGTCCAAGTTAATTCCATGTTAAAATTTTCCTTTAGTTCTAATCTAGTTGTAAAAAGGTCAACATTCAAACATGTTAGCATGTTCTTGTGTGTTTTTTGTCAATGTCATTTGATTCTTGTGATTTTTTGGTCAACATTATTTGATTTTAGATGTAAGTTGTAAATAAGTTGTAAATAAGTTGCTAATTGCAACCAATTTGCAACTTTCCAATATAAACATTGACATTTAAAAATAATATTGCCAAGTGAAAAAATAATTAGATAGTAGTTGCAAATGACAAGGTTCCACGTCAGAAATTACCTCTAGTTTTAATTTGGTTGTAAATGGACAAAGATTTAAACATGTTAACATGTTTTCATGAATTCTTGGTCAATGTTTTTCAACTTTATATGTAAATTGTAAATAAGTTGCAAGTTGATCTTTTACTATATTGATGTTGATGTGATATGGAAAATGCCATGTCATGCATATTGTTAATAGGGAATATTTGTTGGGATGGCACCTCATTCAATGCCCAAGTCATTCAACTTTACATGATTTTTATAAGCATTGTAATGGATGGATGTTCATCCAATTCCAATTCCATGTGAATCATGTACATTACTACTAAGACAAGACTAAATTATACAACATTATTCACACTAAAACAAGACTATCATATAAGTAAAGCAAGACTATCATAGAAATAATTTGGTCAAGGACAATAAATATATAGGTTATGAATGAACTAAATGACATTATATTATCATTGTATGTAGTTCTCAAACACCATTGTTAATGTTTGTATTTTACTTTTGTTTTTTTTGGGATATTTGCATTCACAATAATTTGTTTTTAACCAACAACTTAAAACCCCAATGAGATTGGAGCACATGGAGGGATGGTGTCATCAATGGCTCACACCAACCCAAAATCAACCTTGGACCTTAATACTAGGACTAAGTTGATATAAAAGTTTTAAGAAAATCCAATCCTAGTGTCAAGTGGAGTGAATCTTTTTAAAAAATCAATACCAATTTTAAATGGTATGTTCAAATCACAAAAAATGATATTGGTGTAATCCGATTCTCGATTTTGAGATTATTATTATTTTTTTGGAATTTTTGGATTTTCTAAATAAAACCTTTAATGTGGTTCCAAGAGCATTTTTTTGGGATGTACAAAACCTCTCAATCTATAAATTTCCCAAAATATTTGTAGCTGAATATAGTTGAAGTTCAAGTTACATTCCATCTACCTTGCATGCAACTAAAATTAGAAATCATTTGTAATATTAATTTTGTCCAATTAGTGCACAATGCACTGAATAAAAGAAGATAGTGTATTAATTGTTATATATAGTCTACTATTTTCATGGATTTTGTTTTTGGTGCAAGGAAGAGGGTAGAACCAATGAATTGGCAATGGCATGGATTGGCAACAACCACATGGATGCTAATTCATTGAACTAATAGTAATTCACAACGAAGTACATCTACCAAGGAGTTGCAATTTTCTTTTGGGTCTAATGTTTGCATTATTTTTTTTGGTGAGGTTCTTTGCAAAGAAATAGAAGTAACAATACATTACTACCACCAAGGCTTGGCATGATGTCTTTCTTATAGGTATGTATAACTTGTACTTAATGTAGTTGGAGAAACAAAAGGTTAACACCCTAGTCTAAGTTTTTGGGTTTCAATTTCAACAAGTTGTCAATACATGGTTTAGATTCAAATCTAACAAAATTCTAAAAAACCTTGGGTTTGGGTATTTTTGGATTTTGGGTGGGGGGGGGAAGGGGGTTTAGGTTTTCTTGGGAGAATGAATAAAAGAAGAGGATGGAAAGACAACAAAAGATGTTGTAAGAAAGAGAAGGATTGTGGTGGGCTCACAAAACCATAGATAGAGAGAGAGAGAGAGAGATGCATATCTCCTCCCAAAGCAAAAGCCAAAAAGGTTTGCTTCTCTGCAACTTGTAAGTTGGGGGGGGGCACAAACTCCTACTAGCCTAGCCTAGCTAGGCCTACTTACTTACTACACTAGTTGTTGGGGAGGAGGAGGAGGAAATAAAATAATAAATTTATGAGCCTTTCTGACTTGGGTGACAGAGCTTTTCAACTAATCCACAAAAGCACCTTCCAAAACAAACAAACAAACAAAAAGAAAGAGAGAGAGAGAGAGAGAAAGAGAGATACCCATGTTTGCCAGGCTTTGCAGTTGCTGTAGCACCTAAATCCCCGAACATCATAAAAAGCCTTCATAATAAGTGTATAAGATCCTAATGAGAATTGAAAAGTAATAAATTTTAAATTAAAAAATTAAAAAAATATTATAATATATAGTATAGTATTTATAACATATTATATTATATTATATTATTAAAAAAATATTAAAAAATAATTAAGAAGTGGCTGGCTTGGACAATGCCAAAATAGTAAAAATTGAGACATTCTCTGAGAGCATTTTGAAGACATGGGGGTGTTCTGAGTGAGTTGCCTGCCACACACATTCAGCTGCAACCAGACCAGACCAGACCAAACCAGACCAAATACACGAGTAGTTACTTCCTTCCTTCCGAGTCTCAAGTCTCTCAACACCATTCCATTCCATTCCATAGGACCCACAAACCTCGGAAGTCCCAACCAGGGTTTATATAATATAATATAATATAATATAATATTATAATATTTTATTATTAATTTTCACTCAATTTTCTGATGTAGCTTAACACTTTACTTGGGATCATCCACAAGAGGATACTAATAAGACAAAATTTGGTTACTAGAAGTCAGAGAGGAATTTTTTATTTAAAAATTAAAAAAAATAAATTTAAGAAGCTTGTTATATTTTGATGATATGCTCGAACCTATTGTCAAAATATGGTGACTTTGGCACATTTTTTTTTCACAAAAATCCTTCATATCGGTCATATTAATTTTTTCTTTTGTTGTCAAGTGATTAAATGTGAAAAATAAAAAAATAAAAATGCTATATATATATATTTATAAATAACATTGTACACAATGACAAAACTAACTATAAACACTATACATCCAATTCAAACAACAATGCAAAATTTACTTTGGGTCATGATTGTTGTGATATTTGCTCTTATTGAGTAATGTCTTGAGGTTGGGGAAAAGAAACACCCATTTGTGAAGCTTAGTTAGTACTAAACATTGTTTTCTCTATCTATCTTTAATGTTTTGAAGGTGGTGGGGGAATACAAACACTTCCTTTCTCTTTGCAACGAGTTTTTTCGTTTGCGCCCAAAATAAAATAAAATAAAATAAACGAAATTAGAATAAATATTTTAAAAATATTTATTTGTATAATAATAATAAATTTGAAGAAAAATTCGCAAATTTTTAATATCAAGAAATTTCCACCCTAGAATTTATTAAATTTAAAAATTAAAAAAAGAAAAAAAAAGGGGGACACACCAAACCTTGGTCATCACTACCATCACCTTGGGACATGATGGTTGTAAGTTAGAATGAAGGAATTTGTTGAAACATGATTATGCATGGTCTTTGTTGCATCCTAGTTCCTTGCAATTCCTCATGAATTTTTTTTTCCTTCAAGAACTATGGTCATTTTAGAACACATACATAGGGTAAAAAGGTTGGTAGGTATGAATTAGGTACTTATGTGCATAGGTCGAGGAGGTAGGTAAGTTGTAAGAAATAGTAAGTAAGTAACAAAGGTAGGTAGGTACATGTAAGTAGGTAGTAACACATAGGTAGGTCGATGGGATGAGTAAAAAGGTATGTATCTTTGCAATTTGGCTATTGTCACACACTATTGTTCCCTATTCTATCCTTGTACATAAAATCCCTAATTGTCACACATTAGTGTTTCTTAACCTTGCATTATAGCACTTTGGGTTCTTGTAAATAAAAAAATAATACATACATATTACAATTCCTCTTGAGAGAGAAAACTCTTTAGTTTTACATGCCCAGGAAAAAAAAAAAAAAATTTAAATTTTTTCTGGATGTACTAAGAAGAGACATCATTCATCCATCCATCCATCCATCCATCAATCCATCAAGAAAGAGATATCATCCATCATCCTCAACTTGGCCAAACTTATGAGGAATTAATTCTTCTTTGGCCCATAAAAAAAATCTTATGCAAGTTCTTCTCTGAACCCTTTTTTTCTCTTGAGAGCATAAATTTTTTTTTTCTTCCTGGCACTTTCCTGCAACAACTTCACAGTTTGTGTGCAGGTATGTCAGATGTGTTGTTGTTGTTGTTGGGTTTAGGGTTTAGGGTTTAACCTAAACAACCCCTAAACCCCCTAAAACCCATCATCCTTCACAGTTAGTTGTGTGCAGGTATGTCAGATGTGTTGGGTTTAGGGTTTAGGGTTTAACCTAAACCCCCTAAAACCCATCATCCTATGTCAGATGTGTTGTTGTTGTTGTTGATGTTCTTTGCACAGAAATCACTTCTCACATCAATTTACTGACAAATTTGTAGCCTTTCAGTGTCATGGGTATCAGAGTTATCCCCAAAAGGGTTTAGTGGGCTCCATTTCACTTAGACTCCAACCAAAGTTAAATTGGCCTTCTTCTTCTTCTTCTTTCATGGTAATGTAATCCTGACATTGCACCTCAAACTCTCTACCCAACTCTCTTGGTAACCTCACATGGATGGATGATAATGATGGCCTTGGATGATAATGGGCAGGTACCTACTCTGGTACCATTGAAGGATGCAGGACATGACCACTTGGCCCGCCCGTGGATGAAGAGATAGACTAGGGTAGATTTTAGGTTAGGTTATATAAGTTCCTTTGGCCCAAACAAAGGGGGATTTGAATTTTTTTTTGAGGGCAAATACTTCTTTAGTGTATTTACAAGGTACCTCCTTAGATGGAGTTTTTGGATGAAGGACATGACCACTTGCCCGCCCGTGGATGAAGAGATAGACTAGGGTAGATATTAGGTTAGGTTATATAAGTTCCTTTGGCCCTAACTAAGGGGATTTGAAATTTTTTTTTTTGGCAAATACAAGGTACCTCCTTAGATGGAGTTTTTTTTTTTTCCTTTGTTGAATGGTGGGACATTTGGGAAGACAAAAAGCCCATTCCGCCCATGGGTTTTGTTTTTCAAAATGCCCTTACCTTGTTTCCTAAAAGAAGCGCCTACTAGCGTCACCTTGGGTAGGCACTTCTTTTGGGACCGCCCCACTCCTCGGGCATTACCCTACTACACATATAGGCCATTCTTCATTTTGAAGGATCTTCCATTGAGCATCATCCATGGAACATTTTCTTCAATGGATGTACTACACAAAAGTAGTCATGGTGTGTCTCTCTCTCTCTTCCACACCCCACTTCCAAGAAAGAGAGGGGAAACAAACTTTGTGACTATTTTAACTAACTATACTTCACCACCAATTGATCCATGGAACAACACTAGTGACCATTTTTTAATTTTTAATTTAATTTAAATTTATTTTTTGCGTGGGTGTTTTAGTTACTACAATTCATGAACAACAAATCTATGGACTGACAAGATGAATATATATATATATAAAAGCATGTGGCAAGGGAACAAGAGAAGAAGAAGAAAAAAAGATTGAAGTCCAAAAAGAAGATAACATTCAAAATCGCACAATGAGGAGCCCAAAGTGGAGAAATCAAGTAACCTAGGACCTAAACCCATCACCAATAACATGAAACAAGTCTTGCAAAGAGAGCCATAAGAGGAGAAATCAAGTAACCTAGGACCTAAACTCATCACCAATACCACGAAACAAGTCTCGCAAAGAGAGCCATAAGAGGAGAAATCAAGTAACCTAGGACCTAAACCCATCACCAATACCACGAAACAAGTGTTGCAAAGAGAGCCCTAAGAGGAGAAATCAAGTAACCTAGGACCTAAATCCATCACCAGTAACATGAAGCAAGTCTTGCAAAGAGAGCCCAAAGAGGAGAAATCAAGTCCCCTAGGACCTAAACCCATCACCAATAACACGAAACAAGTCTTCCAAAGAGAGCCCTAAGAGGAGAAATCAAGTAACCTGGGACCTAAATCCATCACCAATACCACGAAACAAGTCTTGCAAAGAGAGCCCTAAGAGGAGAAATCAAGTAACATAGGACCTAAATCCATCACCAGTAACACGAAGCAAGTCGTGCAAAGAGATAGAGACCAAAACCTTAAAAGGAACACCAAGCCTAGAAAAAAGCTTCTCCTACAATTGCAATTGCATGACACAAGATAATGTCAACCTGAACTCTCTAAAAAGAAAGCCACAAACACCCTCTGCCTATAAAATGGACATCAAAAAGGTTTAGTAAATGTCAAGAGCTTAACAATGTCATCACTAGATCACTATGTGAATTTTCTTTATAACATTAAGCCTTGGCTCACGACACATGTTTGAGGTAAACTTTGTGGTTTCATCCATTTCAATGTATATTGCGATATACACATCCTTGATGCTGGCTCTAGGTGGGGAGGGGGAAGGGAAGGGGAAGAAGGGACTTGCTAGTGGCCTACCTGAGTGTTGTGTCTTCCCAAAAAATGAAGTATTTATGGCCCAAAGGATTTTGGAGATTTTGCACAGACAAAAGAAAAAAGCCTGCCTCTGACATTAGGATTTCTACCCAAAAACAAAAGAGTCTTAGATTTTCTTTTGTATTGAGTGTTGTTGGGTGGTTGCACAATCTTACAAGCATTTTGGCTGGCTACCCATCCATTACAATTTTATCAAAGTTTTGCCACATATGTAATAAGGTTGTGAGAAGTTGGGCAATAGCACCCAGACATGTGAGTTGGCCACGTGCAGGAATTGATTGGCAAAAGGGTAAGAAGTTGTTGATATCCTACAATAGAAATAGAATTCCCGATATGGAGTGAAAATGTACAGAGGTGATGAAGCAAAGCAAGCTTGTATATGGATGGGAAGATGAATCATTGGTTTTAACAAAGTTTATCAAGTGAAGTATTGCAAGCAACTACACACCTTGATGAAGATGTCAACCGACTTGCAGAAAGCCTTCCAATGGATATGAATGACTCACACAAAACCACGCCTTTCTGAACCCAAATAATATCTCTATTTCAAACATTCCCTTGAGTACGAGATCCTGAACTCCCCTCAATGATAACAAACAAACACATGTTCCGAGTTTTCCTGTTAAAAACCCTAATGAGTGGCTCCCCCTAAGAATTGATTTTTGAAACCTCAAGTCTCATCATTCAATAAAGGACTTTGCTACCACAAGAAACAACCAAACAAGAATGAAAAGAAGAATTGCTCAATGACTTCATCATGGTATATATACTGATCTGATAGTTGATTGTCATGTGCGAAAGATAGAAAGCCATTGCAAATCATGATCATGAGCAAATGCTTAGTTGCTTACCTTGTGCACCACAAAAGAATTAAGTTGTACAGACAATAGCACCAGAGCAATTTGAGATGAAGAAGAGAAAGAGGGGGTGAGCTCTTGACCAGTAAAGCTAGGGGATATTGGTTCACCCTTTGTTGTATGAGTGTTGACCAATGCAGATCGAACCCTCATAGTGCTATCAGCATAAGCTTCTGGAAAGTCCAAGTGCTTTGCTGTGAGCAGCTCGGAGACACAATATGGATGTCTGTCAATGGCCACCCATGGGATTCTTCTCAACTGATAAGATTGCAACCTTTCTGTTGCACAACATACTTCTTTGTGCAGAACACACAAGAAGGCATGAAGAAGCTGTTGGAATTGGATTCATAAATGGCCACTCCCCTATATAGTAGGATCCATTGCACCTGCCCTCCCCCACCCATGATTCTAACCTGAGTGTGAAATTCAGGAGGAAATTGCATTCATGAGTCATGAACAGCAGTGATAAGCTGCCATGACTACTCCACTGACTTCTTCAGCTCCTGATGGTGTGTGTTAACAAATTGGCAACAAAATGGAATCAAAAGCTCCTGCTTCATAACAAGTACTTGAAAATGCCAGACAAATTGAAATCTGCCCCCTTCACAGTCCTGTGCTTGGCACAAAGAAGAGCAGAGGTTGCATTGATTGCTCCTCCCTCTCAAAAACTCTTTTGTGAAGCAGGAGAAATAGGTACAAACTCAGTGCCTCTGACAACACTGCAATGTACAGAAAAGGTTTTGCCTTTCTACTATCTCTGACTGCAAATATATCTTATGCTGAAAGTCACCCAAAATAGAATTAATAGCTCTCTGCAAAGATGACCTTGAATTGCAAGGCTGATTTCTTTTGTAATCTTCTTCTCTTTGAATGATTTCCTGAAATGTAAAGTCCCAAACTCTCTCTCTGTGGATCCTTCTCTACCACTTTTTTCTATTCAGATTCACTGGTTGCTGTTAGACTAAAGCCTTGCTCATGGAATTCTCTCAAAACTTCATTCTGCATTCGCAGCCACAGCTTTTGAGCTTCTCTTTCAAACCGCTCCTTTTGAAGATCCGCAACTCGATTGTCCTTGGCTTTCTGTCTGACATCGTGTGATCCTATGGTGGTTCCGTATGCACCCCCTTTCTCTATGAACTCTTGTACTGCCTCTTTGTCACCCGGGTAAGGAAACACCCTGCGCTCGTATAAGTGCGCCATCTCTCTTTCCTCCTGTGTGCATCCACGCATATATGCACGCATCATGCATCATCACAAAACAGCAAAACAAAGCCAAAAAAAAGAACCAAAACACACACACACACACACACACACTTACCCACAACACAAAAGGCTTGTCAGAAGAAGTAGCTCCACACCCATCTGCTGTAACCAAATTCAGGTCACAGCACAATGCCCTATCACACAGCAAAAACGAAGAGCTCCATGGACACTACAAGACAGACTGGGAAATGTTCAGAACATGCAATTTCCTCGACCTCCTGCTGCTGCTGTTGCTACTGTGTGTGTGTGTGTGTGTCTCTCTCTCTCTGGTTTAGGGTTTAGGGTTTCCCTTTGTGTCTCTCTCTGTCCTGAGATGGCAACAGAGATAAGCACACAGAGAGATAGCTCCAGAGACATAACTCCAAAGAGAGGAAGAGAAGACAAATCCGGGCAAGCGCGGTTTTGTGCGAGAGGAGATGGGGGAGGCATGTGTTGGATGTGCACACACATGCACACACATACACACAAATGCACAAGACACAAAGGAAGTAAGGGGAGGATCGATCAGAAAAGAAAGGGAATAAAACAATGGAGCATTCACTACAACACTGACCTTAGTCCGGGGTTTGAGCGTCCACCAGCCGAGAGGAGAATTGGAATCCCACCACCACGCGAAAGCGATGACGCCGTACGTGATCGCAACGCCCTTCCCTAACTGTTTCCAATTCTCCTTGTTGCTCCACATCGCCGCTGCTGCCGCTCTCTCCCTCGTCCAGAGCTTCACACAAACGTCCCCACCTTCGTTCTCTTCTCTCTGCGTGTCTTTCTTTTTCTCTGTCTGTGTCTAGACTCTTGTGTGTGTGTGTGTGTGTGTGTATCTCTGTCTCTCTCTCTTTCGCATACGAATGCCGCGGAGCAGCGGAAATCCGCCGTGCGGAGAATCTGAGTACAGTTCTTTGCTGCAAGTAGATCGAGGGCTGTTGGAAGGCGTCTTCCCGAACCTGCAGTCGACGGACGCTCGGATCACGCGCGTCGTGTTTCGAGCCTCCAAGAGCGGCTCTTGGCGATGCCGAACGTGTTGCAGAACGTCCTGGTGTCGACAGGAGAGAGGGCGCCCCGCCCACGAACCCTTCCCGGACCACCTTTCTTGCTCACAAGCCTCCTCCTGCACTCCTTAAGCAAAACCCCAAGTAGACACTGCCAGAAGTAGCAGTAGCATTTGCGTCGCTGTCGCTGTCGTCTTCTTCTCCGTCTTCTCCCTTCCCTTCTCTCTCTCTCTCGCTCCTTTCGGAACTCGCTTGGACATGAACATCTTCTAGGGTATCACTTCCGGTGCTGGCAAACACAGATTTCGTGTTTCTTCTCGCGCTCCAGCAAGATCTCCTTCGGTCGGTCAGCAATTCTGCTCTGCTTCTTCTTCTTCTTCTTCTTCTTCAGGGATTCTGGTCTTCTTCTTGTCTTTTGCTTGGATTTGGTGCCTGTGTGGCCAGCGTGGGCTTTATGTGGGAAGCACATGAAGTGCTGCAACCAGCAATTGTTGTTTCCCTCCTTCGATTCTTCGTCGTCGTCGACGGTGCTGCTGCCGGGGGGAATATCAATGGCGTCGTCTGTTGTGGAGCAACAACAACAATTGTTGTCGGAAGAAGCAGGCTGCAAGAAGATCAGGAAACCTTACACCATAACTAAGTCCAGGGAAAGCTGGACGGAGCAAGAGCACGACAAGTTTCTCGAGGCACTTCAACTGTGAGCTTTTCCTCCTCCTCCTCCTCCTCCTCCTCCTCCTCCTCCTCACCTGGACAGAAAGAAAATCTTGTGAACTTGCTTGCCTCCTTTACCTTGATCCATGGCCAATTCTTCTCATTCTGCTGCTGCTGCATCTCTTTGCACTTACCAACATTGAATACACAACAGATCTCTCTTCCAGCTTTCTTCGGCTACATCTGAACACAACACTGTAAATTGCTGCACTTTCTTTGCATCATCATCTTGTGTTGCAATTTCTACATTCTCAATTCCAGTTTTCATTGAGCACAACAAGTTTTTCAAGGAACTGTGAGTGTCCCTCCTCCTCCTTTTCCTCCTCCTCTTGCTCCTCTTCCTTGCCTGAACAAAAGAAAATCTTGTGAAATTGCTTGCTCCCTTTATGTTGATTCATGTCCGCTTCTTTCCATTCTGCTGCTGCTGCTGCTGCTGCTGCATCTATCTGCACTTTTGAACATTGAGTAAACAACAGATCTCTGTTCCAGCTTCTTCATCTACATCTGAAGACAATACTGTAATTGCTGTACTTTATTTGTATCATCATCATCATCATCTTGTGTTTACAATTTCTGCATTCTCAATTCCAGTATTCATTGTTGTAGATTATTAGTTCCTCGGCATTGTCAATTCCAGTATTCATTGAGCATGACCAGTTTCTTGAGGAGGATCACTTCAACTGTGAGTGAGTTCTGCATTCTTGATTCCAGTATTCATTGTCCTGACTTTCTGTTTTTTTCTGGATTCTCAATTCCAGTATTTGTTCTCATAGATTGTTGTTTTCTTGCATTCTTAATCCCAGTATTTTTCTCTCCCAGATTAGTGTTTGATTGTTTTTCCCCCCTGCATTCCTGAATTCTGGTAATCTCTCTCCTAGATTGGTCTTCTTCTGTGTTATCAATTCCAGTAATCTCTCTCCTGGATTAGTGCTTTTTTCTCAGCATTCTCAATTCCAGTAATCTTTCTCCCCTGGATTGGTTTTTTAAAATATATATTTTAAATATTTTAAATAATTATTTATTTTTCCTGCACTCTCGAATTCCGCTAATCTCTCTCCTGGATTGAAATTTGTATCTGGAGCCTTTGGATTTTGTTGGATCCATGACTTTGTTTTTGCTGCCGAATTTTCCCTCCTGTACAATTTAGGAGCATTGAGTCTCTATGGATTGTGAGGCTCTCACTTCATCTACAGATTTTTTAGCAACCATCCTTGCCTCTCTTTTAGGGCTCAACCAAACTTCCAAAGGGGTGGGCGTGGAGACTGGAAAATGGGGTTCCCCAAGGGCCTCTCAGAGCTCATTTACTACTACTACATCAGGCTCAGATGCAAGCAGATTTCTTCTTTAGCAGCAATGGTTGAGTCAGCTCACAATGCATTTTCCCCTTTCCCCTTTGATTGGTACTTCGATGAATTGTGGATACAGCTGCTGGGAAGAAATGATGAACCTAAATTCTCTCAAAATACTGACAAAAGTGCCTTTGGGTTGCTTCATTTTTGAACAATTTTTATATTTTCTGCAGTAGCTTCTGAAGTGAAACTAGAATGTGCAGTTCAAATGGATCTCATTTTATTCATGCAGTTGTGCCTGTATTTCCATGGCAATATTGTATCCAAATAACTGTGTCCTAATAATGGTGCTTTTGTTGGAAGGAAGGTCAAAGCTCTAGGCATTGTCATGTCATTTGTTGGGTATTATTCCAGTATCTGAAGTTAGTAATGAAAAAAGTTGTGTATTCCTTGGCAGTAAAACTTCCTTATTTCTTAAGGGTCTGGGCTCCTCACTGTGATATGATTTCAGTTTTTTGCAGATGTAGGGACTGATTTTATTGACAAGACTTTAAAGTGCAAACTGTGATTTTGTCCACAGATTCGACCGAGATTGGAAAAAGATTGAGGCCTTTGTTGGTTCCAAGACAGTTATTCAGGTATGCATCTTTCATTCTGAATTTTTCATATGTTGCTGTAGAAAGTATACAACTTTCATAGTGTATGTGTTATTTTACCTTTCCTTTTCAGAAAAAAAACCTATCATTTTGCAAAGTATATGACACACACATTGCATAGATGTCTTAGACATAAAATCTGAGGGTTTAAGTTTTTAATAAGGCTTGGCTTACATATTGTTGGTTCCTTATATTTATAATTTCTCCAACTTCATGTATTAGGAAAAAAAGACTCAATTGATGGTGTAATATACGAAAAATCATTATGATGGCTAAATTTCACTTTTCTATTAATCCAAAGGGGTGTGTGGTACTGCTAGATTCACAGTTACTGAGAGTCAGTTTGCACATTCTTAAGTCTCTTTAGTTCCAAAGAGTTTCATTTCTTGCGAGTTAATCATTCTTGTTAAAAACAGAGGTGACTTTTTGAAACTTTCTACTGAAACAAATCAAGAGCCAACTTAACAGAAAATGGTTTTTGGTTGGAGTTTCAGCCAGGTTTTCATAGATTTTCATATTTAATCTGCTCACAGGATACCAAATATAGGTGGTCATTTCCAGTAACCTGGTGTCAATTTGATTATGGACCAATGGGTGCAATGTTGTTATGTTTGTTATAATCTGAGGACCTATTGCAGATTCGAAGTCATGCACAGAAGTACTTTCTGAAGGTTCAAAAGAATGGCACTGGAGAGCGTGTACCTCCTCCACGGCCTAAGCGAAAGTCTGCCCAACCATACCCACAGAAAGCACCAAAGAATGGTATTTGTGCATTCCTTGTAGAATGCACTTCCTTCTGTTGTTTGCTCTTCATGTCCTATCAGCAAAATAATTCTTGTTGCTCTAAATCACTAGTTAAGAATGTTGTATTCAGACAAATTATACAGCAGCCCATACAGGTCAATCTCTATGGTGAACATAAAACGCTGTGTCTGGAAGCACAATGTCACATTTGTGATCTGGTCTGATCTAATCAAAAGCTTGGGTGTTTTTCGAGAATTGCAGGCATTATGCCAGAGGTTGGAGAAATAGGGGGATTTAGCTTGGCTGGTGGGGTACACTCAAGTAGCAGTTTAAGTGGTAGCTCACCAGCAGGTTGGTCACAGCATATGTTGGCAAGGAACCATGTAGCACAGGATTCATGCATACGAGGTACAGCATTCCTCTGACTATTTGCTCATTGTTTTTTGATATCTGACCATCTGCTCATTTAATTTCCACTTGTCAGTTCTACTGCCAATCATATGCTGTTCATTGTGCTTCTGATACCAATTATCTTGTGTTGCAGCTACTCCAGATTTTTCAGAGGTATACAAGTTCATTGGCAGTGTATTCGACCCAGGTGTTTCTGGCCATCTCAGGACACTTAAGGAGATGTCTCCCATTGATCGAGAAACAGTACGTGCTAATGAGGTTTCACTTACTCTAATTAGGAAGCAGTTGTGGCAACTTTTGGTCTTGGGGCTCTATATTGCTCTACAAAATGTTGAGGGTTGTCAGATGAAGTGACACCAAATGGAGATTTAAAGAAGTGAGTGAGAGCCATCAAAGGATTGATGTTCACACTACCTTACTTAGCAAAGTTGCATTGAAATGTGCAGGTCTTGCTTCTGATGCGCAATCTTTCAATCAACTTGTCCAGCCCTGATTTTAAAGAGCACGTGAGTAATATTTTATTTTATCTGTAGGACTGGCTACATAGGCATAAGTTGGGGTGTATGTTTCTGTCCGTACTTGAACTCTAGATTGATCTTTGAGACACACTCAGCAATCTGTTTCCTAACACAACATATTTGTACACTTTCACAGGGGACAGTTGATGATGATAAATCCGTATCAGCTCAAGCAGGAACACCAGTACCACTGACACCAGTATTGAGTCCAAGAAGTGTAGAGTCAGACAATTCACAGCAAAGGGCTTCAATTCTACAACCATACACCGACAGTGCCACTGGTTCGATCCAACCATTGCAACTGCATTCCTATGATGGAGGTGGACCCATATCCCCAACTTTTACTGGTCATGGGGTCTCCTCTTCTTCACCACAAGGTCTGGAACAGGCCTCCCTTGTACTAAGCCCCTCTGTTGCCATGCAAATGCACACTGAGGCCATGGCAAGGCTGGACCAAAAACCCAACACAGTAGTGTATGTACTGGGATCACCTAATTTGACAACAGGGGTGGTGGAAGAAGGGGCAGCAGGTGTAGATACATGGTGGACGTAAAATCAAGAGTCCTCCTCAATTGTTTGTTGTCTCAAAGTAGTTGTATTTTATATCAATTTCCAGATAGTGTCTTCTTCCCCATGTTGTAGTCATTAATTCAACCTAAAGTGCAATTGTACCAACAGAGCAGCAGGGGCAGAATTCGGCAAGAGAGTGTAATATTTTGCGGTATTTTCTGCTTTTGTGCTTTCTTAACTCTAAAACGTCTTATTGTATCAAATAGAGGCCCTGTAACATCAGTATGTAAATATTTGCACAGATTGTACTTGTGGGTTGTCCTGTCTTTGGAACTCCAGTGCTGATTGCTAGCAAAGTCTTATGTATTATTTTTTGTTTGCTTTGATAGTTCAATCTTTGACCTGTTTGATGCATCTACTGACTTTGACGATTCAGTCTTTAACCTGTTTCATACATATACTGTCTTTGACGATTCAGTCCTTAACCTGTTTGATGCATATGCTGTCGGTGTGAATTTAAGCATCAAGTTAACTTTTCTGTTTTAGCAACTATGGAAAGGGATTTGTGTCATCAATATGTGCCATTCTGTTGTAGGTTTTGTTAATTTGAAATATTGTAACATTTCAGGAATGTTAGTTCAGGAATGCTCAATATGTTGGTCTGAAATAGTCCCGGAGTCCCATCATTTGGCCTTTATTTTGTAACAAAGTGCTTTGCAGAATTTTGGTACCATGTTGACTATTATGCACTGGAGCCGTTTGGTAGACCTTGTAGTAGACCAATAAACCTGAAGATTGTGAAACATTGAAAGCATGTGCCTTGTTACATCTTGTGACCATTTGTGATGGGACAAATCCAGCTTTTTATCCTTCTCATCTAAATTTGACATGGGTGTTTTCCCATGAAGTTTGATTCATGACAAGGAGTTTAACACTTTTGCTTCAGACAGCACATCAATCCAACTTACACATATGGGGGAGTTCCAACAAATTTTAAGAAATGGTCCAAATAATAGAGATATCTGTAATGAAAGTGAAGAAAAACACAGGATGAGTTTCTGAGGTTGGTTGTTTAAGGGGTGAAATTAGAAGTACATTGTATTTAAATGGGGGAGTGAAGACAATGTGAAACTCAAATTACATTAAATTTTGTAGTTTACTGATGCCATAACTATTTTTAAATCCTATGCATTAGGTATTGTGATATTGAGTTTCACCTCAATTCAATAGAATTCTTTCACACTGAGGGTGGTGCAAGGGCTTGGCCAAAGTCCATTATAAACTGGTGGTACTTATTGATAGCAAGGTTTGAGATTAAAATATGGGGTAGGGGTGAAAGGAGGGCCCAAAGATAGAGTCACTTATTTCAGGAATTTCAGGAATTTTTCTAGTTTGATTTGTCAATTTGAGATCAACCAAAGCATCACGCCCCCCCACCACCACCCTCTTGGCACCATTGGAAAGTTCCCATGAGTTGTAGATTTCAGTATGTGTTGCAGATTTCAGTGAAGTTACCATTTGACAAGCCTGTAAACTGAGTTGTATAAGGTTTTCATATGAGGATTGCAAGTGAGACATTTGAGTAATCAACCTGCCTTGAAAGAAGTCTGGAGGCTTTTAGGTTAACCATTGCACCATCTTTTGCACTGAAAGCCATGTCAAGGGAAGAACCAAATTCGCCCCCTATTTAGCTACTAACCACTTACTTGCCCCCACCACCCCCAAAACCTACATCCCAACCATCTACATGCCCTTTACCAACCTACTGACCACTGACTCATACTACATGCATATATACCTATCTACAACCACCTATTTAACCTGAACAAGATTTTGGAGTTTCTGTGCTTTTTATCTTCCACAATCAATGTGTCAAGGAAGGGTACACTATTTCAAATGAGTGAAACCTTCAAACCATTGAAAAGCTTCCACTAGATTAGGTCACAAAGCATGCAGCATAAAGCAAGCACTCCAAGAAGTAAGTTTCCTGGTGTATTTGGAGGGCCAGCCCCTTACATCATGGATGTCCCTCCTGAAAAAGAGGAGGAAAAACAACACCTAATCATGAAGAGCAGAAGGGATCTTATATAATAATAACCCTCCCCCTCTAACCCTTTTGGAAGGGATCTTACACCTAAATTATAGGCACAATCTCTTGTGCACTCTTTAAGTAGCAGGCGTAATGACCCCTCCCCCTCTGACACTTAATGATCTACATTTGTTTAGGTTCTGGTAACCTTTGCCTCCTGCTTTTCAATGGGTATAGCCCACAAGTCTGAGTAGTTCTCAAAATATGAAGCAGGACTCAGCTACCACCTCATCTTAGGCCCCTCATTTTGGTAAAGGGGCCCACATTGGGGCTTTACCATAAACATGAGCTTTCAAGCCATATTTTGACTTCCATGAAGGTCTTGACTTTCACATTGCAACATTTGTAGTTGTTCTTTACTCACTAATTGAGCTTACAGGCACTCATACAGAGCCAGAGGATATAAATAATTTTATTAAAAACATGAAAAGATGATTTGGCTTCATCGGATTCAATACATTGTTTTTTCATTCTGTAAACGAAATTCACAAGTTATCAAGATATCCAAATAATACTATCACTCCCTAATTGATTTGCTTCATTTCCCAACTACCATCTTGCATTAAGATTTCCTTCCTTTCTTGAACAAAAACAACAGTAAGACAAAACCTTTTCATCAACGAGAGCATTAAATCATTTTGGATTTTGGGGAACAAGCCACGAACCTACTAATGTTGCTTCTTCCCACACAGACCCCATCTGATAAAATACAAGATTGAAATGAGTAGAATAGTTTTTGTAAAGGCTCATTTTTGGGACATAAAATTGGAAATAGTTTGAAATAACTGCAAACAAAAAATGGGGAAAAGTTCAATTTGATAAGGGTCCCCCAACATCCACCCACCCAGAAGGAATATAAGTAGCAAACCACAATAACCAAATTAAAATTAAAAATCCAGATTGGTGAGGCATTAGATGATATCTATAACTTTTCATTTGATTCACATTTTATGCACAAATGTGAGAAGACAGAATTGAGCAGACACAAAAACAAGAAATGACGATGTTTCTTGAACTTTCCATACCACTGAAAAATTCATTCAAAATCCAAACCCCCCCCCTCTTGATGTTTCTTCTCACAAGACCTTCCACCCAGAAGAATTGCTGTTTTCACATTCATGATGAAAATGAAAACACAAATTTTTTTCAAGAAGTTGATACAAATCTGGGGGGGAAGAAAAAGAAAAAAACTCTATGACCAATCCTTCCCAACTCTAGTAAATGTGGCTACCAAACTTAAGGTTGGGGGAAAAAATTAATACTTCATAAAGAAAGCTAAAGGAGAGAGAACTAACTTCCCCATCGAACTTCTGTAATCCTTTGTCTTCTTAAAACAATAAAAAATCAACAGTTTAATCTCCAAAGATGGTGATCATTGGTGGTAAACCAGCATTGAACTGTTTACTGACACACATTTTCCCCTTAAAACATGAAATCAAAGACAGTGTTCTTAAGAGGTTCAAGTGCGGTATACCTGATAGCCCATACTGTTTGTTGCTTAGCTTCATGATGTTCCGTTTTTAAAATTGCGCGCCTATGAATATTTTGTGTAGAGAACATCTTCCCAGGGATGTCGGTAAAGAGGCTGCTTCAAGCGTTTTTGGTCAAACGTGTGTCTGCATAGCAAATGTAGAGCATGTCAGAAATTTTATGTCATAGTTGCTTATTGGCCTGAGAAGAAGACAATTTACAAGCTGCTCTGTAGGTATATTCATTGCAATTCACGACTCATTAGCATCAGGAAGCATCATGTTAAGTGCACACTCATACATTCAACTGAAACTGCACTGCACAGACTATGAGGGAAAGATATAGTGGTTTAGTGTCTAGAGGGGAGAAGAGGACTGCATACCCAATTAATCCAATGCTCCTTGCAAGAACAAAAAGACCATTCAGGTAGCCAATCTCCACAATTTCATCAATTTCTTGCTGAGTGAACATTGCGCAGCTACCTAGCAAGTCAAGGAAGAGGGATCCAATGGCACCATCGACATTCATGACCAGGTTGTTTGCTTTGGTCAGAGTATAGGTCTCCACAGTCACTGCATACTCCATGTATTTCACAGCAGGGAAGTGTGTGCGACCATATTTTTGCAGCAACTCAACTCTTTTGTCACGGTTGTCCCGACTCTTAATCCTGCCCACATTGATGATGAACATCTCAATTAGCTGTGAACAAAGAGCACTGAGAATGTGTTGTTCCTCTCTTAAAATGAAAGCTATTGACAGATATAATCTATAGTACCTGTGACCAATGCCAGGCACTCGAATGCCCTTCTTCTTCATGCTTTCTACAAACTCATAGGGTGACAGGCCCCTGTCATGTGCATCTTTGAAGTAGCGGGCAGCATCGTCAATAGCCCCACCAAATCGAGGGCCAATTGTAAGCAGACCTGGTTCAGATGGGAAGAAGCTTTATAATGTCAACTGAAGCAACATCACAACAACCATTTTATATGGTGACATTTTCATGTAGTTGGATGCCCTTGAACAAATCCAGAGAAAATGATTGGTTCAAAATGAGCAAGGGAAAGAACAATACCAGAGACAAGACTGGAAACCAAGTCTTTTCCTGCACGTGATGTAACAATAGCATTGTGTGCACCCGATACACAAGGACCATGGTCAGCACACAGCATAATACACATCTGCAGTCCAAGCAAAACATCAATTAGGTGCCTGTCCATCTCTAACTTTGTGTCACTACTGCTGGCTACGACATAATAGAGAAAAGTGATTTCTCTGAAGCTAAAAACATTACATGGGCCAAGCAGCCATACTTGTCTTAATCTACAGCTAAGAGACCAGAATGCAGACTAGGACAAGGGGATGCAGGGTTCAAAGTTCTGACAACTACCTCAATAAATTTGGTACAGTAGCGAGGAAGACTGCGTTTGAACCACAAGAGGGAGATAACATCACCAATGCCATAGTTACTCTCAATGATATAAGACATAGCAACCCCTGCATATGTTGGCTCCTCTCCTGATACCATAACACACAATGTTCAAAGAGTGGGGAATGAGCACTTCAAATATACTTATTGTACTAGATTCCACACAGTTTGTGCCAACAAGCTGGAGTTGAGTTATCAACTAGAGCCCGAAAAAACTTCTTAAGAATGGGAATGACATGTTTGGCATCTTGAACAGTCCATATACTGATTGGAAAGAATCCACATTTCATGCCTGACACACCACTCTTGGTGAACTTCACCCACAGAAAAGAGAGATTTGTGGAATCCAATCTCAAGAGATTGGGTCTGAGTCATGACCTTTGTGCAATTAAAATAGGCTCCTTTGGCCAATGATGATAACCAATGGCAATCCAGCAGTCAGGAATCACACATTTGAGCAACAAGGTTTAACACAGGGAATTTCAGCTGTGCTCAACACTCACATAATGGGATCAAATCAGATTGCTGGATTGATAAGAGTCCCAGATAGCATCACACACTATTAGACTGCATACATAAGGAAGAGGTACCTCTATCATCACAAATGGTGGAAACAATATGAGTTGGTGCCCGCACTTTCCCACTTTTAATTGCGAAGTTCAGGTCCTCAGGAACTGTGGGTGGGATGACCTCCTTAACAGGCACTATGACTTCCTTTCGTACCTGTCACCATTAAAGAATTTCAGACATTGCACTCTACTGTCTACAGATTGTCAACTTGACAATCTGTTAGTATCTATCTCATCGATCACATGTTAGTATCAAACTTCCTCATGTAGAACAAGGTGTCTTGCTATGCATTGCAAAACCTGGCCTACATTTTCCCCAGAAAGAGAGAGCAATTATCAGGTATTTATACCAGCATCTCATAGGTGGCTTTCACAGCAGCTTCCAACCCTTCAAAAGATGTAGGTACAATTGCACCAGCATCTTGCAGTGCTTTGTTCTTTGCCTGAGCTGACTCCTTGTCTCCACCACTCTTGGCACCCTTTTACACACAACCAGATTTCTGTGATCAAAGATTTGTTCACACAGATTTGGAGTAATCTCATCACTCCCACAAAGAGAGATACAAATGTCACCCAAAAGTGCAGCACACAGGTAAACACACTGTAGTTACTGATGACCTGCTGGACATTAAGTCTATCTGGTCCCTTAAATGATGGTGATATGTGCAACTGTACCCACCAATGTGCAGATATTGACAAAGGAAAAAGACATAGCAGTACAGCAGGACCAGAACAGTCCGATGTCCACCAGAAGCACTTCAAGACCAAGCTATACCTTCTCAAGAGAAAAGGAATGTCTGCCAATGTCACCACTGGGAAACTAGGTATTCGGATGGAAAGGCAAATTCAGATGATGAGTATGGAGCTCATGGCATGGCAAAATTGGACTTTTGAATTGGACAGGTGGTCTCCACAATTGGGATGCGAGGGAGCAGGTAGACCAATGATACGAGGGAGAAACAAGGGAGTGCAAATGATTAGCAGGAACTCACAGCATGGCCAAACTGGACTTCTGACTTGAAAAGGCGGGCACAAGTGCCACTGACCCACGCCACCACTGGCTTGTGTACCCTACCCTGTTGCAGTGCATCCACCAGCGAATACTCATCGCAGCCCCCCAACTCACCCAACACAACTATCATCTTTATCTGTTGAATCCACAAGGCAACCACAGCTCAGCAGAAGCTTGACTCTGAAGCAAACTCATTAGGCCATTTTATTCCATATCCTGTTCCAAAACTAAAATTCATTTCCGTAATCAGGGGAATGCCCATTGCCATGGCTCCCTTCACAAATCCTGGGGCCCTCAACCCTCCTTGTGCATTGTTTTTGTTGCCTAACAAAATAAAACTTCTTTCAGGTTGAGAAAGTTACCAAACTGGAACAATGGACTGATCATTACAAGGTCAGGCAATAAAATATGCAGATTCCTCCTGAAATGGTCAGAAAGTCTCCCTATGTGGACAAGGAGGCCATGAATCCTGTCCCAGTAATTAAGATTGCTGACATAAACTGTTGATTTCCCAAAATTGGATAAATCTCTGCTGTACTAGCATTGGAATAGCATTATGATCTCTGCATGGACATCCTACCTGTGGGATGTTGTTGAACCGCAAGACATGGTCAGAAAGAGTTGACCCTGGATACGCATCTCCACCAATAGCGATGCCTTCATAGAGCCCATCTGTGACTCGAGCAAGGACATTGTACATTTCATTTGACATACCTCCCTGGCCAAACGCAACAATGGCCCATTGCCTGTAAGACAGTCAAATAAATTCCATAGCACAGAGTGGCTGGAGTGGGGTGCAAATATGCAAGTGGTCTTGTCAGGGGTTTCATTTAGTATTCCTTATAATCTGGAGATAATTCATGAAAAGACAACTGTGCAGCACAGAAGGTGGAGACACAACATCTTCATAAGTAATGAGACATTCTGAATACTTATGGATTAATTCAACCTGAACAGAATTAAGAGATGACCAAAAAAACCACATTACAGAGATTTCAGATCTGAAAACATATCAACAAGAAAAGAGGAAACCCAACCCTTAAGAAAGTGAGAAGCTTGAAACAAGAAAATAAGACCAAAGAGCAGCTTGAACAGCGTTGACTGTTACACACATGTTCAAGACCTTCAACAGCAACATGGATGGTAGTGACCAGCTACTTCAACATCTCCATTGGCTTTATCAGCCGTCAATAGTGGGTGGAGGTCAATGCCATACATTTTCCAATGTACCCAGTTGCTGGCACAAGACTCGCAGTAATGGGAAGACTCTTAGACATGATGCTGTGGAGCTCAAAAAGACATAAGAGAGAAAGAGACGACCAAGAAAAAAAGAACAAGAACAGAAAAAGAAAGCCAAACAAAGAAAGAGGAATCAAAGGGAGAAATGGGATGGAGACCTTTAAGACCATTAGCTTTTGATGATAAGAAATGGGCCTTGAAAAGTTCCCCACCCATTATTAAGAAGCCTTTGAAATAATCATTTTCAAGATTTGAAATATGGAAACAACAAACAGAAATCATTCATTGATCAGCAAACCTTTAGTTCATTTTGATAGGAACTTTAGAGGTAACCTTCTCTTTTCAGAATACTAATCGAGCTCACCATTTGAGCTACAAATCCATCAGAACCTATAAAACTGACTATTAACTACAAATTTAGCGGAGTCTGAACAATCCACTTGATGCATATGAATCATGTTGATAGCTGCATATTCTGTCTTAAAACACTTCTCAAAAAAATGTCAATGCTTAAGCTATTTGAATATTGGGGATATGCTCAATCAATGAAATGGTATGACAAGTTATTAGAAGTACAATAAAGCTCACAGAAAAACTTACAGTATAAGAGACAACATATAAAGTCTTTGTCTAGATACATGAAGTTGGAGAAATCAGGGGTGTCAGGAACTAAGAGATCTCACAGAACCCTATTTACTAAGTATGATTTAGAGAAAGAAAAACTAGAAAAAAATCGACATAACAAGATGATCCAAAAATTGAACTCATACATATGATGGGGTAGAAGTTAGCTAAAGAAACTGCACAGTTACTACTATTATGTTACCAATTGACTGCCTAAAGACTTACTGACCAAACATAAGGGATATATATTCATAAGTGTGCTTGCAATTTAAGCAGAATCTAAAAAGAATTGAGAGATGACCCAATGTTAAGGTTATTAAGATTTCACACCCAACCACAGCTTGAAGTTATACAGAGACTTGATAGACCTTATCTTGAACTTATTCTTTCACCAAAAATATTTGAAACTAAGGGCTGACCTCTGAAACAATGGAACTCTAACATCCCACCGAGAGCATTAGTCAATAAAACTTTCATTTAAGCTTTCAGATGTGTCAGGTTGATCTTTGTTTAGTGTTATGTGATATCATAAGACCAGATTGCAAGCTAAAAAGAGTTAAATGAATCAACAACATGACGATTTCCCAACATGCTTCAGGAAATTTGAAGTTACTTACCAATGTCAGGGTCTCAAGCAGATCAAACAAAATGATGACATTGAGGTGAACTTACCGACTTAGAAACAAAACCAACAGAGCCTGGTCTATGTAGCTTGCAGTGTATTATGTTGTCCAATGTCCCAGCAGTATCCCCGATTTTGAAGGCACCAGCCTGAATGCCCCCAACTGTAGAAGGTCCAAGGATTATCTGCACAAATCCAATTCCTGTCAGCAAACCAGATTCCACCTCCCCCTCAAAAAAAAATCTCCTGTAGTGTCTCTGCACAAAAATGCCTATAAATTTGTGACAACCTGATTCCCTAGGATTTTGATCAGTTCATGTTGCACATAGTTGAGACAAACCAATGGCACAAGCTTACAAGTGGAGGAAACATAGAGTGTGTAAGTATCCATGGACTATGTGAAGAAGGGGTGTCAAAAACCTTGTTGTTTGCACGAGCATAAGCTATCAGTTTCTTTGCATCTGCCTCCGGGACTCCCTCGGCAATGATGGCAATTATTCGTATTGTTGGCTGTTGGAGTGCCTCCATGGATGAAGCAAAAGCACTGGAAGCAACACATCCAGAGTTTGCATTCATGGTAAATCAATCAGTAAGGAACACAAAAGAATCTGTGAACACCTGGCAAAGGTTACAAATTGCATGGATGTTTGTGTGCATTGTTTCACAGAATAGATAAAAGGCACAACACTGTCTCGTGCCTTCATATCACTACCATCCTGGTAGTGAAGTTGTCCTTATAGATATCCAGAGAAACATTAGGTAGATCAGGCCAAGCCTCTGAGGCTCTTTTTTATCTTGAGGGCTAGTTTCTTGAGTACCCAATAGAGAGATCACACACCTGCGGAAGGAAGCAAAGTTGATGAAGACATCAGCTGTTGCATGAACTTTGCATGCTGAAACAATGCTGCACCAAAACAAAAAATATGTCACACGAAACAAAAGAAAAAAAGTATTTCAGGTGAGAGCTGCAACATCAGATCAAACTTATAGCTTCCATGTGGGTATTGAAGCAAGAAGGTACAAAAGAAAATTCAGCACTTGTTAGGCTTCAGTTCTTGTTTTGTAAGAACAGTATACAATACCTGCTGTATACTGGCACTGCAATCTCTTCTTGCCCAAAAAAGAGCTTCTGAAAACCCTCAGATCCGGGTTGGATCACTCCTGCAACCGATGGTGTCTCCCTTCCTGTTGTTCATCCCACAAGTGAGTCACACATACAGCTGCTCACAAACTTCCTGACATTACAACCTTTGTAGAGCCGCTACTTACACAAAGACTTCTGATAGTTGAGCACAATGTGCGATTCGTCTGAAGGATCTGACATGTTTTATAGCAGCAGAGAGGATCACAGAATTGCGAGGTGTTGTAGTCTTCTAGTGTTTCTAGTCATCAATGAAAGCCCTCATGTTGCTGGCCAGGTTCGGATTACAAGGAAACTGTTCTCAGCTCGTGCTCGCAGGAAAGAGCGATCAGGCAGATTCTTCGAGGGTTTCCCCTTGCGCACATCCAATGAAAGGTTTGAAAGGAAATGTGTTTCCAGACAATGGGATTGTGGTCTGGAAGCCGAGGAACGATGCAGCGGACGTGCGATCGCGGCATGAAAGATGACCGTGCGGGCAGTATTCGTTTCTCTTCTGGCAAATCTAAGTATTCTTATCGGAGTTATATAATAGCATTTTGCAGCTTTTCTGCTTTTTTTGACGCTGTATTATTCCGGAAAGGAATGTGGAGAAACAACAACGCATCCAATATCCATAACATCACGTCTCCGCAGGAGCACGGGCCGGCATTGCCAGAGAATAGTCAAGGAACCAGAATATGCAAGTACTGATCTCGTCGTTTTGCTTCAGTCAAAATGCTTGCAGACTAAGAAGACAGACTATAAGAAAAAATGCTATGTATGTATGTAGTACTAGACATCAGAAGAAGCGGAAGTGACGCACCGCAAAGAAAGTCGAAATCCAGCATCCGCTGCACGGGACTCGGCTTGTAGTTATAGAACAGCGCCTGTGTCGTTCGCGAAAAAATCTGCCCCGTCGCCATAATGCAAGATAAAAAGAAGAAGAAGAAGAAGAAGAAAATGAAAAACCTCACCTAAATTTCACTACTCCTCTCAAAGTCAATCCTTCTCTCTCCCTTACTTATTCCGTGTCTTCGTTTCCCCCTCTTCCTCGTTGCAGAAACTTCGTTTATATAACCAGATCCATAAACTTCTAACACTCTATGTGCTCGATATTATCTCTTCCTCCGCGCCGTCAAGACACTTGCACCAGTAAGCCGCTAAGCCGCAAAGCTATTTTGTCCTAGATCCGTCGATATTGATCATAACTTTCTTTCCTTCTTCGGATCTTCTTTCTTCCCCAGCTGATACATGTAACTAACGCAAGCCCCACAAGAAAAGAACAACAACGACAACATCAAATGCGGAAGCGCAAAGCCACAGAGGGAAGCAGCAGCAGCAGCTATGGTGGCAACAGCAGCAGCAGCGATGGTGGCAAAAGCAGCTGCAGCGACAGACAAAACTGCGGGTGCTGTCTTGCCTTCTACTGCGCACGCGGCAGAGAGAGCGCCACCGGATCCGTCGGGTATAATAGTACCCTACGGGTAGTGAATCCGGGTAACAAATGATTTACTCTGTCTTACCTACACACAGTAATGTAGCTTTAACGAAGCTTCCTGGTTGTTGGAAACTCACTAATTCCGTACTAGTAAACTCACTAATTGTTTTCTTTTCTTCTTCTTCTTCTTCTTTTTATTTTTTGGGGGGTTTTTTCAGATTTTTCTCTCTCTCTTTTTTTTTTTTGGGTGTGTTTTTTTATATGACTAAATTTATTTGAAAAGAAAACTACATGACTACATGTGAAAGAAAATTATGTAATTAACATATGTGAAAAAAAATGTAATTACTTGTACCAAAATTGAATAACCTACCAACCTAAGTTACATACTTAAAGATAATGTTGTTAATAAAATAGAAAATAACAAACATTGTTCAAACCAACAACATTTCATGAACAACTAAATGAGGTAAATGCTAAGATGGACTTACTAATTAATGAACACACTAATATTAAAACATTAAGATGAATGTCAAGTAAACATTGCAATGATAAAAAAAAATTCAAAAAATGTACATTTTCAAGCTTAACACCGTTGATAAGCTATCGACTTCAAATCCAATGTGATGGTTTAATTATATGACATTCAATCACTTGCATGGCTTTCATTTCTTCCACGCTAAAAGCTTGTAGGTTCAAGTTCTAGTGCTAATATGTTCATAGTTTCAAGGCTCGCAAGAATGTTCACAACTTCAAGGTCAGTAGGGATGTAGAAAAATTTCAAAGTTAGTAGGGTCACAAAAATAATTTAAGGTTTACATGAAGATAGAATAGATCAAGTAAATTTGTAGAATCACATAAGCAATTTCATGGTAAGAGCGTAGGATAGAAACAATTCAAGGTTAGCCAAGACATAGAAGCAATTCAAGGTTACAAGAACATAAAAATACTTCAAGTCTAGCAAAAGAGTTCACTACTTCTCATTTAGTAAAAGCGCGCACAACTTCAAATTCAACAATCTTGTCCATGTATTCACGTTATATAATTTCATTGACATCATCTTCCTCCACATAGTTCAATGGCAAATTCAATAGAGTAACATAATGGAAAATTCAACTTTGAAAAACAAAGGGAGAAAGACTAGGACCAATGATACCTCATGTCAATGTAACTCCAACTTGAACCATGAGGAAATGATTGCGTTGATCCACTGCAAGCACAGAAAACATAATGTTGTCAAATAAACCATTGATCCAAGAGCAAATATAAGGGTGAATACATGGTACAGTGGTTTAGTAGTGGAAGAAATTGCACTCCCTATAAGTCCATACAAGATTTTTTTAAGTGATTCAAATGGACATGGTTGTTACTTTAAAAATTATTATTATTCTAATATTTGAATAATACATGTTCAATCACTTACAAACCTTACAAATCTATGTGAAAACTTATGTTTAATGTAATTGATGTCATTTTTAAATTTGGAAATCTTTTTTTAAAAACCCACAAAATACAAAAAAATAATGTCCCATCTAAAACAAAAACATATGGTTTTGGGACAAAAAATTTGAAAAACAAACAAAAATTGCAACTCATATGGACTTATGAAAATATGGCTAAATTTTAACCACTCAAAAATCCCTAACTATTAAACAATTAAAGTTTTTAAAAAAAAGATTCCTCATATGAGTTTATCATATTGTATTACATTATATATTGAGTTCCAATAACAAATTTGGAATGTGAATCAATTTTATTTTTTCATTTTGTGATATTATAATCAAATGACCAATCCATACTTTTCAACTTCAAAAGTAATAAATAACCTCATTGTTCTCTTCGTAATGAAATTTTAATTTAGATCCAAGTCCCAATTAATAAATCTAAAGATATATTAATCACCACATGCATTTGAATAAAGGTTACACATGGAAAAAAACATCATTTTGTGATAAAAATGAACCACCATAGCTTGCACCTACCCATAATACTTGCAACACAGAAATGGAAGAAAATTTCAAAAAAGATGCAAGCAATAACAAAATCCAAAACTTCCATACAATGGCAAAATGTCAAAGATAAATGGAATTGCATCAATAGAGATTATAAGAAGATTTTTTATTATCATAAATGTACTAAACACCACACCTCCTATTAGAAAATGAATATAAATGAACAAAATAAATTTCATTTGCTAATATAGTTCAATGAAGAACGTTACAATGCAATTGAAGCATTCCAAGGTCGGAGAAACATTAATGTTCCACTACTTGTGAAAGATCTACAAGCATAAAAAGATGGAATTTATGTGTAACTAAAAGAAGAAGATTATTTCCTTGTAGCATAATTCAATCCATCTTTTATGTAAGACTTGTGCAATGAAAACTATAATATTTTTGGAAATGGAGAAAGCCAAAAACATCAACAACAATTTAGTTAAAACAATAATTAGGGACTGAATCTAAACAATATGATCAATCTTTATGAATTTTCCCACTCCTTTGGAATAAGCCTTCTTCAACACAAAAACATCAATAACAAGAGCAACAAGAGCAACAACAATTGGAACAACAAGAACATCAACAACTCCTAGGAGCATTGGAATCAAAAGGAAATGAACATATGTTTTCATGCCAATCATTGAAACTCCAAACAAGAACAACAAGGTCATTGTGGATGTAATGGATCGAATTAGTGCTAATCAACTAAACATTGACAAGTAGTGTCTAAAATACTTGAAGAAATAGGACAAGAAAGCTTACAAAATGAACAAAAACAAGGTGAATGTCTTATCAAATCTGAGCATAGCAATGTGCCATGTTTTTATTAAAGATAAAGCACAAATGCCTTCACTAGTTAACCTCTTTGAATCTTCCTTTGATGGTGATTAATCATTGTTGAATAACTAGTGTGAAGATGAAGAATAACAATTTTTTAAAATTTCATTTTCCTAATGATAAACTTTGTTGATTAGTCAAGACTTAAATTTGAAGAATAACAATTCAAGTGAGTGTGCATCCATTGGAACATTAATCAATGTGCATGGAACTCAATTCAAGCTTTCAACTCAAGCTTCCAATTCAAACAATTTGTTCAATTTCTATTTGCTCGCATGTTTTTTAAGTATGCTTGAAGAATAAGTCACTAATTTGATTTTAGATTTCAATGGCTTCCAGAGTAGGTTCTACTTCATTGGATCTTGCATCTTTTCTATTATGGCATCTCCTTGCACATTGATAAACGTGTTGATATTGATGTGCCAATTGTAACATCAAAGTTTCCCTTCTATAATCAAATGGTGCAAAATACAACAACATATAACAACATTAGGAAGGAAAATAAGGTGAATGTTACTTTTTAATAACTATTCACAATGTTTTTTTCCTCCCTTTTGTTTGTTGAAGGCCACCTTCAAAATTGTGTGCCTTGTGTTTATAGATTGTTTGTGAAGGATCATGAACTAGGGCAAAAACAAATACCCCTTATCCCTGATGAGGTATGGGTGAATACCAATTTGAGGCCCATGTTCAAAATTGAACATGCCTTCAAAAGTTGTTTTTTGATAGAAAGAAAATAGTTGTAAAATCTGAAAATCATTCATAGAATTTGACATCTCTACAAATACATCTCAAAATTGCCTCTCATGGTCAATCATTACCTTTAGTTACATATTATGAGCTTTTAAATTATAAAATAGAAAGTTTGTAGCAATAACACCCAATGGCTTTTGATGTGAGTCTATGTGCAATCAATTGCACCATAAATCAAAGGCAGCCCACATAACCCTACACAACCCCTTAAAGCCTCCCATGACCCTAGTCAAAAATTCCCCTTGTGGCCACCAAATTTGGTTTTTAAAAAGGGAATTCATAGCACAAACAATTCATGAAGTATCATATTGATTAACGACTTCCCAATTGCAAACATTTCACTACATTGCAAGTAATTAACACCATGGGATATCTTGTAAAGTGAACATGCCACCCTCATGCCAACATGTATAACACATCTATATTTTGTGACTTTTTTTTCAATCAAACATTTTAGTTTCTTAGTAAATTGCAAAACAACCTTTTTGGTCATTCGAAAATGTTCCACCCACCTTTGATTGTCATATTGTGTCATGAAGAAGTTTGAATACCATGTTATGCTTTTGGCTTTGACCAAATCACCAACCTCCTTACTAATCAATATATCGAAATTATAAAACCACCAATAGTGATGTAAAATAGCTCCATTTTTCATCCCCTCAAGCATCAATCTATTTGTCAACTCGCTGAAATTTCCTACCAAATTGTTTGTCAAATCATTGTCATCTTCAAAATGTAGGTGCTTTAGTGCTTGCAAAAAATATATAATAATTGAATTGTTATGAACAACATTTTCTATTTTCTCACGGTTTGGGTTTACAAAAAAAACAAAATAGTAATAAAAAAATTACAAAAAAAAGTTCCAATAAAAAAGAACTTCAACATAATAATAAAGGATTGTTAAAAAAAGTTGTTGTAGAAGTTAGAGTTATGAGACAATAACAAAATAGTGCAAGAAAAAAAAATGTTGCAAAAAGGAGCTTTGAAATAATAGTAAACGAATGCATAAAAAAGCTTTACAAATAAGAGCTTTGAGATAACAACAAAATAATGTAAATTGGTTTATTGTTTCAACAAAAAAAATAGAAGCAAAATAGTGCAAAAAGAATAGTACTCAGTGCATAAATAAGAGCTTTGAAACAACGACAAAAAAAAACGTTGAAAAAACTTTGACATTGTATCAAATGAGCACAAAAACAAATTTTGAAACAATTGTAGAAAAACATGAAATGAAGATCTTCAAAATAGTAGCCCAAGCAAAACATGAGCACCAAGAAAAGAAGAGCTCCTAAAAGGTGAGCACCAAGAGAAAAATCAAGAAACTATGAAAAAAAACTTTGAAAAAGGGAAAAAAGAACATGACAAAATGGAGAGAAGCCAAATGGTATTACAATGGTTTTTGAAAATCCTAATGACCTAACTTTTGGCACTACATTGATATAACATCATGAACAAAGATATGCCATTTGTGATGCCTAATTAATCTACCCTGAAAAAGGCTACTAGATTAAAATAGCTATAAGTAAAAGTTCACAATAGGTACTTGTGATTGTTAAGTAATTACTTATCAAGCCTATTCACTAGCCTAAACGTTAATGTTGAAGTTGATATCCACTATCCTTTAGGTATGAACAAGCCTTAACCCAACTAAAATTATATATATACATATATATATATATATATATACAACACAAATGACATCCATTTGGAATTTGCTTCATTGTGATTAATGGACTATCATTTAATTTCTTTGAAAAATGATTTAAAATTTTCCATTTTCATCATTCCACAGGTCACACACTTTACATGATTAAACAAGCAATTCATAGTTGAGTTTATTAACTACCAAACCATAATTTCAATCCAAGATGGATGAAATTCATTAGCTGATAATTTTTTAATTTTAATTACAAGTATGAAATACATTTCAACACCTTCAATTTCACTAAAATGTCAAAATGAATTAGTAAATAACTTGGTTTTTTTTTTCTTTGATATATATATATATATATATATGAAATTTTATTTTGATGAACTGCCATGACTTAATCATTTCTTGTCATATTTTTTTGGCTTATACTTGAGTTTTTTTTTTTTTTTTGGGTGACATTTTTCTCTAGGGTAAAATATGTTAGAAAGTGTTTCATATCCTCCCTCATTGTAACTTTTGTGCTTGGTAGAATATCCATGTCTAAAACAAGTTATCAAACCAACATAAAGCAACAATTGGTCGCTTCAATAGATCAAAACTAGAATTTTTTTTTTACTAAAAAGTTAAATGGTATAGGCTAATAGCCCAAGTGGTTGAGATGAATGGTCTACCTTTAAAATGGTTGTGGGTTCAAATCACCATTGGCCATGAGAGATGCTAATAATTACATGACCATCATCCTAGTTAGAGTGTAGGTAAATTTGGGTCAATCGGTCACAGAAAAATGCACAAGTTAATGGAAAAAGAATTTACAACTTCCGAGAATTAGGCCAACAATAGCAACACTATATAGAGTGAAAATGAACTCAATATAATTATTGCACCTGTGTGGTTAAGTGCCTCCTTTTGAACACTAGAAACCAAATGAGAATGATGATAATGAGAATCAGTTTCAAGTGGGCATTGTTTGCTTGAATGACAAGAATGCTTAATGCCTTTTCCATCCAACAATGTGATCAAAATCCATAGTAATTGTAAACACTCACCTTCCTTCATCCACATTCACATCAATATTGACCACTTCATCCACATCCACATAAATTTTTAACACTTCACCGCCCACATTCATGTTGTTGTAATTCATGCTACCACTATGACTCTAATGATGGACTGTAGTGCCTTGGCCATTTCAACACATGTTCATCAAATAATTAATTAATTTTGAAAAAATCATTTAAACAAATGGAACATTTCTAAATATTCATTGTTATCCTTCACAATATTTTTAATTTGGAAGAAATAATTTTTAAAAAATTTCAACATATCTGAAAATAATATAATCAGTGCCAAATTGGCCAAGGTACTAGCGTATTAGAGTTTTCCTTAATGTCACCCTGTCTTTGGGCTTCCTTTCACCCCTTATCCCCTCTTTGAGTGATGTCCATAAAGTAAGGAAGTTTTATTAAATCTGGGTATGAAATGCTGAAACTCAACATTAATGCACGAGGTTGGAGGTAATTATAGTAGTTGTACAGGTAGGAGCAGTGAAAATATATGCAGCAGTGGCGGAGGCAGTCACGAAAAAGGAAATAGGGGGTCAAAACAGGATGAAACTCAGCTTACCACAAAAAATGGTGCGTTTCTGAGTTTCAAACCCCAGGGCCTTGAAGGCCGTATGGCAGGTTTTTTTTACTCTCACTTTGTTTGGGACCAAACTCAGGGTTCTGGTGCTGTGTTTTCCTGACTTTACAGAAAACTCTATTGTCAAAACCTTTTCAAAGGAGATTTCAATATTTCAACCCTTTTTCATTGTAAAATAGGTTTTAAATTGGCCACTTGTTTAGACACTATTGTGCACAATTTTTTTTTTCCAAATCCTAAAGTAATTTGGCTCAATCAACCAAAAGAGTTCACTCTTGCAATGTTCTTCTATAACTTGCAAAAAAAATGAAAGGACAGGAAGTTTTTGGCACTTACAAATAGTATTGAAGATGCCTCCAGTCTGATGCAAAACTCAACCCATTTGGTTGCAAAACACTCCACCGGGTGATGAAAATCGAATGCTCACTCATGAACATAAAAGAATCACAAAACCATTGTAAGAGAAAAGAAGACAAAGATTGCAACAAAGTATCAGAAACAATGAAGAAAAAAAATTGAATCTAGCAGTAGGTAGCAAATGATAACAAACATTAATTTATTATTATTACAGCTAAACACATGCATGCACCTTCCTTGGTGCAAACTGGGACACAAAGATTTAAGTATAAACGCTCACTTATCAAGAGTGAGCTCCAACAACTAACATTAAAACATCGTCACTCAATAGATATAATATTTTCAGGTCATGAACGTATAATGAATGAATGGCACATTACAAGTGTCAACATAATAATGTGCAACAACAAAGCACGGCCAAGAAATTTAGAAAAAACCAAAACAAAACAAAAAAAACCCCATACCCATTTTTGCACCTCCTTAGTAGTTAGTAGTCCTTTGATTTAAGGACTTGGCTGATGGAGTCATCGTCATGCCATGAAGCAGTCTGGAAAAAAAATTTCAAGTACTTTACTTTGTATACAAATGGGCCCTTTTGAACTCGGGATAGCTCAACATATGATCGATCAATGACATCAGGATCATCGTTACTGAAAGTGAGCTATTCCATTTCTGGGGGCACAACTTACTGGGATCTCTTTCTGATGTAACCACAACTATAACCCCTCTATAATTTGTGCATGTATATATATAGTTAAGCTATCGACACTCCTTCAATAGATACATGGATGGGCTAAATGGGTCGCATGCCCCTCCGCTAGCTAAATAGTTTTCATCCGACCCACCATTCAAGCCTACTACTGATGAGGATCCAACCCCGCCCCACACAGGTGGTGGTGTTCCAGCAACAACAGCACCATTGGGTGACAAAAAGTCCACATGAAATGGCTGTCACATAAACAACAACAGAGAATCTCAGAACTTTGCATAATAACGCAATGGGTTTTTACATGGCCTTTTTCTGCCTCATTTTAGTTCCCTCGCAAGAAGACACGACGGAGCATGGTCCTGTGGCATCTATCTCTACAAAACCCTAACCTGGGCGGGTGGTGCCCAAGAGCTATCACCTACAAGATGACCATTCTGCAAACACTGTTATGTGAAATCCACATGACCATTGTGTAAATCAACATGACCATTATGTAAATACATGATGTATGTATTGGACCATGGCTGGGTACAGGCCCATTGTGCCAATTTTGCTGCCTGTTTGGAAATTCAGGCTTGCCCAAATTTCCTTGCTGGCACCTCACCAGGCGTAATGGCCTGTACCCAGAATGCTCCATAACACATGACAGAGCAGAAGATAGATTTTTTTGGGCGAACAGACACAATCTGTCATTTTAAAACAATGCAATAACAGACTCACCGAGAACCAGTTAACCGATGTGGATGTTCCTAGATCAATGTCATCAGACCCAACCCTCATGTTCTCCTTGCAATCATGAGGATTTGGGTTTGCATCTTCTTGTCCCTGGTAACCAGAGAGAGGAGAAGGCATGCACTCCACAGACACGGCAGGAGGAGGAGGCCTGGCCAACACTTCCTCAGCCTCACAGTATGCAGAAGCGCTTTGCTCATGCAAATGCTGCATGATTCCTAGTGCATCATCCTCGCCATGATCCACAGCTGCCTCCAATCCCTGTACATATATTATACAACTCTGAGATGAATAACCAAGACCCCAACACAAAATGCAACTACATATATATCTGTTTTCTGTTACCATTTGTTGCTCATTTCCAGTTACTTGTCTGCGAAGTAGCTGCATCATCAACAGTAGGGGTGTCAAAGAACAAAGAACTTTAAACCTTAAACCCACCTCCAGAAAAGACATGCCTCCATCTTTTTGAGCTGATGGACTTGGATCCATATGCCAAGGTTCCCTCCAGATTGTTGTTGGAGATGCAAAGCTGCAAATTGGGTTGTTCATGACATTTTCACAGAGCATCAGCCAGCAGCATCTCATGCCAAAAAAGACCTCCATTTCTCTCATAATCAGGAGCTGAGAGACTGGAGAGCAAAATGATAAAAAGATTGGTGGATCACATATTCCTAAACAGAAGATACACTAGGAAGGCAAAAAAGCAATAAAAAGAAATGAAAAAAAAAGTGCCTTAACATACAAAGACTCCAATTCAGCAAGCCAATCTTTGGCAGGGGTGTGATGCCGAACTGCAACCCCCACAGGACTTGCACATGTGACGGAACTCCAGACACCAAAAGTCGACATGGATCCCGGAGACATCATCATCATCTCACGTCTGTTGGATCTGGAAGACAATACAGTTGTTGTTGTTGCAGACATCAAGCCCCCTGAGGAGCCACCACCAACAGCAGCAGCAGCTGCTGTCTCACACGATGAAGCTCTTAAATCACTGCCACCACCACCAAATCCAGCATTATGTTTCAGCCCCACAACCCTGGGACTTGCATAATTTTGAGCACCTGGAAGCATCACCAGGTGTGTTGGCAGGGTGTTTGCATCTCGAGGAAAGAAAGGCTGCCCTTGTGCATTTGTTCGCTGCTCAACAAGCATTGAGCCCTCCTGCACAGTCTGCAACACCAGGAAGAGATGGATGTCAAGGAATTGGTCACATTTCTGATTTCTGCACATGCCTAGACCTGCCCTCTCTCGCTCTTGCCCTCTGTAGCGACCAATGACTTACCTTCATTGTCACCATGGTGGTGCCTCTGCCCCTCCTGCTCCCCGTGCCAGATTCATGATGGAAGCCCTGTGACCGTCCCCTCTTGTTATATTTCCCACCAGCTGATTCCCACAGTCCATTGCTAGCGGCTCCATGCCGACCATCTCGAGCCGAGAAAGGTGTGCCTCCGCTGCTGTTGCCCCCCCCAACTTGGCCACTGCTGCTATTAGTTGCCATACCTTGGGACGGACATGCAGAGGGCATTTCACTGGCAAAGGTTTCCTCAGCAGCATTTGAAATCTTGCTTGACGTTTTCCCAAGATGGTAGGGTGGGGATACAAACAGTGCAGCCCTTGCCTGGCAGCCTCCTGCCACCTGTGGCACTGCTGCACCTTTTATGGAATCCTCTTCCTCGTTCGGCCTGACATCTTCTTCTGTGCTGCCATCATCATCGGGCGTCTTTCCAGAACCATTCAACAACCCACCACCAACTTGTGCATTTTTTTCTTCTTCTCTACTTTTGCTCATATGGGTTCGGTCCAATTGCATGTCTTTCTTTTCTTCACATATACTCCCTGGTTTTGGGGGAATTGTTAGTGGACGTGGCCTCTTCCTGCGTAAAATCGAAGGAGAGCCGCTGAAACTTCGAGCTGCACTACGGAGAATTGACTGTGGACTACACCCTTGAAAAGGAGATTGTGATAGGTGGTGGTAAGGAGGAGGTGTGATGCAGTTACCCGCAGGCATAATCATCTGCCGCACACCAAGAGGGCTGTATGCTTGGAGTGATTGCCCACCCTGGATCAGATCGTAACTTGGGAAAGGTGAATCTGTGGAACATGATGGCATTCGTGGAGGCTCATAAAATAATCCATCCATTGTGGTTCCCGTTGACCCATCTTCTATTTCTCCGTCTTCCTCCAGGCCCAGCTCTGCAAGAAAAGGTGTTTGCAAATGGTAATTGATGACCGCTTGATTGGCAGCCATGAAAAGCTCATCTTGGTCGCCAACCACTCCATCCACAGTGTGCTCCTCACTCTCTGTGTCACACTGTGCTGATGGCACACTAAGAATAGGCTGAGTGCATGGTGGTTGGCTAAGGAAGCATTCACGCATCCATTCAAAACTCTGTGAGTTAGGATCCATCATCACAGCAAGGTTCCCTCCATGAGTCATTGGTACACCTCTGTGATTTTCTGCATCATTTGACTGCATCAAATTGGCTGCTGTTGTGACTGGGACACTGGCTGTTGGGACGAAGGACCCCATCACACACAATGTCATGTTTTGGAATCCTTGAGAAGACGAAGATGCCATCATCTCAGATGCAGGCCTGACAAAAGAGAAAGAAGGGAAGCTTGGGAGCTCCATGGTGGACAATGGCCCTGTTTCTTGTGGACAATGCAAAGGCAGCAGCTGCTGCTGCTGTGATGGGATTGATGGTAACAGTGTCCTTGACATGGGCACCCCAGAAAAGCTAACGGAGCATCCTAGGGATTGGCTGGAAGACCAGCCTGAGTACTCCCGGGACTGCCCTGAAGATTGAGGACTGCCATCCCATGATGCCTGTGAAGTTCCAGGCCTAGTAGAATGGCCACCAACAGCAGCTTCACAAACAGAATGCTCTTTCTTTGCATTTGCAACTTTACAACTGATTTTTTCCAGGTTGTTCTCATGATTTGCATATAAACTGGAATATGCAGTTGAGGAAGGAGAAGCTGGGTTGCATGACTTTGCTTCACTATACTGCTCACCATACTGAAGTGGCCGGGTGGTCATAGATGAGGGACCAGTGGCAGCAGGCATTCCTCGGATATGTCTGATTGGCTGAATAGAAGAAGTGGTAGCCTCATTTGTTAGAGGGGCAGCAGCTCTTCCCACTGTGCTCATTGAGGAATCCAAGCGCCCCAGTGGATTGATGGGGTTCATTGACTCCTGATGTGCTTGGTATTCAGCTAAAGCTTTTGATACAGGATCTGTGGCTGTTGCTGGGTCCACTTTCTTCTTCATAGTGCTGTGCCAATGATTCTTGATTGAGTTGTCCGTCCTGCAAGAAGACCCACAAGCACAGATGCCCTCCTCTCCTCAATCAGTTTGTGAACAAAAGTGTGTGTGCAAGTTGGGACCCCTCACCGACCCCAGGTGAATGTTCTTTCTTCACAAGCTATGAACACAAAGTGACAGTAAAGGACCAACCAACTGACCCTTACCGGCCTGGCAGGAACTTGGCAATCTCAGCCCATTTGTTCCCATAGAGTTGATGGGCATGAATCAACGTCAAATCCTCCTGTTCTGTCCAAGCCTCCCTCTTTATATTCGGGTTTAGATGATTGTGCCACCTGTTCAGCAACCCAAGTGAGGAGGAGTACAAAATACACAGGGTCACTTGAGAGTTGCAAATGGGAGTACAACTAAAATAATGATTTCCAAACAATGCCCAAAAAAAATCTCATACTAAGTAAGTGACTCAACTATACAGATCACAGTTTGTATCAAGAGATTAGGATGCACAGGTTTTCAGAGTGGCTTGCCTTTCTCGGCATTGCTTCCCGATGCGACCTGGTAAATGCTGAGCAATCATGGACCATTTGGTTGCCCCATGCTTGGTCACCAGTTCCAATATGCGGTCGTCTTCAGCTTTGGTCCAAGCACCCTTGACCAAGTCTGGGTTGAGCACTTTCTGCCACCGATGGAGGCATTGTACGTCGGTTCGATCAGAGAAAAACTCCGCTGTAACATCATTACAATCACAAAGAAAAGAAATTAAATTCTGATGAGTCTCCTACAGTGCAACCAATTGCTCCAATGGAATAGAGAGAGAGAGAGAGAACCAAGTGGACATAACAAGAAGGTGGTGGAGGTCACCCTAAATGAGGCCAGAAATAAAAACACTCACCAATCTTCTTCCAGTTTTTACCCTTGTGCCATTGCACAGCTCGCCGCAAGACCTCATCCTGGTCCAATCCATCCCACCCACATATGAAGCAAGCCACTCAATGAACCAACCAATCACAACAACAACAAAAACAAACGGTTCTATTGTTCGGGACAAAATTGATACACTCATCCTTTGGGTCTTGATTCCATTTCATATGGGGCTTTAAGGCTCCATCCACATTCTCTGAATAATATCAACTGGGAAGAAGGAAACACAACCCTTACCTCCTCAGGTGTCCAACCTCCCTTTGACGATCGCCGAGTTGGGCCTCCTGTGCGTCTGCAATAATACAAAAGCACCATCATAAAATTCAGTTCCACAAGTTTCCCCAGCTCCTCCTACATGAAGCCATCTTCCTCTTGGCATATACATATAACTGAAAATGAATGCATGTGTATGTGTGAAAAACTCAAGAGCAAAGAGAACCAGAATACAACACACATCAGGCAAGCAAGCAGTATGCATGCAATCTTCAGTACTTCATCTGCTTCCCCCATAACAATTCACTACCACTACACAGCCACACAAAAAAAGAAAAAAACTGGGCAGGATTGAAATACAGCAGTGCCACCAAATGCTGATATAATCCAGCAGAGGAACTCCACTTTCTTTCATCATCACAACTTAAATCCAAAGGAAATAAAAAAATTGTGCAAACTCGATCGAAAGTATGTATGTATGTGCCTTGGAAATTCTAGAATAATAAAACCCTGGAATTTTGCATTGCAGAGAGATGGAAAATGTGCCTGGAATTCTAGAATTAAAAAACCCTGGAATTTCTATAACAACTTCGTCTGGAACAATTTGAGAAAATCTTTAGAGATAGAAGAGTCTGTGAGAAAAGTCCCCCCCTCTCTCTCTCCTTCTCTCACTGCAAGGATGGAAGAGATAACGAACGAGACGCACCCACCAAATTAAAAAAAAGAAAAAGAGAGAGAGACACACACAGAGACACAGAGAAAGAGAGAGCAAAGCATGTGATTTTGCATTTACCCTTGAACAGGAGGCAAGTGATGAGAGGTATCGTCGTCAGATTCTGCGCCTGAAGAACACGCCGAAGATCGCTGTTGCTTGTTGTTCTCCGTGCTACTACTGTTGCCCGGCGCATTTAAACTCGTCATCTTCTTATTATCCTCGCTGCCCTACTTCTCCTCCTCCTCCTCCTCCTCCTCCTCACGTCGCACCCTTTTTCCTCCCCCGTTTCCTCCTCTCATGACCTCCTCCTCCTCTCACGACCTAAACACACACCCCCTCCTTGTACGCACGAAGACTCCGACAACTCGCTTCTTACAAAATCCAAGTCTTTCTCGAAGGGGAGAAAACTCCCGACGAGTTCCCTCCTCGAAAACCCAAGAAAAAAAATCCTATCCCTGTTTCTCCTCCTCTTCGTACTGCTGATGCTGCTGCTGCTGCTCCTCCTCCTCTTGGTTCTGGTCCTGAACTACCTCTCCCTACTCCTACTCCTCTGTTTTCACCTCCTCGTCCTCTTCCTCCTCCTGCTCCGTCACCCACACATCTCACCTTTTCTTCTCTCATTCCCTCAGGAGGAAGGGAAAAAAAACACACACACACACACACACACACACGCACACACGCACACACACACACACAAGAACAAACAACACAGTCACCTAAAAGACACGATCACCGTTGCACTGCGACGACGACGACGACGACGACGACGATCCCGCCATCATCTTCAATCCGCGATGAAACTACTGAAACGAGACCATCTTGTGCAGCAAAAAGAGATGGGTATTATTTTGTGGTTTTGCGCTTGCTATTTCGGTTTTGGTTGCGCGGTTGCTGCTTTCGCCATCGCCGGCATTTCGCTGCAAAACTCGTTCTTCTCTGGTTCTCTGGTCTTCTCTCTGTTTTCTGAAGCTTTGAAAAAACACCAGGGGTAATCCAAACGGTCACTTTTAGGCCAGTTTTTTTAATTAATCAACCCCCACCTCCCTTACCCCCCCTTGGGCCTTACGCGCCCCACCCCTTCCCCCCCTCCGCCTTTGCCCCACCTCCAACACCCCCCCCACCCCCAAATTACAATTTTATTTTACCACTAATTAATCATAGTTCAAGGATTATTATGTGTAATTTAACCCTTATAGAACTGGGCCATTGTTCCCGAAACATCAACCGGCCCCCCGATCCAACCCATCCCAAAAGAATGGGTCCTCGGCTTTCGGCCTCGGTGGTGGTGGTTGAAATATTTCTTTCAAGAACCCGTTCTTTTGGGTCCAGCCTCCTGGGGGGGCCATTGTTGTTGTTGTTGTGTTTCGATCATGCCCTCATAACAATGGCCCTCGAGGGCATTGCGTAGTGTAAAAGTCGACCCTTTTTTTTTGACTTTTAAAAAATAAATAAATAAATTATTGTGATACTTGATGGGTACCGTCTGGGTGGGGTATCGGGTATCATGATAAATTTTTTTTAAAAAAAATTTTAAGTTTTAAATAATAATACGGGCATTTTGAAAGGCTTGTTTTTGCTTTTTTTGAAATGCCGACGAGCAAGCTTTTTTTTACGCTTTGTAAGAAGAGCACCTTCACCCGTACACTTCTTTTTTTTTTTTAAATTGTTAAAAGGTTTTTAACCATGGTAAAATGATGGTGTTTGTTATCCGTCTCAAGTCTTTCATACTACTTACCTTGGTAGCTTCAACACATGTTTTGTTGAATAATTAATTCATTTTGAAAATTTGAAAAACAAAAATATTATTGAAAATTCAATACTTTCTTCAGGAAATATTATATATATATATGAAAAATATCTTTTTGGAAATTTTCAAACATTTCTGAAAATAATATAATTAGTGTCAAAGTTGCCAAGGTTCTTGTTCATAAAAGTAAAGAACCGTCCAGATAAGAAATCTTTTCCTTTTCCACCCCCAACTAGCAGTGTGCGGTTATTAGAAACCAGGAACAGAACCACCCCCCCCGCCCCCCACAGTTATGGGGGTGGCTCTTAGGAATTCATAACCATGGTCTCCCTCCCTCTCACACACTCAGAAGAACCGGTTTCGGATATATAACCACGGTTCTCAAACTTGTTGAAGAAATCAAATAACCGGCCATAAAACCAAATGGGTAGCCAAAAATATAGAAGGATGTTTTTTTTATAAAAAAAATTCCTTTCATTTTTTGATAATAACCAAATTTGACAAAATTGGCACACCTAAAACATAATTAATGGACGTAATAAAATAATTCAAAAAGTGGTAAATTTCCAATTTTATTTATTTATTTTTCAATCTTGTGATGTAGCTGAGGTGGAAATTTACCACTTTTTGAATCATTTTATTATTTCCATTTTTTATTTTTTTGGTAGGGTTTTATTTCCCCTGAAAAACCGTAATATATTCCATAAATGGTTTTTCTTTGTGTAAATGGTGGGTCATGTTTTTGTAATAAATTGTTTTTGCTAAGGAATTTTTATTGCCCTGTGTTATTAGGGCATTATTCATTGCTACTATGATTGTTTTAGTACACAAATTATTTTGCCCTTTTTTTTTAAGGAAGATTATTATTATGTGGTATTGAATTTGTTTGTTACATGTTGAGAATAATAACATATTGAGAATTGAACCTTGCCAATCTCAAGGGTCAAGCCATTTGCAACAATGGAGTCCTACCAAGCCCAAACAACCCAACTTTGAAACATCCAACTTGCCAACCATTGAGTTGTATTATGCCATGACCCATTATAGAAGTGACAACATATAGATCCAACATGTTAATGTCACAACAATTTTCAATTTAACTATCAAGCTTTTCGACTTGTTTAAACTTAGAGAAGTTTTAAGAATCTCTAAGGACTATGACCAAAATTTGAATAAAGATATTGTCACATGATTTTAACATAGAAAACAAACATAGGCATTTTGGACGACACAACCATAGCCAAATTGGTGCAATGTTTTGTGCGATGCACACCAATCATAATAGGAGTTGCATTGTTTTTTATTTGCATGATAACCCCAAAGCTAACCTTTGAAAATTGAATTTCCTTCATACCCAAGGCAAACTTAGTGAAAGGAAAATTGTGCCTTTATGATTCCTTTGAAATTTTGACCAATATTTTCAGTAAAATGATAGTCAATTTATTTACAATTGCATTGGTGGCCTCACATCTTCAAATTCAAAAATAAATACATAATGCTAACTTTTCAATATTGTATCTACATGGATATCAATCCACTATTGATTGTCAACATTTGTGATGTGCCTCCAAAGGCTCACAAAATATTGAATAAACTTTTACATAGTACATTACAAAACCTTATAAACCTTGGGTGTGTTCTCTAGCTCTTCACACATGGATAAGAATCATGAAAGTACTCCAATCCAAAAGACTTTAGAATGAGTGAATTCTTCAACTCAAACTCTTGGTCAAATCAAATTGCACACAACCAAACAAAATAGGGATTTGTGCATTTGGAGTTAATTTTGATTCATAAACTAACCATAAATCCACAGGATTCAACAAAACCCAAACTTTCCCCCCCATAGTATAAGTTGTAACTTTTCATTGCACTTATATTGAAGTGGCAAAAATTTGAGAGTATCAAAATTAATAAGTTATGGTTATTACAATTTGGAGAACTCATAACCTCCTCAAAACGTATCCAAACTTGATTATACTAGGCTTTATTTTGTATCAATTTTAATAAATTCCAAAACCATATCAAGTTCTTCAATCAAGCATTATTTGATTTCTCAATTTGTCCTTTAAGTGGATGAAAGTTTGTATAGTAAATTCAAACCCACCCATCATATGGCCATAATTTATACAATGTAGGTTTGTTTTAAAATGTGATCTTATTTTCTTGTAAAGTTTGACAAGATCTTTTCAATGTTAGAAATTATTTGATACAAAAACTATTTGATTATCCAAATTTCCTCTTTAACATTCAACTTTGCAAGTGATAATTCAACTTGAAAATCCTTGGAATGTCTACCTTTGATTCACAAACATCACTGCATATGAGAGTGTGTTTATCATTTCCTACGATTTCTCCTAGTTTTGACTTTTTGTGTTCAACTTAATTCCAACATGAAAGCCTTGAACTTCCTTTGATATTCATAGTAAAACTTTGTCATAGTCCATCCTAAAAGTTTGCCACCCACCCAAATTAGAGCCATGAAAATTTTAACCTCATCTATATTGATTACAATGAACCATGATATAACAAAATTATAAAATCATTTCAATCATTGACTATGTCATTTTTCTCTCTTCATATGGCCATAATTTAAATGGGTAATAGTTTGTAGATTAATCATCGTCATGTTTCTACAATGCATATTAATAATTTAATTTTCCTTTCAAATTTGGTGCATACTTGACGCTAAACTTAAGTATTAATCATCATAATTTTAAAATATTTTTCCCATGAAAATCAAGCTCATGTATTTGGAAAACCATTTGCCATTCCATTGGCATCTTGAGAACATATCCTTTATAAAGGAATTGCTAGGCATGAAAGAGTTAAATGAGGACAAGGGAAAGACATGAAAAGATTTTTAAAATGCATTGTCCATTTCACTAAAAAGATTTTCAATTTGAAAATTTCTTAAGTTTAAAAATGCCTCTAAATTTGAAATTTTTTAAAAGGTTAATTTGAAAAGTTTTGTGAAAAAAGGGAGAATGATATCTATAACTAATCAAATTGTAGATGTTAAATTTTTTTTAAAAACTTACCAGAAACTAAAGTAATGTTTATAACAAAAAGTAAAGCTAGGAAACAAGGTTAAAAACTAAAAATTCAACATTCAACAAACATATAAAGGAAAAAAAAAGAAACAAACAAAAAGCAAGGGCATATGCCATAGGAAAAAAAAAAGGTTTTAAAGAATGTACATGTATTTGCTTTTGTTGAAGTAAAAAACAAGAGTTTAAGCAAAATGTGGTATTCCTTGCAAGTTATTATGATAACAAGTAAAACCATATTATGATCAAAACTTCCTCCCACATTAACAATGAACATTAAAAAGATCATAAACAATTTGTAAAATGATTGGCCCTTATCCTTATGACCCTATAAATAACCGCCAATGTGTCACCTTAAAAGTTATTTAAATTTTTCCACTATTCATTGACCTAATATAATGAAACTACAATTCATATATATATGAAGATATAAGGGGAATTGGAAATAACCCTAACATTGTTTTGGAGACACATTGTACATGTGTCATTTGTTTCAAAGCAACTTGGTGTGGGTTTTGACACATGAACAACACAACCCCAAAGCATAAAGCCCACTGAAACATTGCAAGTTTTAAGTGCAACCCAACCTTGGCATGGCAAGCCCTAAAACATAACATGCCATCGAAACATGGAATGTTTTGGGGGTGGCTCAATGTGGGTTTTGATGCATGGGTAGTGCAAGCCCTAAAACATGGTGTTTTAATCCCATGCCCCCATGGTCCATGTGCTTCATTTGAACCCCATCCATGCCCAAACCAACTTGTAACCCCATCCATCTCACTTTACACCTTTTCCCACTTTTGCATGGACCATGTATCTTTCATTGGACTATTATATCAGGACCATTAATGAAAATAATGGAATATATTTTAAAGTTTAAGTAGGAATTGATTTCAAACGAGATGATTTTTGTGTCAAGCGTTACAACAAACATGTGTGTTCCATGTTTTGGTTAGGGTTTAGTTCCTTGGTTTTATTTTTCACTTTTGTTAGTAATGTGAGTTTTATATTTTCTTCCAATGTGAGTGTGAGGTGATACACACATTGCGTATCCCTTGTTCATGTGAAATGATCTTTGATTTTTTTAAGTTAAAAGTTCAATTACTAATGATAAACAAAAGGAAACATGGAGAACAAATCATTGAAGTTGATAATAGAAAATGTGAAAATAGACAAAATATTGTGTTCATGGAGACATCCATTTGCGAGGAATTATTGCAATTGCTTCAAGAATGTCATAATCATTACCACAAGGATAAGAAGGAATTCATTTGTGTATTGTAACTACAAGAAGAATTCAAAGATGAAGATCAATGAGCACAAAAAAAAAGGTGGAAAAAAATGTGAATGCCAAAGGAAATTGTTTCACATTCAAGTTGTACCCAACATTAAAAACATAATGGAGGGTGTGCATTGTGCGAGGGGTGGAAACATTTTGGAATATTTGGTGAAGAAAAATGCATTGTCAAAGCCAAGGCACAACCACCTTTCATCTACACTAACTTTGCAAGGAGTACAAACCTTACAACACAAGCGAAAGACAAAAATATCACCTCCCTTGGAGATTTGCAACGTAGTTCAAGATAAAGAATTTATGGTTGTCTATAAGAAAGAACTCATGAAACATGCATGCTAACCATTTAAATAGGTTTCAATGACAAACCATAAACTAGAACACTTAACTTCACCTAAAATTATGCCTATAAAACAATCATAACACAATGGTGTTTGATCAAACCTTATCTATGCGAATCTATAACATTGTAATGTTTCTTTAGGTTTCAACATGTTTCAATTATCAATTATAACCCCTTCAAAAAATAATAATCTCATTATTGAACTTTTGATGGCACGGTTGGTTGATGTTTCAATCACCCAAAACATGGCTACTACCTGTTTCAATCCCTTGAAACATGGTCACTACACTTGGTTGAATGAAATGTAAACTTGAATGTAGTACACTAATGTCTATTGATGATCATTATGTTTCTATTCAATGTTTTATATGTATGTTTCAACTATGTATGTTATGTCCATGTTAATATAATTTTCGCACGTGTGGTGTGATGTAAACTAAAGATGATAACGAGGTTGTTGTTTCAGTCTTCCAAACAATGGACCTTCTAGAAGCATGCAACACATAATCATTGACCAATTCATTCCATGAGTTCTTTTATTATAAAAAAAAATTACAATAATCTATTAAGGCGGATAATGAACACAAGGATAACTTAAGACAACAAAGGTTGGACTTTGTTTTTATCACCTCAAAGAGTTTGATATAACCAATGCAACCAAAATTAAGGCTATAAAGTGAGATTGGAATTTTTTATGGCATATTGTCACCAATGACAAATGTTTACATGTGATTGATAGGCTTAAGTTGCATTGGTCCCATTTTGTTGAAGGAGTAAAATTCATTTCAAATAACTTTGTGTAGATGAACACACCTTGCAAGAGTGTTCTTTGGGAAGTTAGCTAGTTGGTAAAGGTTTTTTTTTGGCACTCATTTAATAAGGATGTTAGTTGTGCATATCCATTTCAAACAGCTAACCATGCTTCCATTAGAAAGATGAGGATAGGAGAATATCACCATGGTTGACAAAAAACTACAAATATATTAAAGCAAGATGGGAATTTATTGTTTAGGGTACAAAAGATTTGGGGGGTAGTAGGGACAAGAAAATAAAGGCCACATATGAAAGCTCATGCCAACATCGGATAATTTACGGATAGGATCTTGTTATTTTTTGTTTTTGTACAAAGAAGGGTAGTAAAAGATATGGTGCACAAAGATGTTGCATTGTTTTAAGACATTTAGGGAAAAACAAATGAGAAGCAAGGTCAAGCTTCACTTATGGTTATCAAAAGATATTAGAAAATCATGAAGACATAAACATGAACTAGGTAAATCTTTGTTGGGGTGTGGTTCGAAATCAAAATGCTACAAGAAGGTGCACCAACAAAACGATGATACCTTTAGACAAGGTTGTCAAATTAAAACGTGCATGCTTGTTTATAACTCAGCTAACATTAGAAGGTGCACCAACATTACTAGTGCTACAAGCACCATATAATTCCATGAACAAAGAATGGAACATTTAAGTTTGCAAAAAAAAAGAAACAAATTTGATGTTAAAAACAAATTCAACTCAAACAACATGATGCCGACAACTAAGAAATCAAAGACTTGGTGGAATGTGATGTGGCTATGCTTGATATGGATGTCTCGAATCACATTTCAAATGAGATGGAACATGTTTCACATTTATACATCAAGTTTTAGACATCCTTCACAATGTTTAAAAAGTGAAAGACCATCATGTGTTTGATGTTTCAAAAATCCAAGTCTAAGTTTTTGAAATGGACCATGTTTTAGAAAGCTTAATATCCCATTTCCATTTGGAATCATGAAAGTGAATGAATTGACTAAAGGTGATGTCAACTTAGAAATGCTCACCAAAATATGAAAATGATTATTCAAGTTGCAAGCTAACACAATTTAAAACAATTTGTTGTAAATCCTCCAAGAAATTTGTGTTGAAGATTATTGTGACGATAATATAACATAACAAAAATAGTTTATAGGTTATGTTCAAATCTTAGGAGGTTCCTATGGAGTCTCCACATGTTTTTGTCAAATGTCCACAAGTTTCAATAGGCTCAATTAGGAAGCTCAAAAACCAAATTGTAGGATCTCCATCCTTTAGTCGCATTGATTAAACAAAAATGCATGGTTTTGGTGATATGATTAGTGAAAAACAATTACAAACATTGGTAGACCCAATTCATATTCCTAGTTCAACTTTTGTTTCAACTAAATACTTAAGTGGTCATGTTTTGATTATAAACACAATTGGCCATGTTTCAATTTAGAACCATTTTACTCAAGTTTTCTGTTTATAACCCAAAAGGTGTTCATAATTCAACTAAAAACCTAAGTGTTCAAGTTTTAACCAAGGACCCAAGTGTTCACGTTTATAAAATAAACAAGTAAAATAAAAACTTGATAATGATTCTTAACTTTAGAAGGTGTAATCCATTGGTAAGGATTAGGTTGATCATCAAAGAGGTGCAAGGTTCAATTCTTAATACTTGTAACCTATATACATGCTTAAAGGGTTAATGTAGGTAGGGTAAATTAGGAAAGTTAGATAGATTAGGTAAGTTAGGTTAGCATTTACATACTTGTTTTTTTACTACCTACCTAAACCTACTTACCTATAGGAGTAGAAAAATACCAATTTGCAACTATAATTTATGACAAAAAAACAATTGTAATCAACTTTGCAACTAAATAATCTTTTAGTTACATAAATGAAGTCACGTTAAGTCTTTAGTCACAAATGATGACTTAATGTGATGTCAACACGTTTTCCATTGATGAAATATATGGTCCACGTATACACTTCCATCCTCTGACAAGTGTATAACATTTGCAATTACTAACCACTCTTTTACAACAATTAAATAACCCTATCATTATTAATTACCATTTGTTAACATAATAATTTTTGGGGCAATTTTTAAAAATTATTGGAGTATTAATCTACCATAGATTTTCACACATGTTTTGACACGTGGCACTTGGAATAATTTTTGAGAAAAATTAAATCTTTATTGAAATCTTCATCTCAACCATCCATTATGATTATTCAATTTAGATGTACTTATATTGTGACATGTGGCACAATAAAATTGCCATGTGGCATATTGATTGAATTTTGGAAAATAAATAAATATTTATTTATTTACATATGTGGGTAGTTAGGTAAAACTATGTGCATAAAAAAATACCTACTTACCTACTTAAGATACATACCTACTTAAACTACTTACTTACTTACCCACATAGTTACTTAAGAACAAAGGTAAGTAAATAAGTAGGAATGTAAGAAGGTAAAAAAATATGTCAATTAAAAAATAACCATGTATATATATATATTTAATTTTATGTTCTGCCTTTAAGGTTAAACTTTTTTGAATCCATCACAAATGGCACATGATTTTAATATGAAATCCAAAGAGAAGGCACCTTCTTTATATACTTTGTAAAATGACATTAAAAGACAAAACATATAGGTTAAACCTTTGAGTTGCACTTTAATTGCAAATTCAATTGCAATTAAAAATAATTCTTTCATGAATTTTGTACATGTTTTTAATTTTGTAAATTATATAACTAAATAGGTAAGAAATAAGTAACTAATTAGTTAATTAATATGAAATAATTAATATTTATTAGCTATTAACCATCATTTTAATTAATAAATATTTAATGAAATAATAAATAAAATAATAATTTATATTGAAAAAATTAACTAATTAAAAATTTTAATTTTTAGACAAAGCAATTATGATTTAAAAAAATTTAAGTAAAAATTAAATCAGTTTTAATTAATGATTAATAGTAACTAGACAATTTCATTTGTGAAGAATTTATTATTTATTATTCATTGTCTGACTAAATATTTACTAATTAGTAGTCATTAACTATTAACCATAACTCTTGATTAATTACATAAATAAGATTATTGAGATATTTCAAAAATAATCATATTTTTAGAAATAATTAAATAACTAATAATTATTCTAAATAATTATTTATTTCATAATAATTTAATATTTAATCATGTTTAATAAATTATTGACAAATCATTGATTGATAGATATTAAATATAGATTATTTTTTTATAAACTTATTAATGTTGATATAATTTTTTAAAAAATAATTAACTATTACTTCATATTTCCTAATAAATAAATTAATAAATATGATAATAATTCATGATTAATGATTAATTATTGTATCAATTTATGATTTACTATCTAATTAATCAACAAAAAGTTCTGAAGTAATTAGTAAATCATATTTAATTATTTGGTATTAGCCTCAATATAATTAAATGATTAAATAAAATCATTTAGTTCATACTTTATGCTAATTAATGAATTATATAAAATAATAATTGCTAGATAATTAATGCTCGATTAATACAATGATTATGTCATATTAATATGACCTTGCTTTATTTAATTTAATCATACCTTAATAAAGATGGTATATTTTTAAATGAACCATACAAAATCAAAATGACTTTTATGAATCAAATATGCTCATAACATGGTCAATTATATGTTTAATATATTTTGAATTCAAATTAAATATCTTAACATACCATGAATACAAATCAAATATGCTTAATATACCTTGAATATAATTAAAATGCACTTTAATATGTTAAATAAACTTAATAAATGTTTAATATACCTTGAATAAAATCTATATACTATATTCTTAATGTAGTCCACAAAACCCAAGTGTACATTAGTAAATGTATAAACACACCATAATAAGTAACCAAATTGTAATTAATTTTGCAATTAAATGAACATAGGAGTCTATTCTTAGATGAAAAATTCAAAAAACTAGTCAATATGAAAGGATGTGTAGTTTAATAGTCACACCATAGTCGCAAAAATAAACATAAAGTTTAAAAGATGGTGACTAATTGTAAAAATGATAAAATGAAGTTGCAAATGATAAGTAATTGCATGTAGTCACATGTAGTTGCAAATTGAATGGTTACATATTAAAATATTTCTCCTAGTGTTACCTACACAAAAAAATTGTAACAATCTAAAAATAAATAAATTGTGTATAAATTTGAACAATCAAATTTTTCACTATCTAATATGAAAATGACTAATCAAATAGTTCAATAGTCTATTAGAATAAAAAAGACCACTATAATCGTGCAAGATAGGTCTAAATCGACTTCTCCATATTGATAAGATAATTTTTTTTATGCATGTCCAAATGGGGTCCTTCTTGACTGAATTTTCTAGTCAAAATAACATGTTTTTGTTGCAAATACAACTTTAAAAAGAGTTCATGCTCATCATTTTGAACACCTTTTGTAACTCACTAACTTATTACAAATGTTAATTCTTCAAAGAATAGGAGGTTGGACATTAATAACAATACACTCATCACTAACAATTTGTGAATAGTTGTCCTTTATTCTAAAAAGAATTTGTTGCTCAACCCTTTCACAATTTGCTACAACTATTTATTTCTTCGACCTTACAAAATTAAAAATTAAATAGGATATCAAAGGGGATAGTGACCACTCATCAATAGTAATCTTCAAAATAATTGACCCCATGACCAACCTGAAAAGAATTCATTGATTAAGCCTTTTCACAACTCACTTATAAAGTACCATTTCTTAATCAAATTTTAAACTTATTACAAATGTTTATTGATTAGAACTTCCAAAACCACAAATTCAAATGAAGTTGATAAGGTACATCATAACCTATTCATCAATGATGACTTGCAAAATGTTTAATCCCTACCAAAACCTTAAAATTGAATTGCACTTTGTTGTTTGAACTTTTTGAATCTTCATGCATTAGTGTTGTAAAATTCAAACTTGCATAACTACAAACAAATTCAAAGTTGAAAGGTGAACAACCCATGAATCATGGTCAAAGGTTTGGTTGAACATTAGATGTTGGAGGAAAGCACCATGGATGATGTAGATTTTTTTAAAAGGCCAAAAAAAAATGCCCCATTTCACCTTTTGAATGAAAGGAAACCACCCATTTGAACCATCAAACAAAAGTGATAGATGTTGCATCACTAACAACAACAAAATCAATGATACACAAATTATCCTCCAACATTTTTCAAGCATAGAAGGCATTTTTGCTCATAGATTTCTCCAAGATTAAAATTGGCAACAAAATTTTAAAAAATCATTTGGGGTGAATTGTATGTAGGGTGGATGCAAAGGGGGTGGATGCAACAAGTTTGATCATTTACATACCATACTTGGATGTGAAAGATGTGAAGATGTGTTCATGGCAATGAATATTTAAGAATGAGTGATGTAGTGTGTGATACCTTTGCATCCATCAATCATGAGGTCAATTTTTATGTTAGATGAAAACAATTATAATTATTCAGCTGCAATTGACCCTAATTAAAATTGAAACCTAAACTTGAACTAAAATATTATCCATTTGTAAAACATCCAAATTTTCTAATTATATAAATACAAGTTTTAAAAAAAAAATGCAATAACAAGGCCATGGTTTTTGGGCATGTTATTAGTTTTAATTGATTATACATAACAATTAATACACAATCTTTTATTTTGCATGTTTTGCATTAGTTAAATAAAAACTATGATTATAAATGAAATGTAGATGAAATTGAATTTGATCTTAAATCAAACTATCTATGGAGATTGAAGGTTTTATAAATTCAAAAAAACAATTGTCATAACCACACCAAAGATTGAATCCACAAGAATGTTTGTGCTTTTCAATAGTGATTTCACTTTGCAGAACCATTGCACTCGCATTTTATTGAAGCTTCATCAAGGTAAAGTTTTTTTTTCCATCATCTCCTTTTTGTGTTTATCGTGTTTGTCGTATTCTTCTAGTCAAGGATTTTCAAAGAATATATATATATATATTAATCTCTTTTAATTATCATTTGGAGAATTTGGAAGAGAATTTGAGGGAATTTCAGTTGAAGTTGAAGAAGCAATGGAGAGATCTGGAAGGATTTGGAGCAGACGAAAGCATTCTGGAGGATTTTGAGCTGAAGAAACGATTTTGGAGAGATTTGGAGGATTTTGGAGATATTTGCAGGACTTTATTTTGAGCTGAAGCTGGCGAAGAAACAATAAATAATAATGCTCAGATCTGTGTAGCAGCTGGTGAATTCGGCGGTGTAAGGAATTTTGAAGTGTATAAACAATGGAGAAATGCATGTTGCTGATGTAAAATCGGCAAGGATTTTGAGCCGAAGAACAATGGAAAATATCTATTGCAGCAGCTGTGAATCGGTAAGGATTTTTGAGCCGAAGAAGAATGGAAAAGATTTATTGCAGCAGCTGCGAATTGGCAAGGATTTTCGAGCTGAAGAAATAAAGGAGAAAGCTATCCTTGCCGATGTGAATCGGCAAGGATTCTGAGCCGAAGAATTATGGAAAAGATCTATTGCAGCAGCTGGGAATCGGTCAGGGTTTTTGAGCTGAAGAAACAAAGGAGAAAGCTGATCTTGCCGGTGTGTTTCGGCAAGGATTTTGAGCCGAAGAACAATGGAAAGAGAACTATTGCAGCAGCAGTGAATCGGCAAGGATTCTGAATTTGAGAAACAATGGAGAGCTGCTTCTAGCAGCTATCATAAAATCGGCAACGGTTTTGAGCTGAAGAAACAATGGAGCGATGTTTCTAAGACCTTTCTGTCAATCGGCAAGGATCTTGCACAGAGATCCCGAAGGATCCTAGAACAAATTTCTGTAACAGAGATGATGATCCTCAAGAAATTTGCATTAGTGAAGAGATCTATTTAGCAGCTGCTGGCTTACTGGCTGGCTACGCAGAGAGAGATTAGGAACAGCAGAAGAGAGAAGAAATGATGATGATGCTGCTGACAAAACCAGTGGAAGAAGATCCCGATCGAAGACGACAAACAAGAACAACAAATGATCGAACAGCAGCCCTGTTTTGTCGACTTTGTAGGTAATCCGCGCTCGAAACTTTGTGATAATACGTGTTTTGCAAACTTCCTTGAGCTTTGGACAGACCAGCAGATAGACATTGGACATCTTCCGCTTTCTTGTGGAGTACAGAGCAGCTGCAGATTGATTGATATTGTTTGCTTCTTTTTTTGTTTGTTGTTGAATCTTTCTTTCTTGCGGCAAACAAGAAAAATAAAATCGCCTGTCTGTTGTACGTATCCCTTCTGCACTTGAGATCCCTTGCTCTGAAGCTTCAACTCCTATCTTCTTCTTCGTCGTCGTCATCTTCTTCATCTTCTTCTTCTTTGATGGAAGGTTATCTGATTCCAGCATCATCGGCAAGGAGACAGAAGCGGTCGGGACCGGGGCCTTTGATGGCAGAGAGAGAAGGATAAGGCGCTTTGCGTATTGAAAGAAACGTCCATGTTTGCCTACGTCACAGATGCACGCTCGCGCCCAAGATAGAGAGGAGAGGTGGACGAGAGGCCACGGTGTGCACCACGCATTCCTTTGTAGGTCACACTTTTCTTTTGTTTCTGTGAATCTTTTGTTTGTTTGTTGCTCCTGTTGTCTCTGGGCCTCTCGTCTCATCACATTCGTTTCTCTCGGCTCTGTGCGTGCATCTGTGGAAAAAAAATCTCACAGTCGCAAACTCCCTTTTTTTTCTCAGCAGTTTTTTTTTCTTAGGAAAAAAGAGATTGTCTATGGTTCTTTTCTACTTTTCTTTCACTAGACTCCTCTTCTCTCACACCCTCTCTCTGACTCTGCGTGACTCTTCTTCTACTGTCTTAGACTTTCTGACCTATTATCTTTCTTTGAGAGTGTGATTAGCTTTGATCTTTGGGGAGGAGCAAGTGGAGGAACAGGAACAAGATGAAGAGTCAACAAGGACTACAGTCTAGAGAGAGAAAGAGATCTGAGTGTTTTTAGGTTTGTGGATGTTTGTGGGCATATGTCCTTCTCTTTGTTTGGGAAGATTTGCATTTGGGAACAGATAGAGTTTGGCAGATTTGCAGCTTGTGATAATCTGAATCTGGTGTGCTGCTTCATTCACGCATTTTGCCAAATTGGTCCCATGTGAAAATGTAAAGCATGAGAGAAAGGCACAGACTTAATGCTTTGGGTCTTTGGCATTCCCAATTTGTTGTCATTCTGTGAGGTCCTTGTTGAAGAAGATAGATTGTCTTTGGAGGATTGTTTACTGAGGAAATTCATGCTCATGAGAATAGCAGTTTTGCAAGGTCTTGTGAATTTCAGATTTGAGAAGCAGAAAAGCATTGCTACTGAAAGTTCCATTGTTTTTGTCTCACTCTCAGACATAACTCTTTGGGACTTTGGGATTCCAGCTTTGTCAGCATTCTTGGAGCTCCTTGTTGAAGCAGCTTGAATTGGCAGGATTATTGCTGCTCTGGTCGAGTTCATCACCACATTTGCTCATTTCAATTGAGTTCAGGAAGATCTGAATTCAGTCTGTTTTTGGAACTTCTAGCTGCAGCAGCTAGGTGTGTCCTTTTAGGGTTTGGTGGTGAATTGTGGTTTCATCCGGGTTGGAATCTTTGAGCTAAGGATGAGCCAGGAGACAGAACGAGGATTTGTATCCATGAGGCAGCCGTTCACATGGGTAGATCACCATGTCAAACAGATCACTGCTTTTTGCATGGATGGAGAGAGACGAGGAGCACATTTGAGCATGATGTGGGAACTGGGTGCAACAAAGCACCGCAAGATTGATGAGAATGTGAAGAAATGGGCAGGGGTGTTACTTGATGAGAAGAAACGCACAGCACATTTGAGTGCAATTCATGAGCTTGGCATGAAAAATCATCAGAAAATGGATCGCACCATCCAATTCTGGACCCGCACTGCACAAATCTATGCAAGTTACAAGGTGCAAATTACATTTCTGACTTTTTGCACAGGCATTTCTTCCAAACCTTCTTCTAGTATATTGCATTGCTTATCTCAGGATTTTGAAGCAAAACCCTACTACCACTATTCCAGTGTTCACCTAAAGTGATTAATGGAGGTTTTGGATTGATCACACATCTCTGCCTCCAGCATTTCTGCACAAGAGGAGATTAAAGGGGAAAAACCCTAGAAGCTGACAAAAGAGTGCCCTTTCTCAGGCTCTGCAGTTGCGAGTACAATTTGTGAAGGATGAAGCAGAACAAGAGCGAATGTGGGAAGATCAGCATGAATGGGCAGCAGATAAACTGTACTCTCTGTGCACAGAACTTGGTGGTTTTTTCCTTAAGGTGAGGAAATATTTTATACGATTGTAGTCATGAAACTTTGGGTAACCTTTTTTCTATTTGCATGGTGCAATGGACTGCAGCTGTGGGTCCTGACGAAAACTAGAGACAAACAAGTATGACATGTCATTTCACTTCCTTGCTATATGTACATGGAAGACTGTATATGCTGTGCTACTTTTGTATTGCATTTTTGTTGTCTGTCTTTTTCTAGTTTCTGTTCTTGTGACAGTGGATTTGAAAGCAATCTATATTGAGTCAGGCCTCCTGTTCTGTTCATTGGTCTTTTGAAGGCCTCTCCCCATTGCCCTTCTTTAAAACTCTGAACTGGGCATGGGTTCTAAGGCTGCAAAGTGATGGCAGTGAGTTCCCAAAGTACAAGCTATGTCTTAGTGTTGTCTTTATTTAAGTTGGTTTGCAGAGACAATGCAAATCGAGTTAGTTCAAAATGAACCAAGGCGGTTTGTCATTTGAGCTTTTTAATGACATCAGAGAGCTGAAGGGCTCATGGGTTGGATGTCCTGCACTAAATATGAGAGCAGTCAGCACAAACATTGGCAAAGCCGGATGTGTCACCAATGCCATGGGTGAGGAAGCTAGTTGTTTTATGTGATGGAGCACCAGAAACTCCATATGAGAAGGTTCAGAAAGTTCTTGAACAAGAATTTGGAAAGCCAATGGACTCTATCTTTGAGCGATTTGATCGCAAGCCTGTTGCTTCTGCATCGGTTGCCCAGGTAACACATTCTACCAGAGGGAGAGAAAGATTTCAAGTTTATAATAGGCAATGTCCTATTGGGTATATGCACTGCTAGGAGTTGGGGTAGGGTACCCTGGACTTCAGAAACTCTTTGAAACACAACATTTTTCTCAGCATTTTTTCTTGTAGACAACCTGTAATTTTCTGCACTCAGGGGGCAAAGAGTAAAGAATAGTCAAGCATAGCAACTTTGAGATTTTGGGTCCTTCAAAATGGTGAGCTTGTGTTTTAGGTGATAACAGCTCTTGATCAAACAGCTGGTATATTTGTGGATGCTGGTTATGCAGGTCCATCGTGCAAGAGTCAGGGGTACAACAAATGATGTTGCTGTGAAGGTATCATCATCCCACCCTTATGTTACTGGTTCCTGTTACATACAGTTCACTTTCTGATCTGCCTGTTATGATTCTTGGTTTTCATGGAGTATGTGTCCTGTGGAATGCATGAGAGCTTATCACTTGGAGAAAATTTCACACTCCAAAGCTTGATTCAATGTCATGAGGTTTTCAGTTGAGGAAACATGACTTGGAATGTTCTTTGGAAGGCTAACAGGTCCAGCATCCAGGGGCGCATGAATTAATGATGACAGACATCCGCAATCAAAAGATTTTTGCTGCATTTTTGCAGCGATTTGACATCCAGTTTGATTTACTCTCATTCCTTGATGAACTTGAACACCAGGTTTCCTCACTTCACCAGCTTCTATGTAGGCTCCATGATTCTAGTGGGATTTCAGATGTTTGAGCAAGACTGTATAGCCAGTCAGCTGCAAACTATGGACTATATTCCAAGCACAGTTCTACATACAATCACTCACTCATATGTGCCAGTGAGCAATGTGGATTGATCATGTTCATATGACCTAGACTGTTAGGCCCTACATGTGCATGCTTTGGACCCTGCCAACTTCATGCTCAGAGCCTGTCCATGGTTTGCCAATCTGAAGTGTTGTGATGTTCAGGTAGAATTTGAGTTTGATTTCATAAAGGAGGCAGGGTCCATGGACCGGATATCTGAGTCTTTGCGGGCAGCTAATTGGGGAAAAGCCCCTATTGCTATTCCTCAATCAGTACCTGGATTGGTCACCAAGTATGTTCCTTTTACTCAAATTTTGTGTGTTGGCATTCTGCTTACGTGAGGGTGTGTTGTGCTGGATAGGTTTCTCAAACAGTGTATTTCCTACCTTTGCAATATATATGCCAGTGTGGCTGTGCAGGGTATTGTACCAAATCTATACTAGTTAGAAGAAGAAATGCTTCCTTACCAGTAAAGAGGAATTGTTCAAAGCCCATCCTGCAATAGGAGACACTTGTCAGATGGGGAGAGTTGAGAACAGTATAGCTGCCGCTCCTGATGAAGGATGCTATCCAGAATTCTTGCTAAAGGAGGACCTGAAATGCTGCATTCAGATCAATGGGTGTGTGCAGTGATTGTCTCCCTGCAAATTAGGCTGGTAGTATTGTTATCATAACCCTGTGGCCTTGCTCATTTGCAGGAAAGTGCTGGTGATGGATTTCATAGAAGGCACACCCATATTGAAATTAGCAGATGAAATGGCTAAGCGAGGAATTAACCCAAATGGTGCTGTTGCCAGAATGGCTAAAAGGTGCCATCCTCATCTTCATTTTTGACAAGGCTATAGCAAGCAGTGACTCAAGAGGACAATCTCTCTATATGTGTACTTTGTTTGGGAGCCTCTTTTGGGCCATTGACAGTATGGTCTTGATCTATAACAGATGTGGCTGTGAGCTCCATTACATTGCAATTGGAAACTTTCTCCAGGTAGAAGTAGAGTATCCATTGCAGATTCATGGTGATAAGTTAGTATGGAATTGTGCTGAATTGGAGCAGACATCTTTATTGTTGATCAGGCAGATAAGCAACCTAGGGCAGGCAGTAGTTAGGGGGTTCATGTGACTGCACAGGGTTGCTTATGACAGTAAGATCACCTCTGTGGATGCAGGAACATTTTGAGGGATTTGTCATCAGCATACGGGCAGATGATATTAAGGGATGGTTTTTTCCAGGCTGACCCCCATCCAGGAAATGTCCTTATCAATAAGGATGGCAAGGCATATATCTCTTACTGGGCATCTTCTTCAATGGTTTATGGTGCTATGGCAAGAGTTTGAGCATGGTGTTAGAGTTTGTTGGTTATATTCAATCATATTGTCTTTTTAAACATGTGAATTTTTGGAATTGGTGAAGGTGGCGCTTCTGGATTACGGTCAGGTGAAAGAATTGGGCGAGGATTTGCGGCTAGGATTTGCACACTTAGTGCTGGCCTTGGCATCCAACAATGTTTCAGAAATTGGTCGCTGTTTCAAGTATTCTCTTGCATCCTCTTTTGATGGTGAATCAATGGATTATTTCTAAGATGATCAGGGCCACAAGGAATACAGTTATGTGAGTGTTTCTAGGAGATGATGCCCAATCTGTTTATTGTGGTTTATGGCAGGAACCTTGGGATTGAAACAGTCCAGAGAGTTGAAAAGGACAGCGACAGTATCAGGACATTGGCAATCCTTATGTTTGACACAAAGCTGCCACCAGGTGTTGCAATTGCCAATCCATTTGGGGATGATTCAGTTCTCAATGAAATCTCTGTGAAGGTGCCTGTATATCCATCCCAGCAACCCAAGCAACTTTTTTCATTCTCTCAAATAATCTGCAACAGAAGATCTCTAATGCTGTGTCCAGTTTTCTAATGTACAGTTGGAATGTTGTTAAATTTTTTTTGTGCATTTGGAGACTATCTTTGTTGATATTTTTACTTAATTCTCCAGCAGATCTATAAAGAAAGCATAATTTTGCTTGCGATTTACCACTGTCAGATCAGCCTTATATGTCATCTGACATTGCTCATTGTGTGAAGCAAAGCTGTTTTGGGTTCTGTGTGTTCTTTGTAGGGTGATCATAATACTCCTCCTTATACTGTTTCAGAAGTAACATGTTAGGAGTAGTGGGATGTTAGCAACTGAGAGCAATGAGTGACAAGCTAGAAACCTTTTCCTTGGTGGTGACAGAATTTTCCAAAGGATCTGTTCTTCATACTGAGAACAATTCACATTTTACGAGGACTGAGTGTGGGTATGGGCTGTCCATATTCATCATCGGAGCACTGGAAACCTTTAGCTCAAGAAGTATTGTCAGACAACAGAGATCTCACTGCAAATTCCGTTCCAGGTACTTTCTACAGACTTCGAGTATTCATGGTCCATTTGGAGTCTGTTCCTGGACATAAGGTCTCAGGGTATTCCCATACAGAAAAAAGAATTTTTCTGTGACTGGAAAGAGAGAGAAGCCATGTGAAGGAGCACACATCTTGAAGAATGGAATCATCAGCGACTCAGATCAGGATATTGCTATGCTTAAGGAAGCCAACAGCTAGACATCTTCTTTTCAGGGATGTCACATGTACAATTTGTAGGGGATATGTCAATTTTCTTGCATCAATAAGGAATCATCTGTTCTATTTGTTGTTTAGTCTGTGGAGAATGTAGAGGACCTCAAGATCAATGCTCAATAGTCTACACTTGTCTAGGTACATGAACTGCTATGCTGATGTTAATTGAGTTACCACCACAAATGCTTCTTTAATTGTAGGGCTTGACTGTTTAAGCTTATTTCAACATAAACAATTTGTAGAGAAGGTGATTATCACTGCTATTTTCTGTGTTTCTTTCAGAAATTCCTGTGAAAGGTGAGATCAAGGTAAAAGAGCTGGCCTGGGAGAGACGACGAAAGCTTCGAAGGCTAGGCCGCTTTCAACCAACCCCCTAATTTTCAAGTAAGATTTGTTACTTTAGCATAGTTAGTTGTGTACAGCATTCCTAGTACAATTTGAGAAACTTGCAGAAGTTTTCAATGCTGAAAGCAAGCCTTTTAAATGGAAGTTATGGGATAAAACTTGATGATGTCTCCATTAATTTATGTTGGAATATACAATTTAAGCCTAAAAGCTTGTATGAGAGTTCTGATAAATAAAGTGTTCAATTGGATGCTTAAGCTTCATTGTTTCAAGTTTTTGATGGTTCAGAAAACAGCTTTGAACTTTAGGTTTTTGTGGCCGAAAAATAATGCAAAGATCATTTTGTTTGAAAATCTTCATAGCTTCAATTTTGCAGAGGCTTCAGATTTGATCTCTTGGCTGGATTTCTTATTTGACAATTTGTTTCTTTGTTTTGGTCATGGTGTTTACAGACAATGCATTGGTATCCCCATGGGTACTAATTGTGCAGTCTATTTGGCTAATTTCTATCTCTTTACCTATGAGTTTGATTTCATTAAGTGTCTCTTGAAGAGTAA